>Ga0164306_10001187_pt1 | contig 11416 bp, 12 predicted proteins | sample Whisoiple_242_MG_FD_110213 | JGI IMG/M metagenome (GOLD analysis project Ga0164306, IMG submission 110213) | Soil microbial communities amended with fresh organic matter from upstate New York, USA - Whitman soil sample_242_MG | ecosystem: Environmental > Terrestrial > Soil > Unclassified >... | reverse complement strand
TACGCACGTCGCGGGGTCGACGCCCGGCGACTGCGGGAGCATGGCGGCGGGGACGAAACGTTCCGGGTAGAGACGGCTGACGCGGAAGCACAGCTCGTTGCAGAGGGCCGCCCACGCGGACGACGTCGCGACATCACCGACGTGATGGGCCATGAAGGACGCCCGGGGCGAGAAGACCGTCATGTCGATGCCGCGCTCGTCCATCAGCCGCAGCTGGTTCGACTCGACGCTCTCGCGCAGTTCGTCGTCGCTGATCCTCAGGTCGGCCCTCCGCGGTGCGGCCGACGGGTCCTGGAGGCCTGCGATCTGCTGGTTCCGCCAGGCCTCCAGAGCGGGAGGGGCCGTCGTGTAGTGGCCGTGGCAGTCGATGATCATCGCTGTTCCTGTTCGACGTTCCTGCGCGTACGTGGCCGGAGCGAGGCGTTCTCGGTCCACTCGCCCGGGCTGCTGCCACGCCACCGTAACCGTCGATGAAATTGTTGACAATATGCCTGACGAGAAAGTTTCAGGCATCATCGATCATGCTGCGGCCGGATCGGTGCGGCGGCGAGGATGTCCCGATGGAAGACGGAAGGCGGAGGGGTGACGTCGAATCAGGCCACCGGCCGGGCGGGCCGCAGTGCGGTCGCCGGCGGTATCAAGGAGGCGCTCGCGGCGGGCGACATGGTCCCCGGGCAGCGTCTGGTCGAGCAGGAGCTGTCCGAGGTCTTCGGGGTGACCCGGAGCTCGGTGCGCGAGGCGCTGCAGGACCTCGCCGCCGAGGGGCTGGTGGAGCTGATTCCCCGCCGCGGGGCGCGGGTGCGCGTGATCTCCGTCGAGGAGGCGGTCCAGATCACCGAGTGCAGGGCCCTGCTGGAAGGCCTGTGTGCCCGGCGTGCGGCGGAGTACGCCTCGGACACCGTCCGCCGGGAGCTCCAGGACATCGGCGCCGACATGCGCCGGGCCGTGGCGGACGGTGACCCCGACGCCTACTCCGTGCTCAACCGCCGGCTGCACGAACGCGTCGGCGAGGTCAGCGGGCAGAAGGTGGCCCAGGCCCTGCTCGACCGGATGAACGGCCAGATGGTGCGCTACCAGTTCCGCCTGGCTCTGCGCCCCGGCCGCCCGGCGCAGTCGCTGCCGCAGCACCTCGCGATCATCGACGCGGTCGTCGCGGGAGACCCCGACGCGGCGGAGGCGGCGGCCCGGGCGCACGTGGACAGCGTCGTGGAGGCGCTGAGGGACACCCCGGCGCCGGTCCGTCCGGGCTGACCGGCGCTCGCGGCGGATCGCCCGCCCGGGTGACGACCCGGGCGGGCGATCCGCCGGCGGTTCAGACGAGCAGCTTCTGCTTGGCCTTCTCGTACTCCTCCTGGCTGAGGTGGCCCCTGTCCTTGAGGTCGGCGAGCTTGGCGAGGTCGGACACGTGGCCGGTGCCGGTGTCCGTGCCCCCCTCGTCGCGGGCGGCCTGCTTCACGTACTGCTTGAAGGCCGCCTCGCGCTCCCGTGCCTGCTCGGCCTCGCGCCGCCCCATGCCCTTGCCGCGGGCGATCAGATAGACGAACACGCCCACGTAGGGCAGGACGATCACGAAGATCACCCAGGCCGCCTTGGCCCATCCGCCCAGCGAGTGGTCCTGGAAGACGTCCGTGACCACCTTGAAGAGCAGGAAGAACCACAGCACCCAGAGGAACACGTACATCATGGTCAGGAAGAGGTTCAGGAGCGGATAGTCGTCCATGGGTCTACTCCGATCGCACGGATGGTCCCTTCTTTCTACGTCCGCCCCTGCCGTGCCGCATTTCCGGCGTCTCAGGCGGCGAGCAGGTCCAGGAACGCGGTGAGCTTGCCCCTGGTCCGTTCGATCTGCTGCTCGACGGTCAGCGACTCCTCGAAGCGTCCGCCGGGTGCCGGGCTCTTCCTGCCGCGTACGTACAGGGAGCAGTCGAGGTCGGTGCAGAGGTAGATGCCGACCGAGTTGCCGTCCCTGCCCGCCTGCCCGCGCTTCCTGGCCGTCATCAGGGACACGCCACTGCCCGGGTGCGTGGTCAGGCAGACCGAGCACATGCTGCGGTGCAGGAAGCCGCGCTGCTGGGACGGGAAACGCAGCGTGATGCCGGTCAGCTCGCCGCGCAGCTCGGTGACGATGTAGCTCCTGTCCGGCGCCGAGAGGTCGCGCCAGCCCAGGAAGTCCAGATCCTCCCAGCGGCGCTCGTCGAGATCGCGGGGGAGGGGCAGTCGCTTCGCCTCCCCCTTGGAACAGTTGACGAACGACGCGCGGATGTCCTGCTCGCTGACGGCTCTCATGGCATCGACGCTAACTCTGCCTATGACCCCTAGGCAAATGTTTATTCGCTCTAGGGGAGAGCCTGGGGCGCATGGGCGATGGGCAGATGGTGTGCGGCGGGATGCTCGATCGCGAGATCCGGCCGCCAGACCGCCAGGATCTGGGCGGACGGGTCGAACAGGGGCCGCGGCAGCTCCTCGGGCGCGATCCACCGCCATGTCCTGATCAGCTCCGGTTCGGTGACCCGGGGGACCGCGGTGTCCACCTGCACCAGCGCGGCCATGCTGATCCGGTTGATACCCGCCACCACGTCGTGGACCATCGCGAACACGGTCACGTCGTCCGCCGCCACCCGCAGGCCCGTCTCCTCGCGCAGCTCGCGCGCGGCGGCCGCCGCGACCGACTCGTGCGTCGGGTCGACCTTGCCTCCGGGCAGCTCCCAGGTGCCGCCGTGGTGCCTGCCGAGCAGGATCCTGCCTTGCCCGTCCTGCACGACGACACCCACCCCGAGCGAGGCCTGGGCGGCCGGCGGGCGGGTGTTCCGGGGCAGGGCGCCCCTGGGATCGGCTGTCATCGCTGCTCTGCTCCCGGCTGGTCGGACATCGGGTCGTGCGGACCCCGCCATCGTCACACGGCGCTCACGCCACCAGATTGAGCGTGGTGTCCGAGACGCCCAGGCGAATCGACTGACCCCACGTCAACTCCAGCGCGTCGGACTCCATCCCGTCGCCGAACACCACCATCCGGTCCGATTCCACCGTGAGCCTCAGGCCGTCCCTGAGTCCCAGCTCACCCACGGTCATCGAGGTACCGGTGGCCGGCGAGGGCCAGGCCTCGCGCACGAACCAGACCAGTCGGCGGTCCGAGGGGGCCGGTAGCGGCAGCGGGCTGCCGCGCTCCAGCCAGAGGGAGCGCAGCCAGCCGGTGGAGCCGGTACCCGTACCGACCAGCACGCCCGAGGACGCCTGGGACTCGCCCGAGGGCGGTCCGCCGCGGGTGTCGATGCGGTAGCGGGCGGTCTGGTGGCCGGGCGACCCCAGGTAGATCTCGTTCAGGGCGAGCAGGCGCTGCGTGTCGTCGGCGACCGCCTCGGTCATCGTGAGGGCGTCCACCCGCGCCCCGGGCGAGACGGCGGCCCGGCAGAGCGCCGCCGTGTCACGGGCCCGGTGGCGTACGAGGACACCCGGATTGCGGCCCGGGTCCGTGTCGACGCCCACCACCGGCTGGCCGGAGAGGTACTTCGCCGCGTTCGCGACCAGTCCGTCCTGCCCGACCACGACGACCACGTCCTCGGGACCGAACAGGAAGCGGTCGAGGTCGGCCCGCTCCACCCGGCTGCGGCGCCACCGCAACGGCACCGCGGCGGCCACCTCCGCGAGCGCCTGTTCGTTGCGGCGGTGGCGCTCGGCCACCTCGTCGATGGACCGGCCGCGCCCCGCCAGCACGAACGCGGCCTGTCCGTGGGTCCCGTGCCGTGCCAGGAGCTCCTCGTACTCGGTCGTGCGGTGCACCAGCACCGCACGCGGGGCCAGACTCACGCCCGCGCCTCCGGCTCCGGCCTGCCGAGCCGCGCCAGCAGCCCCGTCAGGACGTCGGGGGAGAGGGTCAGGCTGTCGATGCGGGGCAGGTTCTCGGCCAGCCGCGTCGCGGCCAGCGCGTGGAGCGTGGCGGGGTCGACGTCCGCGTGCGCCCGCAGCCAGGCCGACTGCGCCTCGGCGCGTGCCGCCCCGACCTCGCGGGCGGCCTCCGCCTCCGCGCGGGCCAGCCGCACGGTGCGGGCGGCCTCGGCGGCCGAACGCACCCCGTCGGCGGCCGACTTCTCCTCGGCCTCCCTGCGGGCGTTCGTGCCGCGCTGATCGACCAGCTGCTCCTCGCGGCGCGCGAGCTCGATCTTGCTGGCGAGCTCGTTCTCGGCGATGGTCCGCTCGCGCTCGACCGCGACCGCCCGGCGTTCGTACACCGACCGGTCGGCCTCCTGCTGGATCTGTTCCCTGGCCGGGGTGCGCAGGGCGCGCTCCACCTCGGCCTCGGGGCGGATGGCGACCACGCGCACGGCGACGACGTCGATGCCGGTGTCCGGCAGCCGGGGCTCGGCCGAGAGTCCGGCGGCGACCCGTTCCCGTACGGCGGCGACCCCGTCCACCAGAGCCGCTGCGAGAGGGGTGCGGGCCAGGACGTCCAGGGTGTGCTGCTGCGCGGTCTCGGTGAGCAGGGTGGCGATCTGCTCCAGCGGCGTCCCGCGCCACACCCCGGTGTCCGGGTCCACCGAGAAGTCGAGCCGGGCGGCGGCCGCGGCGGGGTCGCTGACCCGGTAGGTGACGGTGGCCTGCACGGTGACGTCCTGGAAGTCGGCCGTACGCGCGTGGAACGCCATCGCCAGCTCCCGGTCGTCGACGGGGACCTCGGAGAGCGCCGCGGAGAGCGAGCGGTACCAGAAGCTCAGGCCGGGGCCGTCGTGGGTGAGCCTGCCGCGCTTGTGGTGGCGGATGTGGGCGGTGGGCGCGGAGCGCAGGTGCCGCCAGCCGAAGCGCCGGGTGATGTCGGCCATGTCAGGACCCCCTCTTTCTCGTCATGGAGACGATAAAAGAACCCGCCGTATATCGTCAAGAGGACGAGAAGGGGAGGGGAGCCGGAACCGAAGCGGCCGGCCGGTGGACTCCGAGGAGTCCACCGGCCGGCCGGTCGTGCGCCGTCCCCGTCCCCACGGTGCGGCGCGCGGGTGGTCCGTCGTCATCCGCTCGGGCGACGGGCCACGTTCATCAGGTCCCGCTCACCCCGGGGGCGGGCGGGGGGACGGGGAGTCCGAGTGCGGGGAGCACCGCGCACTCGATGAAGCGGGCCAGGAAGGCGTCGTCCGCGTACCGGCCCTCCAGGAGGGGCCGGGCGCGCATGATGCCGAGCACCTGGGCGGCCACGTACTCCGCCGCGGGGTTGTCCGCCGCGATCTCGCCGCGTCGCACGGCGCGTTCGACCATCGCGTCGATCGCGGTGATGGCGGGTGCGATCAGGGTCGAGCGCATCGCGCAGAGCAGGTCGGGATTCTGCAGCGCCGCGTGGCTGAGCGCGTGCATCAGCGCGGTGTCCTGGCCCGAGGCCGCGTCCACGACGCGGGCCGCCTCGCGCAGGTCGCCGCTCAGGCTGCCGGTGTCGATGTCGGAGAACAGGGTCCTGCGGGTGCCGTGCAGCGCCGCGACGACCAGCTCCGGCTTGGAGCCCCACTGGCGGTAGAGGGTGGACTTCCCGCACCGGGTGCGGGAGGCGACGCCCTCCATCGTCAGTGAGTCGTAACCGCTCTCCCGCAGCAGGTCCAGCACGGCGGTGTAGAGCTCCTGCGCCCGCTCCGGTGTGATCTTCGACCGGCGTGACGCGGGTGCGGACTCCTGGGCTGAACCGGGCGACGGCATCTCTTCCCTCTCTGCGGCTGTGCGGCTGGGGACCCTCGGTACGCCAGTGTACCGATACGCGCGTGTACCGATACGCCTCCGTATCGGTACACTGGCGTATCGATACGGCATGGAATGGCCATGCCGACGTCGTAACAGCGCACCGTCAGTAAAGGGGCACGGGTGATGCACACCCGCAGCGAGCCTGCGGAGCGGGAGCCGGACACCTCAGCCCGACCGCCCCTCGTCCGCGAGCTGCTTCTGGTAGCCGGACTCTTCCTCGTCTACAAGCTCGGCCGGCAGGCCGCCAACGGCCACGTCGAGGAGGCCTTCCACAACGCCGGACACGTGTGGAGCTTCGAGCGGGCCGTGGGACTCCCCGGCGAGGGAGCCGTGCAGGGTGTCCTGCTCCACAGCCATACGCTCGTGCAGGCGGCGAACACCTACTACGCGACCGTGCACTTCCCGGCCACACTCGCCTTCCTGGTCTGGCTGTACTGGCGCCGCCCGCGCCACTACGTCTGGTCACGGCGGGTCCTGGCCGCGCTCACCGGCGCCGCGCTCGCCCTGCACCTGCTCTTCCCGCTCGCCCCGCCGCGGATGCTCCGCGCGGCCGGCCTCGTCGACACCGGGCAGGTCTACGGACCCACCGTGTACGGGGACACCCCCGCGACCGACTCGATGGCCAACCAGTTCGCGGCCATGCCCTCGCTGCACGTCGGCTGGGCCATGGCGGTCGCCGTGGGGCTGATCGTCGCCACCCGCTCCCGGTGGCGCCTGCTGTGGCTGCTGCATCCGCTGCTCACCCTGCTCGTCGTGGTCGGCACCGCCAACCACTACTGGCTCGACGCGATCGTGGTCGGTGCCCTGCTCGCCGTCGCCTACGCGGCGCTCCGGCTGCCCCGCACCCCCGTGCGCGCCCACCTCCCGTGGCCGGCCGCCCCCGCCCGGAACTACGCGTCCCCCGCCTACGCGCGGTCAGGAGCGCAGCGATGAACGCCACGCTCGCGGCCGTCGCCCTCTCCCTCGTCTCCGCCGGCGCCTACGCGGCCGCCGCGGTGGCGCAGGCCCGGCTCGCCGGCCGGACCGACCCCTCCGCCGGAGTGCTGCGCCTGCTCGGCCGGGGAGCCTGGTGGTCCGCGGTCGGCCTGAACGCGGGCGGCGCGCTGCTGCACGTCGCCGCGCTCAAGTACGGTCCGCTCACCCTGGTCCAGCCCCTCGGCGCACTCACGCTCGTCGCCGCCGTCCCGCTCGGCGCGCGGTCCGCGGGCCGCCGGGTCAGCCGTACGGAATGGCGCGGCACGCTCCTCACGCTCATCGGCCTCGGAGCCCTGCTCCTGGCCGCGGGCGGTACCTCGCCGCGCGACACCCTGAGCCTCCCCGAGGCCCTGGGAGTCGGCGCCGTCACCATGGCGCTCGTCGCCGTCCTGGGCCGTCCGGGCACCCGGCCAGGCCTCCGGCACGCCGCGGCCTCGGGCATCACGTCCGGGGTGGCGTCCGCCCTGACCCAGACCCTCACGGTCGCCGCGACCGACCACTCGGGCCCGCTGCTGAGCTGGCGGCTCGTCACCGTCGCGGTGCTCGTCTCGTTCTTCGCCCTGGGCGGGCTGATGCTCTCCCAGACCGCCTACCGGGGCGGGCTGGGCGCCCCACTGGCCGTGGTCACCCTCGCCAACCCGGTCGCCGCCGCCGTGATCGGCCTGATCCTGCTCGGTGAACGCCTCCAGGGCGGGGTACTGGGTCTGGTCCCGGCGCTCATCGGCGCAGCGGCAGCGGGGCAGGGCGTACTCCTGCTCAGCCGTGCGCAGGCGGGCGGCCCGTCCGCCGTTCCCGCGCCGGTCCCGGCGGGCCGCCCGTCACGTGTCGTCGCCTCCGGCCCCGCCCCGTCGGTCCCGCACGCGCCCGAGGCCCCGGCACCGCGCCCCGCGCCCGCCGGCCCTCCGGGCGGATTCCCGGTGGGCCGGGCCGTCGCACGGGAGAAGACGGCGGCGGGCTGACGGCGGTGCCGTACCCGGCGTCAGCCCGTCAGGTCAGGCTGCGCTGGTAGCGGTACGTCAGGACGCCGTCGGTGAGGTGGAAGCTGGCGGACGGCGGGAACAGGCCGGTGGCGGCCGCACAGTAGTACTTCTCCTCGAAGCCGGTCTTCGCGGGCCAGTTCGGGTAGCTCTCGCCCTGGGACACGCAGGAGTCCTTCGGGACGGCGGCCCAGAGCTGGGCCTCGGTCATGCCCAGGGCCGTCCTGTTGTAGTGCGACAGTTTCACGGACGGGGTCTTCGCCTTGTACAGGTACTCGTTGCGCTTGCTCCAGAGCTCGCCCTCGTCCGTGAAGGAGAAGCCGCCGTAGGGGGCGTAGTCGCCCGACTCGGTGAAGCAGAGGATCGAGTCGCCGATCACACCCCCGGTGTCGCACGCCGCCTCACCCCCACCGATCTCCCAGACCTCGTCGAAGGTCATCCCGAACTGGATCTGCTCGTACTTCTCGGCCGAAAAGCCCGAATTCGCCTGTGCGGACGAGGTCGTCGCGACGACCGCCGCGGCGGCCGCGACGAGAGAGATACCCGTACGCGCAATCCGTGCCTTCACCACACGTGTCCTTCCGTCCTGGCCCCGCACACCCGGGCCGCCGGAACCCCGGTGGGCGGGGTCACGCGGTGCGGCCGACCCCGCGGGCGCGGGCGGGACCGGGGCCGGAGCATGGCGTCCCGCCACGGAGCGCGACGCTATGGTCCGCCGCTCTCCGCCCCGTCTCATGGCCGGAACCCGCCCAGGCCGACCATGAGACGGGGCGGCGAACGCTCGCTACGAGCCCGGACCGTCCAGGTCGTCGATCGCCCTGGTCAGCCAGCCCGTCCAGAACGTCTCCAGGTCGATGCCCCCGCGCAGCACCAGACGGCGCAGCCGGTCCTCGTCGGAGGTCCGCTCCGGCGGGAAGTCCCGCTCCTCGATCTCCAGGTACTCCGCCAGCTGCGCCCTGTGCAGCGCCAGGTGCCTGCGCAGTTCCCCGGCGAGCCCCGCGGAGCCGACCACGGCGGCCGCCCGCATCCGCAGCAGCAGCGGATCACGTACGGGCCGGGGATCCTCGGCGAGCGACACCCAGGCCATGAGCTCCTCACGGCCCGCGGGCAGCACCTCGTACTCCTTGCGCTGTCCGCGCGCCGGCTGCGCCGCCGGCAGGACCCGGATGTGGCCGGCCTTCTCCAGCTTCCCCAGCTCGCGGTAGATCTGCTGGTGCGTGGACGGCCAGAAATAGCCGATCGACCGGTCGAACCTGCGCGTCAGTTCGAGACCGGACGACGGCTTCTCGAGCAGGGCGGTGAGGATCGCGTGCGGAAGGGACATGGACCGCATCCTAGAGACAGCGGGACCGGCCCCTCACAGCTCCGCGGCGAGCTCCGTACCCTGGCGGATCGCACGCTTGGCGTCCAGTTCGGCGGCCACGTCGGCGCCCCCGATCAGGTGCACCGGGCGTCCCGCCGCGCGCAGCTCCTCGTACAGCTCGCGCCGCGGCTCCTGACCCGCGCACAGCACCACGGTGTCGACCGGCAGAAGGTGCTGCTCGCCGTCGACGGTGAGGTGCAGGCCCTCGTCGTCGATCAGGTCGTAGGACGCCCCCGCGATCATCGTCACACCGCGGTGGCGCAGCTCGGTGCGGTGGATCCACCCGGTGGTCTTTCCCAGCCCCGCCCCGACCTTGGTGGCCTTGCGCTGGATCAGATGCACCGTGCGCCCCGGCTTCGGGCGCTCCGGGGCCCGCAGCCCGCCCCGGTCCGCGTAGCCGGTGTCCACACCCCACTGCCGGAAGAAGACCTCCGGGTCCAGGCTCGCCCCGTCGCCGCCGTCCGTCAGGAACTCCGCGACGTCGAAGCCGATCCCGCCGGCCCCGACGACCGCCACCCGGTCACCGACCTCGGCTCCGTCCCGCAGGACGTCCAGATAGCTGACCACGCTGGGGTGCCCGACGCCGGGGATGGCGGGGGTGCGGGGCTCGACCCCGGTGGCCAGGACGACCTCGTCGAAGCCGTCGAGGTCGGCGGATCCGGCCCGGGCGCCGAGCCGGAGCTCCACGCCCTCCTCGGCGAGCCGGGTACGGAAGTAGCGCAGGGTCTCGTCGAACTCCTCCTTGCCGGGGACCCGGCGCGCGACGTTCAGCTGGCCGCCGATCTCGTCGGCCGCGTCGAACAGGGTCACCGCGTGCCCCCGCTCGGAGGCCGTGACCGCGCACGCCAGTCCCGCCGGGCCCGCGCCGACCACGGCGACGCGCTTACGCAGACGGGTCGGCGCGAGCACCAGTTCCGTCTCGTGACAGGCGCGCGGATTCACCAGGCAGGAGGTGATCTGCAGACTGAAGATGTGGTCCAGGCAGGCCTGGTTGCAGCCGATGCAGGTGTTGATCGCGTCGGCCCGCCCCTCGGCCGCCTTGGCGACGAAATCGGGGTCGGCGAGGAACGGCCTCGCCATCGACACCATGTCCGCCCGCCCCGATGCGAGGACCTCCTCGGCCAGTTCGGGGGTGTTGATGCGGTTGCTGGTCACCAGCGGCACGGACACCGCGCCCCGCACCCTCTCCGTCACCCAGGTGAAGGCGCCACGCGGCACGGACGTCGCGATGGTCGGGATGCGCGCCTCGTGCCACCCGATACCGGTGTTGATGATGGTCGCTCCGGCCGCCTCCACCTCACGGGCGAGCTGGACGACCTCCTCCAGGGTGGATCCGCCGGGTACCAGGTCCAGCATGGACAGCCGGTAGATCAGGATGAAGTCGGGGCCGACGCGCTCGCGGACGCGGCGCACGATCTCGACGGGGAAGCGGATGCGGTTCTCGTACGAGCCGCCCCAGCGGTCCTCGCGGTGATTGGTCGCGGCGACGATGAACTCGTTGATCAGATAGCCCTCCGACCCCATGATCTCGACACCGTCGTAGCCCGCGCTCCGGGCCAGCTCCGCCGCCCTGACGAAGTCCTCGACGGTCTCCTCGACCTCGTCGTCGGTCAGGGCGTGCGGCGTGAAGCCGCTGATCGGGGCCTTCAGCGCGCTCGGCGCCACCAGGTCCGGGTGGTGGGCGTAGCGCCCGAAGTGCAGGATCTGCATCGCGATCCGGCCTCCCGCCGCGTGGACGGCGGCCGTGACCTCGCGGTGCTGCTCCGCCTCCGCCTCGGTGGTCATCCTGGCGCCGCCGGGGAAGGAGCACGCCCGCTCGCTGGGCGCGATCCCCCCGGTGACCATGAGGCCCACCCCGCCGCGGGCGCGCGCCGCGTAGAAGGCGGCCATCCGCTCGAAACCGTGCTCGACCTCTTCCAGGCCGATGTGCATCGACCCCATCAGTACCCGGTTCGGGAGCGTGGTGAATCCGAGGTCGAGCGGGCTCAACAGGGTGGGGTACGGGCTCATCCGGGGTCTCCTAGCAGGTGTCGTCGAGCCAGTTGTAGACCACCCGGAAGCTCTTATGCAACAAGTTGCACAATGACGTACGTCGCAGTCATCGCAAGGCGGTGACACGAATGGCCCAACACCACCGGCCCTCGCCCCCGGCGCGGCGGACAGTGGACCCGTACGGCTGAACGCCTCTGCTCGGCCCCGTCGACGGGAGACATCCCATGGCCTGTATCAACCGGCGTGACTTCGGACTCCTCGTGCTCCGGGTGGGGACGGGAGCCGTTCTCGCGGCCCACGGCAGCCAGAAACTGGGCGGATGGTTCGGCGGCGGCGGTATCCAGGGGACCACCGCGGCGATGGAGGCCATGGGCTTCCACCCGCCGAAGCACAGCGC
>Ga0164306_10001184_pt1 | contig 11421 bp, 8 predicted proteins | sample Whisoiple_242_MG_FD_110213 | JGI IMG/M metagenome (GOLD analysis project Ga0164306, IMG submission 110213) | Soil microbial communities amended with fresh organic matter from upstate New York, USA - Whitman soil sample_242_MG | ecosystem: Environmental > Terrestrial > Soil > Unclassified >... | reverse complement strand
GACGAGGTGACCAGCATGGTCGACCAGGAGGGTCGCGACGGGCTGCTGGCCGTGCTGTCCGGACTGACCGACCACCATCAGATGTCGTTGGTGCATATCACCCACTACAACGACGAAGCGGACTCCGCCGATCGGGCGATCGACCTGACCGGCGGCGACGGTGACTCCGACAACACGGAGATGGTCGAAACGACAGAGGCGCCGGCTGCAAAAGGCGTACTGAAGCCGCGTCGTGAGGCACCTGTCCTCGAACTCATCGACGTCAACCATGAATACGGCAGCGGAACACCTTGGGCGACCGAAGCATTGCGCGATATCAACTTCGCCGTCCATGAAGGCGACGGCGTACTGATTCACGGCCTGAACGGGTCCGGAAAGTCCACGCTGGCATGGATCATGGCCGGACTCGCCGAGCCGACGAGTGGAAGCTGCCTGCTCGACGGCGTACCCGCTTCCGATCAGGTTGGCGCTGTCGCGATCTCGTTTCAGGCGGCGCGGTTGCAGTTGCTGCGCAGCCGGGTGGACCTGGAAGTCGCCTCGGCGGCAGGGTTCTCGCCGCGTGACCGTGCGCGGGTGATCAAGGCGCTGGCCGCCGTCGGTCTGGATGCCACGCTGGCCGACCGACGGATCGACCAGCTCAGCGGCGGACAGATGCGTCGCGTCGTGCTTGCCGGCCTGTTGGCGCGATCCCCGCGAGCGTTGATCCTCGACGAGCCTCTGGCCGGACTCGACGGCGCCAGCGCGCGCGGACTGCTGCGCCTGCTCGAGAATCTGCGGCGCAACGAGGGGCTGACGGTCATCGTGATCTCACACGACTTCACCGGGCTCGAGGATCTTTGTCCGCGGATCCTGCATCTGCAGGACGGCGTGCTGGCGACCGCGCCGACAGCAGCCGGGGGTATGGCATGACTGCCCCCACCCGCAAGCAACAACGCAGGCCGGTCGTGCTGCTGCGGCCGGTGCCCGGCCGCACCGTCATCCACGACTTGTGGGCGGGCACGAAACTCATTGTGGTGGCGGCCATCGGCGTGCTGCTGACGTTCTATCCCGGGTGGGTGCCGATCGGCGCCGTCGCGGCCCTGGTGCTCGCCACGATGCGGCTGGCCCGTATACCGCGCGGTGTGCTGCCGTCGATACCGCGGTGGCTGTGGTTCCTGCTGGCACTCGGCGGCGTCACCGCGGCGCTGTCCGGCGGCAGTCCCGTCATCGAACTCTTCGGGCTCGACCTCGGACTGGGTGGACTGCTGAAATTCCTGCGAATCACCGCACTGTCGATCGTGCTGCTCGCGCTCGGCGGCATGGTGTCGTGGACCACCAACGTCGCCGAGGTCGCACCCGCCGTGGCAAAACTCGGCAGACCGTTGCGCCGGTTGCGGATACCGGTCGACGAGTGGGCGGTCACCCTCGCACTCGCCCTTCGCGCCTTCCCGATGCTGATCGATGAGTTCCGGACCCTGTATGCGGCGCGCAGCCTGCGTCCCAGATCGGTATTGACGACGCGGCGGGCTCGCAGGCGGCGCTGGGCACTCGAGGCGGTCGACCTGATCGCGGCGGCCGTCATCGTGGCCCTGCGGCGTGCCGACGAGATGGGCGACGCGATCACTGCGCGCGGCGGTGCCGGTCAGATCTCCGCGGCACCGTCGGGACCCAAACGGCTGGACTGGGTGGCTCTTTCGGTCGTCGCGCTGGTTTGCGGCGCCGCGCTGGCGCTGGAACTCACGCTGCTCGGCACCACTTAGCGCCGGGCGGCGGCGTTCGCGGCGGCCTGGGCGCCGCCCAGCGAGGTGGCCACATCGGCCCGTCCGAGGAAGATCTCGTCGAGATACGGTTGCAGCGCCTCGAAGCCCGCGGGAAAACCGGCGCCCCCGGGCGCGGGTATCCGCGGGCCGTCGAGCACGGAAAAGAACGGTCCCACGTCGACGCCGCGCCCGGCCCAGTAGTCGAAGTAGCTGCGCTGCGCGGGCAGGACGGCGGGAATGGCCGCGCCGCGCGCACCCAGGTACTGATTGCCACGAGCGCTGCCCATCCACGCCAGCACCCGCCGAACGGCCTCGGGATGCGCGGTTGCCGAATTGCCCGCTGCGGCAATACCGTTGGTGACGCTCACGCGGCCGACCGGTCCGATAGGCATCGGGACGACACCCCACCGGAAGGGGCTGGCCTCGGCGATCGCCGCCAGGTTGTAGGTGCCGGACTGGAACAGCGCCATTCTGCCCGCAAGGAACTGGTTGCGAGAGAAGTCGCCGTTGCTGTTGGTGTCCGAGGCGGGCGGGGCGACGTGGTCGCCGTTGATGAGGCGGACCAGGTAGTCGAACGCCGCGACCGACCCGGGGTTGTCGAGGGCGAACCTGTCGCCGTCGGAGAACGTTCCTCCTGCCGAGCCGATGTAGTTGAGATAGATGCCTTGAAGATCGTTGGCCGCGTTGTATCCCCACTGCCGGATGCGGCCGGAATCGAAGCCGGGTTCGTCGGCCCGGCGTCCGTCGGCGTCGACCGTCAACCGGGCGAGCAGGGGCCGCAGCGTGTCGACATCGCCCGGGGACCACCGCATCGAAAGAAGCTGCCGCAGATCGACGCCTGCCGCCTCAATGAGGTCGGCGTTGAAGTAGACGGCGATGCCGGCATCGGTCAGCTGGGGCACCGCCCACAGCGCACCGTTGCGGGTGAACTGGTCGACTACTGACGGGTCCCACTCCGTTGCAGCGTTCGGCCCCAGTACTTTTGCGATATCGAGCAGTCGGCCGCTGTCGGCGTATCCGGCGAGGTACGCGTTCGACAGCCAGAAGATGTCGTCCGCGCTGCCGCCCGCGGCGTCGGTCCGCAACGTGTCGAAATAGGTGGCATACGGCACCACGTTGACCCTTACGTCGATGTCGGGGTGGATCCGGGTGAACTCGTCGAACGACTCCCGGTACGCGGCGGCCACCTGCTCGTCCCACAGGCGCACGGTGACCACCGTTCGTCCTGCGGGCTCCGCTGACCGGCCGAGCAGCACCGCGGCGACCAGAAGCAGAGCCATCGTCAAGGCCACCGCCGTCGCCGCCACCGTCGAAACCTTCGGCCGCAGAGTCATTTCAACCCGGTCACGACGATGGATCGCACGATGTACCTGCCGAACGCGACGAACAACACGATCAGCGGAACGATTGCCACCGTCGTCGCCGCCATCACCAGCGTCCACTGCGCGTTGTAGCGTGACTGCAGACCGGCCGTCGCAACCGTCAGCACCTGCCACCTGCCACCGCTGGTGATCACCAGCGGCCACATGAAGCTGTTCCATTGGCTGACGACGGTGATCAGCGACAGCGTCACCAGAATGGGCTTGCTGGCCGGCACCACAACATGAACGATAACGTCGAGGGTGTTGGCGCCGTCGATGCGAGCCGCCTTGATGAGGTCGGCCGGAATGCCGCGAAAGTACTCGCGTAACAGGAAGATCGCGTACGGCGAGCCGAACACGAACGGAAGCACCAACGCCCAGAACGTGTTACGCAGACCAGCCTGCGCCATCAGCAGGTACAGCGGCACCACCGTCACCGTCGCGGGCACCATCAACGTCGCGAGGTACACCCAGAACAGTGCGTCGCGGCCGGGGAACTCCAGTCGTGCGAACGCATACGCCGCCAACACCGAGAAGGTCAGCTGACCCACCAGAATGACGGCGGTCATCAGCGCCGTCACCACCAGCGCGCGGCCGAAGCCGGCGTCGGCCAACCCCGTGTAGTTCTGCAGCGTTGGCGGCGCCGGAAACGACAGCGGCTCACCGGTATTGAACTGGTCCGCCGTCGTGAACGACGTCATCAATCCGATCGCGAACGGTGCCAGGGTGATCAGTGCGCCCGCCGCAAGCACGGTGTAGATCACCGGCGCGGACACTGCCCGGCTAAACGACGTCATAGGTGATCCGGCGCCGGAAATACGAGTGCTGGGCGATCGTCACACCGACGAGAAGGACGAAGAGCACGGCCGCCATCACCGCTGCCCGGCCCACAGCGGCCGCGCCGAACGCCTCGGCGTAGATGCGATGCGCTATCAGGTCGGTACGTCCCTGTGGTCCGCCCGCGGTGAGCGCATAGACGGTGTCGAATACCTGCGCGGCGCTGATGACGCCCGTCACGAGGACGAAGAACAGCGTCGGCCGCAGCATCGGCAGGGTGATTCGGCGAAACCGCTGCCATGCGTTCGCGCCGTCGGTGCGCGCCGCGTCCTGAATATCGGTCGGGATCGCGAGGATGCCCGCGAGGAAGAACAGCGTCACGTACCCGACATTCGTCCAGATCGTCACCGCCGAGACCACGGGTAGCGCCAGGTCGGGGTCGGTCAGCCACTCGATCCGCTCACCCAGCAGCCTGCTGACCGCGCCGTCGGTCGGCGCCAGGATCCACCGCCACAGGACGGCGATCGCCAGTGGCGAGCAGATCCAGGGCAGCACGTACAGCGTGCGGAAGAAGCCGCTACCCGGCAGGCTGCGGGCCAGCATCGCCGCGGCGGCGAGACCGAGCAACGACTGCGTGGGAACGACGATCACGATGAACAGTGCCGTCACCAGAAGGGACGTCGCGAACGACGGGTCGGTCAGCACCGAACGCCAATTGTCCAGTCCGACATACTCAACGGGTCCCAGCAGATCCCAGCGGTGCACGCTGAGCCATCCGACGACCAGCATCGGTAGCAGCAGGAACGTGACGACGCCGAACAGGCTGGGCGCTAGCAGGGCGTACCCCACCGCTGTTGCTCGCACCCGATTGGCCACTGAGCCATTAAAGCGGTCGTGACGTCGTCGAACTACGGTGTTAGCCGTGAGTGCACCCCGACAAGTCGATCCCGACTTTCTCGCACTGCCGCGCCGTGAGCTTGCCGACGCCGCGCTGTCGGCCGCCGTGACCGCTGGCGCCAGCCATGCCGACCTGCGCATCCACCGCATCGTCAACGAGGTCGTCACGCTGCGCGACGGTGAGCTGGAGACGGCCGTCGTCGACCGGGAGGTCGGCTTTGCGGTGCGGGTGATCGTCGACGGTACCTGGGGCTTTGCCTCACACGCCGAGTTGGACGCGGGCGTCGCGACCGAGACCGCCCGTCGCGCAGTCGCGGTGGCGCGCACCTTGGCGGCGCTCAATGCCGAGACCATCGAGCTGGCTCCCGAGCCGGTGTACGCCGACGTCAGCTGGGTGTCCGACTACCGGATAGACCCGTTCGCGGTCCCGTCGGTCGACAAGATCGGCCTGCTCGCCGACTACTCGGGGCGGCTGCTCGCCGCAGACGGCGTCAATCACGTCTCTGCCAACCTGCACGCCGTGAAGGAGCAGACGTTCTACGCCGACACGGCAGGCTCGTCGATCACCCAACAGCGGGTGCGTGTGCAACCGACGCTCCAGGCCGTCGCCGTCGACGCCGCGGCAGGATCCTTCGAGACCATGCGCACCCTCGCGCCGCCTGCGGGGCGGGGCTGGGAAGCCGTCGACGGTGACGAGGTGTGGGACTGGAGCGCCGAGCTGGCAGAGCTGCCGACGCTGCTCGCGGAGAAGGTCAAGGCGCCGAGCGTCACGCCGAGACCGACCGACCTCGTCATCGACCCGTCCAACCTGTGGTTGACGATCCATGAATCCATCGGTCATGCCACTGAATACGACCGCGCCATCGGCTACGAGGCCGCCTACGCGGGGACCTCGTTCGCCACGCCGGACAAGCTCGGCACCATGCGGTACGGATCGCCGGTGATGAACGTGACCGCCGACCGTACCGAGAATTTCGGGTTGGCCACTGTCGGTTGGGACGACGAGGGTGTGCAGGCCCAACGGTGGGATCTGGTGCGCGACGGTCTGTTCGTCGGCTACCAGCTCGACCGGGTGTTCGCACCGCGGCTGGGCATGGCCAGGTCCAACGGCTGCTCCTACGCCGACTCTCCACACCACGTGCCGATCCAGCGGATGGCCAATGTGTCCCTGCAGCCGGGCGCCGACGACGTGTCCACCGACGACCTGATAGCGCGGGTCGAGGACGGTATTTACATCCTCGGTGACAAGAGCTGGTCGATTGACATGCAGCGCTACAACTTTCAGTTCACCGGGCAGCGTTTCTTTCGCATCAGCGACGGGAAGCTCGACGGCCAACTTCGCGACGTGGCGTATCAGGCCGTCACCACCGACTTCTGGGGTGCGATGGAAGCCGTCGGTGGCCGCTCGACATGGCGGCTGGGAGGCGCATTCAATTGCGGCAAGGCGCAACCGGGACAGGTTGCACCGGTCAGCCATGGCTGCCCGTCGGCTTTGTTCCGCGGTGTCAACGTGCTCAACACCCGAGCCGAAGGGGGGCGGTAGCGGTGATCCCCGCACAACACGTCGTCGACGCGGTGTTGACGGAGGCCGCCAGGTTGGGCAAGGCCGACGAGACGATCGTGATCGTGACCGACCGCAGCGATGCCTCGCTGCGGTGGGCCAACAATTCGATGACCACCAACGGCGTCTCGGTGCAGCGCAGGACAACAGTGATCTCGGTGGTGCGACGCGGCGAGCGCGGTCACGTGGCGTCGTTGACCTCCAGCGAGGTCGATCCGTCCGTCATCCCCGGCCTGGTGGCGGCGTCACAGGAGGCGGCGCTCGCGGCGCCGGAAGCCCGGGACAGCGCGCCGCCCCTTCCCGGGACGGATGCGGCAAAAGATTGGGACGCACCGATTCCGGGCACCGGCGTCGAGGTCTTCGGTGGCGTCGCCGAAGCGCTGAATCGTGGATTTCCCCGCGCCGACCGGCTTTACGGCTACGCACGGCACATCCTGGAGACGACGTTCGTCGCAACGTCGGGTGGACTGCGGAGGCGCTACACCCAGCCCACCGGCTCGGTCGAGATCAATGCCAAGCGCGATGGCGCGAGCGCGTGGGCGGGCGTGGGCACGCCCGACTTCTCCTATGTACCAACCGATTCCATGCTCCACGAGCTCTCAACGCGCCTCGGCTGGGCTCAGCGCACCGTGGACCTGCCCGCCGGGCGCTACGAAACGATCCTTCCCCCGTCGGCCGTTGCCGACCTGATGATCTACCTGTCGTGGTCGATGGACGGCCGCGGGGCGCAGGAGGGCCGCACCGCCTTCTCGGCGCCCGGCGGCGGTACGCGGGTGGGGGAGACGCTCACCGATCTGCCGTTGACGCTCTATTCCGATCCCGCAGCCGCCGGTCTGGAGTGCACATCCTTCGTCGCGGCGACCAGTTCGTCGGACCGAGCCTCAGTTTTCGACAACGGCATGGACATCGATCGCGTCGACTGGATTCGCGGCGGCACGATCAATTCCCTGGCCTATCCGCGCGCGGCCGCCACCGAGTTCGACGTGCCCGTCGCCGTGGCGGCCGACAACCTGGTGATGACCGGTGGCACCGACAGCCTGGCCGACATGGTCGCGGGCACCGAACGCGGGCTCCTGCTGACCACGCTGTGGTACATCCGCGTCGTCGATCCCGCCGTGCTGCTGCTGACCGGGCTCACCCGCGACGGTGTGTACCTGGTCGAGGACGGTCAGGTCACCGGCGCGGTCAACAACTTCCGGTTCAACGAAAGTCCGCTTGACCTGCTGCGCCGGGTCGGTCAAGCAGGCATCAGCGAGGTCACGCTGCCGCGCGAATGGGGCGACTGGGCCACCCGCGCGGCGATGCCCACGCTCCGGATACCGGACTTTCACATGTCGTCGGTCAGTCAGGCGCAATAATGCGACGATGCGCGATCCGCTGAACGGTGAACTCGGACGACTGGTAGCGCTCGCACCACCCGAGCACGGCAGAATCAACGCGCTGGTCCGCCAGACGTGCGCCGAGACGCTCTCGCTGCCACCGTTGCCCACCGAACTCGACGTCGACGGCCCCGCCGACGAAGCGGAGTCGGTGGCTGTCGACTTCGCCGAACAGTTCAGCGTCGACGTGTCATCCGTCGGCGAGGAACTGCGGACCAGGTTCACATCGACCCTGGGTCGAGCGGCATTCCCCGCTGTGGTTCTGACCTATATCGCCGACTTCCTGCCCAGAGTGCGCGCGGGCCTGGAGTCGCTGGCGTTGCCTGTGCCGTGGTCGGATGCGATTGACTGGGATCACGGCAGCGACCTGGGCGACGTGCTCTTCAACCGCTTCCAGCCGAGCGTCGCGCGCCTGCGTGAAATCGACCCCATCACAACGGAAGTCGTCCGGTTACGTGGTGCCACCCAACACGACTGTCGGCTGTGCAAGTCGCGGCGCGAGGGCAGCGCACTTGACGCAGGCGGGTCGGAATCACTCTACGACCAGATCGAGTACTACGAAACGTCGACCGAACTCAGTGACCGGCACAAGGCGGCGCTGAGGTACGCCGATGCTTTGATATGGACGCCCGCGACGATCTCAGCAGAGGTGGCGGCGGGCGTGCGAATCCATTTCACCGAGGCCGAATCCTACGAGTTGACCGTCGACGTGATGCGCAACGCGGGCAACAAGATCATGGTCGCGTTCGGGGCCGATGCCCCGAAAGTCCAGGACGGAACCGAGCTCTTCACCATCGACGAAAACGGCCAGACGGTCGCAAGCTGATCACCTCGCACCGCGAGCGTGCGTGTTTGCACCGGACACGCCGGCAAAAGGTGTGCAAGTGCGCACGCTCGCGGGGCTTGGTTACACCTCGATGCGCGAACCCATGATGACAATGCGGTCGCGCGGCAGCCCGAATCGTTCGGCCGCATCGGCGGTGATGTAGGAGGTCGCGATGAATAGTCGTTTGCGCCACTGCGCCATCGTCTTCTTGCGACCCCGGACCAGTTCGAGCTTGGACAGGAAGAACGACGCGTCGTCTATGGCGATCTTGCCCTCCGCCTGCTTTCGGGTCAGGCTGCGCAGCGCGTCCAACACGTGCGTCTTCTCCATATAGCCGTAATTGGCTGTGACGAAAACGATTCCGTCCTCCTTATAGCCGAGCGAGTCCACTTGGATGCGGTCAGACTCCGCTGCGCGCGGCATCGGAAGCGTTTCGATGGAGACGATGATCACGTGGTGGTGCAGCACGTGGGTGTGTTCGACGCAGGTCCGCAGCGCCAGCGGGGCAGTGTCTTTTCCGCGGTTGAGGAAGACCGCGGTGCCGGGCACTCGAGCCAACGGCGGATCGCACTCGCGAACCTCGTTGATGAATTCGTCGAGGGGCCCTTCGGCCTTTTCCCGTGCGACCGTGACGATTACGCGGCCCCGGTGCCAGGTCACCATCACGGTGAAGGCCACGATGCCGATCAGCAGCGGTAGCCATGCGCCGTGCACGACCTTCGTGAGGTTCGCCGCAACGAACAACAGATCGATCAGCAGCAGGATGCCCCCACCGATCACCACCAGCCCGAGCGGTGCCTTCCACCGGGTCCTGGCGTAGTAGAGGAAGAGCAGCAAGGTGATGGTGATCGTGCCTGTGACGGCCATTCCGTAGGCGTATGCGAGGCGTTCGGAGCTTCGGAAGACGAGGACGAGGGTGAGCACGCCGACCATGAGCACACCGTTGATCCACGGCACGTAGATCTGACCCTCGGTAGCCGCAGATGTGTGGATCACCCGCAACCGCGGGAGGTAGCCGATGCGAGCGGCCTGCGCAGCGACCGAGAATGCGCCGGTGATCACGGCCTGGGACGCGATAACCGTTGCGGCGGTGGCCAAGAGCACCATCGGCCACAGTGCCCAACTGGGAATCAAAAGAAAGAAGGGCGCGCGCATGTTGGCGGGGTCGCTGATCAGAAGCGCCCCCTGGCCGAGATAGTTGAGTGCCAGTGCCGGGAGCACCACGAAGAGCCAGGCCCGGGTGATCGCTTTGCGGCCGAAGTGACCCATATCGGCATACAGGGCCTCCGCGCCGGTGACCGCCAGTACGACCGCGGTCAGCGCGAAGAAGGCGATTTCGAAATGCCCGACGATGAATGTCAGCGCATAGGTCGGCGACAGTGCCTTGAGGATTTCGGGATGGGCGACGATGCCGGTGACTCCGCATGCACCGATCGCGACGAACCAAGCAACCATCACGGGGCCGAACGCCCGCCCGACGACGGCGGTGCCGTGCCGCTGGACGTAGAAGAGCACGATGATGATGCCTGCGGTGATCGGCACGACCCACTGCTCGAAATCCGGGTCGACGACCTCGATGCCCTCGATCGCGGAAAGCACGGAGATCGCCGGGGTGATCATGCTGTCGCCGAAGAATAGCGCCGAACCGAAGATTCCGAGCGCTGCCAGCACCAGTGCGGTCCGGTGGCGGGTCTGAGATCCCCATCGCCGCAACAGCGTGATGAGGGCCATAACGCCGCCCTCACCGTCGTTGTCGGCGCGCATCACGAGACTCACGTAGGTGAGGGTGACGATCACCATGATCGACCAGAAGATCAGCGAGACGACGCCGTAGAGGTTCTGCTCGTTGAGCGGTACCGGATGGGGATCGTCGGGGCTGAATACCGTCTGGACGGTGTAGATCGGGCTGGTTCCGATGTCGCCGAACACCACCCCGAGCGCTGCGAGGACGACGACCGGCCGGACAGACTTCCCGGTATTCGTTTGCAACGGTGGTCCCTCGGCTGGCAGCGATGCGGCAGATCGATTGTAAGGCATTGGTAGGCGGCAACCCCCGAACTGCGGCGTCAGCACTTGGAAAGCCGGCGAAAGCTGGACGCAGAAATGAAGCAGCCCGACCCCGCGTTCCGGGCGGGTGTTCGGCGAACCCGAAGAAGCGCGTGTTCAGGCGGTGAGGGCGGGCGCTAGTGTCTAAGGCCGTACAACGGGGGCGGTAGCTCAGTTGGTTAGAGCCGCGGACTCATAATCCGTTGGTCGCGGGTTCGAGCCCCGCCCGCCCCACCATTGATCTGTATTACCTCGGCTGATGCTTGACGTTTCTACTTCGGTTGATGGCTGACAGTGTTTCGGCTGATGCTTTCCACCGACTTCGGTTAATCCTTGACACTCCCTTGATGACGGGGTTAGGCGTGGCCGAGCAGAGGTATACGCCCTGTATCGGGTGGTCCGCACGCAGGACTGCCCCCGCATGTACGTCAAGGTCTGGGACGAAACTGCCGCTTCGTGCTGAGCGTGGCGACCTCGCCGTCTCGCTTGTTGAGAAATGAGAGCAGCGATTTCGTGCTTACTTGGATCGGAAGTTCGGATCAATGGCGGAAACCAACTGGAGACTGGAACAGATATTTGGTTCACTTGGGTCAGTGCAGCGCTGCGTGGGTCGAATTAAGTCAGCTAGGCGTCGTGGCGCGATCTGACGGGGAATCGATGCGCGGATGAGGCTGATACGTGGTGGAGGCTGGTGGTGATTCGTGGGTGCCGGATGACGGATGGATGTCCGTTGGCGTTGGCGTGTGCAGCGCCAATGCCCCTGCGGGTGTCGTGCAGGTGTGTCGGACATGTAGGCACGCGTCGTCGGACCAGGCACCTCGATAGCCTGGAAAGT
>Ga0164306_10001182_pt1 | contig 11441 bp, 9 predicted proteins | sample Whisoiple_242_MG_FD_110213 | JGI IMG/M metagenome (GOLD analysis project Ga0164306, IMG submission 110213) | Soil microbial communities amended with fresh organic matter from upstate New York, USA - Whitman soil sample_242_MG | ecosystem: Environmental > Terrestrial > Soil > Unclassified >... | reverse complement strand
TTGGAGAACTATCACCGGCTCACCACTCCGAGCACCTGGCTGGAGGCGCTGGTGAAGACCTATGTCGGCGACGCCCTGGCGGCCGACTTCTATCTCGTGATCGCTGACGTGCTTCCGTCAGAGGTCGCCGACGTCGTCCGCGCGGTCCTTGCGGAAACGGGTCATTCGCAGTTCGTCGTCGCCGAGGTCCGCAAGGCGGTCACCACGAGCCAGCGGCAACGCCACCGGCTGGCGTTATGGTCGCGCAGGCTGCTCGGCGAGGCCATCACCCAGGCTCAGTTCGTGCTGGCCGATCACGACGAGCTCGTCGACCTGGTCGTGTCGGGCACCGACGGCCTCGGCCAGTTGACCGAGTTCTTCGAGCGTCTTCAGCACACCCACAGCACCCGCATGCAGGAACTCGGCCTGGCCTGACGTCCGCCTAGCGGGTGCAGTTGGTGATCATCGTGTTGTTGTTCTGTGCCGCCAGTGTCTCGCCCGCCGCATCGGTGATCGAGCAGTTGAGCTGACCGCCCACGCTGGTTGCGGTGACCGAGCTGAGCGAAACGCCTGGATCGAGCGTCACCTGCTTCGTCCACGGCAGTGCGACGTTCACGTCGGTCTGCAGCGCGCCCTGCTGGTCGGTCCAGATGATCGTGACCAGATCGAAGAGCTGGCGGTTCCCGGTCACGGTGTAGGTGACGGTGCCCGGGTTGGCCGCGGGCGGCGGCGCCACCTCGGTCGGCTCGGCGATGGCGCTGGGCGGCGCGGCGGTCGGGGTCGGCGTGACGCTCGTGATGGTCTCGGGCGGCAGCGCGGTCGCCGACGGTTTCCGGGTCGACGCATCGTTGGGGTACGGCACGGCCCGACTGTCGGACGGCGACACCGTCGCCGAGGTGGTGCCGCTGTCGCCGCCGCTGAGGATCATCAACGTGCCCGCCACCGCGATCAGCAGCACGATGCCCGCGACGCTGGCCACCCAGAGCCAGCGCTTGTCGTCGTGATCGGTGTAGTACCGGACGTCGTCGTAGTCGCCGTCGAATTCGTCGTCGTCGTCGTCGTAGTCGGCGTACGCGTCGTAGTCCTCGACGTCGGCGAATTCGTCATCCGCGTCGTCGTGGATCCGGTGGGTCGCCGATCCGGGTGCCCAGGGCGAAGAAGGCCTGTTCATGCGCATAATCCTCGTCAGTTCGAGTGGTGCAGACCTGATGCTATCGATGCAGAAGTGACAGATGAGGTCACGGGCGCAGCGTGTTGGTAACGGTCCGGACTCAGTTCACCGTGCCGGGTCCACTAGCCTTTGAAAGCGAGAACGAATTCGACGGCGAGAACTGAGGAAGGACCCAGCGTGGAGGTCAAGATCGGTGTCACGGACAGCCCGCGCGAGATCAGCTTCAACAGCGCGCAGACGCCCACCGAGGTGGAGAAGCTGATCACCGATGCGCTGGGCGAAGATTCAGGCGTGCTAGCGCTGACCGATGAGAAGGGTCGCCGCTTCCTGGTTCAGGCGGCCAAGATCGCCTATGTCGAGATTGGGGCCGCCGACATTCGGCGGGTTGGCTTCGGCGTCGGCGTGGTGGGTGCCGAGGCGGTCAAGAACGGGTAAGCGGCACGTGTGACAGGCCGCCCCAGGCGAACTGCACGGTCCCCTCGACGGCGGCTTCCTTGGTGGTCGGCCGCTCGTTGTTGAGCCAGTACCTGGCGGAGTCGACGCTGATCGCCACCAAACCGACCGCGATCATCCTGGCGCGGTGGGCCTCGAGGCCGGAGTCTCTGCTGATCAGGTCGAACACCGCATCGGTGCACGACTCCGTGGCGACCTTGACCTGCGCGGCCACCTGCGGCTCGGTCACGTAGTCGTTCTCGAAGATCAGCCGATAGCCCTGGCCGTCGTGCTCGATGAAGTCGAAGAAGGCCTGCACGGCGGCGCGCAGCCGCTGCCGGTTGTCTGTTGTGGTCCGCAGTGCCTGGCGCACACCGGAGACCAGGTTGTCGACGTGCTGGGCCAGCACCGCGAGGTAAAGCTCCAGCTTCGACGAGAAGTGTTGGTAGAGAACAGGTTTGCTGACACCCGCCCGATCGGCGATCTCGTCCATCCCGGCGGCGTGATAGCCGCGGTCGACGAAAATCTCGCTGGCAGCGCCGAGTAACTGTCCGCGGCGCTCGTCGCGCGGCAGCCGGCTGCCACGCCGGTTGCCTGGCGCGCCGCCACCCCTCGATTGGGTGGCATTGGCGAGATCGCTCATCTCTCCCTACTAACTGGCCGCATCCGGCCTCGTTCGCATCGACACTACTACCCATTGGTGGAGGTACGCGTCAGGACGGCGTCGCGGGGCACGGCTATGCCATCCTGTTCCGGTGACCTACGACCCGGGGCATCGCACGCGGAGCACCGGAGGCCAACCGCGTCGCGACCTCGAGTCCAACAGGGGTCGCGTGCCCGTGCTGCGGGACGAGTTGCGTGAACCGCTGCGCGCCCAACGCGATCCGCTCTCCGAGGATTCGGGGCGGCCCAGAGCCAATCGGGAGGATCGGCGCCGGTGGCGTAAACAGAGCTGGCTCGGCCGGTTCATCTCGACATACGGGTGGCGTGCCTACGCGCTGCCCGCACTCGTCGCGCTCACGGTGTGGGTGGTGTATTCGACCGTGACCGGAACGAGCGTGTCGAACACCGATGAGGACGCCGGTCCCGCGCAGGGCCCGCCCACCATCGGCGCGGACAGCACGGCGATCATCGGCGCACCGCCCAAGGGGCTGACCCAGTTCGACGCCAGCCTGCCGACCGGGATGCTGCCCGACGGCGGCCCGTACACCGAGGCGGGCGCCAAGACCTGGCACATCGTTCCCGGTGCCGATCCGAAGGTCGGCGAGGGCACCACCAAAACGTTCACCTACACGGTCGAGGTCGAGGACGGCATCGACACCACCTCGTTCGGCGGCGACGACAACTTCGCGCGGATGGTCAGCCAGACCCTGGCCAACCCGAAGAGTTGGACACACAACCCGCAGTTCGCCTTCACCCGGATCGACAGCGGCGACCCGGACTTCCGGGTGTCGCTGACGACGCCGATGACCTTGCGCGAGGGCTGCGGCTACGAGATTCCCATCGAGACGTCCTGCTTCAACCCGTCCTTCGCTCCCGACAGCCAGCCGCGGGTGCTCATCGACGAGTCCCGCTGGGTGCGCGGTGCGGTGCCGTTCCAAGGTGATGTCGGCGCATACCGCCAGTATCTGGTCAATCACGAGGTCGGCCACGCGATCGGCTACCAGCGCCACGAGCCGTGCGCCGAGAACGGGCAGCTGGCACCGGTGATGATGCAGCAGACGTTCTCCACCAGCGACAACGACAACTCCCGTTTCGACCCCGAATGGGTCAAGGCGGACGGCAAGACCTGCAAGCCCAACCCGTGGCCGTACCCCATCCCGTAGGCCTGCGGACGCGTGCCGCACCGGGGCTCGGGAAGGTCCCGGCGGTCATTGCCGTTGTGCTGGGTAACTGCTGAGATGGAAAGCAACCCCGACTTCGAATCGAGGAGGGTATCGGTGTCCACACCGTTGCCGCCGCTGGTGACACCTGCGGCAGAGCTGACGCGCGAAGAGGTGGCGCGATACAGCCGCCACCTGATCATTCCCGACCTCGGGTTGGACGGTCAGAAGCGGCTGAAAAACGCAAAGGTACTGGTCATCGGCGCCGGTGGGCTCGGGTCGCCGACGCTGCTGTACCTGGCGGCGGCGGGCGTAGGAACGATCGGCATCGTCGAGTTCGACGTCGTCGACGAATCCAACCTGCAGCGCCAGATCATCCACGGGCAATCCGACATCGGCAGGTCGAAGGCCGAGAGCGCGCGTGACTCCATCCTGGAGATCAACCCGCTCGTCGAGGTGCGGCTGCACGAGGTCCGGTTGGAGCCCGACAACGCCGTCGACCTGTTCGAGCAGTACGACCTGATCCTGGACGGAACCGATAACTTCGCGACCCGGTACCTGGTCAACGACGCGGCGGTGCTGGCGGGCAAGCCGTACGTGTGGGGATCGATCTACCGGTTCGAGGGCCAGGTGTCGGTGTTCTGGGAGGACGCCCCCGACGCGCCCGACGGTACGAAGAGGGGCCTCAACTACCGCGACCTGTACCCGGAGCCGCCGCCTCCCGGCATGGTGCCGTCCTGCGCGGAGGGTGGCGTGCTCGGCATTCTGTGTGCGTCGATCGCGTCGGTCATGGGCACCGAGGCGATCAAGCTGATCACCGGCATCGGCGACCCGCTGCTCGGCAGGCTGATGGTCTACGACGCGCTCGATATGAGCTATCGCACCATCAAGATCCGCAAGGATCCCGCGACCCCGAAGATCACCGAGCTGATCGACTACGAGGAGTTCTGCGGTGTGGTCTCCGACGCTGCCGCCGAGGCCGCGGCGGACTCCACCCTCACCCCGCGCGAGCTGCGCGAGATGATCGACTCCGGCAAGCCGGTGTCGCTGATCGACGTGCGGGAGCAGGTGGAGTGGGACATCAACCGCATCGAGGGTGCCGAGCTGATTCCGAAGGGGGAATTCGAGTCGGGCGAGGCGCTTGCCAGGCTGCAGGTCGACCGCACCCCGGTGTTCTACTGCAAGACCGGCGTGCGCTCGGCAGAGGTACTGGCCATCGCAAAGAAGGCCGGTTTCTCCGACGCGCTACACGTGCAGGGCGGAATCGTGGCCTGGGGTAAGCAGCTCGAACCAGACATGGTCATGTACTGACGCGTCAATAAGACACACGACACAGCTGGTCAGCGAAGGCTTTCCGGCGCGGGCCGACGGTAGCCTGGCGCTGTGACCGATGAACGCCCGCCGGACCATGTGCTGGCCGCGTTTGGTGTCAGTGGCCTGCGCCCCGTGCAGCTCGGCGCCGGCTGGGAGGGCGGCTGGCGGTGCGGCGAAGTCGTTCTGTCGATGGTTGCCGACCACGCCCGCGCCGCATGGGCGGCGAAGGTCCGCGAGACCCTTTTCGTCGACGGTGTGCGGCTCGCAAGGCCGGTCCGATCGACCGACGGACGGTATGTCGTGGCCGGCTGGCGCGCGGACACCTTCGTCGCGGGTACACCGGAGCCGCGCCATGACGAGGTGGTGTCGGCGGCGGTGCGCCTGCATGAGGCGACGGCGAAGTTGGAGCGACCCCGGTTCCTGACGCAGCCGCCGGTCGCGCCGTGGGCGGACGTCGACGTGTTCATCGCCGCCGACCGGGCGGCGTGGGAGGAACGGCCGCTGCAGTCGCTGCCACCGGGCGCACGGGTTTCTCCGGGATCGACGGACAGCCAGCGGTCGATCGAACTGATCAACCAATTGGCCGGACTGCGCAAGCCGACGAAGAGCCCGAGTCAGCTGGTGCACGGCGACCTCTACGGCACAGTGCTTTTCGCGGGAACGGCTGCGCCGGGCATCACCGACATCACGCCCTATTGGCGTCCGGCGGCATGGGCCGCAGGTGTTGTGGTGGTCGACGCGATCTCGTGGGGCGAGGCCGACGACGGCCTGGTCGAGCGGTGGGCCCCGCTGCCGGAGTGGCCGCAGATGTTGTTGCGCGCGTTGATGTTCAGGCTTGCCGTGCACGCGCTGCATCCGCGGTCGACCGCCGCGGCGTTTCCAGGACTGGCCCGCACCGCAGCGCTCGTGCGACTGCTGCTCTGACTCGCGATTCTGCCGACTTCTGCATGAGTCGTGCGGCCGCCGGAATTACGACCCTGATGCAGAATTCGACGTGTGCTTAGAACCTTTCGCGTATTTCAGGTCTCCGGTGTGCGCGGAAGTCGGGTGGCTTGATGCCCGCCTCTCAGCGACATTGTCGTCAAACATCACACGGTCTAATCAATAGCGACACTGTCGCTCGGAGCCGGGCAAGTTGACGTGTGCTCCGACTCAGAAGTCGTGGCGCAGTTGCGCCAACGGAATCCGCCCGTCGACGGCGAGCACCCCTTCTGCGCGCAGCAGTTCGAGCTGTCGGGTCCTCAGGTGCTCGGCGGGTCTGCCCGACGCGGTGATCACCCGGTGCCAGGGCAGGTCGGAGGAATCCGTGCGCATGATCCATCCGACGATGCGCGGGCTCGACAGCCCCGCCGCGTGCGCAATGTCGCCGTAGGTGGACACCCGGCCGGGCGGGATCGACGCGACGAGCGCGCGCACCGTCTCGACCTGTTCGTCGGTGATCGCGGCCATGGCTAGGCGTGTTCGAGGCGGTCCCGGATCACCGCGGCGGTGTCGTCCGGCTTGGCCTGGGCCACCATGTGGTCGCAGTCGAAATCGACGAGCGAGAACCGCGGACCGAGTTTCTCGGCAAGCGCGGTGACGAGTGCGTCGGTCACGTAGGGCGGGTTGGTCCGGGTGGCCCGGATCAGTGTCGTTCGTATTCCCTTGTGCGGCACCACGAAATCACGGGCCAGTTCACTCCAGTACGACATCATCGCAGGAATGCTGATCCGCCAGCCGCACCGGCCGTCCGGCCGCTCGATCAAATGCTCGTCGAGTTCGGCGTCCAGTTCGGCGGCATCCACGTCGGCCCACGAGCCGTGCGCCTTCTCGTTGCGCGCCTCGTCGCGGTCCAGGTAGAACGGCGAGGCCATCATGTCGTCGGCGATATTCGCCATCCACGCGCCGTCGAGGCCGACGGCCGGGTCGAGAAGGACCAGCGACGCGACGAGATCGGGGCGTGCGACGGCGAGTCTCAGCGCGACCGCACAGCCGAAGGAGTGCCCGACGACCACGACGGGGCGGTTGGTCTCGCCGGCGAGCAACTCCGCGAGCGCGGCGACGTTGGACTCCAATGTCCACGGCGCTTCCCACGACGACCTGCCGTGCCCAAGCAGATCGGGTGCCAGGACCGAGAAGCCGGGCAAGTGCTCGGTCGCCAGCGTGCGCCACCGAAGTCCGTGTCCGGTCAGCCCGTGCACGGCGAGGATCTGCGCCGGTTGCTCGGGGCCGAATCGATGCACGTTGAGGAAATGCGTGTTGCTGGCCACGGCGTTGATGCTAAGCGCACGCCGCCGGCACGACTTGTCGGACCCTCGTGGTGTCATGCCACCATGTCCGCACCACACATCGCGCTCGGTTCGACGGCGTTGGCACAATCCGGCATTCGCGGTGTGGTACGGCTACTCGGCGGCCCGGGCACCGGCAAGACCGGCGCGCTGATCGAGACCGCGGCCGCCCACATCGCGGCCGGTGCCGAGCCGGAATCCGTTCTGCTGCTGACGGGTTCGGCCCGGCTCGGCGCGCAGGCGCGGGCGGCCATCACGTCGGCGCTGCTGCAGGCGGGTAGTCGCGCCGTCGTTCGCGAGCCCCTCGTTCGCACGGTGCACTCGTATGCGTTCGCGGTGCTGAGGCTCGCCGCCCAGCGCAACGGGGACCCGCCGCCGCGCCTGATCACCACCGCCGAGCAGGACGGCATCATTCGCGAACTGCTCGCGGGCGACCTGGAGGACGGCGACAGATCCGCCGTCGCGTGGCCCCGCGTGCTGCGGCCCGCGCTGAGCACCGTCGGATTCGCGACCGAGCTGCGCGATCTGATGGCACGGTGCACCGAACGCGGTGTGGATCCCATTGCGCTGCAGCGCATCGGCCGGATGTCCAACCGTCCTGAGTGGCTGGCGGCCGGACAGTTCGCCCAGCAGTACGAGGAGACGATGCTGCTGCGGTCCGCGGTGGGGATGGCCGCCCCGCAGGCCACCGTGCCCGCACTGGGCGCCGCCGAACTCGTCGGCGCCGCACTCGAGGCGTTTGCCGTCGACCCCGAGCTGCTCGCCGCCGAACGCACGCGGGTGAAGCTGCTGCTTGTCGACGACGCCCAACACCTCGACCCCCAGGCCGCGCGCCTGGTGCGGGTTCTCGCGGCGAGTGCCGAGCTGACCGTCATCGCAGGCGACCCGAACCAGTCGGTGTTCTCCTACCGGGGCGCCGACCCTGCCCTGTTGGCGGGCGACGACGGCGATCCGGTCATCACGCTTCGGGAGTCGCACCGCTGCGCTCCGGCGGTGGCGCGCGCCGTCACCGGTGTCGCGCGGCGGTTGCCGGGAGCGAGCGAAGCCAGGGAACTGCTTGGCACGGACAAGGATCCCGGCTCGATGTCGGTGCGGCTGGCAGCATCCTCGCACGCCGAGGCGGCGCTGATCGCTGATACGTTGCGCAGGGCCAACCTCGTCGACGGCGTGCCGTGGTCGCAGATGGCCGTCATCGTCCGCTCGGCGCGCCAAAGCGGCGCGGCGTTGTCCCGGACCCTCACCGCGGCCGGGGTACCGGTGCTCACGCCGCCATCGGGGGTGCCGGTCGCCCAGCAGCCCGCGTCTCGGTCGCTGCTGACCGTGCTCGAGGCCGTTGCCGACGGCCTGGACGGTGACCGCGCCAGCCAACTGGTGACCGGGCCGATCGGTGGGGTCGACCCCGTATCCATGCGGCAACTCCGAAGGGCGCTGCGCCGCGCAGATCGAAACAGCCCGCCACGTGACTTCGGTGAACTGCTCGTCGATGCGCTGGAATCCGAGACCGCCGGTGTGTCAGGCAATCTCGCTCGTCCACTGCAAAGGGTGCGAGCCGTGCTCGCCGCCGCGCGGCGCAGCCAGGCCGACGGCGCGGACCCCCGCTACACCTTGTGGCAGGCATGGCAGCGCACCGGCCTGCAGAAGCGTTGGCTGGCCGCAAGTGAGCGCGGCGGGGCGGCGGGCGCGAAGGCCGATGCCGACCTGGACGCGGTCACGGCGCTGTTCGACGTGACGGAGCAGTACGTGTCACGCACGGCAGGAGCATCCCTTCGCGGCCTTGTGGAACACGTGAGCGCACTCGGTGCGCTGCCCGCGGCGAGCGATCAGCCGTCCGATGTCGACGGCGTGACGCTCGTCAGCGCGCATGCGGCCCTCGGCGGGGAATGGGACATCGTCGTCATCGCAGGTCTGCAGGAGGGGTTGTGGCCCAACACGACCCCGCGAGGCGGTGTGCTCGGCACCCAGCACCTCGTCGACATCCTTGACGGGGTGGTCGGAGACGGCGCGACAGCAGGTCTCTCCAGCCGCGCGCCGCTGCTCGCCGAGGAGCGCAGGCTGCTGATCGCCGCCATGGGGCGTGCCCGAAGCCGTCTGTTGGTGACGGCCGTCGACGGCGAATGCGGTGACGAGGCGATGCTGCCATCACCGTTTGTCGCCGAACTCGCCCAGTTCGCCACCGATAGCGACACCTACACCGCCGAGCCCGTTCACGCCCCGCCGGTGCTGGCTCCCGCGCCACTTGTCGGCAGGCTCCGCGCGGTGATATGCGCACCGCAGGGTGAGGCGTCCGACGCGGTGCGGGCTTGTGCAGCAGTACAATTGGCCCGCCTTGCCGCAGCGGGAGTTTCTGGGGCCGATCCCAAGCACTGGTACGGCATGACCTCGCCGAGCACTGACGAACCGCTGTGGTCCGGCGACGACCATGTGGTTCGGCTGTCGCCGTCGACGCTGCAGACACTGGCCGACTGCCCGCTGCGCTGGCTACTGGAACGTCACGGTGGCAGCGACGGACGCGACGTGCGCTCGGCGATCGGCTCGTTGGTGCACGTCCTGGTCGCCGATCCGGGCATGACCGAGAGCCAGATGGTCGCCGAACTCGAGAGGGTCTGGGGGAAGCTGCCGTTCGAGTCGGTCTGGTATGCCGACAACGAGCTGGCGCGGCACCGGTCGATGCTGTCCACCTTCGCGCAGTGGCGGGAGCAGACACGAAGCGAGCTCACCGAGGTGGGTACCGAGGTCGACGTCGACGGCGTGCTCGACTGCGACGGAACGGACGTGCGGGTGCGCGGCAGGCTGGACCGGCTCGAACGCGACGAGGCGGGCCGCCTTGTCGTCGTCGATATCAAGACGGGAAAGAGCCCTGTCAGCCGCGACGATGCGCAACGTCACGCGCAGCTCGCGATGTATCAGCTGGCGATCGCCGAAGGCATTCTGCAGGAAGGGGATTCTCCCGGTGGCGGGCGGCTGGTTTACCTCGGTAAGCCGGGGACGGCGGGTCCCACGGAGCGCCAACAGGACCCGTTGACACCGCAGGCCCGCGGGCAGTGGCGCGAGGTGATCGGCAAGGCGGCGGCGACCACCCAGGGACCGCAGTTCACCGCCCGCATCAATGACGGCTGCGCCCATTGCCCGGTGCGGCCGAGCTGCCCCGCACAGGCCGCGGCCGACGGAACGGCGACCTCGTGACGACGAAGTTCAGCCCTGCCGAATTGGCCTCGGCCCTCGGGCTTTTCCCGCCGACCGACGAGCAGGCGGCCGTCATCTCGGCACCGCCGGGTCCGCTGGTGGTGATCGCGGGCGCGGGCGCGGGCAAGACCGAGACGATGGCGGCCAGGGTCGTCTGGCTTGTCGCCAACGGCTACGCCTCGCCCGGCGAGGTGCTCGGCCTGACGTTCACCAGGAAGGCCGCCGGGCAGCTCTTGCGCCGGGTCCGCTCACGGTTGGCGCGGCTCGCAGGCGCAGGAATCGTCCCCGGCGGCCTTGACGCGGCCGACGACCCCGCGACGGTGAGCACGTACCACGCGTTCGCGGGCACACTGCTGCGAGAGCACGGCCTTCTGTTGCCGATCGAGCCCGACACCCGACTGTTGAGCGAAACAGAACTGTGGCAGTTGGCATTTCGCGTCGTCACCGAGCACCGCGGCGCTCTCGACACGGACAAGACGCCTGCCGGGATCACCAGCATGGTGTTGCGACTGGCCGGTCAGCTGGCCGAGCACCTCGTCGACACCACACAGCTGACCGACACCCACCTCGAGCTGGAACGGCTGGTGCACACGCTGCCGGCGGGTCCGTACCAGCGCGACCGCGGACCCAGCCAATGGCTGTTGCGGATGCTGGCCACCCAGACCGAACGCACCGTGCTGGTGCCGCTGATCGACGCGCTACACGAGCGCATGCGGGCCGACAAGGTGATGGACTTCGGCACGCAGATGTCGGCGGCGGCCCGGCTGGCGTCGACCTGCCCGCAAGTCGGGGAGCAGTTGCGGCGGCGCTTCCGGGTCGTGTTGCTCGACGAGTACCAGGACACCGGCCATGCCCAGCGGGTCGCCCTGTCGTCGTTGTTCGGCGGCGGGGTCGACGACGGACTCGCGCTGACCGCTGTCGGCGACCCGATCCAGTCGATCTACGGCTGGCGCGGCGCCTCTGCGACCAATCTGCCGCGGTTCACCACGGACTTCCCGCGCTCGGACGGCAGTCCCGCACCGACACTGGAGCTGCGCACCAGCTGGCGCAATCCTCCGCGGACGCTGTATCTGGCCAATGCCGTGTCCGCCGAGGCCAGGCGCAGGTCGGTTGCGGTTCAGCCGCTGCGGCCGAGGCCAGGCGCGCAACCGGGAACCATCCGGTGCGCCCTGCTCGGCGACGTCGAGGCCGAACGTGACTGGGTCGCAAACCACATCGCGCGTCGCTACCGAGAAGCAAGCGACGCGGGTAACGCCGTGCCGACCGCCGCGG
>Ga0164306_10001181_pt1 | contig 11442 bp, 11 predicted proteins | sample Whisoiple_242_MG_FD_110213 | JGI IMG/M metagenome (GOLD analysis project Ga0164306, IMG submission 110213) | Soil microbial communities amended with fresh organic matter from upstate New York, USA - Whitman soil sample_242_MG | ecosystem: Environmental > Terrestrial > Soil > Unclassified >... | reverse complement strand
GTGTCCGTCAGAACCTTCCACTGTCGGGGGTGCCGCGGGTGGGCGCGGGCACGGGCGGTGCGGCCGAGGGTCACGGGGCGGACGCGGGCAGGTCACGGGACGGACGCGGCGGGGCCCGGCGGGCAACGATCGGGCATCTGTGCCGGTGACGGCCCCCCGCGCCCACCCCGGCGCCCCTACTGTCCGGGCCATGCGGACACCAGGGACGGGCCGCGGCCGCACCACCGGCCGCGCGACGGGGACGGACGTGACGCGAGTGCTCGGCGGGCTCGCACTGGCCGGGCTGCTCCTCGCGGGGTGCAGCGCCGGCGGGGACGACGCCGCCTCGACGGCGGACCACCCGCAGGGCGGCTCGGAGCGGGTCGTCGGCGGGGCGGAGGGCGGCGCCGGTGGCGCGGGTGGCGCGGCCGGGGACGCGGGGGCCGACGCCGGCGGGTCGGCCGAGGCCGGCGCGGCCGGGGCCGGCGCGGCCGCGGCCGGCGACGTCGCGTCGGGCACCGGCGGCGTCGGGCTGTCCGCGGCGGACGCCGGCGGCCGGCAGGTCGTCACCACGGGCGAGGCCGGACTGGTCAGCCCCGACCCGCGCGCGGCCGCCGACGCGGTCGTGGCGGAGGTCGAGGCGGCGGGCGGCCGTGTCGACGCCCGGCGGGAGACCGCCGCGCGCGCCGACGAGGGCACCGAGGCCACCGCCGACCTGACCGTCCGGGTGCCCGCGGACGGCGTGACGGGGTTGCTCGAGGCGCTCGACGAGATCGGCGACGTCGACCACGTCGACCTGTCGTCGGACGACGTCACCGCGGCGGCCCAGGACCTCGACGCCCGGATCCGGGCCATGACGCTGTCGGTCGCGCGGATGGAGGACCTGCTGGACCGCGCGACCACGCGGCAGGAGGTCCTCGAGGCCGAGGGCACGCTCACCGACCGGCAGGCGTCGCTCGAGCAGCTGCAGTCGGAGCGGGCGCGGATGGCCGAGCAGGTGGCGCTGTCCACGCTGCGGATCTCGATCTGGACCCCGCCCGGGACGGCCACGGCCGCGGAGCCGGACCCGGCCGAGGACGGGTCGCCGTCCGGGTTCCTCGGCGGGCTCGCGGCGGGCTGGTCGGCCCTGGTGACGGTGCTGGGCGGGGTCGTGACGGTGCTCGGGGTGCTGCTCCCCTGGCTGGCGGTGGGGGCGGCGGTGCTCGCCGCGGTGCTGGCGGTGCGGCGCGCGCTCCGGCGGCGCGCGGACGGGACCGCCGGGCCGACCGGGCGCGGCGGGTCGGGCGGCCCCGGCGGGCGCGGTGGCGCGGACGGGCCCGACAGCCCGGACGGCCCCGCACCGGAGCCGGGCGCCCCCGGGCCCGACGAGCGGCAGCCGGTGGGCGCGGGCGCGCCGCGCTGACGGCCGCCGGCCGCGGGTCGCTCGCGTCAGGCGCGCGCGACCACCGGGTCGGGCTCCGGGTCGGTGGCCGCGAGCCGGCGCGCCAGCACGGCGCAGGTCGCGAGCTGCAGCTGGTGGAACACGATCACCGGCAGCGCGACGCCGGCGGCCGCGACCGGGCCGAACAGCACGTTCGCCATGGGCAGGCCGGTCGCGAGGCTCTTCTTGGACCCGCACATCAGCAGCGCGATCCGGTCGCCGCGGGACAGCCGGAGCGCGCGACCGCCGCTCCACGTGAGGGCCAGCATCGCCGCGAGCAGCACCGCGCACACCGCGACGAGCACCACGAGCACGCCGACCGTCAGGTCGTCCCACACGCCCGACGCCTCGGCCTCGGACACCGAGCCGTAGGCGACGAGCAGGATCGTCCCGCGGTCGGTGATGAGCGTGACCGGCTTGTGGGCCCGGACCCAGGCGCCGATCTTCGGCTGCAGGATCTGCCCGAGCACGAACGGCAGCAGCAGCTGCAGCAGGGTCGAGCCCGCCGACCCGCCGACGGGGCCGCCCGCCCGCGACATGAGCACGCCCACCAGCAGCGGGGTGAGGACGATGCCGAGCACGTTCGACACGGTCGCGCCGGTGATCGCGCCCGCGACGTTGCCCCGCGCGATGGACGTGAAGACGACCGACGACTGGATGGTCGACGGCAGCAGCGAGAGGTAGAGCAGCCCGGTCTTGAGGTCGGCCGGCAGCAGCGAGTCGGGCAGCACCTGGACCGCGAGCCCGAGGACCGGGAACAGCAGGTACGTCGAGGCCAGCATGCCGCCCTGCAGGCGCCAGTTCTTGAGGCCGTCCCAGACCTCGCTGGTCGCCATGCGGGCGCCGTAGAGGAAGAACAGCAGCACGACGGCGGCGGTGGTCACGTGGTCCAGGCCGGTCGCGAAGCCGCCGGACGCGGGGGCGAACAGCCCCAGGAGGAACACCGCGACGATCATGACGACGAGCGGGTCCACCCACGTCTTGGTCGCGGACCAGGCCCGGGACCACCGGCCCGGTCGGGACGGGATCGCTTCAGGCACCGGTTCATTCTGCCATCGAGGGCCGACCGCGCCCGCCGGTGTCCAGGCCCCGGGCGGGTCGTCAGGCCGGCGGCAGCACGTCGAACGTCAGGTGCGCGAACTGGTCGAACCGCTCCGCCGACCGCAGCCGCAGCCGGTCCGGGCCGACCCGACGCGGCAGCACCGGCGCCCCGCCCGTGAGCGCCGCGGGCGCGACGCTGAGCTGCACCTCGTCCAGCGCCCCGGCGTCGAGGAACTGGCCCGCGAGGTCGCCGCCGCCGATCACCCAGGCGTCGAGCGCGCCCGCGGCCTCGCGGATCGCCGGCAGCGCCTCCGCCACCGACCCGCGGACGAACCGCACGTCCGCCCCCGCGGGCACGGGCAGGTCGCGGCTGGTGAACACGTAGTAGGGCCGCGCGCCGTAGTAGGCCGGCCACTTCTCGGGGTGCGCGACGAGGTCCTCCTCGCGCAGCACCCACTCGTAGGTCGTCGAGCCCGACACCAGCACCCCGACGCCGGACAGGAACGCCTCGTGGTCGGGCTGGGTCGCGGAGTCGACCGCGAACAGCCACGCGAGCGAGTTCTGCTCGTCCGCGATGTACCCGCTGAGCGACGTCGCCGTGTTGTAGATCACCCGCATGCCGCCGACGCTAGCGCCGACCACCGACACGGCCGGCCCGGCCCCTGCGGCCGCCCGGCCGGCCGGTGCCGCGCGGCGCCGCGCCCCCGCCCCGCACCGTCTCCTCGTCCTCCCAGCACTCGACGCCGGTGACCCCGGGCGGCAGCCGGTCCCGCGTGAACACCGGGTCCAGGCCGGCCCGGCGCTGGTCGCCGTAGTCGCGCAGCAGCGCCAGCCCGAGCCGGGACAGCAGCAGCAGCGCCACCAGGTTGATCAGCGCCATGACCGCCATCAGCCCGTCCGCGAGGTTCCACACCAGGTCGGCGCTCGCGACCGAGCCGGCGAGCACCACGACGACGACCAGCGCCCGGAACGTCTGCAGCGTCGACCGGCGGGCCGAGATGTACCGGAGGTTCGACTCGCCGTAGTAGTAGTTGCCGAGGATCGACGTGAACGCGAGCAGGAAGATGATCACCGCGAGCAGGACGCCGGTCCACGAGCCGAGGGCGTCCGCCAGCGCGGTCTGCGTGAGGTGCACGCCGCGCGGGGCGTCGGTCAGGTCCGGTCCCGGCACCAGGATGATGAACGCGGTGATCGAGCAGACCAGCCAGGTGTCGAAGTAGACGCCGAGCGTCTGCACCAGGCCCTGCTTGACCGGGTGGGTCACCGCGGCCGTGGCGGCGGCGTTCGGCACGGAGCCGAGCCCCGCCTCGTTGGAGAACATGCCGCGCCGGACGCCGGTCATGATGATCGTGCCCAGCGTCGCCCCCGCGACCTGCGAGCCGCCCCAGGCCTCCGTGACGATGGCGGCGAGCGCGTCCGGGACGCGGTCGGCGTGCATCGCCACCACCACGAGCCCCACCAGCAGGTAGACCAGCGCCACCAGCGGGATCGTCGCCTGCGAGACGTGCGCGATCCGGCGCAGCCCGCCGAAGATCACCAGCGCGGTCAGCGCCGCCACCGACGCGCCCACCAGCCACGGGACCCAGCCGGGCCCGGCGTCGCCGCCGCTGACCCCGACCACCGTCGCCGCGAACGTGTTGGCCTGCAGCGAGTTGAACGCGAACGGGAAGCAGACGACCAGGATCACCGCGAACAGCACCGCCGCCCGCCGGCTGCCGAGCCCGCGCTCGATGTAGTACGCCGGGCCGCCGCGGAACGACCCGCGGTCGCGGACCTTGAACAGCTGCGCCAGCGCGGACTCGAACAGGCTGCTCGCGCCCACCAGGAACGCCATCAGCCACATCCACAGCACCGCGCCCGCGCCGCCGATCGCGATCGCCGTCCCGACGCCGGCGATGTTGCCGACGCCCACCCGGGACGCCGCCGAGAGCGTGAAGGCCTGGAACGCGGAGACCGACTGCGGGCGCCCGTCGGCGTCGCGGGTGCTCCGGTCACCGATCGTCCGGAACATCTCGGGGATCCAGCGCAGCTGCGCGACCCCCGACCGGATCGTCAGGTACAGCGCGACGCCGACGACCACCGGCACCAGGAGCCAGGTCCACAGCCCGTCGCTCACCTGCCCCACCAGATCGGCGATGCCGTCCATCCGCGACTCCCTCGTCCCACCGCGCGGGCTCGTCCCGGGCGCCGTCCGAGGATGGCGCCGGACCCGGCCCCCACCGGCCGCCGGGCGGGCCGTTGAGTGGCGCGCGGTCGGTCCGGGCGGAGCGACCTAGGTGCTCGCGCCGCGCCCCGCTGGGTGGTGTCGGGGCCGGGGCCTGAGTGGGCGGGGCGGCGACGACACCGGCCCGGGGAACGACGAAGGCCCGGGATCGATGATCCCGGGCCTTGCCTTCAGGTGGAGCTGAGGGGATTCGAACCCCTGACCTTCTCATTGCGAACGAGACGCGCTACCAACTGCGCCACAGCCCCTTGAAGCGGTGATCAGCCTAGCACCCGTTCCGGGGTGCTCACGACACCGCTGGTCGCGGCCCTACGCGCCGGCCGCCCGTCGGCGGGCGAGGACCGCGTTGAGGTCGATCGAGCCGGACGGCTCCTCGGACGCCGGAGCGGTCGTCCCGGGGGTGCGGGCCGGGGCAGCGTCGGCGGACGCGGACGCGGGCGCCCGGGCCGGGGTCGCACCCGCGGGCGCGGCGGGCGCGCCGGGCGCGGCCGCCGCCGACCCGTCCGTGCCCGTCGCCGCGACGGCCGGCGCCTCGGCGGCGGAGGCGGTCGCGGCCGCCTCGTCCGGGGTCGCCGTCGTGCGGCGCGCCGGAGCGGCGTGCGTCGAGCCCTCGACCTCGCCGAGCGGTGCGGGCTCGCGGCGCGGCGCGGGGGCCTTGGTGGCGTAGGTCGGCCGCGGCACGGCGACCGGCGTCCAGGAGTCGCCCTCGCGCCCGCCGTCCCGGACCCGGGTCGACGTGCGGACCGGGGCGTCGGCGCGCACGCGCTCGATCGCCTGGGTCTCCGTGAGCGACGGGTGCACGGCGCGGCCGGCGGCGCCCTTGCGGCCCGGGCGCGCGGCGCGCTCGCGCAGCGGCGCGGTGGCCTCGTGGATCCGGCGCTGCCACTCGTCCTCGGCGAGGCGGCCCTGCACGACGGCGCGGCGGCCGAGGCCGAGCACCCCGGCGAGCAGCACGGTCGGCACGACGCCGGCGAGCACGCCGAGCGCGGTGACACCCGCGACGACCCACCCGACGACGGTGGCGGCGAGCAGCACGCCGGCGAGGGCGCCGCGGCGGCGCGCGGCGGCGCCCCGGCGGGCGGTCGCCGCGGCGTGGGCGGCCTGCAGCTGCGCGGCACGACGGGCGGCGTCGGCGCCGATCCTGTCCTGGGTCCCGTGCGGTCGGTCCACCTCGGCCCCTCCCCTCTCCGTCCTCGCGAGCCGGTTCCCCGTCCCCGGGGTCAGCAACCCGGCCCGCTTCTCCACCGGGCCGCAGTCCTGCCGGACTCCCCCCGCCACCTCCGCGCGCCGCCGGCGGCCGGACCCCTCGGGGCCGGTCACGGCGAGCACCCGCAGGGCGTCGGAGAACCGGTCGTCGGTCCGCGACTCCAGCAGCTGCTGCCGGTGCCGCAGCTTGTGCGGCACCAGGTACGCGATCCACAGGCCGACCACCACGAGGGCGGCTGGTCCGGCGAATTCGTACACTCCACGACGGTAGGTGCGGCGCAGGCACCGGCCCCGGACCCGTCGCGGCGTGTCGAGCGGCGTGCCGCGTGAAAATCACACGGATGTCATTCGGCGCGCCGGGGACAGCCTGCCATACCCGCCCGATTCCGGGACGAACTTGGGCAGAGCGGACGGAACGGTCAGACGTCGGACGAGCGGCGCGCGTGCCAGCGCGCGAGCAGCCCCCGCGGGACGTCCTCGGTCGTCAGGGCGAAGGTGCGGTGGTCGCACCACGCGCCCTGGATGTGCAGGTACCGCTCGCGCAGGCCCTCGTCCCGGAACCCGAGCTTCTCGACCACCCGCAGCGACGGCCGGTTCTCCGGGCGGATGTTGACCTCGACCCGGTGCAGCCCGAGCGCGGTGAAGCAGTGGTCGGTCGCGAGCGCCACCGCCGTCGGCGTGATCCCGCGCCCCGCGACCTGCTGCGCGACCCAGTAGCCGATCGACGCCGAGTACAGCGAGCCGTACGTGATGCCCGAGACGGTGAGCTGGCCGACCAGCTCCCCCGCGTGGTCGATCGCGAACGGCAGCGACGTGCCCGACCGCGCCTGCCGGTCCAGCGTGCGGACGAACTGCCCGAACGTCGGCCGCCGGCCCGTCACGGGCTCCGGCGACGTCGCGTCCCACGGCTCCAGCCAGGCCGCGTTCACCGCGCGGAGCCGCATCCACGCCGCCTCGTCGGAGCGCCGCAGCGGGCGCAGCCGGACGTCGCCGTCGGTCAGCGCCACGGGCCAGCCGCGCGGCATCAGCCCTCCAGCACCAGGCAGTGCACGACCTGCCCGGCGACGACGGCGGAGTCCTGCTCGCCCACGACGGCGAGCGCGTTCGCGTGCGCGAACCCGGTGATCGACGGCACGCCCGGGTCGCCGACGGGCGTCACCCGGTAGCCCTCGCCGGGGGTCCCGACCACGGCGGCCGGCACGAACTGCCGCACCCCCTCCGGCGACGGCCAGCCCACGTCCGCCCGCGCGGTCACCGACGGCCGGAACAGGTCGGTGTGCCCCGCCATCGCCCGCAGCGCGGGGCGGACGAACACCTCGAACGCCACCTGCGACGCCACCGGGTGGCCGGGGAGCGCGAACAGCGGCACCGCGTGCGGCCCGTCGCCGAGGGTGCCGAACCCGTGCCGGAAGCCGGGCGCCATGGCCACCTGGTCGAACCGCACCGTCCCCAGCGGCGCGAGCACGTCGGCGAGGGTGTCGTGCTGCGACTCGGACAGCCCGCCGGTCGTGACCACGACGTCCGCGCGCACCAGCTGGTCCTCGAGCGCCTCGCTGAGCACCGCGCGGTCGTCCGGCACCACGCCGGCGCGGACCGGGGTCGCGCCGGTGTCCCGGACCGCCGCCTCCAGCGCGTGGCCCGCCGCCTCGTACACGCCGCCGTCGCGCGGCGGGGTGCCGGGCTCGGCGAGCTCGGAGCCGATCGAGACGATCACGACGCGCGGGGCCGGGTGCACCCGGAGCCGGCCGCGCCCGGCCGCCGCGGCGGTCGCGAGCTGCCGGGCGCCGAGCCGGGTCCCGGCCGCCAGCAGCACGGTGCCGCGGACGGTGTCGGTCCCGGCGGCGCGGACGTGCTCGCCCGGCGCCGGGACCCGGTGCAGCGCGACCCGCACGGCCCCGCGGTCGGTGTCCTCGGCCGGCACGACGGCGTCGGCGCCCGCGGGCACCGGCCCGCCCGACGCGATCCGCACCGCCTGGCCGGGTGCGAGGCGCAGCGCCGCGGGGTCGCCCGCGAGCACGTCGTGCGCCACGGGCAGCACCAGCGGCGCGCCCGGGACGCCGCCGCGCAGGTCGCCCGTCGCCACCGCGTAGCCGTCGCGCGCGGCGACCGGCCGCGCCGGCACGTCCGCCGGCGCCACGACGTCCTCGGCGAGGATCGTGCCGGCCGCGTCGGCGAGCACGACGTCGAGCGGGGCCACCGGTCCCACCGCGGCGAGCACCGCCGCGAGCTGGTCCTGGACGGATCTCATGCCCGCATCATGCCCGGCCCGCACCGCCCGCCGCCCACCGGCCGCGCCGCGCAACCCCTTTGGTCCTACCCGGCACCGGGCCGATTTGCGAGACTGGGTGCCATGAGCGCCGCTGCCCAGCCGTACCCGCACGTCTCCGACGGCAGCAGCATCACCGAGGTGAAGGACGAGTTCCGGGCCGCGATCCGCGCCGCCAGGCGCGCCCGGTCGCCCCGCCTGCGGGCCGCCGCGGCCGACGCGTTCGTCGACGTCGTCGAGACGATCCCCGCCCTGGCCGACGCCGGCGTCGTCGCCGCGTACAGCGCCCGGCCGACCGAGCCTGACACGGGCCCGCTGCTCGACGCGCTCGCGGCGCGCGGCGCCCGGGTGCTGCTCCCCGTGCTCGGCGCCGGCCTGCAGCGCGAGTGGGCGTGGTTCGCCGGGCGGCACGACCTCCTGGAGCGCGCGCCCGGTCGCCCGCCCGAGCCGTCCGGCCCGTCGCTGGGCGCCGACGCCATCGCCGAGGTCGACGTGATCGTCGCGCCCGCGCTCGCCGTCGACACCGCCGGGAACCGGCTCGGGCAGGGCGGCGGCTGGTACGACCGCGCGCTCGCGCACGCCCGGCCGGGGACGCCGATCGTCGCGCTGGTGTTCGCCGAGGAGCTGTACGACGCCGCGACCCGGCCGCTGCCGCACGAGCCGCACGACCGGACCGTCGACATCGTCGCGACGCCGGAGCGCTGGGTCCGGCTCGGGGGCTGACCGCGGGCGTGCGCGGGGCCGATCGCCCGGCCGCCGCGGACGCCCGACGTGGAATATCGCGGGCGCGCGTATCATTGGCACTCGGACAGAGGGAGTGCCAGGGGCGCGGGCGGGACCGCCCGGCGACCGGCTCCCGTCCGCCCAGGTCACGTCATCCGCGGGAGACAGCAGTGCCCACCTACGCCTACACCTGCACCGAGTGCGGCCACGCCTTCGACATCCACCAGTCGTTCAGCGACGCGGCGCTCACCGAGTGCCCCGCCTGCGGCGGGAAGCTGCGCAAGGTGTTCTCCTCCGTCGGCGTCGTGTTCAAGGGCTCGGGCTTCTACCGCAACGACTCGCGGTCGACCTCGAGCTCCACGACGTCCGCGAGCAGCAGCTCGTCGTCCTCGAGCGCGTCGTCCTCCAGCGCGTCGTCGTCGACCTCGTCGACCACGAGCACGCCGGCCTCGGCGCCCGCCGCGTCGACGTCGTCGTCCTCGACCACGAGCGCCGCCAAGCCCGCCGCGAGCTGACGCCCGGAGGCCGCCCCGCCGCGGCCCCGGCCCGGACCCCGCGCGCCGAGCGGGCGCCGAGTCCTGCACAGCCCGCGCGGACGTGCGTCGTCCCCAGCCGGTCGACCGGCGGGCCCGGCGCCGCCCCGCGGGCTGCCTAACATCGGCCGCGTGCCCCTCACCGACCCGCTGCCCGAGGCCGTCCGCCGCCGGCTCCGCCTCCTGGCCTGGCGCGCCCGCCGACCGCTGGCCGCGCTGTGCGGGGGGCTCGCCGCGCTGGTCGCCGTCGGCCTGCTCCGGCCCGCGGACCCGCCGACCGCGCGGGTACCGGTCGCGGCGCGGGACCTGGCGCTCGGCACGGTCCTGGCGCCCGGGGACGTGCGGCTCGCCGAGGTGCCGCGCGCGCTGCTACCGGCGGGGCTGGTGGCGGGGCTGGCCGACGACGGCGGGTCGGGGGGCGAGCCAGGGGGCGACGCGGGAGCCGGAACGGGAGCCGACGCGGGCGGCGACACGGGTGCCGGCGGGGACGGGAGCGCGGCGGGTGACGGGGGCGCCGCCGGCGCGGGGGACGACGGGGCCGGCGCGGGCTCGGCCGGGGCGGCGGCGGTGGAGGTGCTGGCCGGACGACGGCTCGCGGTCGCGGTGCCGGCGGGCCTGCCGCTCGTGGCCGGGCTGCTGGTGGACGACACCGCCACCGGGCCGCCCGGGACGGTGGTCGTGCCGGTCCGGTTCGCGGACGCCGGCGTGGCGGACGTCCTGGCGCCGGGCATGCGGGTCGACGTGGTGGCGGCCGCGCTGCACGAGGGCGACGAGGCCACGCGGCTCGCGCGGGCCGCGGTCGTGCTGGCGCGCCCGGGCGGCGACGCCGACGACGGCGGCTCCGGCGGCGGGCTCCTGGGCGGCGGCGCGACGACGACCGACAGCACGCCGGTGCTGCTCGCCGTCGACCCCGAGGAGTCCGTGGCCCTGAGCGGAGCGGCGGCCTCCCGGGTGCTCAGCGCGGTCATCGTGGGATGATGCGAGCACATCGCCGCAGCACTCCGGGGGTCTTCACCGCATGAGCGACGCACTGAACAAGGGCCTGCGCACCGCGACCGAGGGTGCCAGGGGCGCCGGCAAGGTGCTGCAGGGGTTCAAGGACTTCATCTCCCGCGGGAACGCGATCGAGCTCGCCGTCGGTGTCGTCATCGGCGCCGCGTTCGGCGGGGTCATCTCCGCGATCCAGACCGGGCTGATCTCCCCGCTGATCGCGATGATCTTCGGCAAGCCGGACATCTCCGAGATCTGGAAGATCGGGCCGATCAACGAGGCCACGATCAACCTGGGCCTGGTCCTCAACGCCCTGCTGCAGTTCCTCATCACCGCGGCGGCGATCTACTTCGTCATCGTGCTGCCGCTCAACAAGCTCGCGGAGCGCCGCAAGCGCGGGATCGAGGCGGAGCCCGCGCGCCCCTCCGAGGACATCCTGCTGCTGCAGGAGATCCGCGACCTGCTCGCCGCGCAGTCGAGCCCGGCGCTCCGGCAGGACACCGCCGGCACGCCCGGCACCTCGGACGCCTCGGGTGCCGCGGGCGCGCCGGGCGCCGCGGGTCCGGGCGTGACCGGCCGCTCCACCGGCACCGGCGCCCCGGGCCATCCGCCCCTGGCCTGACCCCGCACCGCGGGCCGGGCACGCCCGCGGGCCGGGCGCCCCGCGCCGGTTCACCCCCGCCGGTGCGCCCGCCGGATCGCCCCGCCCGGTTCGCCCCGCCCGGTTCGCCCCGCCCGGCTCGCCCCGCCCGGTTCGCCGAGATCGGTGCTTCGGCCCGAGATCGGTCCTCCGTACCACCGATCTCGGGCCGAGACACCGATCTCGGCGCGGCCGCGTCGGCGGGCCCGGCGATCCACACCCGGCGCAGCCGCGTCGGAGGGCCCGGCGATCCGCACCCAGCGCGGGCACGTCGGCGGGCGGGGCCCGGACGAGCCAGCAAGGCGGCGCGGACGCGTCAGCGGCGGCGGGTCACCAGTGCGGCGGGACGTCGCGGCGGAGGCGGTCGTCGTTCGAGTCGCCGCGGTCGTCGCCCCAGCCGGTGTCGGAGTCGTCGGCGCT
>Ga0164306_10001178_pt1 | contig 11450 bp, 13 predicted proteins | sample Whisoiple_242_MG_FD_110213 | JGI IMG/M metagenome (GOLD analysis project Ga0164306, IMG submission 110213) | Soil microbial communities amended with fresh organic matter from upstate New York, USA - Whitman soil sample_242_MG | ecosystem: Environmental > Terrestrial > Soil > Unclassified >... | reverse complement strand
CGCGACGGTGCCAGAACTGGCCGAACTGCGCAGCCTGGTCGACGTGCCGGTCGCCGCCGACGAAAGTATCCGCAAGGCCGACGATCCGTTGCATGTCGTACGGTCGGGCGCCGCAGACATCGCCGTGCTGAAGGTCGCGCCGTTGGGCGGAGTAGCCACGGTGCTCGACATCGCCCGGCAGATCGACATTCCCGTTGTGGTCTCCAGCGCGCTCGACTCTGCGGTCGGTATCAGCCGGGGGCTTCTGGCCGCAGGCGCCCTACCGGAACTGCGGCACGCATGCGGGTTGGGGACGGGCGGACTGTTCGTCGAAGACGTCGTCGAACCGCTGACGCCTGTCGACGGCTATCTGCCCGTCGCGACGGTGACACCGGACCCTGCCCGGCTGCAGGGTTTGGCCGCGTCACCGCCGCGACGGCAGTGGTGGATCGACCGGATCACGGCGTGCTACGCCTCAGGGCGCACAGATCTCGTGGCCGAATAGCAGAAGCGGCCACAGCGCGGTCGTCGCGCCGAACGCGGCCAGTTCAGAGCCGGCGGGAAGGCGCGTCTCCAAATGGCTTTCGACCCGAGCGGCGTCGTCGGCGTTGACGAATGTCCACCCGATTCCGATGACCAGGTACGGGATCGCCATCCACAGTGCGAACTCGAGCATCGCTTCAATGCTGATCTTGCGGCTGAGCAGCCGACGCAGACCGGTCATCGTCATATCAGGCTGCTGTTCGCTCGGACCCGTCTGCGCACGTCGGCCAGCACGATGTGGCTGCCGCCCTGACGGATGAATACCGGCAGGAATCGGTTGACGAATGCCACCAGCAGAAAAAGCCATTCGAAAAGGCGCTGCTTGCCGCTGCTCCACCGCACACCCAACGCGTCCCTGAACACCGGCGCGAGGAATCCGATGGTCAAAAACTTCAGCAGCGGCCGGAACGGTAGTCCCAGAACCGGGTTGATCATCCGAAGGTTGATCAGATCGGAGAGATATTCGCGGACCGGCTCGTCGATGACCACCCGCGAGCATGCGTCATCCCAGTACGCGTCGAACCCGGCCCGGGTTGCCGGCCATTGATCGGCGGTGACCTGCAAGGTGGTTCCCAGTGTCCAGGAGGAGCGATAGAACTGCTCGGCCTGTTCGGGTGTCATTTCACCGCGCAACAGCTTATAGGTGTCCTCGAGGCCGACGAAAAGGCATGCTGCCACCCACATCTGGAGTTCGCGGTCGAAGGCGTTGTACTCAACCGGACTCTCGGGGGTCGAGATCACCTGGCGGTGTGCTCCGTCGACGGCTGCACGGAACGCGGCGCGGTCCTCCTCGGAACCGAACACCGCGACGGCGAGGTACTGGGACGTCGTCCGGAGTCGCTTCCACGGGTGCTTGAGAATGCTGCCCGCGTCGACCTTGCTCTCGACGACGCCGTATCCGACTCCTGGTGACGCCAGTTGCATGACGACGTTGGCCGCGGCGGCGGCGAACGACCAAAAGTCCATCGCCTCCTTCACCGACACCTCGGCTTCGGGATCCCATCGCGCGGTCTGTCTCGTCACCGAGATCCGGGTGCCGGTCATGCCACGCATACGTCTGAGAACAGCAGCACCGGCCAGCTGATGACCGAAACCACAAGTGACGCCACTTGGTCGACGCGGCCAAGCCCGTTGAGGTGGTCGATGTGCGTGAGCGTCCAAAGCATGCCGATCACCAGGTAGGGGATGGCGGCCAGGACGGCGGTCCCGATCCACTCGGCGAGCGTCATCTCGACGCCGAGAAGCTTTCGCAGCGCGGTCAGCACAGCGACTATGTTAATGATCATTCCGCTCTGTACAGCGCTTTCGGCGACATAGCGGCACGATGGCCTGATTTGTGGGGTACAGGGCGTAGACGCCATCGCTTGGGTGGCCAACACTGAAGACCGTGACTCGATCGGTCGTGATCCTCGGCTACCCCGGCGTTCAGGCACTGGACATAGTGGGGCCGTTCGACGTGTTCACCGGCGCGACGCAGAACCTGGCCGCACAGAATCGCGCCGACGAGGGCTACGACGTGACGATCGCCTCCGTCGACGGGGCGCAGATCGCCACCGGCACCGGCCTGGTCCTTGTCGCCCAACCGCTGCCTGATCCACACGGGCCGATCGACACCGTCGTGCTTCCCGGCGGATGGGGTCTCGACGAGGCGCGAAAGAACCCCGGCGTCGTCGACTGGGTCAAGGCGGTGTCGGGAACCGCGCGCCGCATCGTCAGCGTGTGTACGGGTGCGTTCCTCGCCGCGGAGGTGGGTCTGCTCGACGGCTGCAGGGCGACCACGCACTGGGCGTTCGCCGATGAGTTGGCCCGCCAGTTTCCCTCCGTCACAGTCGATCCCGATGCCATCTTCGTGCAGAGCTCGCCGACGGTCTGGACGGCGGCCGGCGTCACGGCTGGAATCGACCTTGCGCTGTCGCTGGTCGAGCAGGACCATGGCACCGAGGTGGCGCAGACGGTGGCCCGCTACCTGGTGCTTTACCTACGTCGGCCGGGCGGGCAGAGCCAGTTCGCCGCACCCGTGTGGATGCCTCGTGCCAAGCGGGCGCCGATCCGAGAGGTGCAGGAGGCGATCGAGGCGCAACCCGGTGCTGCACACAGCATCTCCGATCTGGCAGGCAGGGCCGCGATGAGCCCTCGGCATTTCACCCGGGTGTTCACCGACGAGGTGGGTGAGGCGCCCGGTGCGTACGTCGAACGCATTCGGACCGAGGCCGCACGCCGACAGCTCGAGGAGACCGACGACACGGTCACGGCGATCGCAGCCCGCTGTGGTTTCGGCACCTCAGAGACGTTGCGCCGCAATTTCGTTCGAAGAATGGGAATTTCGCCCGACCAGTACCGCAAGACATTCGCCTAGAGGAGGAATCATGCAGATCGCCATCGTGCTGTACCCCGGCTTCACCGCACTGGATTTCATCGGACCGTACGAAAGCCTGCGTATGCTGCCCGACGCGGACGTGCGCTTCGTGTGGCATGAGCCGGGGCCGATCACCGCCGACTCCGGCGTGCTCGTAGTCGGTGCGACGCACTCCTTCGACGAAACTCCCTCTCCTGACGTCATTCTCGTGCCGGGCGGCTTCTCCACGATGGAGCATGCCCGCGACGAGAAGGTGCTCGACTGGCTGCGCACGGCGCATGAGACCGCGACGTGGACGGCGTCGGTGTGCTCGGGTTCGATCATGCTCGCGGCGGCGGGTCTGCTGGAGGGCAAGCGGGCCACGTCGCACTGGGCGGCGCTGTCGGCGCTGAAGGCATTGGGCGTCAAACCTGTCGGCGATGAGCGCATCGTTTCGGCGGAGGACTCCGCCGAAAACAGGATCGTGACCTGTGCGGGTGTGTCGGCAGGGATCGACCTCGGGCTGTGGCTCGCGGGCCAGATCGGCGGCGAAGGCCGGGCCAAGGTCATCCAGCTGTCGATGGAGTACGACCCGCAACCGCCGTTCGACTCCGGCCACATGTCGAAGGCGTCGGCGACCACCAAGGCCGGGGCCGCCGCGCTGATGGGCAAGGATCTGGTCAAACCCAAGCAGCTGAAAGCCGCGACCGGACTGTTGTGGGACCACGCGATCGAGCGGGCCAGGACGAAGCGCCGCAGGGGCCGCGCTCGCGTAGCCTCTGCTGGGTGAATCTGGCCTACGACGAACGCGGCTCCGGCGAACCGGTGCTGTTCATCGCCGGCCGAGGCGGTGCGGGCCGTACCTGGCAGCTGTACCAGGTTCCCGATTTCGTTCGCGCCGGCTACCGGGCGATCACCTTCGACAACCGGGGCATCGGTGCCACCGAGCAGGCCGACGGGTTCGGCATCGAGCAGATGGTCGCCGACACCGCTGCGCTGATCGAGAACCTGGACGCCGCACCCGTGCGAATCGTGTCGGTCTCGATGGGCTCCTTCATCGCGCAGGAACTGATGCTGGCCCGTCCCGAACTGGTCCGCTCGGCGGTATTGATGGCCACCAGAGGCCGCCACGACCGGGCCCGCGAGTTCTTCCGCGCGGCCGAAGCCGAGCTGGCCGACTCCGGCGTCGAGCTGCCGGCCGCCTACGACGCGAAGCTGCGGCTGCTGGAGAGCTTCTCGCCCGCGACGCTCAACGACGACCTCGCGGTCCGCGACTGGATCGACATGTTCACCATGTGGCCGAGCAAGCCGACGCCCGGCATCCGGGCCCAACTCGACGTCGGCCCGCGCGACAACCGGCTGCCCGCTTACCGAAGTATTACGGCGCCGGTCCTCGTCATCGGGTTCGGCGACGACATTGTGCTGCCCCCGCACCTGGGCCGCGAGGTCGCCGATGCCCTGCCGAACGGCCGTTACCTGGAGATTCCCGACACCGGACACCTCGGGTTCATCGAGAAACCGCAGGTGGTGAACGCGGCGGCGCTGAAATTCTTCGGCGAATAGGCTGTAGTGGTGAACCCATCTACGGCACAGGCGCGTGTCGTCGTCGACGAACTCATTCGCGGCGGCGTGCGCGACATCGTGCTGTGCCCCGGTTCGCGTAACGCTCCGCTGGCATTCGCACTGCACGACGCCGATCGCGCAGGCCGGGTTCGGCTGCACGTTCGCATCGACGAGCGCACCGCGGGCTACCTGGCGATCGGGCTGGCGGTCGCCGAGGGCGCCCCCGTCTGCGTGGCGATGACGTCGGGAACCGCGGTCGCCAACCTGGGCCCCGCAGTGGTGGAGGCCAACTACGCGCGGGTGCCGCTCATCGTGCTGTCAGCCAACCGGCCCTACGAACTGCTGGGCACCGGCTCGAACCAAACGATGGAACAGCTCGGCTATTTCGGCACGCAGGTGAGAGAGAACATCAGCCTCGGGCTGGCCGAAGCCTCACCGGAGCGGATGGACGAATTCAATGCGCAGTGGCGCTCGGCGACGTGTCGAGTGTTGGTGGCCGCCACCGGTTCTCGGACGGCGAACGCCGGGCCGGTGCAGTTCGACATTCCACTGCGCGAGCCGCTGGTGCCCGACCGCGACCAGGATGCCTCGACGTCGTACGCGCCGCAGGGCCGACCGGGCGGAAAGCCGTGGACCTACACCCCGCCGGTGACGTTCGACCAGCCCCTGGACATCGACCTGACCCCAGACACGGTCGTGATCGCCGGGCACGGCGCAGGCGTGCACCCGAACCTTGCTGCGCTTCCGACGGTCGCCGAACCGACCGCCCCGCCCGCCGAGAACCCGCTGCATCCGATGGCGCTGGCGCTGCTGCGTCCGCAACAGGTGATCATGGCGGGCCGGCCCACGCTGCACCGGCCTGTCTCTGCGCTGCTGGCCGACTCGTCGGTGCCGGTGTTCGCCCTGACGACCGGGCCGCGGTGGCCAGACGTCTCGGGAAACTCGCAGGCCACCGGCACCAGGGCGAGTACAACCGGTGCCCCGAACCCGGCCTGGCTGCGTCGCTGCGCCGCCCTCCACCGCCAGGCCTGCGAGGCGGTCCGCGACCAACTCGAGGCGCACCCGTTGACCACCGGACTGCATGTCGCCGCGGAGGTGGCCGACGCGCTCCGTGCGGGGGATCAGCTGGTGCTCGGTGCGTCCAACCCGGTGCGCGACGTCGCGCTGGTCGGCCTGCACCCGCGTGGCATCACGGTGCGGTCCAATCGCGGCGTCGCCGGTATCGACGGCACCGTGTCGACGGCGATCGGCGCCGCTCTGGCGCACGACCGCACCGGCGGCCGAACCATCGCGCTGATCGGTGACCTGACCTTTGTGCACGACAGCTCGGGGCTGCTGATCGGGCCGACCGAGCCGACGCCGCGGCATTTGACGATCGTGGTGTCCAACGACAACGGCGGCGGCATCTTCGAATTGCTCGAGCAGGGTGATCCGCGGTTCTCCGATGTGTCGTCGCGAATTTTCGGCACACCGCACGACGTGGATGTCGGCGCGTTGTGCCGGGCGTACCACGTCGATAGCCGGCAGATGGAGATCGGCGATCTGGCCGCCGCCCTGGACGAACCGTTCGACGGTATGCGGGTACTGGAGGTGAAGGCCGACCGGTCGTCGCTGCGGGCGCTGCACGCGTCGATCAAGGCGGCGTTGTGATCGAACCGGTGAAGCGGTTGGTGCGCATCGTCAATCCGCACCTGTACGGCGAACCCGGTGAGACCCGCACCGCGCGGAACTTCCGGCGGATGAGGATCGCCATCGTCATCGTGGCGTGCCTGGTGACACTGCAGTCCCTGCTGCTGGTGCTCGGCGCATGGCGCAACGACCAGCAGATCGCGGGCAACATGGGGGTGGCCGAGGCCGAGGTGCTGAGCGCGGGACCGCGGCGCTCGACGATCGAGTTCGTCACACCCGACCGCGTCACTTATCGGCCCGAGCTCGGTGTGCTGTATCCGTCCGAATTGGACACGGGCATGCGAATTTACGTCGAGTACGACAAGGACAATCCCGATCTGGTCCGAGTGCAACATCGCAACGCCGCGCTGGCGATCATTCCGGCCGGATCGATCGCCGTGGTCGGCTGGCTCATCGCAGGGGCGGCGTTGATGGGGTTATCGCTGTTCGAGCGACGGCTCGCGGGTCAGGTTGACGAACCCATCAAGTTGTCCAGCCAGTCGTCGTCGTGAACGTCGACCTTCTCCTGCGTGTTGAGGTCGTAAACCGTTGGGGTTCCGGTGGTTATCGGATCGATGCCGATCAACGCGCCATAGTTGTAGGCGGACATCTCGTCGATGTCGATGTTGTCGGGGGCGGCACCGTCGCGAATCTTGTTCGCGACACCGTCGGGGATGCCGGACTCCTGGGCCATCCTGGCCATCGCCTCGTCGCTGGGTCCGGGGCCACCGGGCTGCTGATGGGCCCATAGGTCTTCGACGAAACGCTGAAACTCCGGCCCCGACGACCTGTCGGCCTCGTCGGTTGACCCTGGCGCCTCGACGGCGAGGAACAACGCATTGGCAACCCGCGCCGAATGGCGGTCCGTGGTCGGCGTATCCAGGAACGTCAGCGGGCGGTACGTCACCGCAAGCTCGCCGAGGTTGATGTAGTGCTCGATGTCGTTGCCGAAGGACGACTGCAGTTCTTCGCAGTGGCTGCACTGCGGTTCGGTGTACAACTCGATCTGCACCGGGGCGTCGGGATCGCCTGCGACGATGCCGTATCCGTCGTCGCTGAGGGCCAGCGGAGGCTGGGTCGGATCCTGTGTCGCGGTGCCGGTGATCTGGTTGGTGCAACCGACCGCGCACATCAGCACGGCCGCCGCCACTACCGCCGTCGTGCGAGGAATTCGCATGTCAACCGCCCTCCTTGTGCGCACACTACCCGCCCGCGGACGCCCGATGTTCTGACCTGTCGGCACGGAAACTTTGCGTGTCGTATCCCGAGAGGCAACCTTGCCGACAGCCGACGATGTCACCATCTTGGTGTGCGCGTTGCGATCGTCGCAGAGTCCTTCCTCCCGAATGTCAACGGCGTCACCAATTCGGTGCTTCGGGTCATCGAGCACCTCCGCCGCCACGGTCACGAAGTCCTCGTGATCGCGCCCGACGCACCGCGCGGCGAGCCGCCGGCGGATCGGCTCCACGACGGCGTGCGTATTCACCGTGTGCCGTCACGAATGTTTCCGAAAGTCACCTCGCTGCCCTTAGGTGTGCCGCGGCCGCGAATGGTGAGGGTGCTCAGGGGATTCGACCCAGACGTCGTACACCTCGCGTCGCCTGCTCTGCTCGGTTACGGCGGCCTGCACGCCGCGCGCCATCTCGGCGTGCCGACCGTCGCGGTGTTTCAAACCGACGTAGCGGGTTTCGCGCAGAGCTACGGCATGGGCATCGCCGCCCGAGCCGCCTGGGCCTGGACGCGTCACCTGCACAGCCGCGCCGACATGACGCTCGCGCCGTCGGTATCGGCGATGGAAAACCTTGCCGCCCATGGCATTCCTCGCGTCCACAAATGGGCGCGGGGGGTCGACATCGCGGGATACGCGCCATCGGCCCGTGATGAGCAGCTGCGGAAAACCTGGTCACGCGACGGCAAGCCCATCGTCGGCTTCGTGGGCCGCCTCGCGCCGGAGAAGCACGTCGAGCGCCTCGCCGTGCTGGGCCGACGCGACGACCTGCAACTCGTCATCGTCGGCGACGGCGTGGACCGGGCCAAGCTCGAACATGCGCTGCCGACCGCCCAATTCACCGGTGCGCTCTACGGCGCGGAACTTGCCGCCGCGTACGCCAGCATGGATGTCTTCGTCCATCCGGGCGAGCACGAGACCTTCTGCCAGGCGGTGCAGGAAGCGATGGCATCGGGATTGCCGGTCGTCGCGCCCGATGCGGGTGGACCCCGAGATCTGGTGGCGCCCATGCACACCGGGTTGCTGCTGCCGGTCGTCGAGTTCGAGGCACGGCTGACGACGGCCGTCGATCACCTACTCGCCGAGAGGCAGCGCTATTCGGTGGCTGCCCGCCGCAGCGTGCTCGGCCGCACCTGGCCCGCGATTTGCGACGAGTTGATCGGCCATTACGAAGTCGTCCTCGGCACTCGCGGCGTCAAGGCCGCCTGAACTCACGCCCTGTCACCCGCGAACGTTCCGTACCAGTCGAGAACGTCGACCGGTACGGAACGTTCGGACCCCTCGAGAGGTCAGGCGCCCAGCGTGCGCTGGATGTCGGGCTTCATCGCGGTCAGCTGGGCGTTCCAGTAACCCCAGCTGTGCGTGCCGTTCGGCGGGAAGTTGAACGTGGCGCTGCTTCCGCCTGCCGACGTGTAGGCCTTCTGGAAGGCCACGTTGCTGTCCTTGGTCAGGCCCTCGAGGACCGTCGCCGGCAGGTCCGCTCCGCCCAGCTCGGACGGGGTGCCGTTACCCGTGTAGACCCACAGCCGAGTGCCGTTGGCCGCAAGCTTGCCTGCCTGCAGTGTCGGGTCGTTGCGCTGCCACGCAGGCCCGCCGCCGGGACCCCACATCGCGGTCGCGTCGAAGCCACCCGCGTCGCGCATCGCAAAGCCGATCAGAGTCGGCCAGACCCCTTGAGAGGGGTTCAGGAAACCGGACAGCGAGCCGGCGTAGCGGAACTGATTGGGGTGGTAGGCGGCCAGGATCAGGGCCGAGTTGCCCGACATCGACAGACCGACCACCGCGTTGCCGCTCTGCGAGATGCCCTTGTTGGCTGCCAGGTAGGCAGGCAGCTCCGACGTCAGGAACGTCTCCCACTGGTAGTTGTAGGTCTGGCCGTTGCCGACGGCCGGTGACTGCCAGTTGGTGTAGAAGCTCGACATGCCGCCGACGGGCATGACGACGGAAAGACCCGACTGATAGTAGGTCTCGAACGCGGGCGTCTCGATGTCCCAGCCGCTGTTGTCGTCGCGGGCACGCAAGCCGTCGAGCAGGTACACGGCCTTGGATCCGCCGCCCTGGAACCTCACCGGGATGTCACGGCCCATGGCGGCCGAGGGAACCATCAGCGTCTCGACCGGAAGACCGGGCCGCGATGTCGCCGACGCCGTCGCGGAACCACCCGCGACGGTGATCATGCCCGGCAGCAGAATCGCTGCCAGGATTCCCGCCGTGAAACGGCGGAACCAGTTACGAGAAATCATCGTTTGTTGCCCATCCTTCGTCGGGGGACCGAATGGCCCGCCGATGTGTGTCGTCTATTGGCATCGCCAGCGCGTGGCTTGGCTACCGGGGACTGGACGCAGCTTCTTCGCGCCCACTGCTTTTGTCGTACGCCGGGGTGTTCCCGTTAGCAAACGGACCAATCATTACGGATTGGTCATAATTCACAAGCGGTCAGCCCTGCGCCTCGATGGAGACGGGCTGCCACTCTTCCCACGTCGCCAGCCGGCTCTCGTAATCGGCCTTGGCCAGCGACAAGGGCAACTCGCCGAAGAACACCCGCAGGGGCGGCTTCGGTGCGTCGACAATCTTGAGGACGGCGGCCGCCGATGCGGCGGGGTCGCCGGGCTTCGACGTCCGCTGTGCACGAACCTTGTCGGCGGCCTCGTGCACCTCTTTGTAGTCAGGCAGCGGCGTCGAGCGCTTGGAGGACGGGCCGGCCCAGTCCGTGGAGAATCCGCCGGGCTCGATCAGCGTGACGTGGATCCCGAACGGCTCCACCTCCTGCGCCAGCGACTGGGAGAACCCCTCGAGGGCCCACTTCGACGCGTGGTAGATGCCGACGTTCTGGAATGCGGTGATGCCGCCGATCGACGACACCTGCAGGATGTGGCCGCTGCGCTGTGCCCGCAGGTACGGCAGGGCGGCCTGGGTGACCCACAGCGCGCCGAAGACGTTTGTTTCGATCTGGGCCCGCGCCTCCTGCTCGGACAGCTCCTCGATGAAGCCGAAGTGCCCGTAGCCTGCGTTGTTGACGACGACGTCGAGCCGGCCGAAGTGGTCGTGAGCCTGTTTGACCGCGGCGAAGTCCGCGTCGCGGTCGGTCACGTCCAGCTGGATCGGCAGTAGGGCTTCGCCGTATTTCTCGGCCAGGTCGGTCAGGGTCGCGGTGTCGCGCGCGGTCGCTGCCACCTTGTCGCCGCGGTCGAGGGCAGCGATCGCCCATTCCCTGCCGAAGCCACGCGACGTCCCGGTGATGAACCACACTTTTTCAGCCATGCCTGTACCAATGCCCGCTATCGCGGTGGGCATTCCCGCTCTACGAAACTTGACAGGTAGCGTCGCGGACGTGAGCAGGGCATCGCTGGACAAGGACCCACGCGAAGTGGCGTCGATGTTCGATGCTGTGGCGCAGCGCTACGACCTGACCAACACCGTCCTGTCGCTGGGGCAGGACCGGTTCTGGCGGCGTGCGACACGGTCGGCGCTGCGCATCGGTTCCGGCGACAAGGTGCTCGACCTGGCGGCGGGCACCGCGGTGTCGACGGTCGAGCTGGCGCGGTCGGGCGCATGGTGTGTGGCGGCCGACTTCTCGGTCGGGATGCTCGCCGCCGGTGGAGGTCGCGACGTGCCCAAGGTTGCGGGCGATGCGACACGGCTGCCGTTCGCCGACGATGTCTTCGACGCGGTGACCATCAGCTTCGGGCTGCGCAATGTCGTCGACCACGCTGCGGGACTGCGTGAGATGGCCCGGGTGACGCGGCCGGGCGGGCGGCTGGTGGTGTGCGAGTTCTCGACGCCGACGAACAAACTGTTCGCCACCGCATACAAGGAGTACTTGATGCAGGCGCTGCCGCGGATCGCGCGAAAGGTGTCGTCGAATCCGGACGCTTATGTGTATCTGGCGGAGTCGATTCGGGCGTGGCCGGACCAGGCGCAGCTCGCGCACCGGATCGCGGATGCCGGTTGGTCGACGGTGCGCTGGCGCAACCTGAGCGGTGGCATCGTCGCCCTGCACGCCGCCGTGAAACCCCCGGGCTGAGCTCCCCCTCCTTCCGCGAGCGTGCGTATCTGCCCGACGGCATGCCGCGATCTGAGAGCAAAAGTGCACGCTCGCGGCCAACGTGGGACGGGGATGAGTTTCAGCGGCGG
>Ga0164306_10001177_pt1 | contig 11455 bp, 9 predicted proteins | sample Whisoiple_242_MG_FD_110213 | JGI IMG/M metagenome (GOLD analysis project Ga0164306, IMG submission 110213) | Soil microbial communities amended with fresh organic matter from upstate New York, USA - Whitman soil sample_242_MG | ecosystem: Environmental > Terrestrial > Soil > Unclassified >... | reverse complement strand
CGGACCAACATCATGATGTACCTCGCCGACGGCGACCGGTATCTGGTGTTCGCCTCGAACGCCGGTGCCGACGATGACCCCGCCTGGTACCAGAACCTGAAGGCCAACCCCGATGCCCGCATCGAAGTCGGCGACCACATCGTCGACGTTCATGCCATCGAGCTGCAGGGCGCCGAACGCGACGACAAGTACGCGCTGCAGGCCGAGCGGTATCCGGGATTCGCTGAGTACCAGCGCAAGACGTCGCGAACCATCCCAGTTGTCGCGCTCACGCCTACCGATGGGTCCCAAGCATCCTCCGGATCGAAGCACATCGATTATGACGCCCCTTACCATGGCGAAAGCCCGGGCGAAGGCATGCCGCCGATAACCACACCACCATGGGATACCAAGGCGCCCAACGAGAACGCACGGGTGTTCGCGACGGAAGTACGTAAGCGTGGCTTTCGGGTCCGCGAGCTTTCCGTCAACGACATCGCCGGCCTCACGGAAGCACGTGTGGAGATTGAATCGGTGGCGCTGCGCCTGGCGATCGAGCGTGGGGATGTGCGGTGGGAGACGAAGATCGTGGCGGCTCATCACCTCCTGGAGCGCACACCCGTAGTCGACGACGACGGATGGGTCCTTGGGCAGTGGGTTGCCCACCACCGCGACTTTCATCAGGCCCTTACTGCGGGCTGCAACAATGCCCGCCTGCAGGAAGTTGTCCTGCGCTTGCGTGCCGGTGCCGAGTTGTACCAGCGGTGGTGGTGGGCGTTGGCTACCAACCGCCACCGCGACCTGGCCGCCGAACATCGCCAGCTCATGGATTTGACCCTGGCCCGCAACGCCGACGCCGCCATCGAGGCTTTGGCGTACCACATCAATCGGGCGCCGGATCAGCTGATCGCCTACGCGCATGAGCACGGCCTGCATGACCTCAATGACCCACCGTGGCAGGCCAATTAGAACCTCGCATGTCGCGGGGTCAAACGGGCGGGATCGCGGCCGCCTGACCTACCGCTGCACTGCTGCCGCCTGAGCTACTGCGGCGTGCGGGCACCGGCCGCGGCGCCAAGTCGATATACCGGCCGCGCGGCCGGGATCGTGCAGGGTGCGTGACGTGAGCCAGCAGCAGGATGACCTCTCATCAACAGTAGCGTCGAGCGCGAACGCCGAGACAGACTGAGGCCCTTGTTGTTCGCTGGTGTCACGAACGGCTAATGAGATGGCGGACCGGTTGAGTCCTGGAATTAGCGCGCCGCATGGCCCAATCAGGCTCGCAACGAGCAAAACCCATCGAATGAAGGAGCGAGGTTGCCCGAACTGTTCTGCGGGATCGACTGGGCGGAACACCATAACGATGTGGCGCTCGTCGACCGCCGTTGCCGCGTCGAAGCACAACTGCGCATCGGCGATGACGCCGCCGGCTATCGGCAGCTTGTGGATGTGCTGGCCGACCACGGTGACACGCCGGAAGAGCCGATCCCGGTGGCGATCGAGACCGGCCGCGGCCTGCTGGTTGCCTGTCTGCACGCCAATGCGCGAGGCAGACCGGGCCGGGTCGTGCGGGTACTCGCCCGTCGCGGACTCCTTCTCGGGGCCTCGGAAGCGGTATGGCGACGTCCTACCACGTTGATAGACCGCACCTTTCACGAAGCGACCAACTGGCGAAGTCCTGCGGTGACGATGTACACACGACCGCGGAGTAGGCGCGGCTGAAGTTCGCCGGACGCTTCGAGCGGTAAGTGTGGCTGCGCGACCGCTTCCCAGCGGCTGCGCGGCACGGGGCACCGCCAGCAGCAGCGGGAGTTCGTTAAAGACATTGTTCTCCAATTGAGTTCACCTCCTTCACGTATCGATATGAGTTGCGTGCCTTTCGTTGCGCTTGCGGGCTGCACCGGGGGCCAGAATGCAGCTGCTTTGGTGCCGTCGGGCATGGCGATCGTGATGGTGCGTGATCGTTCGTCTTCGCATTCGCCGCACCACGCGATGGTTGGCGGGCAGGAACGCGGGGGCGGGTGGGATAGGTCCGCTAGGCGTCGAGCCAGGACCGAACCAGGCCAACGGCGCGGTGCAGTCGTTGGAGCAGTTCGAGGCTCACGCCGCTGGACTCCGATATTTCTCTCTGTGAGACCAACGTTCCGTCATCGCCCATCACGCGATGGGCCGGCAGTAGCATCGGGCCGAATTCGCTGCGATCTGCTCGACATCGAAGCCACGAGCGAGCAACCATTCAATCAGCTCTGCACGCTCTTGGCGCGCTCGCCCTCGCAGATTGTCGAGCAGCCCTAATGCCTCGATGTCCGGGTGGTTCGGGTCTGCTGCCACGGCGTCAACGGCTTCGGGGTGTTAGGCCGGCGCGGGTACCGCGAATAAGTTCAGGATGCGCACACCGAGTGATAAACGCCGACGAGCGCGACGATATCAAACAATCCCGTTGCGCCGAAAGTGTTTTGGGCTTCACGGTAAAGCTCGTCATCGATACGATAACGGGTTGATAATTGCTGCGCGACGCGGGCTGCGACCTTCTCGTGCGCGCTCAGGTCGTCGGGTAGACCACCGCTGACGAGTGTGGTGATGGACTCCGTGGAAAGGCCCGCCTTCTGTGCCAGCGCCGAGTGGGCGTATAGCTCGAATTGCGCGTCCCACACGGCGCCTACCGCCAAGATCACTACTTCGCGCTCGCGATCGGAAAGTGATGTCTGGCTCTGGGCGAGCGAAGAAAACTCCCAGAGTTTCAACGCCACCTCCGGGCGCAACAGAAACGCGTTGAATGGGCCGATGGGGCGTCCGTCCGGCGTGGTAATCCGAAAACCAGCGTCGTGGTGCATGGCCGTCACCGAGTCAAACAGTTGTCGTTGCGCCCCGGTGAAGTCGGCGGGATCGACCAGCGGGAGGCGCCCACCCAGGGCGTCGGTTTCAAAAGTCATGGTGATCGCTCCTATCGGCCATTGGCTGGCAGTGCTGTCGCGCGGCTACCGTTCCAGCGCGCTCCCTGAGAACGGCATAGATCGTTGACCGGGTAGTCGCTACCACACAACTCGTTGACGGCGTCCAGCGAAACCGCCATGAGCGCGAACGCCCGACGTCGGTGCCGCGGGCGAGGATCTTGGGCAGCGGGGCGATTCCGACCATGCGGAAGGCGCCGGAGCTAGCGCGTCGTGCCATGCTGGCCTGCTGTTCGCGTCGTTGACGTTGGCCAGGTGATTCACCGAGCAGGTGACGCCGTAGCGCGGCATCTCCATGCACGAGACATAGGATGCTATTCGCAGGTCGCCCGGTGGTAACGACATCGCGATCGGTATTACGTGCGCAACCGGCCACGGCTCCATCTCCTCCCTTCGCCAAAGCCCTTGAACAGCGCGGCCCAACGTGATCGTGCAGATGGCCGATCACCGTGGCGGGGAGGCGACGCTTGGCGTCATGAAGGTGTCGGTGTAGTCGAGGATGTTGGAGTCGTCCCAGTCGACAACGTCTGCTTTGAAGTCGTCGCTCTTGACCAACTCGGCCAGTACGGTGGCGGGATCGTCCTGTTCGCGGAAGGAGAAGAGGACGTAAGAGTGACGTCGAGATCGTCGGGGACTGTCCAGATGGCGTGGATCGCCATTCCGAATTTTGCGAAGCTCGCAAAGTGTCGTGGATAGACCACGTTGCGGAAGAAGTCCAGACTTCCCCGGGTCTTTCAGCGTGTATGTGCGGAGTTGGTACATGACTTCTCCGAGTGTGCGCGTGAAGGGGTTGGGTAGGCGGGTTCAGGATCCATCTGCAAGGTGATGGGTAGAGCTTATACCTCAGATTCCCGATATTCTTGATTTTTATCGTTGTTAGAGGTAAATGACGTTATGCTTGCCGGGTGAGCAAGCCTTCAGCGACTCGGATGCGCAGGAGGTATGCGAAGTCCCCGCTCCGGGCTGCTTAATGGCATCCTGCGACCCGGTCAGAACTGCGGATGGTCGAGCCTGGCTCGGCGCTTAGGCTCTCGGCTCGTGCCGAAAGCGAGCACGGCGACATTCGATCCGAATAGATCGATCGACTGAGACAGCGCACAGAACCCGAGGAGGACAACGATGTCTGGCAAATCCGATAAGCGGCCCACGGTCGCCATCACTGGGGCCGGCAGTGGGCTCGGACGCGCAATGGCCATCAAACTAGCTGCGAAGCGTTACCGCCTCTTCGGAACAGCACGATCCGAACAACGCATCGCCGAGTTGGCCGCGGCGTCGTCCGGCAACGTCGAGTTGACGCTTGCCGACATCACCCATGAGCCTGCAGTCACCGCGTGGGTAGACAAAGTGACAAAGGATGTAGGTAAGCACGGGCTGGACGTTCTCATCAGCAACGCTGGGACGTTGACTCCTGGACCGCTTGAAGTACTCCCCGTAGACGATGTCAGACGTGAATTCGAAGTCAACGTGTTCGGTGCGCTAACCGTCATCAACAGCTTCCTCCCCGCGTTAAGGAAGGCCCGCGGTCGCATCGTCCAAATCGGCGCGTTCACCGGCTGGGTTCCGGTGCCGTTCGATGGCCCGTCGACTGCTCGTTGCGGTAAATATCCACGATTGCCTCGAGCGCAGCCTTCGAGGCTCAGGCCGTTCGGGATCGACATCGTCATGGCGCAGGCCGGCAACATGCTCACCGGAGGCCCCGCCAAGAAAACATCTGCGTCGGCAACGACTCCCAGTTCCAGCGGGCCTGTAGGGCATTGAACCGGCCGGACCTGGCGACCGACGAGCGGTTCACGACCAACCCCTTGAGGCTCGCGCACAAAGAGGCGCTGTTGAACGATCTCGCGCGAACGCTCCAAGCGCTCACCTCGGCCGAGGTTGTGACTGCCCTCGACCGTGTCGGTGTCCCGGTGGGCCGTGTAGCCGACATCGGTGAGGTGCTCGACGATCCCGCCACCCACGCCCGCGCCATGGTGTTGAGCTTCGAGCGGGATGACTGCGGTCTAGCGCGGGTGGTCAACTCACCTTTCAAGTTCGACGGTGAGGCGCCGTCGGTGCGTCGGCCGCCACCTCGCATGGGCGAGCACAACGAGGAGCGACTAAAGCCTTCAAAGAAAGGTCGCAGCGATGCCGCATCTGTGTGAGACGGAGGGTCTGACCGAGGATCAGACCGAGATCCTCACGGCCGTCCGGGAATTCGTCGACGAGCGGATCATCCCGGTCGCCCAGGAGCTCGAGCACGCCGACGAGTACCCGACCCAGATCGTCGAGGGTCTCAAGGAGCTCGGCGCCTTCGGCCTGATGATCCCTGAGGAGTATGGCGGCCTCGGCGAGTCACTGCTCACCTACGCGCTGTGCGTGGAGGAGATCGCCCGGGGCTGGATGAGCGTCTCCGGAGTGATCAACACCCACTTCATCGTGGCCTACATGGTGATGCAGCACGGCACCGAGGTGCAGAAGCAGAAGTACCTGCCCCAGATGGCCACCGGCGAGATCCGCGGGGCTTTCTCGATGTCCGAACCCGGCCTGGGTTCCGACGTCTCCGCCGTCTCGACCAAGGCGGTCAAGCAGGATGACGGGTCGTACTCGATCAGCGGCCAGAAGATGTGGCTGACCAACGGTGCGGAGTCGCGGCTGGTCGCCACCTTGTGCAAGACCGACGAGGGCGCGCCTTCGGTCTACCGCAACATGACGACCTTCCTGATCGAGAAGGAGGCCGGGTTCGGTGAGACGGCGCAAGGCCTGACCATCCCGGGCAAAATCGACAAGATGGGCTACAAGGGCGTGGAGACTACCGAGATGATCCTGGAGGGTCACCTCGTCCGCGCCGACCAGGTTCTCGGCGGGGAGACCGGCAAGGGCTTCTACCAGATGATGGACGGCGTCGAGGTGGGCCGGGTGAACGTCGCCGCCCGCGCCTGCGGGATCGCGCTGCGCGCCTTCGAGCTGGCCATCGCCTACGCCCAGCAGCGGGAGACCTTCGGCAAGCAGATCATCGACCACCAGGCCATCTTGTTCCGCATCGCCGAGATGGCGACGAAGGTCGAGGCCGCGCACGCGATGATGGTCCGCGCCGCCCGGATGAAGGACAAAGGCGAGCGCAACGACGTCGAGGCCGGGATGGCCAAGCTGCTCGCCTCGGAGTACTGCAACGAGGTCGTCCAGGATTCCTTCCGGATTCACGGCGGCTACGGCTACTCCAAGGAGTACGAGATCGAGCGCCTCTACCGCGAGGCCGCCTTCATGCTCATCGGCGAGGGCACCAGCGACATCCAGAAGCTCATCGTCGGCCGCGCGCTGCTCAAGGAGTACCGGTTGTGAGACTCGACCTGGTGCGCACCCACGGCGGTTCACGGTTCTGCTTCACGCGGATCTGGCTTCCGGAGCCGGTCGCCTCACTATTGGCCAATGTTCCCGAGCTGGCCGCGGGAGGTCGAAGCGCGGCCACCGTTATGGGACTCCTAGACGGTCGACTCCGCGACCCGATCGCTCACGCCCACCAGAGCGTGACCGCCGAAGGGGCACCGGGGCACGTCAGCGAAGCCCTGTGCTGCGAGCTCGGGCACCCGACGTTACGGGCCGACCGGCTCTACTCCGACAGGCACGACATCGCGCTGGAGCTGGCGACGAGTCACTTCCTGCCCGAGCAGTCCTACTGTACGCACTTGCGGCGCACTCGCTGACCGACGCCACGCGAGTGCCGCGACCATGCTGCAGCCCGTCCAGCAAAGACGAGCTGCAGCCTCACGACACATGCCTAGTGAATGTGCGCGGTCGTCACCGGTGCGTTCTAACGCTCTTACAAACATCCGATTTGTACGGCCATTTGGTGCCGCCGCCACTGTACGACGAACCGGGAGCGCCTGTCATCGACTCTTGCGGCCAACTCGCCCGAGCGCTACCCATTGATCCGCAGACCGCCTGAGCCACCCAGCACCTCGACCTGCATCACCATGTGATTGGGCTGGCACCGTCCGGTCCTCAGACTGTGCGGTTGGCGGATGCGGATGCGGATGCCTCGGCCGACGATGGTTGATAAAGGGCACCCTCGCCGTCGGCCCGGTGTGCCGCGGCACTCATTCCAGCACTCGCTCGCCGTCGCTGGCCTGGAGATCTCGGGTCGTCTTGTGACGGGTCAGCCACTCATTCATCAATTCGACCGCCTCATCGAACGGGCGGTCCCAATGTCCGTCGATAAGACGGTCCGCGGACGTGTGATCGCGGGGACGGCGGGGCGGCTTTGCCCGCCAGATCGTGTCCCGGCGCGTAGGACTGTTCGGCCGTGGCCGGTGCGAGTGGCCAGCCGACTCTTCTCGGTCGTGGCGCTGCAAACGCGCCCGCCGCTCTGCGACGGCGTTGATGGCCGCCACCCTCTCCACCCTGTGGCCAACCGGATGTCGGCGCCGTTCTGCCGGACGTCGCCGTGGATCTTCAAGTAGTAGACGAGTTTCTTCACGCCGTCGCGGGGCAGCTCGAGCTCGTAACCTGACGTCCACCGAGAGGAACGCGGGCAACGGCGAAGAATGACCGGTGCGCCCGACGCGATCAGGTACGGCCTACGTCGTCTGCGTGCTCGAGTATCCAGGTCGCAATGCCGGTCCGGGTGCTGACCCCGAGCTTGCCGAGAATCCGTTGTACATGGCCGTCGACCGTCCTGGCGGAGAGCACCAGTCGCTGTGCCACTTGCCGGTTCGACAACCCCTCGGCGACCAGGCGTGCCACCTCGAGCTCACGAGCCGTCATCGGCAGTTGTTGTGTTCGGAGCAAGGTCTGGTCGGGTCGGCCGGAGCCCTCGATCCCGAGCGCTCGGTCGATGACTTCGGCGACCGGGATGCCCGAGCCGGACCACGACCACGCGCCGATGGACGGACGGGCACCGAGTTGACTCGCAATCACCTGTGCACAGGCGTCGGCGTCAGCCCGCAGCCTGGGCCCGTAAGCCTCGAGGCACGTGCCGGTCACGGCACAGACGTGCTCGGCGAGGTCGGCCAGCTCCGCGGCTCGTTGATACTCGCCTCGCGAGGTTGTGATGAACGACAGAAGTGCCACCGAGAGCGCGATGCAGAGCCTGTCCTGGAAGTCCCGTTCGATGGCCAGGGCAGCGCCGACTGACTGCTCGGCGGCGTCGAGTTCGCCTGTCCTCCAAAGACCCAGGCCGGTCACCCAGAGCAGCCATGCGTGGTTGAAGCATTCGCCGAGTGGTTCCGCCACGTCGGCTGCCTGGGAGCACAGCTCGAGTGCCTCGGCCACATGGTCGGCGTTGACGAGTGCGTAGGCGAGCTGGAAGCTGGCCGTCAGCTCCAGCGACACGTCTTGTTGTGTCCGGTGCCCCTCCACAGCTCGCCGCAGGCCCGGCAGGGAGTCCTCGACGTCCCCGGAGAACGCCGCATGCAACGCAGTCCAGTGGCTCACGTGCGTGGCAAGCGCCGGATCCTCCAGCTCCTTTGCGATCGCAGCGAGATCACGCAAGTGCCCTAGGGCACCGATCCGGTCGCCCTGGATCAGGGCGACCCACGCGACGGTCCAGAGGGCTTCTCCGCGGGACGGCGAGGCTTCGGTGACAACGTTCAGGAATCTCTCGAGCCATCCCCGACCGACCGCCAGGTGGCCACCGAGCAACCAGTGGTACCGGAACTTTGTGGCGAGTCGAAGACCTTGTTCGCGTTCACCTTCGGTTGCCAGTGACCACCCGAGCGCTGACTCGACACTGGGGTGGTCGGCACCGAGCTCGGTCAGCGCACCGCGCTGCGCCGAGCCTGCCCAGCTCGCTATCGTCGCTGACGCTTTCAGCAAGAGGTGATCGCGCAGCCTCTGTCGAAGCGTGAGGAGGGCGGCGGGGTCCTCGAGGTATTCAACGGCGTATTCCCTCAACGTGGTCGGCAACCGATATCGGATGGTGCCCCCGCTGCGCTCGGTGAGAAGGACAGATTGGGCGACGAGCCGATCCAGGTGATCGAAGACCTCCTCCGGGGCGATCTCGCCGAACCCGCACACCGCCTCGGCGGCGTGGCAATCGAGGGTGGCGGGGAACACCGTCAGCCGAGTCCACACAAGGCGGGTTCGTGGGGCGCAGAGGTTGTAGCTCCAGTCGATCAGGGCGCGCAGCGAGCTCTGGCGCGGCAGAGCTGAACGATCGCCCGCGGCGAGCAGTGAAAATCTGTCCTCTAGCCGCTCGACCATTTGCCCCACCGACATGCTGCGCAGCCGTGTCGCGGCAAGCTCGATTGCGAGCGGGAGCCCGTCGAGCTGCGAGCAGAGCTGTGCGACGTCAGCGACGTCCTGCTCCGTGATCGTGAACCGGGCATCCACGTCCTGCGCTCGCTCGACGAGGAGGCGGACGGACTCGATCCGGAGCAGCTCCCGCAGCTCGTAGGGTCGACCCGGCTCGGGTAGGGGCAATGGAGGTAGAACGTGAGTCCGTTCTCCGGCGATGCCCAGCGACTCCCGACTGGTGGCCAGAATCCGCACGTCAGAAGCGACGGTCAGGATGTCTGCCGCGAGCGCTGCACTCGCCTGTAATACATGCTCGCAGTTGTCCAGCACCAGCAGTAGGTGCCGGTCGCGCAGGAAGTCGAGGAGCGTGTCCTCCGGAGCGCCGGACGAGCGATCATCGATTCCGAGGGCCGCCATCGCGGCAGCGGCCAGTGCCTCGCGGCCGGCCGCCGGCTCCAGGTCCGCGAGGGGGACGAACCACACGCCCTCGGGGAACGCGCGGCGTACTTGCCCGGCAACCTCGATCGCCATTCTTGTCTTGCCGATTCCGGCTGTGCCGGTCAGCGTCACAAGCCGGGCATTCGCGAGTACCCCGCGGAATTCGTCGAGCTCCTGAACACGACCGATGAACGTCGCTGGCGAGACGCGAAGGACCACGTGGATAACCCCTCACTCGACAAACGCCGCTGAATCGCCCGGCTGTCGGACTGTCGACGACACACCTAAATCCACCTAGTTTATATTGCGTGATAAATCACGCACAAGCGAGAGACTCGACAGTATCCGCAATCATATGAAGTCGGGGCAACCGTGCATAGGAAGCTCGCCGACCGGTAGCGCCACGCCTGCGTGGATGCGTGCCTACCGAAACAGGTAGTTGAACAGGTAGATCACTCCGCGCGCCGTCGGTTCGTGCGCGGCAGTATGACATGTCATGCAAACCACCAATGACACTGCTCATAACCTCACGAACGTCGACGTCGTGGTGGTCGGCGCTGGATTCGCCGGCCTCTACGCAACACACCGCCTTCGCAATGTCCTCGGGCTGCGAGTCCGCTCATTCGAGGCGGGCTCTGGTCCCGGGGGCACCTGGTACTGGAACCGTTATCCGGGTGCTCGCTGCGACATCGAGAGCTACAACTACTCATACTCTTTCGATGAGGCGCTCCAGCGCGAGTGGCGCTGGAGCGAGCGGTTCGCCGCGCAGCCGGAGATCCTTGCCTACCTGGAGCACGTCGCCGACCGCTTCGATTTGCGGCGCAGCTACACCTTCGAGACCCGGGTCACATCGGCGGTCTGGGATGATGCCGGCAACTTCTGGACGGTGGGCACCGACGCGGGCGAAAAGTTGACCACGCGTTTCATCATCGCGGGCAGCGGCGTCCTCTCCACCGCCCAGCAGAACGAGTTCCCGGGCCTGGGCGACTTCGAGGGCGACGTCTTGAGGACTGCCGCGTGGCCACACGAGGGCTACGACTTCACCGGCAAGCGGGTCGCGGTGATCGGCACCGGTTCCAGCGGACTCCAGGTCATCCCGGAGGTGGCCCGCGACGCTGCGCACCTGACGGTCTTTCAGCGCACCCCCCAGTACGCCATCCCTCTGGGAAACCGGCCGACCTTCGCGCACGAGCACGATGAGATCGTCAACGACTACGCCGCGATCCGCGCGGCGTCGCGCCTGAACTTCGTCGGCGCGCCCTACCCGGAAGCTTCGCCGTCGGCGCTGGCGGTCGACGAAGAGACGCGCAAGGCGATCTATGACAAGTACTACGACGGCGGCGGCTTCCGCATGCTGGTTTCCACGTTCGGTGATCTGCTGCACAACAAGGAGGCCAACGACACCGTCAGCGAGTACATCCGTGACCGGATCACGGAGCGGGTCGAGGACCCGGTCGTGGCCGACCTGCTGTCGCCGAAGGGCTACGCCTACGCCACCAAGCGGGCGCCGTTCGAGTACGGGTACTTCGAGACCTTCAACCAGGAAAACGTCGAGCTGGTCGATGTCCAGTCGACCCCGATCAGGTCCATCACGGCGACCGGCGTGGAGACCTCGGCCCAGCACTTCGAGTTCGACGTCATCGTCATGGCCACCGGGTTCGACGCGATCACCGGGTCGCTGCTGCGCATGGGCCTCATCGGACGTAACGGTGCCGAACTGGCTACATGCTGGGCGGATGGGCCTCACACCTACCTCGGTATCGCCGTGCCGGATTTCCCGAACTTGTTCATGATCACCGGTCCCCAGAGTCCGTCGGTGATCTACAACATGCCGCTCGCAATCGAGGACCACGTCGAGTTCGCCTCGGCCGCGATCG
>Ga0164306_10001176_pt1 | contig 11459 bp, 9 predicted proteins | sample Whisoiple_242_MG_FD_110213 | JGI IMG/M metagenome (GOLD analysis project Ga0164306, IMG submission 110213) | Soil microbial communities amended with fresh organic matter from upstate New York, USA - Whitman soil sample_242_MG | ecosystem: Environmental > Terrestrial > Soil > Unclassified >... | reverse complement strand
TCGTCAGGCCGGTGTTCCAGCGCGAGTCGTTGACCAGGTTCTCCGGGTCGAAGAACGCGCCGGGCGTCCCGGTGGCGAAGTCCCAGTCGTTGTAGGCGAAGTTGTCGCCCGTGACGAAGGGCCAGCCGGCGTTGTGCGGGTCGTCGAGGCCGACGACGTTCCACTCGACGAGGCCCATCGGGCCCCGGCCGGCGGTCTCCGCGACGGCCTTGGTCGCGTCCGGGCCGTAGTCGCCCCAAGACAGGGAGCTCGTCTCCGGGTCCACGTCCAGCTTGAACGGGTTCCGGACGCCCATCACGAAGATCTCGGGCCGGGTGCCCTCGGTGCCCTCCGGGAACAGGTTGCCCTCGGGGATCGTGTACGACCCGTCCTCCTCGACGTGGATCCGGAGGATCTTGCCGCGCAGGTCGTTGGTGTTCCCCGCGCCGCGGCGCGAGTCGAAGCCGGGGTTCATGCCCGGGGCGTCGTTGTTCGGCGCGAAGCCGTTGGCACCCGGGGTGCCGGCCGGGGTGTTGTCGCCGGTGCCGAGGTACAGGTTGCCGTCGGCGTCCCAGTCGAAGTCGGCGCCCACGTGGCAGCACTGCCCGCGCTGGACCTCGACGTCGAGGATCTGCTGCTCGGAGGCCAGGTCCAGGCCCTCCCCGGTCCACTGGAACCGCGACAGCCGGTTCACGCCGACCCACTGGTCCCAGTAGGACTCGTCCGCGCCGGCCGGCAGCGTGTTCGGCGCCGAGCCCGCGGGGGTGTTCCCGGGCGGGGCGTACACGAGGTACACCCAGCCGTTCTCCTCGAAGTCCGGGTCGATGCCGATGGACTGCAGGCCGTCCTCCGAGTTCGCGTACACCGGGATCGTGTTGGTGATCCGGGTGACGCCGGTGGCCGGGTCGGTGAGGCGCACGTCGCCGTTGCGGGCCGTGTGCAGCACGCGGCCGTCGGGCAGCACCGCGAGGTCGATCGGCTCGCCGACGTCCTTGGTCAGCGTGGTCTTCTCGTAGTTGCCCCAGTCGAGCGCGGCCTCGGCGCCGGGCTCGGCCCCGTGGTCCACGCCGTCGTGGGCCACCACGGGTCCGGCGCCGAGCGCCAGCCCCGTCACGGTGAGCACCCCGGCGAGGGTGAAACCCACCAGTTTCCTGCCGCGCTGCGAGCGCGGCTGCGTACGATCCATGAGTGATGCAGCTCCTTACGGGATCTCGTCACAGAGGTCGGGCTCCTGCGTCGTCCCCACGGTTCGGGAACCCGGCCTCCTCAGCCGACCGGCGGCTCTGCCGGTCGTGGCGCGGTCCCACCTCCTCCCCCTCGAGCGGTGAGCTGATCGTCGTCTGACGGGTGGTGCTGGTGCGGGCGTGCCGCCCCCGGGGGCGGGTCGCCCCCGGGCGGTCAGCCCAGGGCGACCCACCTGCTGCCGTCGGCAGCGCTGCGCTCGACGGCGTCGAGCACGCGCTGCACGGCGAGTCCCTCGGCGAACGACGGCGACGGGTCCTGGCCCGCCGCGATCGCGCCGACCAGGTCGACGACCTGGTGCGTGAACGCGTGCTCGTAGCCGAGCCCGTGCCCCGCCGGCCACCAGTGGCCGACGTAGGCGTGCTGCGGCTCCGTGACCACGACCCGCCGGAACCCCGCGACGGCGGCGTCCTCGGTGGCGTCGTGGAAGTGCAGGACGTTCATGTCCTCGAAGTCGAACGACAGCGAGCCGCGGTCGCCGTTGACCTCGAGCCGGATGGCGTTCTTGCGGCCGGTGGCGAACCGGGTGGCCTCGAAGACCCCGAGCCCGCCGCCGGACAGCCGGGCGAGGAACACCGCGGCGTCGTCGACGGTGACCGGGCCGCGCGCGGCGTCCGGGCCGGCGGCCGAGCCGTGCAGGCCCGCGAACTCGGCCGCGACGGGCCGCTCGTGCACGAAGGTCTCCAGCAGGCCGGAGACGCCCGTGAGCCGCTCGCCGGTGATGAACTGCGCCAGGTCGACGGCGTGCGAGCCGATGTCGCCCAGCGCCCCGGACCCGGCCTGCTGCTTGTCGAGGCGCCAGGACAGCGGCGCCTCGGGGTCGGCGAGCCAGTCCTGCAGGTACTGCACGCGCACGTGCCGCACGGTGCCGATCCGGCCGTCCGCGACCAGCTGCCGGGCGAGCTGCACGGCCGGCACCCGCCGGTACGTGTAGCCGACCATCGACCGGACGCCCCGGGCCGCGGCGGCCTCGGCCGCGGCGACCATGGCCTCGGCCTCCGCGATCGTGTTGGCCAGCGGCTTCTCGCACAGCACGTGCTTGCCCGCCTCGAGGGCGGCCACGGCGATCTCGGCGTGCGTGCGGCCCGGCGTGCAGATGTCGACCAGGTCGACGTCGTCCCGCGCCACCAGCTCCTGCCACGACCCGGCCGTGTCCTGCCAGCCGAGCCGGTCCGCCGCGGCCTTGACCGCCGCGGCGTCCCGGCCGCCGAGCACCCGCATGACCGGCGTGCGCGGCAGGTCGAAGAACCGCGGGGCCGTGCGCCACGCCTGCGAGTGCGCGGCGCCCATGAACGCGTACCCCACCATGCCGACGCCGAGCGGCGCGGCCGTCGTCCCGTCCATCACGAGACCTCCTTGCCTGGGCGCAGGGGGCGCCGGGTGGCGCCCCCCGCGGTCCGGATCAGGACTCGAAGGCCGAGTCGATGTACTGGTCGACGTTGTCCGCCGTGACGACGGGCGCGAACAGCTGGACGGTGCGCGGGACGCCCGAGGACGCCAGGTCGCTCAGCGACTTCTCGTGCGCCACGAGCCGGGCGAGCTTGATGCCGTCCGCCGCCTGGGTCGACGGGTAGATGACCGTCGCCTCGACCACCGACGCGTCGTCCTGGATCTCGCGCATCATGTTCGCCGAGCCGGCGCCGCCGACCAGGAAGAACTCGTCGCGGCCGGCGTTCTCGATGGCGGCCAGGACGCCGACGCCCTGGTCGTCGTCGTGGTTCCAGATCGCGTCGATCTGCGGCGCGGCCTGCAGCAGGTTCGCGGCCGCCTGCTCGCCGCCCTGGACGGTGAAGTCCGCGGCGACCCGGTTGTCGACGTCGAGGCCGCAGTCGTCCAGCGCGTCCGCGAAGCCCTGGCTGCGGTCCTGGGTCAGCGGCAGCGAGTCGATGCCGGCGATCTCGGCGACCACGGCGTCCGGGTTGTCGCCCAGCCGCTCGCAGATGTAGGTGCCGGCCGAGACGCCCATGCCGTAGTTGTCGCCGAGCACGGTGGCCCGGGACGCGAACGGGCTGGAGAACTCGCGGTCGACGTTGATGACCGGGATGCCGGCCTCCATCGCCTTGGTCGCCACGTCGGTGAGCGCGCCGCCGTCGAACGGCAGCAGCACGATCGCGTCGACGCCGTCGTTGATGAAGCCCTCGATCTGGCTGATCTGCACGTTGACGTCGTTGGTGCCCTCGGCGACCCGGAGCTCGACGTCCTCGTAGTTCTCGGCCTCCTTCTGGGCGGCCGTCGTGATCGCGCCCATCCAGCCGTGGTCGGCGGCGGGGGCCGAGAAGCCGATGACGACCGTCTCGCCGGCCTCGTCGTTGTCGGACACCGCGACCGGCGCGGCGTCGGCGCCGGAGTCGTCCTCCTCCGCGGGGGCGTTGGAGGTGCAGGCGGCGAGGAACGCGACGGACAGCACGGCGACCGGCGCGAGGACGCGGCCGCGGCGGCGCGTGGTGCGGGTGGTGGACATGGGATCTCCTTCGACGATGTCCGGGGTCGTGCGGGCAGGGTGGGGCGTGCGAGCGGGTGGGAACCCGGTCGCGTGGGGGTGGTGCGTCTGGGGGCTAGGTGCGCGAGGTGCGCGACGTGAAGCGCTGCTGCAGCAGGACGGCGACCACGATGATCGCGCCCTTGGCGATCTGCTGGACCGACGAGTCGAGGTTGTTCTGCACGAACACGTTGGTCAGGGTCGCGAAGATCAGGACGCCGAGCACGGTGCCGACGATCGTGCCGCGGCCGCCGGACAGCAGCGTCCCGCCGACGACCACCGCCGCGATCGCGTCCAGCTCGTAGAGCAGGCCGTTGGTGGACGAGCCGGCGCCGGTGCGGCCCAGCATCATGACGGCGGCGATGCCGGCGGCGAGCCCGGCGAGCGCGTACAGGTACATGGTGTGCCGCTTGACGGCGATGCCGGCCAGGCGGGCCGCCTCGGGGTTGCCGCCCACCGCGACGGTGCGGCGGCCGAACGTGGTGCGGTTGAGCAGGAACCAGCCGGCGACCGCGACCACGGCGAAGATCCACACGATCTTCGGCACGCCCAGCAGGTCGCCCCGGAACGTGTCCTGGAACGACGACACGTTCACCAGCTGGGTCCGCCGCTGCGCGATCAGCTCGGCGAGGCCGCGGGCGGCGACGAGCATCGCGAGCGTCGCGATGAACGCGACGACCCGGCCGTAGGCGATGAGGACGCCGTTCACCACGCCGGCCGCCGTGCCGACCGCCAGCGCGCAGAGCACCATGACGATCCAGCCGTACTGGTCGGCCATCGTCTGCGTCGCCACCGTGGTGGCCCACACCGACGCGAGGCCGAGCACCGACCCGACCGACAGGTCGATCCCGCCCGCCGTGATGACGAACGTCATGCCGATGCTCAGGACGCCGATGATCGACGCCAGGCTGAGGATGACCAGCATGTTGTCGATGCTGGCGAACCGGCTGCCGGCGGACACGTAGCCGACGACGCAGATCGCGGCGAGCGCGACGACGAGGCCGAGGATGCGGGCGGAACCGCCGCCCGTGCCGCCGCGGCGCCCGCCGGACCCGCGGGCGACGCGCTCGACCCGGGCGGACTCGTCCGCGGCGGGCGGCGCGGGGGTGGCACCGGCGGAGCCGGGCGCGGAGGTCGGGCCCGACGGGGCGCCCGGCGTGCCCGGGGGCGGGGCGGAGAGCTGGTGCTCGCTCACGCGGCACTTCCTTCCATGACGAGGTCGAGCACGGCGTGCTCGTCGATGGCGGTGGCGGGGCCCTCGTGGACGACCCGGCCTTCGGACACGACCAGCACCCGGTCCGACAGACCGAGCACCTCGGGGATCTCGCTGGAGACGACGACCACGGCGGCGCCCTCGTCGGCGAGGCGGCGGACGAGCGCGTAGATCTCGGCGCGGGCGCCGACGTCCACGCCGCGGGTCGGCTCGTCCAGCAGCAGCACCCGGCAGCCGTGCACCAGCCAGCGGGCGAGCATCGCCTTCTGCTGGTTGCCGCCCGACAGGGTGCGGATGGCGCGGTCGACGCCGGTGGGGCGCAGGTCGAGCGCCTCGGCCTGCTCCTCGGCGATCCGGCGCTCGGTGCGCTCGTCGAGCAGGCCGCCCTTCGAGAACCGCCCGAACGTCGACAGCGTGATGTTGCGGTAGACCGGCTCGTCGAGGAGCAGGCCCTGGGCCTTGCGCTCCTCCGGGGCCAGGCCGATCCCCGCGCGGACCGCGGCGGTGACGTCGCCGGCGCGCAGCCGCCGCCCGCCGACCTGCACCGTGCCCGCGCTCGCGCGGCGGGCGCCGTAGATCGTCTCCAGGATCTCGGACCGGCCGGAGCCGACCAGGCCGGCCAGCCCGACGATCTCCCCCGCGCGGACCCGGAGGTCCACGCCCGTGAAGGCCCCGCGCAGCGCCAGGCCCTGCACGTCGAGCACCACCGGGGCGTCGGGCGCGAGCTCCTGGCTCGGCGGGAAGACGTACTCGACGTTCCGGCCCGTCATCAGGCGGATGAGCTCCCGGGTCGGGGTGTCGCGGGCCGGCAGGTCGCGGGCGACCGTGCGGCCGTCCTTGAGCACCGTGATCCGGTCGCCGATCGCGCGGATCTCCTCCATGCGGTGCGAGATGTAGACGATCGCGACGCCGGCGGCGGTGAGCTGGTGCACCACCCGGAACAGGTTCTCCACCTCGTCCGAGTCGAGCACCGCCGACGGCTCGTCCATGACGATGACGCGGGCGTCGTGCGACAGCGCGCGCGCCATGGAGACGATCTGCTGCGCGGCGGCGGGCAGCGAGCCGACCTCGCGGTGCGGGGAGATCTCGGGGTGCCCGAGCCGGGCCAGGATCTCCCGCGTGCGGCGGCGCGCCTCGCGGCGGCGGGAGACGCCGCCGGTCGCGAGCTCGTGGCCGAGGAACACGTTCTCCGCGACGGTCAGGCCGCCCACGACGTCCAGCTCCTGGTACATCGTCGCGATCCCGAGCTTCAGCGCGGCGACCGGGGTGGCGATCGTGACGGCCTCGCCGTCGACCAGCACCTCCCCCTCGGTGGGCTGGTGCGCGCCGGCGAGCACCTTGATGAGCGTCGACTTGCCCGCCCCGTTCTGGCCGAGCAGGCAGTGCACCTCGCCCGGCAGCACGTCGAGGTCGACACCGTCCAGGGCGCGGGCGCCGGGGAACTGCTTGACGATGCCCCGCATCTGGAGGAGCGGGGGCCGGTTCGGTGGGTCCACGGTGACCATGTGAGGAACCTATGAGGGACTTTCGTCCCGGGTCAAGCAAAAGTTGCTCCGGGTTTGTCCGAGTTACCCGATCGTGACGAACACAAGTGGGGGGACTTTCTGGTTCACTAGGCGCCATGCAGGACGTCGTGAAGCTCCCACCGCGGCAATCGGGCGCCGGAGACCTGTTCCAGCTCCTCCGCGACGGCCGGCCGCGCACCCGCGCCGACCTGGCCGCCGCGACCGGTCAGGGACGCTCCACGATCAGCGCGCGCGTCGAGGCGCTCATGTCCGCCGGGCTCATCGCGCCGGCCGGCGAGGCCTCGTCGACCGGCGGACGGCCGCCCGCGACCTTCGCCTTCGAGCCCAGCGCGCGGGTCGTGCTCGCCGTCGACCTCGGCGCCACCCACGTCCGCCTGGCCGTCACCGACCTCGCCTCGCACGTCCTCGTCGAGGGCGAGGCGGCGCTGGCCATCGCCGACGGGCCGGACGTCGTCCTGCCCTGGGTCGCCGAGCACGGGCGCAAGCTCGTCGCCGAGGCCGGCCGGACGCTCGACGACCTGGTGTCCGTCGGCGTCGGCCTGCCCGGGCCGGTCGAGCACGCCACCGGTCGTCCGATCAACCCGCCGATCATGCCGTCCTGGGACGACGCCGACGTGCGCGGGATCCTGTCGGCCGAGCTCGGCGGCGCCGACGTCCTCGTCGACAACGACGTCAACCTCATGGCGCTCGGCGAGCACCGGTCCGCCTGGCCCGACGTCGACGACATGCTGTTCGTCAAGGTCGCCACCGGCATCGGCTCCGGCATCATCTCCGACGGCGAGCTCCGGCGCGGGGCGCAGGGCGCGGCGGGCGACATCGGCCACATCGCGGTGCCCGGCGCCGAGGACGTCCCCTGCCGCTGCGGCAACCTGGGGTGCCTCGAGGCCGTCGCCTCGGGGCGGGCGCTCGCCGAGCAGCTCAGCCGGGACGGGGCCGAGGCCCGGGGCGGCGCCGACGTCGTCGCGCTCGTGCGGTCCGGGGACCTCGCCGCCGGGCGGGCCGTCCGGCAGGCCGGGCGCGAGATCGGCGGCGTGCTCGCGGCCTGCGTCAGCCTGCTCAACCCGTCGCTCGTCGTCATCGGCGGCGTCGTCGCCGAGGCCGGCGAGCACCTCATCGCGGGCATCCGCGAGGTCGTCTACCAGCGGTCGCTGCCGCTGGCCACGCAGCACCTGCGGATCGTCACGTCCCAGGCGCGGTCCGAGGTGGGGATCCTCGGGGCGTCGGCGATGGCGGTGGACCACGTGCTGTCGCCGGTGGCGATCGACGCGCTGCTGGAGGCGCGGATCGCCTGACGCGGGGCTGGTCCGGCTGGGCGGGACCGAGCGCCGCATCACGGGCGGGCGCCGAGTCCTCCACAGGCGCCGGCGCGTGCGCGGTCCCCAGCCCCGGCCACGCGGCCCGGTGCCCGACCGCCGACCCGATCTAGCGTCCCGGCATGCCTCCCATCTTCCACCGCGACCCGCACCACCCGTCGCTCCGCACCTTCGTCCGCGATCCGTCGCTGATCACGCGGCCACCGCTGTGGACGCTGCCCGTCGGCGGTGAGCTCCTCCGCCGAGCCGTCGAGGCGCGGCGCGACGTCGGGTCGGCGGAGGACGCCCTCGCGGCCTGGGTGGCCCACCGCCGTGTCCTCGCCCTCCTGCGGGACCTCCGCCGCGGGCGGTGCGGCAGGTGCGGCGGGCGGTTCCCCACGGTGGGGCGCGCGGGTGGACCCGGTGCCTGAGACGTGGGCGCAGGCGGCCGTCGTCCTCACGCTGGTCGTGCCGGGCTTCGTCTACCGCGCGTCCTGGCAGGCCGTCGCCGGGTCGGACCCAGGGCGGCCGGACTTTGGGACGCGGGTGCTGCACGCGATGGTCGCCACGGGGGTGTTCGCCGGGGCGTACGCGACGGTGCTCGGGCCGGTGCTCGCGGCCTACGCGCGCGATCCGGAGTCCGTCCGCGACGACGTGCGCGGCGTCGCGCTGGCGTTCCTGCTGCTCGGCACCATTCTGCCCTGGGCAGGCGCACGGGTGGCGTTCTCCGTCGTGTCCAGCCGGCGCTACCGCGATGTCGTGCGGCGCGTCGTCGCGGTCCTCCACCTCCACCCGAGCCGAGCGGCGGCCCCGAGTCCCTGGGACCACGCGTTCAGCCGGCTCGGCGAGGGCTGGGTCCGGGTGCGGTTCCCGGACGGTCGGTGGCTCGGCGGGTGGTACGGCGCGCTGTCGTCGGCCAGCTCGTGCCGCTCCCTCCGGGAGCTGTTCGTCGAGGAGGCCTGGGTCCTGGACGCGGACGGCGGGTTCACCGGCCGGATCCACGCGTCAGGCGGCACGGTGATCCACTGCGCCGACGCGATCGCCGTCGACTTCCTGCCGAGCCGCCGGGATACTCGACCCGGGGCCGACGACCGTGAGGACGGCACGTGATGCGCAGACGCAAGGACCGACGCCCCGAGCCCGCGACCCTGTGGTTCCCGCCCCCAGGGGGCCTTTACCGCGGAACGGGCCCGCGCGTCGGTCTCCCCCCGACCACTCCGGCCACCGCCGAGGGCTTCCGGCGGCAGGAGCGCGAGGCACGGGAGCGCGAGGAGGCGGAGCGCGCGGCGGCACCGGGCCCCACCGCGGACTGAACGGCCCGCGGCCGGCGGTTCAGGAACCGGCCGGCGCGGTCGTCAGGAGCTCCCGGACGCTCCGTCGTCGCAGGTCGCCCCATCGGGCGGGGCCTCCCCGAGCGCCGCGTCGCACACCGCCACCAGCCGCGCCCGGAGCGCCTGCGAGGCCGCCGCGAACCCGCGCTGCCGCCGCACGTACTCCGCCTTGCCCTCGGTGGTCTCGATCGCGATCGGCGCCAGCCCGTAGGACGACACGTCGTAGGGCGACGCCTGCATGTCGACCGTGCGGATCTCGCGGGCGAGCGCGAACGCGTCCAGCAGCAGGTCGCCCGGGACCGCAGGGCCGAGCTTGAGCGCCCACTTGTACAGGTCCATGTTCGCGTGCAGGCAGCCGGGCTGCTCCATCGCGACCTGGGTCTCGCGGGTCGGCTGCAGGGTGTTCCGCGGCGCGGCGTCGGGGGTGAAGAACCGGAACGCGTCGATGTGGGTGCACCGGATGCGGTGCCGCTCGACCACCTCGTCGGTGCCCGCGCCACCGAGGCGCAGCGGCAGCGGGTGCCGGTGCTCGCCGTCGCCCTCGCGGTACACCATCGCCCACTCGTGCAGTCCGAAGCAGCCGGTCGCGGCGGGCCGGACGGCCGTGGCGGACAGCAGGGCGCGGACGTACCGGACGGTGTCGCCGCGGTCGGCGAGGAACGCCGCGGCGTCGAGGCCCACCGTGCCGTCCGCCTCCGCGCGGTACCAGCGCCAGCCGGCCTGGGGGGCCTCCGCGGCGTCGGCCAGCGCGACGCCGGCGCCCGGGTGCCAGCGGCGGAGCTGGGCCGGCTTGGCGGGGTAGTACTCGAAGAGGAAGTCCTCGATCGCGTGCCGCTCGCCGCCGCGGGCCCGGCGGTCGCGGTGGCCGGCGGTGAGCTCGTCGGCGCGGGCGCCGTGCGCCTCGGCGCGGGGCCGCCAGTCGGCGGCGTCGAGCGGGGCACCGCCGGGCGCGGACGCACGCGGCGCGGTGCCGGCGGTGACGATCATGGCGTCCAGGGTAGGCGGCTCCGGGCGCGCAGCCGGCGCTCGGCCCGGCCCGCCGACGGCGCGGGCACGGACAGCACGGCCAGGCAGACGACGACGAGCCCGACCCCGGCCCAGCCCGCCGCGGGGAGCCGCTCCCCCACGACCAGCACCGCGAGCACGGCGGCGACGGCCGGCTCGAGGAGGGTCAGGGTGGTCGCGGTGCTGACCGGCACCCGCGCGAGCCCCCACCCGAACAGCACGTACCCGGTGAACATCGGCACGAGCGCCATGTACGCGCCCACCCCCGCGTTCCCCCACGACGCGACGAGCGCCGCGCCGGTGGCCGCGAGCACCGGGAGGAGCAGCAGGCCGCCGACGCCGAACACGGCGCCCATCGCCGCGCGCGACGGCACGCCGCCCCGCATCAGCCGGTGCGCCACCCAGGAGTACAGCGCGTAGGTGGCTCCCGCGAGGAGCCCGAGCAGCACGCCGCCGAGGGCGCCGGCGGGCGAGGCCGCGCCCGGGACGTCCGCGCCGTGCCCGCCGCCGAGCGCCTGGGCCGCGCACAGCAGCACCATGCCGAGCAGCCCGACCGCCGCCCCGGCGAGCCACCGCCGCGGCAGCCGGCGCCGGTCGACCAGGCGCTCGACGAGCGCGGCCGCCAGCGGCGCCGACCCCAGCGACACGACCGTGCCGACGGCCACGCCCGCGAGCCGCATCGAGGTGTAGAAGGCCAGCGGGTAGGCGGCCACGGCCGCGGCCCCGAGCAGCACGAGCCCGGCGCGGGCCCGCAGCGCGGCGGCGTGCGCGGCGATCGCCCGGCCGGCGACGGCCGCCTGCAGCAGCCCGCCGATCCCCATCGCCGCGGCGCCGATCGCCAGGGGGCCGACGTCCGGGGCGAACGTCGCGGCCGTGCCGGTGGTGCCCCAGAGGACGGAGGCGGCGAGGACGGCGAGCGTCCCGACGCCCACGCCCCGCACCGCCCCGGCCGGGGCGGACGACGCCGGGGAGCCGGGCGCACCCGCGGCGGACGGGGCGACCGCAGCGGGCACGGCCGCCCGACGGTCGGCCGCCGTGCTGTCGGCGACCCCCGGCACAGCCGCCCCAGCCACCGCCGCCCCAGGCACGGCCGCCCCGGGCACGGCCCCAGCGGAGACAGCCACAGCGGCTGGCGTGGACACGAGCGGCGCATCGGCCGCGGTCCGCTCGCGGGCCCCCGGCACAGCCGCCCCAGGCACCGCCGCCCCGGGCACGGCCCGGGCGGACACCGCCGCGGCGGTCGGCGTGGACACGAGCGCCGCATCGGCCGCCGTGGCGGCCGGAGCCGCGGCCGCCGCGGTCGGCGAGCGGCGCTCGGCGCTCACGTCGCGCCCAGCAGGTCGGCGGCCAGCGCCCGGGCGTGCCGCAGGCGGGTGTCGTCGCCCTCCAGCC
>Ga0164306_10001175_pt1 | contig 11463 bp, 10 predicted proteins | sample Whisoiple_242_MG_FD_110213 | JGI IMG/M metagenome (GOLD analysis project Ga0164306, IMG submission 110213) | Soil microbial communities amended with fresh organic matter from upstate New York, USA - Whitman soil sample_242_MG | ecosystem: Environmental > Terrestrial > Soil > Unclassified >... | reverse complement strand
TTGTTGTCGTAGTCGAACTTACTCAGCACATATCGCATGGCGTTGATGCGGGCGCGCTTCTTGTCGTTGCTCTTGACCACCGTCCACGGCGCCGTTTCGGTGTCGGTCCAGGCGAACATGTCCTCCTTGGCCGCGGTGTAGTCGTCCCATTTGTCCAACGAGGCGAGGTCCGTCGGCGACAGCTTCCACTGCCGAACGGGATCGACCTGGCGGATGGTGAAGCGGGTGCGCTGCTCGGTCTGCGTCACCGAGAACCACAGCTTGGTGAGGCTGATGCCGTCGTTGACGAGCATCTGCTCGACGCCCGCGCGGTTGTACCAGGACCGGTCGAACAGAACCATCTCGCCTGCGGCGGGAAAGTGCTTGATGTAGCGCTGGAAATACCACTGGGTGCGCTCGCGGTCGGTCGGCTTCTCGAGCGCGACCACCCGCGCCCCGCGCGGATTGAGATGCGCCTGGCTCCACTGCTGCAGCTTGAGCAGTTCGATCTGAAGCAGTCGCTTCTGCTCTTCGTAGTCCTCGCGCCTAATGCGCTCGTGGTACGGGTAGTTCTCGCGCCAGGTATCGACGACCTCACCGCCGGGATGGGTCAACAACTCCGGGTCGTCATCGTCGTCGTCACGCACGGCGTAGGTAGCGGTTTCATTTGCGATGACCACGCGGCAAAAGGTAGCGACCGCGATGAACGTGGCGGTGACGCGCCGGTGAACGGCGGTTGGTGAAGCGCTATTTCGCGATTCGGCGCGGACGCCGTAGCGCCAGCCGGGTCATCAGCTTGTTCATCCGCGTCAGTGCCTTGTGCGAATTGTTGTAGTAGTTGCCGCCCGCTCCGACACTCGTGCGCGGCGCGACGACGGCTTCCTGCCTGCAGTACTTGCGCAGCCCCTCGGCCCCGCCGAATCGCGCGCCCATTCCCGAGGTCTTCCAGCCGCCCATCGGCGCGGTGGTGCACATCAGGTTCGAGATCACGTCGTTGACGTTGACCGCACCGCAATCAAGCTGTACCGCAACCTCTTTGGCGCGCTCGACGTCCTTCGAGAAGACCGAGGCCGACAGGCCGTACGGGCTGTCGTTGGCGAGGCGAACCGCCTCGGAGACCGTCGACACCTTCATGATCGGCAGTGTCGGTCCGAAGGTCTCCTCGGTCATGCAGGTCATCGAGTGGTCGACGTCGACAAGCACAGTCGGCGGGTAGAAGCTGCCCTGACCCGGCGTACGCTCCCCACCGGTGAGCGCCCTCGCGCCCGCCGCCACCGCCTCGCGCACGTGCCGTTCGGTGACGGCGACCTGGTCGTCGTCGATGAGCGCGCCGAAGTCGTAGCCCTGACCCGCGCCCATCTTCAACTTCTCGACGTTGCGTACGACCGCGCTGACGAACTGGTCATAAACCGATTCGAGGACGTAGACCCGCTCGACCGACACACACGTCTGGCCCGCGTTGAACATCGCGCCCCACACCGCTGCGTGCGCGGCGAGGTCGACGTCGGCGTCCTCCAACACGATCATCGGGTCCTTGCCGCCGAGTTCGAGGCTGACCGGTGTCAGCGTGCGGGCGGCGCGCTCCATCACCTTGGCGCCGGTGGCGCACGACCCGGTGAACTGGATGAAGTCGGAGTTGTCGATGACGGCCTCGGACACCTCACGCGCACCCTGCGCCAGCGCCAACACCTCGGGCGCGCCCGAGTCCTGCCACCCACGGAGCAACACCTCCGCGGTCAGCGGTGTGCGCTCGGACGGCTTCAGCAGCACCGAGCAGCCCGCCGCCAACGCGCCGATGGCGTCCATCAGGGCGTTGGCCACCGGGTAGTTCCACGGCGCGATGATGCCCACGACGTGGCGCGGGCGGTAGTACACGGTGACCTTCTTGATCGCCAGGAACGGCAACGACGCGGGCCGCGCCTCCGGCGCGAGCGCCTTCTCCATCGTCTTGATGTAGTACGACAAGATCATGATCAGCAGCGGAACCTCTTGGGCCGCATCGACGGCCGACTTGCCCGTCTCCCTGATCAGCAGCGACTCGATCTCGTCGCGATGCTCGCCGAGCCAGACGGCGTAGCGGGCGAGCACCTTGGCGCGGCCCTTGGCGCCGCGCACCTCCCACTCTTTCTGCGCCTCTCGCAGACCGGCGGCGATACGCGCCACGTCGGCGGGGTCGGTCCAACGCACCTGGCCGGCGACGGCTCCGGTGGCCGGGTTCCGGATGCTGGTCGCAGCCGAGTGCGAATCAACTTCGGGCGTCGCGGTCATGCAGCAATGTTAACCATCGGTGTGATCTGCGTCGCACCCGGGTTGACGCCTGTCAAGTTCGGCCACCAGGGCCGCCACGCACACCACGGCACTGCCAAGCAGCAACGCCCCGACGGTGTCGGTGAAGTAGTGGTACGTCACGCCCTGACCGATCGCTCCGAGCATGCTGAACATGACCGCCGCCAGCACAGCCCACATGGCGCCACCGGCCAGCAGCGCGAGCATGCCCGTCACGACGACGACCGTCGTGGTGTGCCCGCTCGGATACGCCAGATCTTCCCCGCTGCGCCTGGCGAACAGATGCTTGAGCACCTGCGCAAGCACGATCCCGACGAGCGGCGCGATCGCCATGACCGTTGCAAGCCGCCGCCGACCCAGATAGAGCGCGACGGCGATACCGAACATCAGCGCGACGGTCAGCACCCAGGGATCGCTGAAGAACAGTAGCCACTCCGCACGGGTTCGCCGGAACCGGTGAAACCAGTCGTCCAACGGCGTGGAACCCGTCCCGACCGCCCAGCCGAGCGCGGTCATCGCCAGCAGGGCGATCCCCGGCCACAACAGCAACAGCCTGCGGTTGAGAAGTTCCGTCACGTCACGCGGCGATGCCGCGAATGTAGGCGGCCTGCCCGAGGTGCTGTGCCGCGTCGTCGACGATGCTGACCAGCCTCGCGCTGGCAGTGACCGGCGGTGTCCAGTGGGTGTCGACCACTCGGCCCAACTCCTCGGCCGTCACCGACGCGATGTATTCGAGCGTCACCTTGTGCACGCCGTGGTAGTAGCTGGCCAGCAAGTCGGCGGGCACGCGGACCTTCCCCACATCGTCGGCGCTGTGTCCGTAGCCGTGGTCGTTGCCTTCCAGGTCGAGGCCGAACCGGGCTTCCCAGCCGTCGCGGGTCCACACTTGGTCGACGCCCGCGAGGTTGCAGAGCTGGAGGTCCTGCTGGCGCGCGCTGTGCCAGATCAGCCACGCGATGCTGTTGGCCGTCGCGGTCGGTCGGAAGAACGACACCTCGTCGGTCAGGTCGTCGGTGAGGTCGTCGACGTGCTCGATCTGCCGGGTGAAGGCGTCGCGGAGCAGTTCGCGCACCGCCTGGACATCGGTATCAGCCATGCGCTTGACGCTACCCGGGGCGGAATCACTCCGGCGGTGCGCCGTGGAAGACCGCTTCGACATTGTTGCCGTCCGGGTCGCGGACGAAGGCGCCGTAGTAGCCGGGGTGGTATTCGGGCCATAGCCGAGGTTGGTGCAGCGACTCCGCGCCGAGTTTCAGCGCGGTGTCGTAGAAGGTCTGGACGGCGTCCCGATTCTTGGCGTGGAACGCGACGTGCACCTCGCGGTTGGGCCCACCCGCCTGACCGGCATTCATATCGGCGATCCAGAAGTCGGGCTTGCCGTCGTGGCCGTATCCGATGGCCACGTGGTAATCCAACTGCCGGGTGTAGCCCAGCACGCCGAGGACCTCGTCGTAGAAAGCCTTCGATTTTTCCCAATCCGCACAGTTGATTCCCAGGTGGTCGATCACGGCCCCATCCTGGCATGGCCCCTTGACACAGTCGTACATTCAGCTGATGTCCCACGACTCCGGAGTCGCCACGGCGACCACATTCGACCTCTGCGTTCGAAACGGCACCATCGTCGACGGCCTCGGCGGGGAGCCGTTCGTCGGCGACGTCGCGATATCGGACGGTGTGATCGCGGCGGTGGGGTCCGTCGACGGCGAAGCCGTCCGCGAGATCGACGCCACTGGGCTGCTGGTCACTCCGGGCTTCGTCGATCTGCACACTCACTATGACGGGCAGGCGATCTGGTCGGACCGCATGACGCCGTCGTCGGCGCACGGTGTGACGACTGCGGTGATGGGCAACTGCGGCGTGGGCTTCGCACCGTGCCGACCCAGCGATCACGAGGTGCTCGTCGACGTGATGGCCGGGGTGGAGGACATCCCCGGCGTCGTGATGGTCGACGGGCTGCCCTGGACGTGGGAGACGTTCCCGGAGTTCATGACTGCACTTGACGCTGGCAGGCGCGACATCGACGTGGCCGCGTTCCTGCCGCATTCACCGCTGCGGGTGTACGTGATGGGTCGGCGAGGCGTGGACCGCGAACCCGCAACACCCGAGGACCTGTCGCAGATGCGCAAGCTGGCCGCCGAGGCGGTAGACGCCGGAGCACTGGGGTTCGCGTCGTCTCGGCTGACGATCCACAAAACCGAAAGCGGGCACGCGATCCCGAGCTACGACGCCGGCCACGACGAGATCGAGGCCATCGCACGCGGCGTGGATGACGCAGGCGGCGGGCTCATCCAGTTCGTCCCCGACCTCGTCGCCGGAGACTACGAACCCGCGCTGCAGACGGTGTTCGACGTCGCCGCCGACGTCGGGCTGCCGGTCACGTTCACGCTCGCGATCGGCAACGCGGGCCCGGCGTTCTTCGAGGGCGCGTTGACGATGGTGGAGAAGGCCAACGCCAACGGCGGTGACGTCACGGCGCAGATCTTCCCGCGGCCGATCGGCCTCGTGATCGGGCTCGAACTGTCGGGCAACCCGTTCGTGATGTATCCCAGCTACCGGGAGATCGCCGATCTGCCGCTCCCCGAGCGGGTGGCCGAGATGCGCAAACCCGAAGTGCGCGAGCGCATTCTGAAAGACAAGCCGGCGTCCGACGGCCACCCTCTGATGTTCGCGGTGCAGGCATTCGACTGGATCTTCCCGCTCGGCGATCCGCCCGACTACGAGCCCGATCCCGCCGACAGCATCGCCGCCAGAGCGAAGGCCCGCGGCGTCAGCCCACTCGAAGAGGCCTATGACCGACTCCTCGACGACGACGGCCATGCGATGCTGCTCGTGACGCTGGCCAACTTCCGCGACGCCTCGCTGGACACCGTCGCCGAACTGGTCCGCCGCGAGGACGTCGTCCTCGGCCTCGGCGACGGCGGCGCGCACTACGGAATGATCTGCGACGCAAGCTTTCCGACATACATGCTCACGCACTGGGTGCGCGACCGGGCGTCGGGCCGGTTGACGGTCGCCGAGGCGGTCCGCGAACTGACGTCGGCACCCGCCCGCGTCGCAGGCCTCGCCGACCGCGGCCGAATCGCGTTGGGATACAAGGCCGATCTCAACATCATCGACCACGACGCGATGCGACTGCACAGGCCGATCGTGCGGTACGACCTGCCTGCGGGAGGTCGTCGGCTCGACCAGACCGCCGACGGTTACGTCGCGACCATCGTGTCCGGAGAGGTGATCGCCGAGAACGGCGCGCCAACCTCGGCCCGCCCGGGCAGGCTGGTGCGCGGCCGCCGCCCCGCGCCCGCATCGGCGTGACGCGCGTCGCCCCGCTGGCTCCGCCGTGGAGTGCGGCCGACGCCGCAGACATCGAAAGCTGGGGCCACCCCGATCGCAGCTACGAACCGCTGCTGCTGGTGAGGTGTCTGCAACGCCATCCCGTCCTGGCATCGCGTCTGCGCAAGCTGGGCGAGGCGTTGTACGTCGAGGCACGGCTGCCCGCGCGGACCAGGACGATCGCCATCCTGCGCATCTGCGCGCGGGTGCGCTGCGAATACGAGTGGGGCGGCCAGGCCGCGTTCTGGGGACCGATCGCAGGCGTCAGCGATGCGGAGTGCGACGCATTGGTCACGAGCGAGGCCGACGATCCCCGGTGGTCCGCGGGCGAGCGCGTGCTGATCGGCGCTGTCGACGAATTGGAGACAACCGGGTCGTGGTCCGAAAAGACCTGGAATGCGCTCGGTGAGGACCTCGACGACGAGCAGCGGATGGAACTGCTGATCGCGGTCGGCTGGTATCGCACGATCGCCACGCTGTGCAACGGCCTGGCGCTGCCTGTCGAGGGCTGGATGCGGCGCTGGCCGGCCTCAGCCGACTGACCGGCGGTCGCGGCGCAGGCCTGGATGCTGCTTAACAAGCGTCGACAGCAGGACGCGGCGCGGAAGTGCTTGCATGAAGCGGGTACTCAGCACATTGCGCTTGCCCGCGATCACCGATCCGCGGTCGTTCTCGAGCGTCTCGACGCCGATGCGGGCCACATCGCGCGACGGCATCCACAGAAACTTCGGGAACGCCGCGGCGAACTTGTCTTCATCCATGCCGGCCGCTTGCAGGAATTCGGTCTGCACCGGGCCGGGCGCCATCATGGCCACGGTGACGCCGGTGCCCGCCAACTCTGCGCGCACGCCTTCGGTGTAGCTGTGCACGAACGCTTTGGTAGCCGCGTAGCCGGCCTGCCCGGGGAACGGGTGATAACCGGCGGTGGACCCGACGTTCAGGATGGCCCCTCGGCCTCGGGGCACCATCATCTGCACGGCTCGGGTAGTCAGGTCGATGACAGCTTCCACGTTGACGCGCACCTGCGCAATCTCGTCGGCGACCCGCGTCGAGGTCACCGATCCGATGGTGCCGATCCCCGCATTGTTGACCAGGATGTCGACGGTCAGCCCGCGATCGGCGACGGTCTCCAAAAGGCTTCCGCGAGCGTCGGAATCGGCGACATCGCAGGCGATCACCTCGACGCGCACGGTCTGGCCGAGTTCGGCGGCGAGGTCGCGCAGCCGCTCTTCGCGACGGGCGACCAGCGTCACGCCGTGGCCGCGGGCGACGAGTTCGCGCGCGATGTCGGCGCCGATTCCGGAGGACGCCCCGGTGACTACGGCGGTGGTATTGGAAGTCGGAGCGGGAAGTGCCACCCGTCGAACCTACAAGTAGGCTGGTGCGCGGCTACGCCCAGATGTCAGATATGGCAGGTGCGTTCGCGGCGAGCCCCGTCTTGGGTAGGCCGTACATCTCCTCGATGGTGGCCAATACGTTGTAGTGGCTGATCGGCTCGCTGTAGCTGCCCGGTTTGACATGGCCGCCGTAGATGACAGTCGGGATCTGGTTCTTCGATCCCCCGTCGTCCTCGTCGAAGCTGATGATCAGCAGGCTGTTGTTGGCCACCGCCCAGTTCGCGTAGTGCGACAGGTTGTCGAAAAGCCACGTGTCGGCCTGGGCGATCGTTCCGTCGTGCATGTCGTTGTCGAGGTTGGGGATCACGAACGACACCGTGGGCAGGCTCGCGTAATCGGTCCTGCTGTTGAAGGCCGAGAACGGTACGGACGTGGCGGCGGGCACGTTGGTGAAGTTGACCCACGGCACGTGTTTTCTGGCATATTTGCCTGCGCTGCACACCGGGGAGCCGACCGCGGGAATGTCCTCCGAGAAGCCGCCGAAGGTATAGCCCGCCGCCAGCAGCTCTGAGGCCAGGTTCGGGGCAGCGCCTGCATTGACGGGGCAGGCATCCGACGTCAGGCCGAATGTGTTGCCGGAGAACAGAGCAAGATAGTTCGGCTCGCTCGGATGCGTCTCGGCGAACGACTGCGTCATGTTGGCACCGCTGTTGGCTAGCGCATTGATGTACGGCGCAGCCTTGTTACCGACGACGGCGCTGCCGGGTTTGTTCTCTTCGAGAACGACCACGATGTGCGCCGGGGCCGGAAGCGCAGAACCGGCACTTGCGGCGGGCATCGGAACAAGGTCGACCAGTGCGAGCACGGCCGCGCCAACGTAAGGCCAACGCCTCATGGCCCCGAAGTGTAGGTGCCGAGCACAGGAACCGGCGTCAGGCGCACCAGGTGCACGGGCGCCACCTATCCTCACTGCTGATGGGCCACAACGACAGCGCCGAACGCTACGACGCCCTGCTGGCGGCGACCGCGCTGCTCTACGCCAACGGTCAGTCCACCCAAATGACCCGCACCGCGGTCGAGCGGCTCAACCGCGGGCTGGAACTGGATGCCGTTGTGGTCCCGTCCTGGTCGATGCTGACGCTGACCGCGGCCGGTTCCCGCGCCACCGTGCTGACCGCCGCCGTATCGCCGACGGCCATCAACATGCGTCGGGTCGCGACCATGATGGGCGTCGTCGACCGGGCACAGGACGGCCCGCTGGAACTCGAGCACGTGACCGCAGGGATAGCCGAGGCTGAGGCTCAGTCAGTTTCCGACACAGCGGTTTTCGTGCTTGCTTGTGCCACGGGTGCCGCAGCGCTGTCCGTCATCTACGGTGCCAACCAACCGTTGGCGATCCTGTTGGTGGCGCTGGCCGCGGCGGCGGGCGGACTGCTGCGGCGGTGGTCGGGGGCGCTTGGCGCGGGCCCGCTGGTGCAGGTGTTCGGGGCGGCGCTGATCGCAGGAGCGGTCGGTGCGGCGGCCACTCACCTGCATCTCGGCGCATCCGCGGCGGTGGTCGCCATCTGCCCGGCAATGGTGCTCGTGCCCGGTCCGCACATCCTCAACGGTGCACTCGATCTGCTCGACCTACGCGTGACGCTCGGATCGGCGCGGCTGGCCTACGGGCTGCTGGTGCTCACCGCCATCAGCGCGGGTCTGATTCTGGGCTTACATACAGGCGGTCAGACGCTGGCGGTGACGGCACCGTCGAGCAGTGCGCCCTTCGTCGTCGACGTGCTCGCCGCCGGGGTGGCCGCGGCGTCCTACCCGGTCTACTTCTCGATGCCGTGGCGAATGATCGGCTGGCCGGTCGCCGCGGGCATGCTGGCACACGCCGCGCACTGGCTTGCCCTCCACGCCGGAGCCAACCTGGCGCTCGCGGCATTCGTATCCTGCCTGCTGGTCGGGGCGCTGCTGGTGCCGGTGTCCCACCGCATGCGAATCCCATTCGCGGGCATCGGGTTCGCGTCGGTCGTCGCGCTGGTTCCCGGTGTCCTGGTGTTCCGCACGCTCGCGGGCTTCGTCGAGTTCGCAGGCCACCCGTCGGCGCAGCTGCTCACCTCCGCTTCGGCGGATCTGATGGTCGCGACGGTCATCATCGCGGGCATGGCGCTCGGCCTGGCGCTACCGATGCACCTGTGCGCTCGTACCCTCATGTCATGAGCGTCAAGGTGGATCTGGACCGGCTGGCCGACGAGCTGGCCAACTACACGTTCGCCTATTTGGTAACCGTCGGCGACGACTTCCACGCACACACCGTCGCCGTCGAACCCATCTTCGCCGACGGCGTTTTCGACGTCGGCCCCGTCGGCGGCACCACGGGCAGGAACCTCTCGTCTCACGACAGCGCCACGCTCGTCTGGCCGCCGGGCGAACCGGGGGGCTACACGCTCATCGTCGACGGCCACGCCGATTCGCAACACCTCGTGCCCGACCGAGCGGTGCTGCACCGCAAGGCGACCCCCGACGTCGCAGGCAGGCCCGGCTGCAAGGACGACTGCCGGCCGCTGGAAGGCGGCTGAGCGTTACGTGCCGATGATCACCAGGTTTTCGGGCATCCCCGCGAGACCAACGCGGCCTCGACACGATCGAAGAAAGCCTGCCGGCGGTTGTGCAGAATCCTGGCGGTAACCCGGGTATCAAGCCACCACAGTTCCGCCACTTCGCGTACCGTTCGACATCCCAGTCGCGCTGCCGTGGTTCGGTCTACCCGCCCACGCAGCCGCCACGCGCGTATGGCCTGTGGATGGAAAGCGGACTGTTGATGTACCTAGCCCATACAGTCGGGCCAAGACACGAAAAAGCCCGACTCCTTATGGGAGCCGGGCTTTTTCTTGGCGACCAGGACTGGCTTAGAAGTCCATGCCACCCATGCCACCGGTCGGGTCGCCCGCAGGTGCGGCCGCCTTCTCCGGCTTGTCTGCGACGACCGCCTCGGTCGTCAGGAACAGTGCCGCGATGGACGCCGCGTTCTGCAGCGCCGAACGGGTCACCTTGACCGGGTCGGCAACGCCCGCCTTGAGCAGGTCCTCGTACTCGCCGGTGGCGGCGTTGAGGCCGGTGCCCGCCGGGGAGTTGGTGACCTTCTCGGCGACAACGCCGGGCTCGAGCCCGCCGTTGAAGGCGATCTGCTTCAGCGGAGCCGACAACGCCACGCGGACGATGTTGGCACCGGTCGCCTCGTCACCCGAGAGCTTCAGCTCGTCGAGCGCAGGAGCCGACTGCAGCAAGGCCACGCCACCGCCGGCGACGATGCCCTCCTCGACGGCCGCCTTCGCGTTGCGAACGGCGTCCTCGATGCGGTGCTTGCGCTCCTTGAGCTCCACCTCGGTGGCGGCGCCCGCCTTGATCACCGCAACACCACCTGCCAGCTTGGCCAGGCGCTCCTGCAGCTTCTCGCGGTCGTAGTCGGAGTCGCTGTTCTCGATCTCGGCGCGGATCTGGGCAACGCGGCCTGCGATGGCCTCGCTGTCACCGGCACCCTCGACGATGGTGGTCTCGTCCTTGGTGACGACGACCTTGCGGGCCTTGCCGAGCAGCTCGACACCCGCGGTCTCCAGGGACAGGCCGACCTCTTCGCTGATGACCTGGCCACCGGTGAGGATCGCCATGTCCTGCAGCATCGCCTTGCGGCGGTCGCCGAAGCCCGGCGCCTTGACGGCAACGGACTTGAACGTGCCACGGATCTTGTTGACCACCAGGGTCGACAGGGCTTCACCCTCGACGTCCTCGGCGATGATCAGCAACGGCTTGCCCGACTGAATGACCTTCTCCAGCAAGGGAAGCAGGTCCTTGACGGTCGACACCTTCGAGCTGACCAGCAGGATGTAGGGATCCTCGAGAACCGCTTCCTGACGCTCGGCGTCGGTCACGAAGTAACCCGAGATGTAGCCCTTGTCGAAGCGCATGCCCTCGGTGAGCTCGAGCTGCAGGCCGAAGGTGTTGCTCTCCTCGACGGTGATGACGCCCTCGTTGCCGACCTTGTCCATGGCCTCGGCGATCAGATCGCCGATCGAGGGGTCACCGGCGGAGATGCCCGCGGTGGCCGCGATCTGCTCCTTGGTCTCGACCTCCTTGGCCGACTTCAGCAGCGTCTCGGTGATCTTCTCGACCGCCTTCTCGATGCCGCGCTTGAGGCCGAGCGGGTTGGCGCCCGCCGCCACGTTGCGCAGACCCTCGCGCACCAGCGCCTGGGCCAGCACGGTGGCGGTGGTGGTGCCGTCACCCGCGACGTCGTCGGTCTTCTTGGCGACTTCCTTGACCAGCTCAGCGCCGATCTTCTCGTAGGGGTCCTCCAGCTCGATCTCCTTGGCGATGGACACACCATCGTTGGTGATCGTGGGGGCGCCCCACTTCTTCTCCAGGACGACGTTGCGGCCCTTGGGACCCAACGTCACCTTTACCGCGTCGGCGAGGCTGTTGAGGCCCCGCTCGAGGCCGCGACGGGCCTCTTCGTCGTACGCAATTGTCTTAGCCATTGCGAAGTGAT
>Ga0164306_10001174_pt1 | contig 11468 bp, 12 predicted proteins | sample Whisoiple_242_MG_FD_110213 | JGI IMG/M metagenome (GOLD analysis project Ga0164306, IMG submission 110213) | Soil microbial communities amended with fresh organic matter from upstate New York, USA - Whitman soil sample_242_MG | ecosystem: Environmental > Terrestrial > Soil > Unclassified >... | reverse complement strand
CGGCGCGATCACGCCGATCTTCTACTCCTTCCGCGAGCGCGAGCAGCTCCAGCGCGTCATGGAGGAGATCTCCGGCGGTCGCATGCACTACATGTTCAACCGGGTCGGCGGCCTCAAGGAGGACCTGCCCGCTGGCTGGCTCGGCCGGGCCAGGGACGCCGTGGCGTCGGTGCGTTCGCGCATGGACGTGTACGACCGGCTGGTGCTCGGCAACGAGATCTTCCGGGGCCGCACCCGCGGGGTGGGCGTCCTGTCCGCCGGGGCCGTGCACGCCTACGGGGTGTCCGGTCCGATCGCCAGGGCCTCCGGCGTCGACTTCGACCTGCGGCGCGACGAGCCGTACCTCGCGTACGGGGAGCTCCAGGACACCCTCAGGGTCGTCACCCGGACCGAGGGCGACTGCCTGGCCCGCTTCGAGTGCCTGCTGGAACAGACGCACAACGCCCTGGACCTCGCCGACGCCTGCCTGGACCGGATCGCCGACCTGCCCCCCGGACCCATCAACCAGCGGCTGCCCAAGGTGCTCAAGGCCCCGGAGGGCCACACCTACGCCTGGACCGAGAACCCGCTGGGCATCAACGGCTACTACCTGGTGTCCACGGGGGAGAAGACCCCGTACCGGCTGAAGCTGCGCTCCGCCTCGTTCAACAACATCCAGGCGCTCACGGAGCTGCTGCCGGGCACACTCGTCGCCGACATGGTGGCGATCCTGGGCTCGCTCTTCTTCGTCGTCGGGGACATCGACAAGTAGCCCGTCCCACGAGTAGCCCGTCCCACCGGCCCGGAGCGCGTTCCGGCGGCATCCGCCGGTACGCCGGGGGGCCGGTGGGGTGCGGCGGCTACGAGGAGATCGCGCTGCGCAGCTCGACGACCTCGAGCTGCTCGGTGTCGTCGTGCGCCGTCAGGTCGATGACCTTGCCGACGGCGCGGTTCTCGGCCGTGCCCGTACGGTGCGCCGCCAGCGCCTCCTCACCCACCACGTCCGCGAGGTCCTCGTTCTGCACGGACTCGATCGCGGCGTCCGACTTCTGCGTACCGAAGAAGTCGAAGCTCCCCTGCGGGACGAGGTGACGGCGCGCGGCGGCGTACGGGACGACGGCGGATGCCGCGGGTACGGCACGGGGCGGGCGCGCGGCCGCGGGCGACGGCTGCGGTGCGGGCGGGGCGGGGCGGGGGCGGCGGTGCTGGAGGTCACCCGCTCCGGCGACCGCCGCGTGCTTCCCCTTCGGGCCGTCGCCCTCCGGGTCCCGTTCCGCGGACCGCTCGACGAGGTCGCGCCGACGGGCCCGCTCGGCCGTGCGGCGCGCCTCCTGGAGTGCCGCGTTGCGGGGCAGGTCCCGCAGGGCCTGGGCGGCACGCAGGTACGCGTCCGGCGTCGGCGTGGACCGCGCGGGAAGGAGCTCACGCGGCGCGGTCGCCTCGATGGCCAGCTGCCGGCGGCCCTCCAGGGCGCTGGCCCGCTCCGTCTCGGCGTTGGCGTACCGGCGCAGGAGCCCGGCGTGCTCGCCGCGCAGACCGGCGAGCTCCACGCGCTTGCGGCGCAGCTTGGTCTCCAGCCGGGTGCGCAGTTCCCTTGATTCCTCGAGGTCCGCCTCGAGCTCGGCTATGCGCTCCTCGGTCTTCCACTCGTCGCTGGCCCGGGCACGGGTGAGCTCCGCGACCCGCAGCCCCGCGGCCCGGTCCCAGCCGCGCATCAGACAGGCGCCGGTGACCGCCGCGGCCGCTGTCACGGCCACCAGGGTGCGCAGGGCCAGCGGTTCCGCGAGGAACCAGGCTCCGGCGGCACAGACCACCGGCACTCCGGCCACCACGGCGGGAGGCAGGATTCTGTGGAGGGGCGGCGAATGGCGGTGGCGTCCTCGTGGCATGGCCCGAAATTTACCGTGCGTACGAGCCACTTGGGAGACCACCCGGCAATCTGTTCCCCGCCGGTTACCTGGCAGCCTCTCAAGTGCTCCTCGAAAACGCCTTTTTACTTCTTGATCAGCCCCTTCGACCGGAGATAGTCGCCTGCCGCGTCCGCGGGCTTGGCGCGCTCCGCGTCGACCTTGCGGTTCAGTTCCGCGAGGTCCTCGGTGCTGAGCACCTCGGTGAGCTTCCCGAGCGCCTCGGCGATCTCCGGCGCCCCCGCGTCCTTGGCATTGAGAACCGGAAGGACGTTGTCCGCGTTCTGCAGCTTCTTGTCGTCCTCCAGGAACACCAGCCCGTAGGAGTCGAGCACCGCGTCCGTGGTGGTCGTGAGGACCAACTGGTCCTTGCCGTCCTTGACGGCCTGCTTCGACTGCGGCGTACCGACACCCTTGGGATCGATTCCGGTGACGTCGATGCCGTACGTCTTCTTCAGTCCGGGCGCGCAGAAGGGGCGCACCTCGCACTCGTCGCCCGCGGCGATCTTCACCTTGATCTTCGACTCGCCGAGATCGGAAAGCGTCTTGAGGCTGTTCTTGTCGGCGAATTCCTTGGACACCGCGAAGGCGTTCTGGTCGACGGCCTCGCCCGCCGGAAGGACCTTCAGCCCGAGCGGGCCGGCGAGCTTCTCCAGAGCGGTGACGGTGGCCGCCACGTCCCCCGAGGCGACCGGCTTCTTCGCCGCCGCGTCCGCGCCGTTGACCTTGGCGTTGAGGAATTCCGCGAGGGTCGCCGCGTATTCCGGTACGACGTCGATCTCGCCCTTCTCGAGCGAGGGCTCGTACAGCTCACGGTTCTTCACCGTGGTGACCGAGGCGTCGTAACCGGCGTCACCCAGGACCTGGGCGTACAGCTCGGCGAGCACCTTGGACTCGGTGAAGCCGGCGGCGCCCACGACCAGCGAGCCCTTCTTGGAGCCTGCGCCGGCTCCCGCGTCGGAGCCGCCCTTCTCCTGCTCCAGGCTGTCGCCGCCGCAGGCGGCGAGGGAGCCCGCCAGCACGACCGCTCCGACGACCGCACCCGCTATGCGCGAGGTCCTGCTCATGTTGTTCTCCGTCCGGGAAAAAAATGGTGTGCACAGTCCGAGAAACCCGCGCGCTCATACCGTCCGGCGGCGGCGCAGGGGCGACAGCAGGCGGTCCAGCGCCACGAGGACGCCCTCCACCACCAGGGCCAGGAGGGCGACCAGCACGGCGCCGGCGAAGACCTGCGCGGTGTCGTAGGTGTTGAAGCCGGCGGTGATGATCCTGCCCAGGCCGCCGAGACCCACCATCGCCGCGATCGAGGCGGTGGCGATGACCTGGACGGCCGCGGACCGGAGACCGGTCATGATCATCGGGTAGGCGAGGGGGAGCTCGACCCGTACGAAGAGCTGGGTGCCGGACATCCCCATGCCGCGCGCGGCCTCCCGCACCGACCGGTCCACCTCCGTCATCCCGACGTAGGCGTTGGTCAGCAGCGGAGGCACGGCGAACAGCACCAGGGCGATGACCGTGGGCAGATAGCCGGAGTTGCGCAGCGGCGTCATCATGAAGAGGGCCAGCACCGCGAACACGGGCACCGCCCGGCCCACGTTGGAGAGGTTGACGGCGAGCCCGCCCCCCTTGCCCACGTGCCCCAGGTACAGCGCGACGGGCAGGGCGATGAGGCAGGCCACCGCGAGGGCGATCCCGCTGACGTACAGATGCTCCGCCAGCCGGTGCGCCGCCCCGCCGTCCCCCGACCAGTTGGCGCCGGTGGTGAGCCAGGTCCAGGCCTCCGCTATGACTCCCATGGATCAGCCGGCCTCCGTCTTCGCGATGCCCTGCACCCCGGACGCCCCCGCGGACGTACGTATGCGGGTCCAGGGGGTGAGCAGCCGCTGGACACCGAGCAGCAGCAGGTCCGCCGCGACCGCGAGCAGCACGCAGAGCACGGACGCGGTGAGCACCTGGGCCTTGAAGAAGCTCGGCAGCGCGTCCTCGATGAGATTGCCGAGTCCGCCCTTCCCGACGAGGGAGCCGACCGTGGTCAGCGCCACCGTCGAGACCGTCGCGATCCGCAGGCCGGCCATCAGCGCGGGCAGCGCCAAGGGGAGTTCGACCTCCCAGAGGAGCCGGACCGGGCCGTACCCCATGCCCGTCGCGGCCTCCCTGGCCTCCTGCGGAACCGCTTCGAGGCCCGCCAGGATGTTGCGTACGAGGATGGTCAGCGAGTAGAGCACCAGGCCGGTGACCACGAGCGCCGCGGACAGCCCGAACAGGGGCAGAAGCAGCGAGAACATCGCCAGGGACGGCACGGTGTAGAGCACGGTGGTCAGCCCCAGCACCGGGCCCGCGAAATGCCGGCCGCGGCGCGCGAGCAGCGCGAGCGGAAATGCCACCGCGAGCCCTATCAGCACGGAAGCCGCCGTGATCCAGATGTGCTGGACGGTCGCCTCGGTCAACTCATGGCTGCGGGAGCGCAGATACTCCCCGCAGATCCAGTCGTTCGCCACCAGGCAGTTCTGTCCGGCCATCCGTCCCCACCTCCTGTTCACCGTCGCGACGCCGTACCGGGTTCCGGTCCTGGGAGACCCTATCCCCGACCACCGACAATCGCCGAGGCTGTCGTATTCCGGCAACATGGCCTTCACAGAACCCGCGTCACAATGGGGAATCATGATCCGTTTCGAGCACGTCACCAAGCGGTACGAGGACGGCACCACCGCCGTCGACGACCTTTCCTTCGAGGTCGCCGAGGGTGAACTGGTCACGCTCGTCGGACCTTCCGGCTGCGGCAAGACGACCACCATGAAAATGGTGAACCGTCTCACCGAACCGACCGACGGCCGGATATTTCTCGACGGGGACGACATATCGGCCATCGACCCCGTCAGACTCCGCCGCCGTATCGGCTACGTGATCCAGCAGGTGGGCCTCTTCCCGCACAAGACGGTCCTGGAGAACACGGCGACCGTCCCCCATCTCCTGGGCTGGGGAAGGGAAAAGGGCAGGAAGCGCGCGGCCGAACTGCTCGATCTGGTCGGACTCGATCCTTCCGTATATGGCGCCCGCTATCCCGAGCAGCTTTCCGGCGGCCAGCGCCAGCGCGTGGGTGTGGCCCGGGCCCTGGCGGCCGATCCGCCGGTCCTGCTGATGGACGAGCCATTCGGCGCGGTCGACCCGGTCGTACGGGAAAGGCTGCAGAACGAATTCCTGAAACTGCAGGCGCAGGTCCGCAAGACCGTCCTCTTCGTCACCCATGACATCGAGGAGGCCGTCCGTCTCGGCGACCGGATCGCCGTGTACGGGAACGGGCGCATCGAGCAGTTCGACACCCCGGCCACGGTGCTCGGGGCTCCCGCGACGCCGTACGTCGCCGACTTCGTCGGGGCGGACCGCGGGCTGAAGCGGCTCTCGGTCACTCCCGTCGAGGAGAGCGATCTGGACCAGCCGCCGGTCGTCCACCTCGACGATCCGCTGGCGAAGGCGACCGCACGGCTCCGGGCCGACGGCGCGCGCTGGGCGGTCGTCCTGGACGGTCAGGACAACCTGCACGGCTGGATCCCCGCGGACGACGGGACGACGGGCGACGGAGCGACGGCCGGGGGCACGGTCCGTGAGCACGCACGGCGGATGGAGGCGTGGCTCCCGCTCGGCGCTCCGCTCAAACAGGCCTTCGCCACGATGCTGCAGCACGACGCGGGCTGGATCGCCGTCGTCGACGAGGAGGGTGCCGGCCGGTTCCTGGGCGTACTCACCCCGGCCCGCCTGCACGAGGCGCTGCGCCGCTCGATCGACGCGGACGCACAGGACGTGCCGCGCGCCGACGTCGCCGTGGAGACCGTGGCGGGCGTCACCTCCCGCTGAGGGCGGGGGCCGGCACCGCCGTCCGGCTCAACGCGCGCGAGCGGATCCGGGCGGACGGGCCGGGCGGCGGAAGCGGGCGCGGGGCGCTCCCACCGCGGGGCTCACGCGTACGGTGCCCGCCCGGACCGGCGCCGCGTCCGGCGACGGTCACCACGCCGGGGCGGCCCGACCTCCCCCGTACCGGGCCTAGGCTGGTCGCATGAGTACGTTGCGAGGACGGGGCACGGTGCGGGGTCTGCCGGAGTGGGACCGCTGCGCGGTCATGGGAGTCGTCAATGTGACGCCCGACTCCTTCTCCGACGGCGGTCACTGGTTCGACACCACGGCAGCGATCAAGCACGGCCTCGAACTGGTGGCCGAAGGTGCGGATCTGATCGACGTCGGCGGTGAGTCGACCCGCCCGGGCGCGAGCAGGGTGGACGAGGCCGAGGAACTGCGACGCGTGATCCCCGTCGTCCGGGGGCTGGCCTCCGAGGGCGTCACCGTCTCCGTGGACACCATGCGCGCCGTCGTCGCCGAACAGTCCGTGGCCGCCGGCGCGGCGCTGGTCAACGACGTGAGCGGCGGCCTCGCCGACCCGGGCATGATCCCGGCCGTCGCCGACGCCGGAGTGCCGTTCGTCGTCATGCACTGGCGCGGTTTCAGCGAGTCGATGAACAGCCGGGCGGTCTACGGGGACGTCGTCGGGGAGGTCGTCGCCGAGCTCCGCGAGCGCATGGAGGCCGTGATCGAGGGCGGGGTCGCGCCCGAGCGGCTGGTGATCGATCCGGGGCTCGGCTTCGCCAAGGACGCCGCCCAGGACCTCGCGCTCGTCGCCCACCTCGACCGGCTGCGCGACCTGGGCAGGCCCCTGCTCGTCGCCGCCTCCCGCAAGAGGTTCCTCGGCCATGTCCTGGCGGCCGAGGGCGCGGCCCCGCCCCCGGCCCGTGAGCGGGACGCCGCGACGGCCGCGGTCTCCGCCCTCTCCGCCGCCGCGGGCGCCTGGGCGGTCCGGGTGCACGCGGTACGGCCGACGGCGGACGCGGTCCGGGTCGCCCGCGCCGTCGAGGGTGCCGCGTGAGCGCCGCGCGCGACGACCACGAGGAGGCCGCGGCGGACATCGCCGCGGTCGAGCAGGCGAACACCGCCTTCTACGAGGCGATGGAACGCGGCGACCTCGACGGGCTCTCGGACCTGTGGCTGCCCGGCGAGGACCTCACCGTCTCCTGCGTCCACCCGGGCTGGCCGGTACTCACGGGCCGCGGCGAGGTGCTGCGGAGCTACGCGTTGATCATGGCCAACACCGAGTACATCCAGTTCTTCCTGACCGATGTCGGGGTCGCGATGACCGGGGACACCGCCCTCGTGACCTGCACCGAGAACATCCTCAGCGGTGGCCCCGCCGAGGAGGGCAGCTCGCTCGGACCGCTCGTCGGCCAGCTCGTCGTCGCCACCAACGTGTTCCGGCGCACACCGGACGGCTGGAAGCTCTGGTCCCACCACGGTTCACCCGTACTGGCGGAAACCGGTGAGGAAGAGGACGAGGAACCGACCGTCTGAGCGGACGGGACGGAGCGCGGGGATTGGGCCCCCGATCACGGGGTATACGCGGCTTCCCAACTCCCCGGCCGGGCCGGTCCGCGCCCCCGCGGGCGGGAGCTGTCGGTGCCCGCGGGTAGATTCGAAAGACGGCACCTCATCGCACGCACGCGGCCGGGTGCCTCAGGAGACGACGAACAGCAGGAGTGATTCGCGTGGATCGTGTCGCGCTGCGCGGCCTCAAGGCCCGTGGGTACCACGGTGTCTTCCCCAGGGAACGTGAAGAGGGCCAGACCTTCATCGTGGACCTGGTGCTCGGGCTGGACACCCGCCCCGCGGCGGCCGCCGACGACCTGTCGAAGACGGTGCACTACGGCGTGGTCGCGGAGGAAGTGGTCGACGTCGTCCAAGGTGAGCCGGTCGATCTGATCGAGACGCTCGCGGAACGCATCGCGCAGCAGTGCCTCAAGCACGAAGGGGTCCAGGAGGTCGAGGTCGTCGTCCACAAGCCGGACGCCCCCATCACCGTCCCCTTCGACGACGTGACCATCACCATCACCCGGAGCCGAGCATGACTGCATTTTCCACCGAGGGGCAGAGCGACCCGACCGTACAGCCGGTTCCCGCAGCCGTGGTCGAGCAGGTCGACGCGGCCGACGTCACCCTCTCCAACCCCAAACGGGCCGTGATCTCCCTCGGCTCCAACCTCGGCAACCGCCTGGACACGATCCAGGGGGCCATCGACGCCCTGGAGGACACCCCCGGCCTCCGGGTCAAGGCGGTCTCCCCGGTCTACGAGACGGAGCCCTGGGGCGTCGACCCCGGCTCCCAGCCGTCGTACTTCAACGCGGTCATCATCGTGAAGACGACCCTGCCCCCCTCTTCGCTGCTGGAGCGCGGCCAGGCCATCGAGGAGGCCTTCGACCGGGTCCGGGAGGAGCGCTGGGGCCCGCGCACCATCGACGTCGACATCGTCTCGTACGCCGACGTGGTCTCCGACGACCCGCTGCTGACCCTTCCGCACCCGCGCGCCCGCGAGCGCGCCTTCGTCCTCGCCCCCTGGCACGACGTGGACCCGGAGGCCCAGCTGCCCGGCGTCGGCCCGGTCGCCGACCTCCTGGCAGGTGTGGGCCGCGACGGAGTGCTTCCCCGGCCCGACCTGGAACTCCGTCTCCCCGAGTAGTCGTTAGGCTCAAGGACGACCGTCCGCGGGCGGCGACACGGGCAACGGCGACGAAGGGCGGCACTCTCGGTGAAGCAACTACGGCTCGGCCTCCTGGCCGGACTCTTCGCCGGAGCCGGCGTGCTGTCCTGGGGCGCGGCCCGCCTCTGGGACGCCCTGGGGACGCTCCCCAGCGTGCCGCTCGCCGCACCCGTCGTGCTGGCCGTGATCGCCGTCGTCCTGCTGGCGACGGCACTCTCCATCCGGGCACGCCTGCGCGCCCAGCGGGAGCGGCGCCCCGGGGCCAAGGGCGTGGAGCCGATGATGGCCGCCCGCGCACTGGTCTTCGGCCAGGCGAGCGCACTCGTCGCCGCCCTGGTCGCCGGGATGTACGGCGGCACCTGTGTCTTCCTGCTCAGCCTCCTGGACGTTCCGCCCCGCCGGGATCAGGCCATCTACGCGGGCTCCGCCGTCCTGGCCGGCGTCGCGGTCGTGGCCGCCGCCGTCTTCCTCGAACGGGTCTGCAAGCTCCCGGACGACGGGGACGACGAGCGGAACACCGCACAGGCCGCCTGAGGGACCTTCCCGGCCGTCCCGGCCCGCCTCAGTCGGCCACCGGGTTCTCGATCAGGGTGACCCGGTTGCCGTCGGGGTCGTGGACCGCCGCGAACCTCACCTCGCGTGCACCCGGCTGGATCTCACCCGCCCTGATCCCGCGGTCCGCGAGATCCGAGAGCGCCTGGTCCAGATCGTCGACCACCAGATTCACCAGCGTCCCGCCGGCCTGCTCGGGCGATTCGAAGACCTGGAGCCAGGCGTAGGGCGAGATGTGCCAGTCGGCCAGCCCGTCCATCGGCCGGGCATCGGCGGGGCGGCCGAAGAGCCTCTCGTACCACTCCACCGCCGGCTCGATGGCCATGACGGGGGCTACGGCGAGCACATGAGTGAAGGACATGGGGGCTCCTCTCCCGGTGGCCCCGGCTCCTGCGGCCGGACCCACCACTGTCGACTCCCCCCACCGCTCGAACTCATCGGTGCCCCACGTCCCGGGCCCTGGTGGCGTGTCCCCCGCCGGGTCAGCGCGCCATGATGAGGCTCATGGCCTCGGCACGCGTCGCCGGATCACGGAGCTGGCCACGGACCGCGGACGTGAGCGTCTTCGCTCCGGGCTTGCGGATGCCACGCATCGACATGCACATGTGCTCGCACTCGACGACCACGATGACCCCGCGCGGCTCCAGGATCGCCATCAGGGACTCGGCGATCTGCGTGGTGAGACGCTCCTGGACCTGCGGCCGCCGGGCGTAGACGTCGACCAGCCGCGCCAGCTTCGAGAGCCCGGTGATCTTGCCGGTGGTCGCCGGGATGTAGCCCACGTGCGCGACCCCGCGGAACGGAACCAGGTGGTGCTCACAGGTACTGAACACCTCGATGTCCTTGACCAGCACCATCTCGTCGTGGCCGAGATCGAACGTCGTCGTCAGGACGTCCTCGGGCTCCTGGTGGAGGCCCGCGAATATCTCCTTGTACGCACGTGCCACTCGGCCCGGCGTCTCGCGCAGGCCCTCACGGTCGGGGTCCTCGCCGACAGCGATGAGGAGCTCCCGAACAGCCGCCTCGGCCCGCTTCTCGTCGAAAACGCCGATCGAGCCCTGCCCGTCGAGCGTCACCGGGTCGGTCATTCTGTGCCTCGTTCCTCTGTGCAGTCACATGCGCGGACCCGCCCGGCCCTCACGGAATTTCGGCAGGCACAGCGCAGGCATACGAAAAAGCCGCGCCCCCACAGGCTAGAACCTGGGGGGCGCGGCATCCATTCCGGGCCTGGTGGAGGCCCCGTGACAGGGGCCACACCGGGTCGGGCCGGATCAGCTCTCGGGACGGTCCTCGGGGACTGCCTCCGTGGACGTGCCGTTGCTCTTCGTCATGTCCGTCGGGGCGATCTCCGGAGTACCCGAACCGTTGGCGGAGCCGTTGGTGAGGGCGAGCTCCTTGGGAGAGAGCACGGGCGGACGCGTCGACGGGGTGCGCCGGGCAGAACCGGTCCACGCCGGGCGAGCCGGGCGCTTCACGATCGGGGCGAAGATCTCGGCGATCTGCTCCTTGCCGAGCGTCTCCTTCTCGAGGAGCTCGAGGACCAGGGCGTCGAGGATGTCGCGGTTCTCGACGAGAATCTCCCACGCGTCGTTGTGCGCGGTCTCGATGAGCTTCTTGACCTCTTCGTCGACGAGCGCGGCGACCTCTTCCGAGTAGTCGCGCTGGTGTCCCATCTCCCGGCCCACGAACGGCTCGGTGTTGTCTCCACCGAACTTGATCGCACCGAGGCGCTCCGTCATGCCGTACTGCGTGACCATCGCGCGGGCCGTGGCAGTGGCCTTCTCGATGTCGTTGGCGGCACCGGTCGTCGGGTCGTGGAAGACCAGCTCCTCGGCCGCGCGCCCGCCCAGCATGTACGCCAGCTGGTCGAGCATCTCGTTGCGCGTCGTGGAGTACTTGTCCTCCTCCGGGAGCACCATCGTGTAACCGAGGGCACGGCCGCGGGAGAGGATCGTGATCTTGTGGACCGGGTCCGCCTGGGGGGAAGCCGCCGCGACCAGGGCGTGTCCGCCCTCGTGGTACGCGGTGATCTTCTTCTCCTTCTCGGACATGATCCGGGTCCGCTTCTGCGGTCCCGCCACGACGCGGTCGATGGCCTCGTCGAGCATGTGGTTGTCGATCAGCTTCTTGTTGCTGCGCGCCGTGAGGAGCGCCGCTTCGTTCAGCACGTTCGACAGATCGGCACCGGTGAAGCCGGGCGTACGACGGGCGACCGCGTTGAGGTCGACGTCCTCCGCGACCGGCTTGCCCTTCTGGTGCACCTTGAGGATCTCGAGGCGGCCCTGCATGTCCGGACGGTCGACGGCGATCTGCCGGTCGAAACGCCCCGGACGCAGCAGCGCCGGGTCCAGGATGTCCGGCCGGTTCGTGGCGGCGATCAGGATGACGCCGCCCTTCACGTCGAAGCCGTCCATCTCGACGAGCAGCTGATTGAGCGTCTGCTCGCGCTCGTCGTG
>Ga0164306_10001172_pt1 | contig 11472 bp, 8 predicted proteins | sample Whisoiple_242_MG_FD_110213 | JGI IMG/M metagenome (GOLD analysis project Ga0164306, IMG submission 110213) | Soil microbial communities amended with fresh organic matter from upstate New York, USA - Whitman soil sample_242_MG | ecosystem: Environmental > Terrestrial > Soil > Unclassified >... | reverse complement strand
GCGGGGGTCCGCGAGGCGTTCAACGCCGTCTTCGTCGAGGCCGACGCCGCCGGTGAGCTGATGTTCTACGGCAAGGGCGCCGGCGGCGACCCGACGGCCTCGGCGGTCCTCGGTGACCTCGTCGCCGTCGCGCGTCACCGCGTCGGGGGTGGCCTCGGGCCGGGGGAGTCGAGCTACGCCGACCTGCCCGTCCTGACGATGGGCGACGCCCAGACGAGGTACCACATCAGCCTCGACGTCGAGGACCGGTCGGGTGTCCTCGCCCAGGTCGCGGCCGCCTTCGCCGACCACGACGTGTCGATCGAGACGGTGCGCCAGCAGCTCGTCCCCGCCGGCGACGGCGAGGCGGCCAGGGCCAACCTCATCATCGTCACGCACACCGCGAGCGACGCCGCGCTCTCGTCCACGGTCGAGCGCCTGCGCACGCTCGACGTCGTCCGTGGCGTCAACTCCGTCATGCGTGTGGAAGGTTCGTGATGGCCCACCAGTGGCGCGGAGTGATCCGCGAGTACGCCGACCGCCTTCCCATGCTCGAGGGCGCCCCCGTCGTCACGCTCCACGAGGGCGGCACCCCGCTCATCCACGCCGAGAAGCTCTCCGAGCGCGTCGGCACCGAGGTCCACCTCAAGTACGAAGGCCTCAACCCCACCGGCTCGTTCAAGGACCGCGGCATGACGACGGCGATCAGCGTCGCCGCCCGCAAGGGGGCCAAGGCCGTCATCTGCGCGAGCACGGGCAACACGAGCGCGTCGGCCGCCGCCTACGCGACGAAGGCCGGCATGACGTGCGGCGTCCTCGTGCCCGACGGCAAGATCGCGATGGGCAAGCTGAGCCAGGCGATCGCCCACGGGGCCACGCTGCTGCAGGTCGACGGCAACTTCGACGACTGCCTGACCCTCGCACGCAAGCTCGCCGAGGCCTACCCCGTCGAGCTCGTCAACTCGGTCAACCCTGCACGCATCGAGGGCCAGAAGACCGCGAGCTTCGAGGTCGTCGACGCGCTCGGCGACGCCCCCGACATCCACTGCCTCCCGGTCGGCAACGCCGGCAACATCACGGCGTACTGGCGTGGCTACCGCGAGTACCTCGCCCAGCCCGTCACCGACGCGCCCGCGGGACCGGCGACCCACCTGCCCAGGATGTGGGGCTTCCAGGCTGCCGGTGCCGCGCCGATCGTCCTCGGCCACCCGGTCGACCACCCCGAGACCATCGCCACCGCGATCCGCATCGGCAACCCGGCGTCGTGGGAGCAGGCCGTCGCCGCCCGCGACGAGTCCGGTGGCCGCATCGAGGCCGTCACCGACGAGCAGATCCTCGACGCCCACCGCTACCTCTCGTCGCAGGAGGGCGTCTTCGTCGAGCCCGGCTCGGCCGCGTCGGTCGCGGGCCTGCTGGCGAGCCACGCCGCAGGGCTCGTGCCCTCCGGCGCACGCATCGTGTGCACCGTGACCGGTCACGGGCTCAAGGACCCCCAGTGGGCCCTGCGGACCGCCGACGGGAGCGAGGTCGTGCCGACCCGCGTCTCGGTCGACGCGTTCTCGGCGGCCCATGCCCTCGGTCTCGAGGGCTGACCGCGTGAGCCGGGTGCCCGCGGGCCGCTCCGTCAGCGTGCTGGTACCGGCGAGCAGCGCCAACCTCGGTCCCGGCTTCGACTCCATCGGCCTGGCCCTCGGTCTCTGGGACGACTACGTCGTCACGACGTCCGACCGCGCCGGTCTCGTCATCGAGGTCACCGGTGAGGGCGCGGCGGACGTGCCCACCGATGAGATGCACCTCGTGCACGCCACGATGCAGCACACGTGGCGTGCGCTCGGCGCCGAGCCGCCCTCCGGCCTGCACATCGTGGCCACCAACGGTGTGCCGCACAGCCGCGGGCTGGGCTCGTCGGCGACGGCCATTGTCGCGGGCGTGGCTGCCGCGCAGGCACTTTCGTGGGGCGCCGATGAGACTGCGTATGCCGCGTGGCCGGCTCCCGGCGCCGCCGTGCCTGTCGACCTCGGCTTGGCGACGCACCTGTCGAGCGAGCTCGAGGGGCACCCCGACAACGCCTCGGCGAGCGTGCACGGCGGCCTCACGGTGAGCTGGATGCCGGACGGCAGTGGCCTCGACCGCGGCGAACGGACCGTCACGGCCCGACTCGACCCGCACCCCGACGTCGAGGTCGTCGTCTTCGTCCCCGAGACGCAGCTCGCGACGCGGACGGCCCGCGCCGTGCTGCCGGCCACGGTCCCGCTCGCGGCGGCTGCCGCAGGTGCCGGACGCGCCGCCCTGCTGGTGCACGCGCTGACGGCCGATCCCTCGCACCTGCACGCTGCGACCCGCGACTGGCTCCACCAGGAGGCCCGGCGCCCCTCCTATCCGGCCACGATGGAGCTCGTCGACCTCCTCCGCTCGCAGGGGCACGCCGCCGTCGTGTCCGGGGCCGGCCCGAGCGTCCTCGTCCTCACGACGACCGAGGCCGCGGGCGACGTGCAGGCCGGGCACCTCGCGGACCGGTGGGCGCGGCTCACGCCCGGGGTGCCGAGCCACGGCGCCACGGTGCACGCTCGCTGAAGCGCGACATTCGTGACCTCCCTCACCCGTGCCGGGGTCCCTGGGTGGTATCCTGAGCCCGCACCACTCGCCGCGACACCGCAGGCCGGTGCATCACCCCCACACTGAGGCGAAATCCTTTGCCTCTGGGCGCGTTCTGCGCCGAAGTGGATCTCAGACGGCCAGGTCACCTGGTCCAAGTCCGGCCCGCTGGAATGTCCCGGGCCGCAAACGAGGGGGAAGGATCCTTCGTGTCAGAAACAACCACCCGTCCGCTCTCTGGCCTGTCGGCCATGAAGCTGGACGAGCTCAAGGGCGTCGCGTCGTCGATGGGCATCACCGGCACGACGAAGATGCGCAAGAGCGACCTCGTCGAGGCGATCAAGGCGCGCCAGTCGGGCGGCTCGTCCGCTCCGGCTGCAGCGACGCCCTCAACGGCGTCGACGGCATCGACGGGCTCCGACGCCGCGGCCCCCACCGAGGCCGCCACCGAGGCCGCCCCGGCCCGCGCGTCGCGCCGGGTCAGCCGCCCGGCGGGCTCGGCCACGACGGCCGAGTCCTCCACCACGAACTCCACCACGACCTCCACCACGACCTCCACCGAGTCGGCCGGCCAGGCGCCCGCCGAGGATCGCGCCCAGAGCCGTGACGAGGCCCCGACCGGGGACCGTGCCCCGCGTGCCGAGCGGGGTGCCCGCGGCTCCCGTGAGAACCGTGCGGCGCGTGCCGACGCCCAGGACTCCACCTCGTCCGAGCGGTCCGACGCCGGGGACCACCAGGCGTCCGAGGGTGACGACCACGAGGGTCGTCAGCGCGACCGGGGTCGCGGACCGCAGTCCGACCGTCAGCAGGCCGGCCGTGGCGACCGCGCGGACCGTCAGCAGGGCGGCCAGCAGTCCGATCGCCAGCAGTCGCGTCAGCAGGGCGACCGTCAGCAGGGCGACCGCCAGCAGGGCGACCGCCAGCAGGGCGACCGCCAGCAGGGCGACCGCCAGCAGTCGCGTCAGCAGGACCGCCAGGACCGTCAGCAGCCCGACCGTCAGCAGCCCGACCGTCAGCAGCCCGACCGTCAGCAGCCCGACCGTCAGCAGGACCGTCAGCAGGACCGTCAGCAAGGCGACGTGAACGACCAGAGCCGTGGTCAGCAGTCGCCGTACGACGACGAGGGTGGCAGCCGTCGCAGCCGCAACCGTCAGCGCAGCCGGGACCGCAAGCGCGGTCGCGGCCGTGAGGGTGGGCAGGACTGGAACGACGCCGACCTGCAGGTCGGTGACGACGACGTGCTCGTCCCCGTCGGTGGCATCCTCGACGTCCTCGACAACTACGCCTTCGTCCGCACGTCCGGCTACCTCGCCGGTCCGAACGACGTGTACGTGCCGCTCGGCATGGTCAAGAAGAACGGCCTGCGCAAGGGCGACGCGGTCACCGGTGCCGTCAAGGCGCTGCGCGACGGCGAGCAGCCCTCGGGCAACGTCGGACGCCAGAAGTTCAACGCGCTCGTCCGCCTCGACACGGTCAACGGCCAGACGCCGGAGGAGGCCGCCAAGCGCGTCGACTTCGGCAAGCTGACGCCGCTCTACCCGCAGCAGCGACTGCGCCTCGAGACCGAGCCCAACGTCCTGACGACGCGGATCATCGACCTCGTCGCGCCGATCGGCAAGGGCCAGCGCGGCCTCATCGTCGCCCCGGCCAAGGCCGGCAAGACGATGATCATGCAGACCCTCGCCAACGCGATCACGACGAACAACCCGGAGTGCCACCTCATGGTCGTCCTCGTCGACGAGCGCCCCGAGGAGGTCACCGACATGCAGCGCGCCGTCAAGGGCGAGGTCATCTCCTCGACCTTCGACCGGCCGGCCGAGGACCACACGACGGTCGCCGAGCTCGCCATCGAGCGGGCCAAGCGCCTCGTCGAGCTCGGGCACGACGTCGTCGTGCTCCTCGACTCGATCACCAAGCTGGGCCGGGCCTACAACCTCGCCGCACCGGCGAGCGGCCGGATCCTCTCCGGTGGTGTCGACTCGGCTGCGCTCTACCCGCCGAAGAAGTTCTTCGGCGCCGCGCGCAACATCGAGAACGGCGGCTCGCTCACCATCCTCGCGACGGCCCTCGTCGAGACCGGCTCGAAGATGGACGAGGTGATCTTCGAGGAGTTCAAGGGCACCGGCAACATGGAGCTGCGCCTGAGCCGCGACCTGGCCAACCGCCGGATCTTCCCGGCCGTCGACATCAACAGCTCGGGCACGCGCCGCGAGGAGATCCTCCTCGCGAGCGAGGAGCTGAAGATCATGTGGAAGCTGCGCCGGGTCCTCGGCGGCCTCGACGCGCAGCAGGCCATCGAGCTGCTCATCGATCGCCTCAAGAAGACCCGGACGAACTACGAGTTCCTCACCCAGGTCCAGCAGACGAGCGGCTCCAAGCTCGACGACGAGTCCTGACCGACGACAGATCGGGGACGGTGCCACATCGGCGCCGTCCCCTTTCGGCGTTTCATGGGCTATTCGGGTCAAATGTTCCTAAAATGGACGCATCACCCCGAACCCACCATGGAGAACCATGTCTGCGCCTGCCGGCGACCCCGATGCCAGCCCCGTCCGTGTCCTCGTGGCCGATGACGACGCTGACATCCGAGACCTCGTCGAGTTCAAGCTGACCCAGGCGGGGTATGCCGTCGAGGCCGTCCCCGACGGCATCAGCGCGTGGGAGGCGTTCGCGGCCAACCCGCCGCAGCTGGCGGTGCTCGACGTCATGATGCCCGGCCTTTCCGGCATCGACGTCCTCCGCAAGATCCGCGAGAGCGAGTTCTCCACGGTCCCGGTGCTGCTGCTCAGCGCCAAGTCGCGCGACTCCGACGTCGACACCGGTTTCGCGGTCGGGGCCGACGACTACGTCATCAAGCCGTTCAGCCCGCGCGAGCTGCTCCATCGCGTCAACGGCATGCTCGCCCGGGCCCGATGAAGGGCAGGGCGTCGTGATCATCGGAGCGGCGCTGCTCGTCGGAGCCACGGTCGTCATCCTCGGCGCGTGCGTGCTGCTCATCCTCGCCGTCGTCGCGGTCCGCGTGCGACGACACAGCCGCACCCAGCGCGACGAGATGCTGCTCTCGCCGCTCCGGCCGCCCCTCATCACGGTGGCCTCGGGCGAGGACGACGACGGCGCGGCCGCAGAGCAGCTGACGTGGGCGACCGGCGTCTCTCGCACCGTCCTCGACCGCAACATCGTCGAGATGCTGACGAAGATCCGCGGTGTCCCCGCCGAGCAGCTCGTCCACGTCCTCGAGGTCCACGGCGCCGTCGACGCGGCGGTCGCGCAGATGTCGAGCCGTTCCACCGTCAAGCGCGCGCGGGCAGCCCAGCTGCTGGGCCTGGCCCGCGCCGGGCACACGGTCCCGCTGCTCGTCGAGGCCCTCGGCGACGAGGCCGTCGAGGTGCGCAACAGCGCCGCCTACGCGCTCGGGCTCATCGGCGACCCCGCGGCCGCCGGCCCGGTGCTCGCGGCGATCGGCGCACCCGAGCGCGGGCTGCCCGCGGCCACGGCGGCCGAGGCTCTGCAGTCGATGGGTGTCGGCATCTCGGACGTGCTGCGCGACGGGATGGCCGACCCCAACGCCCGCACCCGCATGGTCGCCGCCCACCTCAGTGGCGAACGCAGCTTCACCCGTGGGCTCCCGGAGCTGCGCGGACTGCTCGACGCCGACCCCGACCTGACGGTCCGCGAGACGAGCGCCTCGGCCATCGGCCGCCTCGGCCGGAGTGAGGACGTCGGCATCCTCGTTCGGCACACGGTGCCCTCCGAGCCGCTGGCCCTGCGCCGGGCCTGCGTCATCGCCTTGGGCGACCTCGGTGAGGCGGAGGCGATCCCCGCACTCGCCGTCCTGCTCGACGACTCGGACCCGCGCCTGGCCGAGCTCGCGGCCACGGCCCTGCTGTCGATGGGTCCCGACGGTCGCGACGCCCTCGCGGGCCACGAGAACGACCCCGCCGTGCGCTCCGCGCGACTGATGGCCAGCCTGCAGACGGCGTCTGCATGAGCTGGGACGGCTTCGTCGAGGGGCTGCGGTCCTTCGTCCTGTGGAGCATGGACGTCACCGCAGTGCCGATCATCATCTACTTCATCCTCATCAACACCTCGCTGCTCGTCCTCATCGTGCTGGCCTACCTCGAGTTCCGCGCCCAGCAGCGTCGTCGGTCGACGGCGGTCACCTGGCAGGGAGCGGGCCTGGCCCCCGGGGTGTCGTTGCTCGTCCCGGCCTACAACGAGGAGGCCGGCATCGTCATGGCGGTCAAGTCGTTCCTCACGCTGCGCTACCCGCGGCACGAAGTCGTCGTCGTCGACGACGGCAGCAGCGACGAGACCTTCGCCCGCCTCGAGGAGGCCTTCGACCTCGTCCAGGTCCCGCGTGAGCTGCCGCACGAGATCCCGATCCGGGCCGAGGTGCTCGGCATCTTCGTCCCGCGCGACGGCCGCACCCGCCTCGTCGTCGTCCGCAAGGAGAACTCCGGTCGCTCGGAGGCGATCAACGTCGCCATCAACGCCGCGAGCGAGCCGCTCGTCGCCATGATCGACGGGGACTCCATCCTCGAGCCCGACGGCCTGCTCCACGTCACCCGTCCCTTCGCCGACGACCCGACGCGCATGGTCGCGACCGGCGGCGCCATCCGCCCGGTCAACGGCAGCCGCGTCGTGTCGGGCCGCATCGTCCGCGTCGAGATGCCGCAGACGTGGATCCCGCGCATCCAGCTCGTCGAGTACCTCCGGGCCTTCCTCCTCGGCCGCACCGGGTGGTCGCGCCTCGGTGGGCTCATCCTCATCAGCGGGGCGTTCGGTCTCTTCCGGCGCGACGTCGTCGTCGAGGTCGGCGGTCTCGACCCGAACAGCATCGGCGAGGACTTCGAGCTCGTCATGCGCATCCACAAGCGGCTGCGCGACGAGGGCCGCGACTACTCCATCGAGTTCGTGCCCGAGCCGGTCTCCTGGACCGAGGTCCCCGTCACCGCCAAGGTGCTGCGCAACCAGCGCCGCCGGTGGCACCGCGGTCTCTGGGAGACGCTCTGGGCCTACCGCTCGATGCTCTTCCGGCCGAAGTACGGCCGCATCGGCTGGCTGGCCCTGCCCTACTACTGGCTCTTCGAGCTGTTCGCCCCGCTGCTCGAGCTCTTCGGGATCATCATCGTGCCGCTCGCGCTGGCGCTCGGCATCGTCAACGTCCCGTTCGCGATCCTCTTCCTCGTGCTCGCCTACGGGTATGCCGTGCTCGTCACCCTGTCCGCGATGGTCGTCGACGAGTGGGCCTTCCACAAGCACGACCGGTGGCGTGCCATCTGGCAGACCATCGCGGCGTCGGTGCTCGAGAACATCGGCTACCGCCAGGCCACCGTGTGGTGGCGCCTCGAGGGGTGGTGGTCGAGCCTGCGCGGGAAGAAGCACGTCTGGGGAGTCATGACCCGCACCGGCTTCGACGAGGACCCGGCGTGACCGGCGGGCTGCCGGTCGTCTCGAGGCGCTCGGTCGGCAGCCAGATCCGGCTGCTCATCGGCATCCTCGTCATCCTCGTGCCGATCGGCGCCATCATCTCGGTGGCCACGATCCACTCCCAGGGTGCTTCGGTGCGCGCCCTGACCCTCGCGCTCGGGCCGGCCCGCGAGGCCAACAGCGCCGTGCTGCTCGACATGACCCGGGCCGAGGGTGCCTGGCGCGAGAAGGTCGTCGGCGCTCCGGCTCCCCTCGACCCTCTCTCGCTGCGCGCCCACGTCGAGCAGGAGCTCGATGCCGTCGAGGCCGGCACCCAGAACGGGGAGCTCGCGCCGGGCGACCGGGCCCGGTTCGCGCCACTGCTCGCGGCGCAGCGCACCGCCGTGGACAGCTGGTTCACCGCCGCTGCGGCCTCGCTCGAGAACGCCCCGAGCGGCCCACCGGCGCAGGCCCCGACGGGGGCGCCCCCGAGCACGTCTGGCACCCCGGCACCGGGGAGCGCAGGCACCGCACCCACCGTCCCCGAGACGCAGCAGCGCACCCGCGTCGAGACGGCCTACGCCGCCTTCCTGTCGGCCAACGGCTCGCTGGAGGAGGCCATCCGCTCCCAGCGCGACGCCGCACGCGTCGGGTCCCGCGAGGCGACCGGCATCACGTCCGGCGTCATCATCGCCGTCGCGGCGGTCGTCGTGCTCGTGCTCATCGCGGCCGGCTTCGGGATGGACCGCGCGGTCGGCCTCCCGCTCGCTCGCCTGCGTGAGGTCGTGCGCCGGCAGGCCGAGGAGGACGTCATCGCGATGGCCAACCAGGAGGAGGGTGCGCTCGAGGTCCGCATGCTCGCGCGCGACTTCAACGACCTGACCCGCGCCAACGCCCGCCTCGTCGACCAGCAGGCCGCGGTGCTCGAGATGCAGGAGCTCGTCCTCGATGTCGGCCGGGGCGCCCGGTCGGCCGTCGACGTCCACGAGGCACTGCAGCGGGTCACGACCAAGCTCGGCGCCGGCCTCGGCGCCGACCGCGTGCTGCTCTACACCCTCGGCGAGGACGGCCAGACGATCGAGGACCGCCTCCAGTGGCACACCGACGACCTGCCCGACCTGCCGCCGCTCCCACGCTCGCTCGCCCAGCAGGTCGGTGCCGTCAACGACGAGCTCCGCCGCGACGTCGGCTTCTTCGACCTCGGTGACCTCCTCGCCCACCAGGCGTACGACGACGAGCGTGCCCGCGCCTTGCACCGGGCCACCGGGGTCCGGTCCCTGCTCATGCTCCCGGTCGGGACGGGCGGCCGGGGCCTGGGCATCCTCTCGGTGATGATGGTGAGCGCGCCGCGCCGCTGGCACCGCCACGAGATCCAGGCCGCGCAGCAGTGTGCGGCCATCGCCGCCCAGTCGATCGTCGCGCTGCGCCTGTCACAGATGCAGGACGAGCAGGTGCGACGCCTCACCGAGCTCGACCGCCAGAAGACCGACTTCATGGCGACCGTCAGCCACGAGCTGCGCACCCCGCTGACCTCGATCAGCGGCTACCTCGAGCTGCTCGTCGACGGCGACTTCGGCGACGTCTCCGACGGCCAGCACGTCGCCCTCGACATCATTGGACGCAACGCGACGCGGCTGCGCGGGCTCATCGAGGACCTTCTCGTCCTCAACAAGATCGAGATCAGCGGCCTGCAGGCCGTGTCCGAGGAGGTCGCCGTCCGTGACCTCCTGCGCACGGTCACCGAGACGATGGAGCCGGTGGCCGCCGCCGGGGGAGTGCAGCTGCTCTGCACCGACGTGCCCGACGACCTCGTCGTCCGGGTCGACCGTGGACAGGTCGAGCGGGCGCTGATCAACCTCGGCTCCAACGCCGTGAAGTTCACCCCAGAAGGTGGCCAGGTGCTGCTGTCGGCCGAGCGCTCCGGTGACTCCACGATCATCTCCGTGCACGACACCGGCATCGGCATCCCGGCCAGCGACCTCGCGCGCCTGTCCGAGCGCTTCTTCCGTGCCGGCAACGCCACGGCCGCAGCCATCCCCGGGACGGGTCTCGGGCTCGCGATCGTGCGCGCCATCGTCGAGGGCCACGGCGGCGAGCTCGTCATCGCGTCGGTCGAGGGGGAGGGCACGACGATGCAGGTGGTGCTCCCCGTCGCCCAGCCGGCGAAGGTCCCGGTCCGGCGCTGACGTCAGGGAGGCGGGGCACTCCGGGAGCCGCGCCGGGAGTCACGAGGGCCCTCAGAAGCAGCCGCCCCGGGGGCGGCCCCGCAGCTGCTGCATGACGGTCCATCCGGTCGCCGGGTCGCGGAGCACGTCCCCGGTCGGCGTCGTCGGCCGCGGCCTCGTCCCGGAGCTGGTCACCCGAGGAGAGCGTGTCTCGCCGGTGCGCGCGTCGAGCGACCAGCGCTCCGTGACCCAGACGGGCTCGCCGGTGACGGCCGCGGCCGTCGTCCGCGGGTACCAGACCTCGACGGCGACGACGTCCCGGCCCGCGAGGCGAACGCTGACGTCCGTCGGAGCGTCGGGTCGCGTGGGCAGCACGCGCCACGTCACCGCGCGGGCAGCGAGGTCGACCCCGAGGACCGAGCCGTCCGAGCCCGGGACGACGACGTGGGTGTCGTCGGCGGCCGCGAGGCGCTGGCCGACTCGGGTACCCACGGGCAGCGCCACCTCGACCGAGTCCCACGAGCCCGAGTCCGGCGACCAGCCGACGAGCGTCGTCCCGCGGACGCCGACGACCGCGGAGGAGGTCACGACGGCCGACGCGCGGTAGGCACGGTCGGCGTCGCCGTCCACCGGTGACTCCTGCCACGACCAGCCGCCCGGGGCGCCGTCGAGCCGCTCGGCGCCGAGGAGCGCGTCACCCTCGGCAGGGGCCCCTACGGCATACCCCTGGACGACGCCGATGACGTCGGCCAGGCCAGTCGGCGTCGAGACCGAGCCGGACGTGACGTCGACGACGTGGGTGGCGTGGCAGCCGACGATGACGACGTGGCCGTTGCTGACGACCGGAGGCTCGCTCAGCAGGTCGGGCACCCTCGTCGTCCAGCGGATCGCCCCCGACGGGTCGGCGCCGGTGACCCGCCCGGCCTCCGTCGCGGACACCTCGGGACAGTCGTCGAACGAGCAGCCCGCGCCCGAGCACGCCGCGGTCGAGAGCAGCACGGCGACCGCTCCGGCGACCGCCGCGCGGCGCCCACCCACCCTGCCCCTGACACCCATGCGCGCATCCTCGTCCTCCGGCGGCCCCGTCGTGGAGGAAAGACACTCGCACGCCCCCGATCGATGCATGTCCGGGACGCGTCGTCGCAGCGTCCGGGTGGGGGAATGCCGCGGCCCTCTCGTGCGTTTGGGAGGAGGTGCGCCGATCTGGCACACTCTTCCTTTGGACCGGTTCACGGGAGAGCAGCTCCCCAGCGTGAGCAGCGATGACACCGACCCGGCCGACTACCTCAAGGAGACAACGTTGAAGAAGGACCTTCACCCCGAG
>Ga0164306_10001169_pt1 | contig 11478 bp, 6 predicted proteins | sample Whisoiple_242_MG_FD_110213 | JGI IMG/M metagenome (GOLD analysis project Ga0164306, IMG submission 110213) | Soil microbial communities amended with fresh organic matter from upstate New York, USA - Whitman soil sample_242_MG | ecosystem: Environmental > Terrestrial > Soil > Unclassified >... | reverse complement strand
CCATCCTGGAACGCCCCTGACCCCAGCCCGGTCCGCAGTCGCATCCGTACGTGAACGAACCCGCGCACCCAGCAGCCGCCCCGGCGCCGGGCCCCAGGGACGGGCCCGGCGCAGGACCCCATGTCGAGGAGCCGCTCGTGTCCACGCCCGCCGCCGTACCCGCCGCGCCCGCCGTTCCCGTCCTGGTCGAGCCGACCAAGGTCAGGGGGGCCGACGGGACCGTCCGTGAAGTGTCCGTGCCGCCCCTCGCACCCGAGGTGCGGAGCGGCTCGCTCGCCGAGATCCCCTTCGACAACGCCCGGCAGGCTCCCGCCGAGGCGGTCCTCAGCCGCAAACAGACGGACGGCACCTGGCAGGACGTGACCGCCGCCGAGTTCGCCGAGGAGGTCAAGGCGGTCGCCAAGGGTCTGATCGCGGAGGGACTCCGGAGCGGTGACCGCATCGCGATCATGGCCCGTACGACCTACGAGTGGACGCTGCTCGACTTCGCCTCCTGGGCGGCCGGGCTGGTCACCGTGCCCGTCTACCCCACGTCCTCGGCCTTCCAGACGCGCTGGATCCTCCAGGACTCCGGGGCCGTCGCCTGCGCCGTGGAGACGAAGGAGCAGGGCCGGCTGGTCAGCCAGGAGCGGCAGCAGCTCGGGGACCTCGCCCATCTCTGGCAGTTCGACACCGGCGCCCTGGGCCGGCTGAAGACACTCGGCAAGGACATACCGGACGCGGTCGTCGCCGCCCGCCGTGCCGCTCTCGAACCCGGCAGCCCCGCCACCCTCATCTACACCTCGGGCACCACGGGCCGGCCCAAGGGCTGCGCCCTGACCCATGGCAACTTCTTCGCCGAGGTCGACAACGCGATCGAGCTGCTCCACCCGGTCTTCAAGTCGGTCTCGACGTACCCCGCGTCCACGCTGCTCTTCCTCCCCCTCTCCCACGTCTTCGGCCGGATGGTGGCGATCGGCTGCATGCGCGCCCGGGTCCGCCTGGGGCACGCGCCGTCGATCCGTACCGAGGACCTGCTCGAGGACCTGGCCGGCTTCAAGCCGTCGTTCCTGCTGGCCATCCCGTACGTGCTGGAGAAGGTCTACAACACCGGCCGGGCCACCGCCGAGAAGATGGGCCGCGCCTCGTCCTTCGACCGCGCGGCCCGTATCGCGCAGCGCTACGGCGAGGCCGTCGAGGCAGCGGAACACGGCACGGGGCCCGGCCCCGGCCTCAAGCTCCGCGCCGCCCGCGCGCTCTACGACCCGCTCGTCTACCGGCGCATCCGCGCCGCGCTGGGCGGCCGGGTGCGGTACGCGATCTGCGGCGGCTCGCCGCTGGGACACCGGCTCGCCGCGTTCTACGCGGGGGCGGGCATCCAGATCTTCGAGGGCTACGGCCTGACCGAGACCACGGCCGCCGCCACGGTCACCCCGCCCCTCAAGCCGCGCCTGGGCACGGTGGGCTGGCCGCTGCCGGGCACCGCCGTGCGGATCGCCGACGACGGGGAGGTCCTGCTCGGCGGCGGGCAGGTCTTCCAGGGCTACTGGGACACGGAGCGCGGCGAGGCCGTCCCCGGCACCGAGGGCGGCTGGTTCCCGACGGGGGACCTGGGGGCCCTGGACGAGGACGGCTACCTCACGATCACCGGCCGCAAGAAGGACATCATCATCACGTCGGGCGGCAAGAACGTCACCCCCGCGCCTCTGGAGGACTGGCTGCGGGCCCACCCGCTGGTCGGCCAGTGCATGGTGGTCGGCGACAACCGGCCGTTCATCGGGGCCCTGATCACCCTGGAGCCGGACGGCCTCGCCCACTGGCGCCGGATGCGGAAGAAGGAGGACGTCCCCATGGGTGAACTCGTCCACGACGAGGAGCTGCGCGGCACGCTGCAGCGCGCGGTCGACGAGGCCAACCGGCTGGTCTCGCGCGCCGAGTCCATCCGCAAGTTCACGGTCCTGCCGCAGGACTTCACCGAGGAGAGCGGACACCTCACCCCGTCCCTGAAGCTGAAACGGGACGCGATCACACGGGACTTCGACACGGAGATCGAGGAGCTGTACCGCAAGTAGCTCCCCCGTGGGCCGGTGACCCGGCGCGTTCTCCCGGTCCCTCCCCTTCCCGGTCGGCCAGGAAGGGGAGTTATGGCCGGAAACAGTGCGTCGTGCTCCGTGCGACGGCCCCGGCGGCACGCCGCACCGCATACCGTGGACGGTCACGGACGACGACCGAGGAGCCCCCCATGCGGATCGCAACGACGATCTTCCTCACCGACCGGACGATCACGCCGGTCCGGGTCGCGCGCGAGCTGGAGCAGCGCGGATTCGCCGGGCTGTACCTGCCCGAGCACACCCACATCCCGGTCAGCCGGGACACCCCGTACCCGGCGGGCGGCGAGCTGCCGGACGAGTACGGCCGGACCCTCGACCCCTTCGTGGCCCTCGGGCAGGCCGCCGCCGTCACCGAGCGGCTGGCCCTCGGCACCGGCATCACGCTGATCGCCCAGCACGACCCCATCGACCTGGCGAAGCAGGCCGCCACGCTCGACCACCTCTCCGGCGGCCGTCTCACGCTCGGCATCGGCTACGGCTGGAACGTCGAGGAGGCCGCCGACCACGGTGTGGAGTGGTCGACCCGGCGCGCGCTCGGCAGTGACAGGCTGGCTCTGATGCGCGCCCTCTGGGCCGACGAACCGACCTCCTACGAGGGGGAGTTCGCTTCGGTCCGGGCGAGCCATGCCTATCCGAAGCCGGTGCAGAAGCCGCGCGGTCCGGTGAGCGGCCCGCGCACCCTGATCGGCGGAGCTGCGGGCCCGAAGCTGTTCGAACGGATCGCGCGGGAGGCGGACGGCTGGCTGCCGATCGGCGGGCGCGGCCTGGCGGAGTCCGTGCCGAAGCTGCGGGCGGCGTGGGAGGAGGCGGGGCGCGACCCGCAGCACCTCCAGGTGGTGCCGTACGCCGTCCGGCCCGCGCCGGGGAAGCTGGAGTACTACGCGGAGCTGGGTGTCGAGGAGGTCGTCCTGCAGCTGCCCCCCGCCGAGGAGGCGGAGGTCCTGCGCGCGCTGGACGCCTTTGCGGCGTATCTGTGAGCGAACCGTGGCCGATTAGGCTCTACCGTGATTCGTCGGCGCAACCGCCGACGCTAAAATCGCATCTATCACCTCCGGACATCGATGGTGCGGCCCGTGTGCGTGTGTGCTCGGCTGCCTGGGGAGCGGGAGCACGATGAACAGGCCGTTGCGGCACATAGCGATCTTCTGTGGGCTGTTGATGCTCGCCCTGCTGATACGCACCAACTGGCTCCAGTACGCCAAGAGCGAGGAGCTGGCGACCCACGAGCACAACCGGCGGGTGAAGATCGCGCAGTTCTCCACCCCGCGCGGTGACATCATCGTGGGCGGCAAGGCGATCACCGGGTCGAAGGTGGTCGAGGGGACCGACTTCAAGTACCAGCGCACCTTCAAGCAGGGTCCGATGTACGCCCCCGTCACCGGGTACGCCTCCCAGGCGCAGGGCATGTCCCTCCTGGAGAAGACGTACGACAGCATCCTCAGCGGCCAGGACGAGCGCTTCGCCTTCCGGCACGCGAAGGACATCCTCACCGGCAAGGAGCGGCGGGGCGGCGACGTGGTCACCACCATCGTGCCGAAGGCGCAGGAGGCGGCCTACAAGGATCTGACCGAGCTCGACGCACGGGGCGCGGTCGTCGCCCTCGAACCGTCGACCGGCAAGGTCCTGGCCATGGTCTCGACCCCTTCGTACGACCCCTCGGTCTTCGCGGGCAACTCCTTCAAGGAGGGCGACAAGTTCCAGGCCCTCATCGACGAGAAGGGCAAGCCGCTGGCCAACCGCCCGCTGCGCGAGACCTTCCCGCCCGGCTCCACCTTCAAGATCCTGACGGCGGCCGCGGCCCTGGAGCACGGCGTGATCGACGACGTCGACGCGCCGACCGACGCGGTCTCCCCGTACCCGCTGCCGCTGTCGACGAAGAAGATCAGCAGCGAGGCCGGTGACGCGGCGTGCAACAAGGCGTCGTTGAAGGTCGCCATGCAGTTCTCCTGCAACAACGTCTTCCTGGACGCCGCACTGAAGGTCGGCGACCAGGGGATGCGTGAGACGGCCGAGAAGTTCGGCTTCAACGAGGACGTCTACTCCGAGGCCTTCGGCGACATGCTGGCCACGAAGAGCCTCTACCCCGACAAGCTCGACAAGCCCGGCACGGCCCTCACCGGCATGGGCCAGGGCAGCCTCACGAGCACCCCGATGCAGATGGCGATGGTCACCGCGGCCCTCGCCAACAACGGCAAGCTGATGCAGCCGTACGTCGTGGACAAGCTGCTCGGCCCGGACCTCTCCACCCTGGAGGAGCACGAGCCGCAGCTCATGAGCGAGGCGGTCTCGGAGGAGACCGCGAAGAAGATCCAGGAGATGATGGAGTTCACCGCCAAGGAGGGCAGCGCGAAGCGCGCCCTGATCGACGGTGTGACGGTGGGCGGCAAGACGGGTACGGCCCAGCGGGGCAACGACGTGACGAAGGAAGTCCCGTACGGCTGGTTCGTCTCGTACGGCAAGAAGGCCGACGGCCAGTCGGTGGCGGTCGCGGTGTTCATCGACCCGACCGCGATGGACATCTCCCGCTCGGACATCTCCGGTGGTGGTCTCGGTGGTCCGATCGCCAGGAACGTGATGAAGGCGGTGCTCGGGAAGTAGAAGCCCCGGACCCGTCCCCGACCGCCCGCCCGGCACACAGCCGGGCGGGCGTTCGTGTCATACGGCTGCGGGACTCTCCGGCGCCACCGCGGGCGGTGCCGGAGCGTCGGCGTCCTGCGCGCCGCCGCCCGCCCACCGCAGGGTCAGGGCGGCGAGGAGACCCGCCAGGGAGCCGACGAACAGGGCGGCGGGCACTCCGGTCCCGAGGGCCGACATCACGCGCACCGGTCCGTAGAGCATGGCCAGCCCCGTCGAGTCCACCGCCACCCGCAGCAACTGGCCCGCCAGCAGCCCGATGACGGTCGCGCAGACGGCGACGGCCGTCACCGCCGTCACCGTGGCGCGGGTCAGCAGGCCGGGGAGCCACCGCAGCGCGCACCACACCACGGCGAGCAGCAGCCCGTCGGCGGCGCGGTACAGCAGCCACTCACCGATCGACGTGCCCGCGGGGCCCGCCCAGCCGCCGAGCAGGAGCCACTGGCGAAGGAAGTCACCGGGTTCGGAGAGCAGGCCCCCCGACAGGGAGACGGTCTGGATGCGAGCGGCGACCGGCTGGTACGACAGGACCACCAGGGACACGGCGACGACGAGCGTCCCCACGGTGGCCGCGGCCCTCGCGGCGCGCGCCGGTACGACCGTCCGGGGCAGGTCACCCGCGCCCTTGGCGGTGATCCGGGCGATCAGCACGGTGACCACCGCGACGACCAGGGCGACGGGCACCAGGATCTGCCGTCCGGCGGTCATCGTGCCCGCCAGCTGCGGCAGGAAGCGGTAACTGCCGCGCCCCTGCGAGGCGATCACCCACGGCGCGGAGACGGTGACCGCCAGGGTCCCGGCCGCCATGCCCCAGGCCCACAGCGCCATCAGCGTGGCCGGAAGCCGGCGGTCCACCGGAGGCAGTCTGCGGACGAGGAGCAGCGCCCCCGGCACGAAGAAGGCGAAGACCGCGGCGAACCGGATCTGCATCGCGGTCCCGTACAGGGCGAGGTAACGGGAGCCGGTCCCGCCCTGCGCCAGGGTGCCCAGCCGGACGGACTCCGGCGGATCGTACGACCAGGGGTTCAGCCAGTACTCCAGGTCGGCGACCGCCTGGGGGCCGAGCACCCGGGCCGTGCCCTGGAGGTGCAGCGCGTTCACGCTCGCCCCCGCCCACCACAGCAGGGCCGTGAGGAGCAGAGCCCCCGCCACAGCCGGTACCGCCGCACGTCCGTATGTCATGAACTGCCCCCGCATCGCTCGCACACCCGTGAATTCCTGGTGACCGGTGGGAGGTTACGGGGCGGTGGTCACGCGTGGATCACGACGGCGCACCGGCACACGGTGGCGGGCCGGGCCTGTTGCGGGGGGCCGGCCGGTGGACGGGAATCGGTGGGTGCGGGCGGTGTGATCTGTGCGATCATCACGTGCGCTCTCCACATGTCCTACACATGACAGGCGAGTGCTCGGCGTTGTCGAGCCCACCCGGTACGGGCGGCTCCGGCGCACGGTCCACTTCACCGCTCCGGGGGGAACGGAATGCCACACCGCCTGGGTACGGCCGCGAGATCCGCGGCCTGTACCGCCCTTCTGCTCACGTTGTCGGTCCTGTTGTCACTGGTGCTGCCCGCGGGGGCGGCGCAGGCAGCCGTCACCGGCGCGACGGGCGTCACCGCGGCCGGCGAGGACTGCACAGCGCTTCCGCTGTCCGCGTTCGGTGAAGCCGCCCCCGCCGAGGGCACGGTGGACGTTCCGGCGGACGGAACCGTCTGCTTCACCGTCGACGTGGAGCAGCCCGGCCTGCACCGCCTGATCGTGACCGGAGCCGGTACCGAGAACACCTATCCGTCCGTCTTCGACGGCGAGACCGAGATCGACTGCTACGACCCCCAGTGGGGTGCCGGCTGGTGCGACCTGAGCCACCGGGGTGCGTACACGCTCACGCTGTACAACAACTGGCCGGACCCGAGCAGGCCCACCGTCGCCCTCACCTCCCTCCGGTCAGACGAGGGCTGTTCTCCCGAGACCGGCACCGCGTGGGACAGCGCACCGCTCAAGGGATCGGCGGCCGGCCCCACGGCGATCCAGTGCCAGCCCATCGCGGCGAAGCCCGGTGAGCGGATCACCGACGACATCAGAACCACCGTGTCCGGTTCCAGCGGGTCGTGGATCACCGACGGAACCGGGGCGCACATCTGCCCCCGGTTCAACGAGGACGACAGCGAGGGCTGCGTCCTGCCCGGCGAAGGGCCGTACAGGGTTCTGTCGCAGGTCAGCGCTGCCGAACGGGGCTTCCCCGCCGAATACACCCTGAAGGTCCGCAGGCTCTCCGACCCGGTGGGGTGCGCGCGGGTCCCGCTGAACGCCTACGACTCCGCTCCCACCGCGGTGAGCCCGGCCACCGGCTGCAAGACCTTCCACGCGCCGGCCGCCGGACGCTACGACGCGTACGGGGTCCGGGACAGCCGCACCACGCTCGCGGTGTACGACCGGGAGGGAAGGACCGTCTGCACCACGTGGTCCGGATGCGCGCTTCCGGCGGCCGGTGACTACACCGTCCTCACCGACGACCCGACGCTGATCATCGACCGGTCCTCCACCGCCGGCTGCGTGCCGGCCGAACCCGGTCTGTACACCTCCGCGTTCACGGCGGCCGGCGAGATCGACTGCCTGTCACTGCCGTTTCCCACGGGGGCCCGTACCGCCGTGCTCAAGCCCCTCAGTGGTTCCTCGCCACGGGCGGACGTGACCGCTGTGGACGCCGACGGCGTGCAGCGCTGCGACGGGAGCGACCTCTCGGGCGGCAGCTGCGAGCTCACCGGCAAGGCGCCCTTCCGGCTGCTGGTCTCGACCGACAGCGAGAGCGCGCCCACCGGCACGTACACGTTCGCCCTGCACCGCACGGACACCGCCGGCGGCTGCCCGGCCGTTCCGGCGGGCGACTTCTCGGCCGACAGCCCCACCGCCCGCCTCTCCACCGGCGGCGGTGTCTTCTCGCACTGCCTGAGCATCCCGGCCGACGACCACAGCGCGCAGGAGAACGTGCAGCTCCAGGCGGCCCCCGGCACCACGTCCACGGCCCAGTTCTCCGTCCTGGACGCCGCCGGGAAGCAGGTCTGCTCGATCTACTCCTCCCTCTCCACCTGGACCACCTGCGCCCTCGCCCCCGGAGTCGCCCACACGGTGCTCGTCACGGGCCGGGACACGGCAGCGGAGTACACCCTGACCCGGCGCGACGTCACCTCGACCGCCAAGGGTTGCGCCGCGAACCCCGCGGCCAGGGTCGGCGGGCCGTCCACGGGCGGCGCCATGGGTGCCCCCGGCGCCCTGGTCTGCCGGCAGGTCACCACGGCCGATGCGCGGGACACCCTGCATCTCGACGTGCGTGACGCCCTGGGCACCGCCAACGTCGTCGCCTACGGTGCCGACGGCGAGGCCCTGTGCAACAGGAACCAGGCGTGTGCCGTGACCGGCTCCACCCGCTACCAGGTGCTCGTCACCGTACGGGCGGGTCTGAAGGCGGCGCCCTCCTACCGCTTCGACGCCCTCCGCGTCGCCACGGCCTCCGGCCCGGCGGACGAGTGCGTGAAGGTGCCCGACGTCAGCTACGGGTACGGGCCGGTCACCGGCACGCTGGACGAGCAGCACAGCGCGGTGTGCGCGGCGCTGCCGACCGCGTACAACGACCGCTTCGGCATGGAGATCAGCGACACCACGGGCGCGACGACGACCGCGGTCCCGGCGCTGTACGACGCGAGCCGCGACAACGGCTGCATGCGTTACATCCCGAGTGGATACGAGTGCTACGTCAGCGAACCGTACGGCTCGGACGACACGTCGAGCATCCTGGTGCTGTCCCTTCCCGAGACCGCGTCGCAGACGTCCTACTCGGCCGAAGCGGTCTGCAAGTCCATCCGCTGCGGCACCGAGAAGGTCACCGTCGGGACGGTGACGCCGGCCACCGGGGCCACCGGCGGCAAGGTGACCCTCCAGGTCACCGGCACGGCCCTGCACGAGGACGACATCGTGCGGATCTACCGGTCGGGCAAGACCGTCGAGGCGACCACCACCTCGGTGTCGGCCGACCGCAGGACCCTGACGGCCGTCCTCGACCTGACCGGGGTCGCCGTCGACACCTGGAGTCTCAGCGTCGTCACGCACAACGCGTGGCAGTACGACAAGGGCTCCTTCACCGTCACCGCCGCCCCTCTGGCGAACCTGACGGTCCCGGCGATCAGCGGTACCGCGAAGGTGGGGGCCACGCTGACCGCCGGCACCGGTACCTGGTCGGGCGGCCCGTCGTCCTACACCTACCAGTGGAACGCCGACGGCAAGCCGGTGACGGGTGCGACCGCCTCCTCGTACGTCCTCCCGGCCTCGCTGCTGGGCAGGAAGGTCAGCGTCACGGTCGACGCCCGCAGGAGCGGAACCCCGGACGTGACCGGCACCTCGGCGGCGGTCGTCGTCGCCGAGGGCGCGGCGCCGAAGGCCACCACCGCTCCGAAGGTCACCGGCACGGTGAAGGTCGGATCCAGGCTCACCGCCGGGCCGGGCGTCTGGTCCCCCGCCGCCACCTCGTACACCTACCAGTGGAAGGCGGACGGCAAGGCGGTGACAGGGGCGACCGCGTCGGCCTACACCGTCCCGGCGTCGCTCCTGGGCAAGAAGATCTCGGTCACCGTCACCGCCCGGCGCACCGGCCACACCGCCGGGGTCGCCACAACGGCTGCGGTGACCGTGGCCAAGGGTGCCGCCCCCAAGGCCACCAAGGCGCCCACGGTCTCGGGCACCGCGAAGGTGGGCAAGGTGCTGAAGGCCGCCCGGGGCACGTGGACGCCCGCTCCGTCCTCGTACACCTACCAGTGGTACGCCGGCGGCAAGGCGATCAAGGGGGCGACCAAGACCTCCCTGACGCTCAGGACCGCGCAGAAGGGCAAGAAGATCACGGTCAAGGTGGCGGCGCGTCGCACCGGCCACAGCGACGGGTCCGCCGTCAGCAAGGCGACCAAGGCGGTCGTGCGTTGATGCCGTGAAGCGTCCACACGCGTGCGAAAGGCCGGGCTCTCCATCCCTGATGGAGGGCCCGGCCCTTTTCGCGGGAGCCGGGCGGTGGGCCGGTGATCACGTCCGGATCGGGTCCGGGCCGTCGCTCGCCCGGGCGACGTGCCCGTCCGGGCGGATGAGCGCGGTGCGCACGGTGGACCAGGCGGGGCGGGTGCCGGGCCGGGACGCGGCCCGGGCGACCACGCCGGGGGCCGGGGCGGGGGTGTCCGTGAAGTGCAGGAGGACGTGCCTGCCGGGGCGCAGGGCGGTGAACAGGTCCGTTCCGTCCGCGAGTTCGAGATTGGGTGCGCGGTGGCCCGTCAGGGGGTGCCCGGATGCCGGGGACGGATAGGCGACGTCGAGCCCGGAGAGCCGCTCGGCCAGGCTCAGGGAGAACGCGGGGACGGTGGCGATGAGCCGGCTGAGCAGGGTGCGCAGGTCCTGGCCCTCCGCCGAGTGGGCGTTCATCAGCGCCGTCTGGGCCCGGGTGCTGAGCAGCAGGTCGGCGCCGACCGGGTGGCGTTCCGCGTGATAGCTGTCCAGGAGCCCGTCGGGGGCGGTGCCCGCCAGGGTCGCGGCCAGCTTCCAGCCGAGGTTGGTGGCGTCCTGGAAGCCGACGTTGAGGCCGACGCCTCCGGCCGGGTAGTGCATGTGCGCGGCGTCGCCCGCGAGCAGGACGCGGCCCTCGCGATAGGTGGCGGCCTGGCGGGTGGCGTTGCCGAACCGGGAGAGCCAGCTCGGGTCGCGCATCCCGAAGTCCGTGCCGGCGACACGGGTCACCTTCGCGCGGAGCGCGTCGAGGGTCAGCTCGCCGGGGTGGTCCGGGCCGTCGCTGTCGTGGTCCCCGCCGACGATCCGGTGGACGCCGCCGGGCATCGGGACGACCATGACCCCGCCCTCGGGGCCCGACGCCGCGTACACCGCCCCCTCGGGCGGGGCGTCCAGGACGACGTCGCCGAGCCAGCCCCACGTCGTGGCGTCGGTGCCGGGGAACGCGATGCCCGCGGCCTCGCGCACGGTGCTCCGGGTGCCGTCGCAGCCGACGAGGTGGGCGGCGCGCAGGGTGTACGGGCCGTCGGGGCCGGCCACCTCCACGGTCACCCCGTCCTCGTCCTGGGTGAGGCCGGTGACCCGGTGCCCGCGCCGCACGTCGGCGCCCGACGCCACCGCGTGCGCCTCCAGCAGCTCCTCGGTGCGGGCCTGCGGCAGGGCGAGCGTGAAGGGGTACGGGGTGTCGAGGGCGCCGAAGTCCATCCGGTCGTCCAGCCCGCCGAAGTGCCCGCTGGGGATGCGCCTCCCCTCGGCGAGGAAGGGCTCCACCACGCCTCGGAAGGCCAGGATCTCCAGGGTGCGGGGGTGGAGGGTCAGGGCCTTGGAGTGGGGGTCGCGTGCGTGGCGCGCCTCCAGGACGGTGACGGGTGTCCCGGCCAGGCGCAGCTCCGCTGCCAGCCACAGGCCGGTGGGCCCGCCTCCCGCGATGACGACGTGTTCCATGACGGCTCCTCAAATCTCTTGGTCAGTGACCAATGATGATGGGGCACAGTAGACTAGGTCGGTGACCAAGAAGCAAGTGGAGGAGTCCGCACCGGGACAGACCCGGCTCGGCCCCGGCGCCGTGGTGCGCGCGGGGCTGGAACTGCTGGACGAGAAGGGGGCCGACGGGCTCTCGATCCGGGGCATCGCCGACCGGCTCGGCGTCCGGATGAACACCGTGCTCTGGCACGCGAAGACCAAGGCGCGGCTGCTGGAGCTGATGGCGGACGCGATCCTG
>Ga0164306_10001166_pt1 | contig 11488 bp, 8 predicted proteins | sample Whisoiple_242_MG_FD_110213 | JGI IMG/M metagenome (GOLD analysis project Ga0164306, IMG submission 110213) | Soil microbial communities amended with fresh organic matter from upstate New York, USA - Whitman soil sample_242_MG | ecosystem: Environmental > Terrestrial > Soil > Unclassified >... | reverse complement strand
TCTCGCGTACAGTCACAGGGAACGGCAGCGCAGCGCATAAGTCAGCCGCTGAACGCGCGCCGAGCCCGAAGTTCGAGAGTGTCCATGCTTGGCCCGCAGCGCTTCGTTCGAGCACGCCGTCCTCGGTGACGATGGCGCGCACGCGGTTGCCCGGACTCGTCACGAACGCGACGCGCGACACGAGGCGGTCGCTCTTGCACAGCACGACAGCCTCGCTCGCGCACGCCGTCAAATCGCTCGCGCCTCCAGAACCGACGATCAGCTCTCCGTCCACGAAACTCGAGTTCAGGTTGCCGTCTGCATCGGCCTCGGCGCAGCCGACCACGGCCAAACAACGGTTGTGCCGGCCGCACGCGACCGCCCCCAGGTTCTCTTCCACCGAGCTGAGCCGAGTTGCCGCCGCCATGTTGTGCGCGCTCAACAGAAACGGGTGCGCACCGCGCGCATCGAAACCGCTGATCCCCGTCTCCACGAGCAACTCCACTCGCTCGGCCAGCGAACGGTCGAGCCGCAATGCAATCCTCGACGCAGAGAACGATTGCCCAATCCCCGCCAGAATCGCGCGATGCCCCGCATGCTTCACGCGCCGCAAGATGGTGCGCGCAGCGAGCAACACCAGCCGCTCGGCAGCCCCCAATTCTCGAGTCCACGGCACCGGTTCCCGCGTGAAGTCGTCAGGTTGGATGTGGCGCGCGGGCTCTCGCAGCGCTTCGAGTCGCCCTTGGCCCACGAATTCGAAATAGGCGCGGCGACCGTCGGGCGCCTCCAGGACCGACCGACGATATTCAGCGAACAGCTCGGGTTGCTCGGCGAAACTTCGCCACGTCTCGTACGCCGCGAAGTCGTCGCCATAGCCGGTCACGCCGCAAACGGGCGCGCCGAGATAGAGGGGCTGCGGATGAGCGCCGAATGGCTCCTCGCAAATAGCAAGCACGCAGCCCACGGGCAGTGAAGCGAGCTGGGTATATGACACGAGCTCGCGCTCCTCGACGATCTTCTCGACCGTCACGATCACCCCGCGGCTCGCCGCGTGCGCGCCGTGCAGCCCTTCGCCGATCGGCGAAGGGAACAGCGCGCGACCAGAACGTGTGCCGACCGCCGCGTGCACGAAGGTCACGTCGGGCACGATTGGCGCTAGCAACCGCACCGGCTCAGCACCGCCTTTTGGATCTGGAACTTCGAACAGGCGCCCGCGCTCTGCCAGGTCCGCACCGAGATCGGTCCCGCCGAGCGAAGTGGTGACCGCGTAAGGGTGCCCGAGCCCGCCGGCGCGCAACGCGAGCGCGTAGGTGAGGAGCGACCAATGCTCGAGCCGCCCGTCGCGAGCAAGCGCGCGGTACAGCCGGTTTGGCCGTGGCGCTGGGTAGTTGTCGCCGAAGAAGCAGCCGAGATAGCTCTTACCGAGTCCAAGCAAGGCAAGCGTGTGCGCAGACGAATGAAAGCCCGTCGAACTCAGGAGAAAACCCGGTCGGCGATCGAGAAAGACCCGAGCGAGCTCACGTAACGCCGCGTTGGCGCGGCTCGGACTCGACGCAAAGTGCAGGTGCATGCCGGGCTCGACGTGACGCCGGATGGCATCGGACAGCGGGCTCTGCAGGTCGGTCCCCATGCTCGCCCCTAGAAGCGATAGAGCGCGCCCGCGCAGTTGAGACCCGCGCCCACTGCCAGCGAGAGTACGAGATCGCCGGGACGCACCCTCCCTTGTCCCGCTTGCTCGGCGAGGCAGCTCGGAATACTCGCGCTGCCCGAGAAACCGTTGACGTCCCCGAACCAGAGCAACTTTTCCTTCGGCCATTCGAGGTCACGAGTGACACCCGCGAGCAGCGCCGCGTGCGTTTGAATCGGCAAGAGCCAAGTCACGTCGCGAGGAGTGAGACCATTGCGCTGCAAGAGCGTGCGACCGCACTCCACGAGCAGCTCGTGCGTGGCGCTGGCCGCGCGCGATCCGAGCATCGTCATCGAGGCCGCGTCCTCACCAATTCCGACCCAGCTCCACTTGTCCACCTCGCTGTGCCCGCAGTAGTCGATGATCCCGGCGCCGTCCTGTCGCTCGGCCCGCTTGAAGACCACGGCACCTGCCGCATCCGCGACGATGAAACAAAAAGACGAGCGATTGCTCGGCGCTACGGCGAAGCGACTCCCCTGCTCCACCGCGATGAGCAACGCGGCTCGGTAGTTTTCGTTCGCGAGCAGTGCATCCACGACCTGCATGCCGCGCAGGAACCCCGAGCAATAGCAGTACTTGATGTCGAGACCGAGCGCTCGTCGACGCCCAAGACCCGCGAGCACGAACGGCGCGAGGTCGGCGACGACGCGGTTATCGGGATCTGAGGGATGCGCCACATTCAAGGTCGTTCCGGAGGTAACGACGACCAAGTCAATCTGCTCGACGAGCTCGGGGTGAGCGCGCACGAGCTTCTGCACGACGGCATCCGTCATCGTGCGCGTATTTTCTTCGGGTAGACACCAGCGGCGAGTCTTGATGCCGCTCTCCTCGGCGAGCTCGGCGAAGCTCGTGGTAGGAGTGAAGCGGCAGCGATCGGCGTAGACCTCATTCGACACGAGCTCGCTTGGATATGCGAATTCGGTTGCGGCGATCACACTCGAATGAGGCAAGCCGCGGCGCGCGTTGATCGGATTGAAATTCTTCATCGCTTTGCCCGTTGCATGATGATGGCTGCGTTTTGGCCCCCGGCGCCGTAACTGACGACCACACCACTGCGCAGTAGTCGCGACGAACCCTCGTTGGCCTGGTGGTTGAATCCGCTCACGACCCGCTGTCGATCCACGCCAATGGTCGGCGCCACGAAGGCATGGTGGAGCATCAGCGCGCCCACGGCCACGTTGATCGCGCTCGCTGCACCGAGCGTGTGGCCGTAGACGGGCTTGGTGGAAATCAGCGGAATCTACCGGGTGCGATCACCGAACACGCGCTTCATGTAGTTGAGCTCGGAAATGTCGCTGGCGAGCACGCCGTTGCCGTGTCCAATCACGAAGTCCACGTCATCCGGCGTCACGTCCGCTTCGGTGAGCGATTCGAGAATCAACCTCGCTGGGCGCTCACCGGTAAAGTCGACGTCCGTCGGGTGCTGGCCACCGTTCCCATAGCGATAACCGATGAGATCGGCCAATACACGGGCGCCCCGTGTTTCGGCGTGCTCGCGCGACTCGAGCACGACCGTGACTGCGCCTTCACCGAAGGCATTGGCGAAACTGCCAGAGTACGGGCGAATTGCGCGGGAGGGATCAACCGCCTCCGCGCTCATCAAGCCGGCATCCCGGTAGACTTGAAACAGCGGCGCGACCAACGCGGCGTCGTGTCCCGTGCCGCAGGCGACCGAGATGCGACCGCTTTGGATCTCTCGAAATGCGTTGCCGATCGCGATGGCGCCGGAAGCGCAGCTGCCATTGTAAGTGTAAGTCGGGCCGCGTACGCCGAAGATCGAGGCGGCAATACCAACGGATTGCCCAGGCAACGCTCCCAGATTGAAGTCACGCAAGGAGGGCCTCTTGCCGTCGGATTTCACCAACTCACACAGCAATTCGAGACTGCCGCGGGAGGTGCCGTCGAACAGCCCAACGTGTTCGGAGGCGAGCTCGCCGAGAGTGAGGCCAGCGTCCTGACACGCGCGGACGACCGACGAAAGATAGAAGAGCTGCTCTTTCGAGCAGCGCGCCCAAAGCTTCTCCGGGATCTGACTCAGGTATTTCTTGCCTGAAAAATCGCGCACGCGTCCAATGGCGCACTGAATGGCGTCTCCCGGATCGGGCTCGATTCTGAGCTGACTCTGACCGCTCTTGACCTGCTGCCAGAAGACGGATGCCTCATCGCAGTTCGGGAGAATCACGCCGATTCCGGTGATCACTACGTCGTGGAGCACCGCCGTGCGACGCGCAGTGCGCATCGTCTGGGAACTATGTAGGTCGTCGTCAGTCGACGAATCTCGTCGGGCTGCGTTCGATTCTCCAATAGTGCGCATTCAATAAGCAAGCTCCTGTGGCCATAAGCGGCGCGACCCACAAAAAATCTAGCTGGCGAAAATAGCCACTCAGCATCTCGAGCGCGCGCTCAACGGCGAAACCGTGCGCGATTTCGCCGACGAGCGCGCTCGAAAAAAAAAGAAAGAAAGTTGTCTGTTCCGACCAACGCGCCAATGAACGCTGGAATCGCACTCGCGTGCATCACGCGTGTTTCAGCGGGTTGAGAAAAATCGCCTAGCGAAGACTGCCAGCTTTGATTGGCAGGTTGTGCGCGTACGGTGACATAGCCTTGGCCTTCGTCGAGCCAAAAAGAAGCGACACAGTCGTTTGCTGGCACGGAGCGAGCCACGAACCGATTCGAGTTGCGCGAGGCAACTCCATGAATCATCTTCTGCTCGATTGCGCGAACGCCGAATTCATTCGAGCGACCGCGGCCGGCGCTCTCGAACGCGTGCACCTCAGTCGACGCCCCCGGTCGAATTCGCGAACAGCGCGTCACGACTCGGATGCGGCCGTGCGCATCGACACTGGTCACTCGTGTCTACTGCCCAATCAACAGTCGACCGAGGCGGGAGGCAGTCCGCGAGAACCCACGATTTCTGGGCGGAAGTAGCTAGAAACAGGGCATGCCAGGGCCCCTCCGGCGGCGCTGGGCGCCTCTTGCGACTGAGTTATTTCCGCGCGGTCCCTGGGGCCGGGTATCCTCTGGCCAACCAGGAGCAGGTCGATTGAGCTACTACATGAGGTATATCGCGGTCGACGAACGTCCGATCACCGTCGATGACGTACGGCGCGCATTCGCGATGGAAGAGGAAGACTACTCCGTCGATGGTGAAGCCGCCGAAGCCAACATTACCCTCGACGGACGAATCATCGCTCAGCTGACGATCAATATTGCTGGTGACGGCCTGTTCGACGACGAACGCACCGAGCTGCTCGAATCGGCCGACGATGGCAAAGGGCCTGGCAAGGCAAGCGTGCTCGAAATGCTCGGCATCGCTCGCACCATCGTGGCCGTACGAGTCTCGTTCGGTAACGCCGACCCCGAGGAAACGCTCGACGCGTTGGACCCGCTCTGGAGTTGGCTACAAGACAACCGCCGAGGTCTATTGCAAGCCGATGGCGAGGGCTACTACGACACCAACGGCCTGATACTAGAATTGGAATGAGTAACGCTTCGCGAAGCAGCTGGAATGAGCAACGCTTCGCGAAGCAGCCGTTCGGCGACGACGGATTGGCCAGCTTTGCTCGGCGCCTAGCGAAAAGAAGCGGCGGCGAGCGCCGTCCAGTCGGACACTCGCCGCAGGTCGGGCGCGCTCTCAGTGCCCGTTGCCGTGATTTCCGCGGCCGTCGTGGTCGCCGCGATCGCAATCGCGATCGCGATCCAAATCCAAGCGGCGGTCCAGGCTGATCTTCAAGAACTCCGTGTGGTCGGAGTTGGTGTCGCGGCCACCGGTGCCGGGATAGTTGTTGTCGTTGATTACCAGCAGGGTGTACGCGTCGAGAGGCAAGACGCTCTCGATGGTGACGTAGGGGAAAGTGAAGACCGTCTGGCCATCGGCGTTGAGGTCGTGCGGATCGCGGATGTTCATCAGATCGACCAACTCCGTCTTCTTCACGAAGTGGCCCACACTCGTCAACTCCGCGATGAAGATCTTCTTGAAGGGCGTGCCCGACGTGCTGGTCGCCGTCACGCCGTTGCGCTCGATGACCAGAAATTGATGGTCATTGATGGCGGTCATGTCGCCGATGTTCGTGCCGTCGGCCTCCAGCTGATAGATCCAGGTGTCGCCCGTGTAGCGCTGGGTCTTCGTGTCGAACTTGCTGATGCGGAGGTTCTTGCGCGTCGTGCCGTTGATGGCGTCATCGCCAGCCACAGTGCCCTCCAGCAGCGGGTAGAGGTAGCGGCCCGACGGGCCGACCGCCATGCCTTCGAACCCGTTCGAACCGTTGAGGTTGGGCGTGAGACTGCCGAGGTAGGGGTTTTGAGGAGACATCACCTCGGCCCCGGTGCTGGTGGAGCCCGGTAGCACCACGTTCGGCAAGTGGACCTCGCTGCGAAGCACTCGGCCACGCTCGTCCGTCTCGACGAGGAACGGGCCGAACTCTTCACCGAACCAGAAGTGACCGCTACCGTCGATCCGGACCGACTCGATGTCGAAGTCGGCCCCGGTGAGGAGCCGGCCCGCGACGATCGATGGAGCGACGGGAATGGTGTTGTCCCCGTTCGGGTAAGTCGCTTGATCGGCGACGAGGCTGAAACCGAGGCGATGATCGGGGTCGCGCAGGCCGATGAAGCTGTCCGCGTCGAAGCTCGAAAGCGTGCGTCCCGAACGGAAGTTCGCTGGCGATATCGTGCCACTGCCGCGGCGCCCGCGCTTGGTCCAGACCGTGAAATCGGGTTTGATAGCGTAGATGCGCAAGAGCGCGTCAGCCGAGTTGGTCTTCGAACCGAAGCCATTGTCAGGCATCACGTAAAAGGTGTCGTCGGTGGGCCCTTCCAGCACCGCCGAGATCCCTTGCACGGGCTGCTTGTTCACGAGCGGCAGAGCGTTTCCACCCGCGCCCGGACCGGCAAACTGGCCTGAGGTGGGGCCGACCGAGAAGGTGTTCGCGGGCATAACCGCGAAGGCGGTGAGCTCGTTGGCAAATGCGCTGCTCTCGACGAGAGCCGGAGTCGCGCCAACTGCGGCGACCGTGAGCATGATCCGAAAAAGGTGAGTTCGCATGACAGGTTCCTCCAACCAAACCGTGGGTGATTGGCGCGGGAGGATACAGGCGAAAACCTTGCACCCCTGTGACTCTCCGGCAACTACTCCGTGTCACATGGTGACGAGTTGAAGCCGCGCGTGTTGGCATACACGACCGGACTACTCACAAGGCGTTCGTACGCCACTGACCATTCGCGTTCGTAGATCCATCGAGACGCTCCCGCTCGCGAAGTACGGAGAGCCGTTGACGACGCTCACGCACCAAATCTCCCCGCGACCGCCGATGAAGTCGCCGTTGGGCAGCCATTTGAGTTCGTCGAACGTGCCGAGCACCTCGGGCATCGCGCCGACGCTGAAGGAGCTGAGGATTTGGAGCGCATCGAGCCGACCAACGCGCAGTGCCCCAGCACCGGGCGCTGCCGTCGACATGGCCGTGAGCCCAGCGGCCACGCTCGCACCGCTGACAGGCTCATCCGCAGTTGCGGCGAGCGCTGAGGCGAAGGCGTAGATCGCGTCATACGCTTGTCCCATCCCAGTTCCATCCGGGTTGTGTCCGAAGCGATTGGCGAACGCGAGCCGAAAGCTGTCATAGACAGGCTGCGCGCTCGCCGTAGGGGCGAAACCGACACCCCAGAGTCGGCTTCGGAGATCAGGGGGGACCCCCGTCGTCTTTTTAGGGTCCACGAGTTCGAGCAGTTCAGTGACTTTGTTGCTTTCGAAAAGCAGATAGGTCGGCTTGCTCACCGGGACGCTCGTTTCGATCATGGCAGCAAGCGCGAGTTCGAGCGGCTTCATGAAGTCGGTGATCGACTCTACCCCGCCGAGGAGCAGCATCATGTCGGGTGGATCGCCTTGATACTGAGACAGGAGCGCTCGAATCGACGTTTCGTCGCCGCGTGCGTACTTGCCAATCCGAACGAACCCCGCGTTCGTGGGATCGACGAGCGGCTTGCCATTGAACAGCGCGCGCTCGCTGATTTGGGCGATCGCGTTTTGTCCGAAGGCGTCGTCTCGATACACGATGCCGAGCTTCAGGTTGGGCTTGGTCGCTCGCAGCGTCTGCTCCAGATCGACGTAGGCCATGAAGACGAGAGGGGCGAGCTGCGAGCCCGAGGGCACGTCTCGCCACATCCGTTGGCCATCGGCGAGAGTGCCCAGATCGTCGATCAGTGAGGTCGGCGACATCAACACAGTATTCGCGCTGCGCGCGGCAATGACCTCGCGCACGATGTCGAGCGCGTTTTCGTCGATATCAGGCCCAACCACGGCCGGAACGCGCAGGGTATCGATCAGGTGGCGCGCCGCCGGCAGCGGATCTGCCGCGGACTCGGTGCACGAGAGCAGGGCGAGCGGGCGGGGTCTGCCTTGATTGCCCGCGCGCGGAATTCCGCCGCCCGCGACTGCTGAATCAAGTTCTTCGACGGCGAGGATCGCGGGTTCCAAGTGGCGGAATTCGTCAGTTAGAATCGAACCGATTAGAATCGAGTCGGGGTCGAGTGGGTCCCCGGTCACACGCGCGCACTCTTTCGTGAGCAATGGCACGCACTTACCCTCGGGCTCGAGGCAGTGTCCGGCGATCGGCGTGTTGCTCGAGGCTTCCTCGGTCAGCCACTGCGTACATTCCAGGTGGGTCGTGCACTCGGGCAGGCGCTCGTCGAATATCGTGCATGCGGAAACGACCACTCCTGAGGCGAGAAACCCAAGTCGGCGAGCGGTCATCGATGACATGTATCCATCCACGTGGCGAAAAAACTCGGCCAGAAGCGCGTGCAATTCCGTGCAACGAACGAGCGACGAGATCACGACAGACCTTGCAGCATGCGCAATGCCGTACGGGGTTGCGAACCTTGGGTTTCGATCCGAAGCGAAGGATCGTTTGCTATCGACAGCGCATTTCCCTGCGTCGTCTACCGAGCTAACATCGCCCCAGGATGCGTTCGGCACCGAGTGCAACTAGTGGCGGAGAAGCAAAGCCCGTTCGACTCGGGAAGTACGCTCTCCTCGGCACCATCGGCCGCGGAGGGATGGCAGACGTTTACCTGGCCATCGCGCAAGGTCCATCCGGCGTGCGGAAGCTCGTCGTCGTCAAGTGCATGCGCGCAGGTAGCGAGCTCGACAGCACCCTGTCGCGGATGTTCCTCGAAGAGGGGCGGCTGGCAGCGCTACTCGATCACGCCAATGTCGTGCACACCTACGAGGTCGGTCAGGGCGACGACGGCGTCTATATCGTCATGGAGTACCTGCGCGGACACGCGCTCTCGGCCGTCCAGCGCGCCGCCAAGCCGCTCGCGCCGCGCATCGCGGCGCGGATTGCGGCCGACGCGCTCGCCGGGCTGCACTACGTCCACGAGCTGCGTGATCTCGACGGCACGCCACTGTCTATCGTGCATCGCGATCTCAGCCCGCCCAACATCTTCGTCACGCACGACGGCGTGGTCAAACTCGTCGATTTCGGAATCGCGAAGACAGCGATCGCCACGCGTGCCTCGACGGAAGCGGGGATCGTCAAAGGCAAGCTCGCGTACATGGCGCCCGAGCAAACGAGCAGCGGAGTCGTCGACAGGCGCGCGGACATCTACGCCATGGGAGTCGTGCTCTGGGAGCTCTTGGCCGCTCGCCGGATTGTCGAAGACCTCTCCCCGGTTTCGGTCGTTCGTCACACGCTGCACGGGACCACGCCGCTCGTGTCGAGTGTTCGCGCCGAAATCGACCCCGCGCTGGATCGAATCGTGGATCGCGCGTTGCAGCGCGATCCGGAAGCGCGCTACGCGACCGCGCTCGAAATGCGAGAAGACCTCGAAGCGTTTCTTGGGCAAAGTGCGGCAACCGGCGTCAAAGAGCTTGCGCAACTGATGGCCGAGCATTTCGCCGAGCAGCGCGAACAGCGGGAGCAGCAAGTCCAGAGCTGGGTGGCCGCGTACACACCTGACCTGCCGACTCCCGAGCTTGCCCCCGGAAGCGAGCTCTCGACCAGCGCGGAATCGTCAGGGCTTGCTTCGCTAACCGCTCGAATTTCAGACTCACCTCCCCAGCAGCTGCAACCCCGAGACGCGCCGTTGCGAGCCAAGCAACGATATCGCCGCGGAGCCTTGATCGCGGGCTTGCTGCTGCTCGCGCTCACGGCCTTGGCCTTGCTCGCCAACCGGCGTGACAGCGCGGAGCACGCCGAGACAGCCAAGCGCGCCGTGACCGCGACGATCGGGTCGCCTTTGACGGACTCGAAGGCCACTCGCCTCGAAATCGCTGCGCACCCGAGCCTTCCGGCCGAGTCGGAGGGAACTCCCGGGTCGGTTCCGTCGCTCAACGCGCCCGTGTCCCCAAGATCGCCCCCGGTGCGCAAGCCGTCCTTCTCGCCGCGACTCGTGCGTTCGCCCGAGGTCCCGGCTCCTGCCTCACCAACACCTCCCTCCCCCACGGTCGCACCGACGCAAACGGTCGTGCAGAAGGCCAACACGAATCCCGAACTGGAACGTAATCCTTACATGCACCGAGAGTGAGCGGTTCGCTCTCGAAACGCGCACGTCACATGGCTCCAGCAACGCGTTTTTGCGCCACTTATTGGCTCTGTTTCCTCGCGACCCTCGCTTGGCTCGCACCGCGCTCTGCCCGCGCGGACGTGACCGGCGCCGCGCGCGCCTTCGCCGAGGGTCAAGCCGCGCAGCTCGAAGGCAAGTATGCGTTGGCAGCAGAGCGATTCGAGCTGGCTTTCACGTTGCAGCCCTCGAAAGAGGCATTGCGCTCGGCGGTGCGAATGCAGATGAGCGCCGAAAACTTCGCGCGAGCTGCGACGGACGCGCAGACCCTGCTCGATCGCTTCGGGGATGATGCGCAGTCGGCAGAACTGGCGCAGTCGATCCTGGACCAAGTCACTCCGCAATTGGTCCGCTACGAGGTGTCCTGCGCGCCGGCGTGCACGCTACTGGTAGACCACCTGGTCTATTTCCTGGAAGCTGCGCGGCGGCATCGCTTGTACCTGAACCCTGGCCGAATCGCGCTGGAAGCGCAATTCGCGAGCGGTCGCGCGGCTTCGCGCTCGCTGTCCGCGCGTTCGGGCGAGACCGCGCGAATCGCATTCAAGGAGCCGGCGGCGCCAGCGGTCGCTCCTGTCCCGACGGCGCCCAACGCGCTTGCGCGCTCGCAGCACGAGCCCGAACGCGCAGCGCAATCTCCTTCACGAGGTGTGCCGAGGGTCGTCCCGTGGATCACGGGTGCCGCCACGGTTGCGTGCGGCGCGGCGACGCTCTGGGCTGCCCTAGATACCAGACGTCAACACGGCGAATACGTCGAGCATCCGACAGATGAGAGATGGAACGACGGGGTTGCCCGTCAGAAGATGACGAACGCTCTTTTGGCTTCCACTGCAGTACTCGCCGCGACGACCATCACCCTGACGTTCTTCGTCCGAGAGCCGGACAAGAAGGCCCTCGGAGTCAGCCCCGCAATCAGCCCAACGTCGGCATCGCTTGATCTGAGCGGACGATTCTGACGAGCCGGGCTAAACGACCCAAAGATGACGGCATGTCCGAGCGCGTTCGACTGCAGCGACTTCGTATGGGAAACCTCGGGGCGCCCTTTGTGAGCTCCATCGCTCGGGCGAGCGCATCGCGGCGCCGAAGGCTGCGCCGCGATGCGTCGTCCGATGCTCGTGACCGATCGAGTCAACGAGCCGGCAGTTTCATCACCCAGCTACTTCTTCGCGATCGTCACCTTGAGGATGGATTGCACGGTCGGGTACACGTAGGTATCGGTGGTGACCGCGCTCAAGAGCTGGACTTTGCCTTCGCCCACAGCGCCCG
>Ga0164306_10001164_pt1 | contig 11493 bp, 10 predicted proteins | sample Whisoiple_242_MG_FD_110213 | JGI IMG/M metagenome (GOLD analysis project Ga0164306, IMG submission 110213) | Soil microbial communities amended with fresh organic matter from upstate New York, USA - Whitman soil sample_242_MG | ecosystem: Environmental > Terrestrial > Soil > Unclassified >... | reverse complement strand
TGCCCGCCGCCGTCGACTGCGACGAACACGACCTCGGTGCCGTTGGCGCAGCCCGTCGACGTGAAGCGGTGCACCCCCGGGCTCGGGACGTCCTCGACCGGAGCCGACGGGCAGTGGTCCAGTTCTCGCCACCGCCCGACCATCGCCTGCGGAGCGACAATGTCGCTCGGACCGCCGCGTCCGACCATGCCGCCGCCGTTGTAGGGCACCACCGGGTCCGACATTCCGTGGGTTGCGATGACGGATACCGGGCGCGAAGGAGCGCACGTCACTGCCGAGCCCAGAGACCCGGCGACCGGTGCGATGGCGGCGACGACGTCGGCGCGCTGGCACGCGAGCCGCGTTGCCATGAATGCCCCCGCCGACAATCCCGTCGCGAACACCCTGCCTGGATCGATCTTGAGGTCCGCAGTGAGCCGGCCGGCGAGCGCCACGAGGAAACCTACGTCGTCGACGCCTTGGCGATCGGGTAACGATGCGCCGCGACCGTCGGCCCAGCTGAGATCGATGCCGTCCGGGTACACCACCGCGAACCCATGCTGGTCGGCGACGGCGTCGTAGTTCGTCAGCGAAGCCTGCTCGGCTGCGCTCATTCCGGCGCCGTGCAGGTTGATCACGAGGCCGGTCGGGTGGTCGACGCCGGCCGGGGCGTGCACCAGGTATGTGCGATCGAGACCACCGAACGCAAGCGAGCCCGCGGTATCCATGCCGAGGCTGACCGGTGCCCGGACGACGCCGAGGATGCCGCAGCACGCCAGAACGGCGGCGACTGCCATCACATGACCGAGGCGCAGGTGCGCAACCTCACACTTGGCCGCCACCGAACGCCGCATAAGGCTCCCCCCGCCCGGGAATCAATCGTTGAACACATCCCCATTCCTATGTACTCCGAGGAGAAGCAGATGTCGAAGTACCTCTATGCCGTGGGCGCGTTCGGTTTCCGTCGTCGCTGGCTGGTCCTCGGCGTCTGGATGGCGGTGCTGGTCGGTGTTGCGCTTGTGGGCCTCGGTCTGGGCGGCGAGCCGAAGGACGACTTCTCCATCCCCGGCACCGAGTCGCAGCGGGCCGTCGAGCAGCTTGCGCAGAAGCTGCCCGCGTTCAGCGGTGCGCAGACGCAGATCACTTTCGCCGCAGCGGATGGGGCAAGGCTGACCGATCCTGCCGTCGCGGCCGCCGTCGATCGGTCGATCGCCAATGTCGGGTCCATTCCGCAGGTCGCCCTCGCGGCCGGTCCGGCGCAGACTGGACTGGCATCGCCGGACGGCCGAGTCGGCCTCGGCACGCTGCAATGGAGGGCCCAGCCCGGCGAGGTCGACGAGCCGGCGTTGCAGGCCGTGCAGGAGGCCATGCAGCCCGCGGAAGCGGCCGGGGTGACGGTCGACTATTCGGGCAGTGTGTTCCCCGGGTACAAGGTCAGCGTCCCCGAACTGCCGGAGATCATCGGGATCATCGCCGCCTTCGTGATCTTGCTGGTCACCTTCGGCGCTGTAGTCGCTGCCGGGCTGCCGATCATCACCGCCTGCATCGGCGTCGGCATCGGCGCCCTGGGCATTTTCGCCGTCGCGGCACTGGTCGACATGCCTTCCGCCGCTTTGTCTCTCGCGTTGATGCTCGGTTTGTCCTGCGGCATCGACTACGCGCTGTTCATCTTGAACAGGTACAGGAACAATCTGCTTTTGTTGCGGCCGAAGGAGGAGGCCGCAGGCCTGGCCGTCGGTACTGCGGGCGGCGCGGTCGTCTTCGCCGCCCTCACGGTGATCATCGCCCTGTGCGGGCTATCCATCGTCGGTATCCCCTTCCTGACCTATATGGGGCTGGCCGCCGCGGTTTCCGTGCTGATCGCGTTGTTGATCGCGGTGACCTTGCTTCCGGCGTTGCTCGGCTTCGCGGGCGATCGGGTCGCGAAGTTCATTCCCACACCGTTCGATCGAGCGAAGGAGACCGCGCAGGTGGCGGCCTTCACGCCGCACCGGACACTGGGCGCCCGGTGGGGACGCTTCGTCGTGAGCATGCGGAAACCCCTGTTGATCGCGGGTGTGGCCGCGCTGCTCCTCCTCGGCCTGCCTGCCTTCGGGTTGCACCTCGGGTTGCCAAGCGGCGCTTCGCAGCCGGAGTCGAATACGTCGCGCAGGGCGTACGACACCACGTCGCAGCACCTGGGTGCGGGCTTCAACGGCCCGCTTCTCGTGGTCGCCGACCTGAGCAAGGCCAACGACCCGGGCGTCGTCGCCGACATCGCAGCGCGTCTCGCGCAGGAGCCGGGAGTGGTGACCGCCGCGCCCGCGGCGAGCCAGAACGGCGCAGCGATCATTCAGGTGATCCCGACGACGGGACCGAACGACACGGCCACCGCCGATCTGGTGAACCGCATCCGCGGCCACCGCACCGCCATCGAAGGCGACACCGGTGCGACGATCCTCGTCGGTGGCACGACCGCGTCCAACATCGACACTTCCGACAAGCTGGCTGCGGCATTACCGGTATTCCTGATCGTGGTGGTGGGACTGGCCTTCGTGCTGCTCACGGTCGCCTTCCGAGCCGCGCTGGTGCCGATCACCTCAATCGTCGGCTTCCTGCTGTCGGTTTTCGCCGCCCTGGGCGTGCAGGTTGCTATCTTCCAATGGGGTTGGGGCGCAGATCTTTTGGGAGTGACGCCCGGTGAGACGATCAGCTTCCTGCCGATTATCGTGCTGGCGATCATCTTCGGGCTGTCCAGTGACTACCAGGTGTTCGTCGTTTCGCGAATGAAGGAGGAGCTGACCAAGTCCGGCGACGCGCTCGACGCGGTGCGCAGTGGCGTCGGCCTGTCCGCGCGTGTCGTCACCGCCGCCGCCCTGATCATGTTCGGCGTCTTCGTGGCATTCCTCGCCGGTGGCGATCCCATCATCAAATCGGTCGGTCTGACACTTGCCGTCGGCGTGTTCCTCGACGCATTCGTCGTTCGGTTGACGCTGATCCCGGCGATCATGAGTGTGGTGGGCAGCAGGGTGTGGGCGCACTCGAAATGGTTCGACAAGTACGTGCCCGACGTCGATATAGAGGGCACCAAACTGGAAACCCCGCAGGCTCAGCTGGCGGCGTCCAGGTAACGAGCACGCCTTCAACCGGTTTGATCGTTCCGGTTGACGGCGATGCGCGTCAGACTGCGGCGGCGGGACGGCTCACTTCGTGACGGGCCCGCACGTCGTCCAGGAAGCGGGTTACCTCGACTGCGCAGCGCCGCGCGTGCGAGGTGTCGACGAGATCGAATGCGTGACCCGCGCGCGAAAGCTCCGAGTAGACAACGGGATTGCGCGACGTGGCTTCGAGTGCCTGGCGGAAAAGGCGCGCTTCCCGCACCGGGATGATGGTGTCCTGATCGCCGTGGATGAGAAAGAACGGCGGCGCGTCTTCGTGGATGCGCGCCATCGGCGACGCCGCGGCGTAGATCTCCGGATGCCGAGACTGTTTGCGCCCCACCACGACCCGTTCCAGGAAGCTCTGGAAATTCCTGCGGGCAGCCGTTGACCGGTCCTCCCAGTCGTAGCGACCGTAGATGCTGACGACCGCGTCGACCGAGGTGTCGGCGTCATCGGCGAGCTCCCCTCGGAACCGCTGATCCCCGGGTGTCAGGCCGGCGAGCGAGGCCAGGTGGCCACCCGCCGAGCAGCCCGCGATCGCCACGAATTCGGGATCTCCGCCGTAGTGCCCGACATTGGCCCGCGCCCAGGCAATTGCCGCATTGACATCGGCGATGTGGCGGGGCCACCGGTGCACCGGCGACACCCGATAGTCCATCGTCAGGCACACCCAGCCTTGCTTGACGAGGTGGGACAACAACGTGTGGCCCTGAAGGACGCGGGTGCCCTGCACCCAGGCTCCGCCCGGCACGAACAACAGCACCGGCGCGCCTGGCGGCAGGTCGGGCCTGCGCCAGACGTCGAGAAGCTGGGCCGGATGATCGCCGTACCGAACCGCCCTAGTGTGCAGGCAGCGTCGCCGCTGCCCGCTGGCCCGCACGAATGGGGGGACGCGGCTGCCTGCCGTCGCCACCGGCGCCGCCTCGACCTCTGGTTCGTTGTCATGCTTCGACAGACCCCAACCGGTGCGGCGCACGACGGCGGCGCGCATCGCCGCGGGCGCGTAATGACCGCCGTAGAGAGCCATCGCAGTCAGGCCGGCAAACGGTTCGAGGTGCTTACCTATCACGGGAAGCGACGAATACAGCCTGGTGGAGGCCAGCAGAACATCAGTCGGATGAATCGGCATCGACTTTCCTTCGCAAAGGGAACGTTTCCGCCGACTTGGCTGCAGCGCTATTTGCTATTACCCGACTATCGCCCGGCCGAAACCCGACTCCCGCCCGCCGCTAGCTCGCCGAGCCTGCTGGGGGGTCGCGGTTTATGCCTTTTTCGCGATCTGTGCGCAGTCTGGGCGGTGCGCGTGGAGATCAGACGATCGTCCGGCCGTCCACCGCGCTCACGGACGCGGAGCGAACACCGGGACGAAGACGTCGTCGCCGTCCACGGCCTGGCGTTCGAAGCGCACTTCGACCCGAAGTCCGATGCAGACCGAATCCGGTTCGCAATCCACGATATTCGTCGCGATCCGTAGGTCGGTCTGCTCGTCGAGCGTAACGATCGCTATCACGTAGGGAACCGGCACGGCGGGGTTGAACGGCTGGTAGTTGACCGTGTACGTGAAGACAGTCCCCTTGCCGGAAACCGGCCGGGCGACCAGCGCTCCTCCGCAGTCGGGACACTCCCCGGCCGACGGCTGAATCCACAGTTCACAGTGCGCGCACCAGGCAACCAACAGCCGACCGTCGCCACCCCCGGTCCAGAACGCCCGATTGTGTTCGTTGAGGGCGGGAAGCATCCGGGCCGGAATCTCGGGTGGGGCCTCGTCTGCCATAACCAGCAAAGTACAGTCCGATCGACTGTCATCACAAAAATAGACTTTCGGGGGCGCGATGGGCCACTTCGAGAAGGACGCGATCATCAGCGGCCTCGGCATCTCGCGAATCGGGCGTCGCACAGGCATCCCGAGCCTGGACTTGACGTTGGAGTCCGTTCGCGCCGCGATTGAAGACGCAGGGCTCACCGCTTCCGACATCGACGGTGTCGCCACGTTCGGTGATACCCCGCCCACCGAAGTGCTTGACGCACTGGGCATTCGCGCGCAGGACCGCACGACGGGCTTCGACACCGGCGGAGTGCTCATACCCGTCATGTCCGCCTGCCGTGCTGTGTCGGAGCGACGGTCGCGACATGTGCTCGTGTATCGGACGGTGGCAATGCTGGGTGGGTCGATGAACCAGGAAGCATCGCCGATGCTCAACCCGCTGGCCTCCCCACCTGTCGAACCGCATGTCCCCGGAACCAGGAGAAAGCTGAAACCGTTCGAGGACATCGACGAACTGGTCGCAGCGCACTCATACTCGGCCGCGAACTGGCTCGCCATGCACTGCAGGCGGCACATGGAGCTCTACGGAACAACCAAGGAGCAGCTGGGTTGGCTGGCCGTCAACAGCAGACGCAATGCCGGGCTCAACCCACGCGCGGCGTATCGCGAACCGATGACCATGGAGGACTACTTGTCGGCGCGTCCGGTGTCCACGCCGTTCGGGCTGTTCGACTGCGACGTTCCGATCGACGGGTCGATCGCGCTGGTCGTCTCGCATGCCGACTACGCGGCCGACAGCCCGAAACCCGCGGTGGCGGTACAGGCGATCGGCGGGACATACGGCTCGGGAGGGTGGTTCCACCGCGATGACTTCCCGAAGATGGCTTCGGTGGAAGCGGCCGCCGAGATGTGGTCACGCACGGACCTCACCGCGTCGGATGTGGATGTCGCCGAGCTCTACGACGGTTTCACTTTTCTGACGTTCGCGTGGTTGGAGGCCTTGGGTTTCTGCGCGGACGGCGAGGCCGGCCCGTTCGTGGAGGGAGCGACGCGCATCGCACTGGACGGCTCCCTGCCGCTCAACACCTATGGCGGGCAGCTGTCTGCGGGGCGCATGCACGGCTATTGGCTGCTGCATGAGGCATGTCTGCAGCTGCGGGGCGAGGCAGGCGAACGGCAACTGGCCAGGCGGCCCGAAGTCGCCGTCGCCGCGGCGGGCGGCGGACCGATCGCCGGATGCATGCTGCTGACCTGCTGAGCGGCTGCGCCGACGCCGAACCCGACCCTTGACGGTGACGTACCTCACAGTAGTATGACCAGTGGTCATCGACCTTGGGAGGCGCTGATGCCGACGGTGACATGGGCTCGCGTGGATCCGGGCCGTCGCGCCGCAGTGATAGAAGCCGCGGAGGCGGAGTTCGGCGCGCACGGCTTCTCCCAAGGCAGCCTCAACGTCATCGCAAAGCGTGCCGGAGTCGCCAAGGGCAGCCTGTTCCAGTACTTCGCCGACAAACGCGACCTCTACGCCTACATCGCCGACGTCGGCAGCCAACGGGTGCGCTCGTACATGGAGGACCGCATCCGCGAACTCGACCCGAACAGACCGTTCTTCGAGTTCCTGACCGACCTGCTCGACACCTGGGTGGCGTACTTCGCCGACAATCCCCGCGACCGCGCACTGCATGGCGCGGCGACCCTGGAGGTGGACACGGATGCCCGCGTCAGCGTACGGACCGTCATCCATCGCCACTATCTCGAAGTCCTGCGGCCACTGGTGCGCGATGCGCACATTCGCGGCGACCTGCGCGCGGATTGCGACACCGACGCGTTGTTGTCGCTGCTGCTGATGATCTTCCCGCATATGGCGCTCGCGCCGTACGTGCGCGGGATGGATCCCATCCTCGGACTCGACGAGCCCACTCCCGAACAGCCTGCACTCGCCGTGCGCAGGCTCGTCGCAGTCCTGTCGGACGCATTCTGTTCCAAAAGCCCAGCCCAGTTGATGATCAAGGAGGTCAAAGGATGACACGGAAGAACTCGGCCACGCTCGACGCAGGTGGCCTCAACTGGGCCAGCCTGCCCATGAAGCTGTTCGCAGGCGGCAATGCGAAGTTCTGGAATCCCGCCGACATCGACTTCTCGCGCGACCGCGAAGATTGGGAGTCACTCACCGAACTCGAGCGCGACTACGCCGCACGACTGTGCGCTCAATTCATCGCAGGCGAGGAAGCCGTCACCCAGGACATCCAGCCGTTCATGGCGGCGATGCGCGCCGAGGGGCGCCTCGCCGACGAGATGTATCTGACGCAGTTCGCGTTCGAAGAGGCCAAGCACACGCAGGTGTTCCGGCTCTGGCTCGACGCCGTCGGGCTGACCGGCGACCTGCACCACTACCTCGACGACCTGCCTGCCTATCGCCAGATGTTCTACGAGGAGCTGCCCAGTTCGCTCGAGGCGCTGTCGTCCGATGCCTCGCCGGCCGCGCAGGTACGCGCTTCGGTGACGTACAACCACATCATCGAAGGCATGATGGCATTGACGGGATACTATGCGTGGCACCGGATTTGCCTTGACCGCTCCATCCTCCCCGGCATGCAGGAGATCGTGCGTCGCATCGGTGACGACGAACGGCGTCACATGGCGTGGGGCACGTTCACCTGCCGGCGCCACGTCGCCGCTGACGACGCCAACTGGTCGGTCTTCGAAGCAAGGATGAACGAGCTCATTCCGCTGGCGCTGCGCAACAGCGACGACGGATTCGGGCTCTACTCCGACGTTCCGTTCGGCCTGACGCAGGAGGAGATGTCGCAGTACGCCTCCGAGAAAGGGATGCGGCGCTTCGGCACGATCAGCAGCGCCAGGGGTCGCCCACTCGAAGAGATCGATATCGACTACTCCCCGCTGGTGCTCGAGGACACTTTCGCCGACGAGGACGCAAAGGCGCTGGCCGCCGTCTAAACGGGCTCGTCGACGGATGCGGCGGTGCGGGCTCCGCGTCGTGTCGTCGCACGCGCGACCATGTACAGCACTCCCCCTGCGGCCAGCAGAATGGCTGCGAACAGCCAGACTCTGGCCGTCTGCTGGGACAGCAACAGCACGCAGGACGCGACTCCGAGCACCGGCACCGCCGTCCAGACCCGGAAATGTTCATGCTCGACGGTGTCGCGGCGCAGTACCAGCACGGCCACGTTCGTGGAGATGAACACGAACAGCAGGAGCAGCACAACGGTCTCTGCGAGCGTCGACAGGTCGCCGACCAGAGTGAGCAACATCGCCACCGCTGTGGTAGCCGCAATCGCCACCCACGGCGTTCGACGTTGCGGCAGCACATTACTCAGCACGGCGGGCAGCAGGCCTGCGTCTGCCATGCCGTAGGTCAGCCTGCTGGCCATGATCATGGTGAGTAGCGCGCCGTTGGCGACGGCAACCAGTGCGATGGCACTGAATAACCAGTCCGGTATCCCGACGCCGGACGCCGCGACGACCGACAGCAGAGGGCCTGACGATTCGGCGAGCTCTTTCGGGGAGAGTGCCGTCGCGCTGGCGACGCCGACCATCGCATACAGCACACCCGCGGTTATCAACGCGCCGAAAAGCGCTGTGGGATAGACCTTGCTCGGATTGCGGATCTCTTCGACTACGTTCGCCGACGTCTCGAAGCCGACGAAGGAGTAGTAGGCGACGATGGCGCCACCAAGGACGGCAAGCGCCGGTGTCGCGCCGTCGGGGAACTGGGTGATGCGGCTGAGGTCGCCGCGCGCGCCGCCGACCATGATCGACACGGCGATGACCACAATCAACAAGCCGGTGAGTTCGATCACGGTCATGACGACATTGCTCTTGACCGACTCGCTGATGCCGCGTGCGTTGACGGCCGCCACCAGCGCCAGGAACACGATGGCGGCGGGGATGGCGGGGATATCGACGAACGTGGCGAGGTAATCGCCGGCGAACGCCAGCGCCAGACCGGCGGCGCTCGTCACGCCGGCTGCCAACATGCAGAACCCGACGAGAAAGGACAGCAAAGGCTTTCGGTAGGCGCGCTCGGCGAAGATGGCGGCGCCGCCGGCCTTCGGGTATTTGGTGACGAGTTCTGCGTAGGATCCCGCGGTAAGGAGCGCGAGCAGCAGAGCGGTCACCAGCGGCGCCCACAGGACACCCCCGACATCCTCGGACAAGACGCCCATCAGCGCGTAAATGCCCGCGCCGAGCACGTCGCCGAGGATGAACAGGAACAGCAACGGACCGGTGATGTTGCGTTTCAGCTTGCCGTCGGCGCCCGCAGTGTCTTCACTCTTGGTTGTCTCCGTTGGAGATGTCATACCGCGTTTGATACCCCGGCGGACGGCCGTAAACACCGGGCCGTTCCACGGAATGTCGAGGCAGCCGGTGTCGCGGCTATCGAGTGGGATTGACGATCGCCCCGATCATGCCGATCCCACACTGGCCCGGAGCCTGCTGCAGGACGTCGCTGCAGCGGTCTCCGATCTGCCGGGCGCCGATCCGACCGTTGAGTGCATCACGCACCGATTCACCGCGGGCAGCAAGGATGTGCTGCTCGGCTGGTATCCGGAACAAAGCTGGAGATGGACGAGTCGGCGCGCACCCGCAAGTTCGGCAAGTACGGCTCCGCCAAGTACATCTATCCGCGAGAAATCATGGCCGAGCTGCGGTCCTGGTTCGAAAGCGAGTTGGCCACAACGCTTCCCGCGGCTCGTACTCTTTATTGGACGTAGCCGTCTACGGCTGCTGTTGGACCTGTTCGAGCGCAAGCCCGGTGCTGCGAGGGCCAAGGAAACCGACGTCGAGGCATAGCAACACGATCAGGGCCGCCGAGCCGGAGAACACCGCGACGGGCCCGAGCGCCGCGAGTGCGGGCACCGCGATGAACGGCATGACGGTCGAGGTCGCACGGGACAGCGAATAGCAGACGCCGCTGGCCGTGCTGCGGATCGCGGTGGGAAAGATCTCGGCCTGGTAGATGTGGAAGCCGTTGGAGAAGATATTGGAGACAGCGGTGAGCAGAAAGCCGGCGAGAACAATCACCGGGACGCTAGTCGAAGCGGCGAACACGATGCCGCACACGGCAATTCCCAGTGCTGAGGCGATGATCAGATGCTTGCGCTCGAACCGTTCGACCAGTGGAACAGAAATCAGCGACCCCAACGGGTACCCGGCGAAGGCCAGCGCCGCGTACCCCAGTGATTCAGTCACCTCGAACCCCTTGCTCACCAGGACGAGCGGCGCCAAGGTGCCGAATCCGTAGTAGGCAACCGTCTGCAGGACCTGGAAGATCACCAGCATCACGGTGCGCTTGCGGTAGTCCCGGAATGCAATCTTCAGCGCCTGTGCGACGCTGGGCGCGTCGTCGCCGGCATCGGCGACAGTGTCAGGTGGAGGTGACTCCGCGACGACCGTGCCGGGCGCGACCTTCGCCACCACCGATTCGACGACCGCACGGGCCTCGTCGCGGCGGCCGCGGCTCTCCAGCCATCGCGGCGACTCCGGCAACATCGTGCGGACGGCCATGATGAACACCGCACCCAGGCCGCCGAACAGCAGCAGCCATCGCCACCCGTCGATGCCGAGGAACTCCTGGCGTGCCACCAACCTGCCACCGAGCAGAGCCGCGAGCGGCACGCCGAGGAAACCGATCGTGTAGGCCCACGCCGTCATCCGGCCCCGGCGGTTGGCGGGCATGAACTCGGCCAGGTAGGTGTCCACGAGCACCAGCTCGGCGCCCAGCCCGACGCCGGCAAGGACGCGCAGTACGAGGAACGTCTCAATATTCGGCGAGAATGCGGCGGCGAATGAGAACACCGAATAGACAAGCAAATTGAGGATGAACACCCGGCGGCGCCCGAGCCGGTCCGCGGCGATCGAGAGCACGTTGGCACCGATGAACATGCCTGCGAACCCCGCCGCGATCACCATGGATTTGCCCAACGATCCCAGCCCGAACTCCTTGGCGAGAACCGGTGCGAGCACGCCGCCGAGAAAAACCTCGTACAGGTCGAAGAAGGTGCCGATGCCGACCAGCACGACCAGTCGCCAGTGCCAGCCGCTGACCGGGAGCCGCTCCAAAACCGACGACGCCGTGGTAACCGGTGCCGGACTACTCATATCGCCTCCTGCCGCCGGTGTCATTCTCGTGCCCGGCGACCCGAAGGGCTATCACCACAGCGCAGAGATTCTCGCCTGGGTCGGTTATTGGGATCGGTAGCGGTCGACACTCGATCTACTTGCGCCATGACGACGCCAACCCGGCGATGCATGACGACAAGGAGACCAGCAATGAGCATCATCCCCGCCCGCGTCCAGGAACAGGTGAGCCGCGTCGACCGGACGCGCAGCCTCTACATCGGAATCGCTGCAGGCATCACGGCGCTGTGGTCCCTCTACCGCGTCTTCTGGCTGTTCTATGCGGCGGCGACCCTCTCCAGCGTCGGCTACACCGGCGTCTCGCTTGCCTTCCCGCTGGTGCTGTGGGGGGCCGTCACCATCGTCGCGGGCGCCGTCGGCGCCGTCTTTCTGCTGCGCTACTCCAAGCAACCCTGACACCGCCGAAACCCCTGGAGAAGGGCCGCCTCGAGCGGCCCTTTTTTGGTG
>Ga0164306_10001163_pt1 | contig 11499 bp, 6 predicted proteins | sample Whisoiple_242_MG_FD_110213 | JGI IMG/M metagenome (GOLD analysis project Ga0164306, IMG submission 110213) | Soil microbial communities amended with fresh organic matter from upstate New York, USA - Whitman soil sample_242_MG | ecosystem: Environmental > Terrestrial > Soil > Unclassified >... | reverse complement strand
CGAAAGCCCGGGATTAAGCATTCCGAGCAATCGTTCGCTCAGGTGGAACTTTTCGGCAATGGCCTCTTTCGCGTTCCGGTAACCAACACGTTTCATCCCCTTCATTTCTTCCATCTTTGCTGGAATGTGCTCAGTGAAGGGACCCTTCAGATCGGATTCGGTCAGAACATATTGAGTGAGGATGGGCCGTGTATCGGCTGAGAGCGACGAAACGATCTCGTTTGTGAGGGGTGGGTCCGCAGGCAGACCTTGCGCTTCGGCGTAAGCGGATAGCGCCTTGTTCACGTTCTCACCGGGATTGCCGTCGATTTCCCCCGGCGAGAAATGCGCCCGGTCCAGCAGAACCTCAACCTTGACAAGGAGCGGTGATGTGCCGTGCCGCGCTGGCCGCTTTCCCGAGAACGTGGCCTTTTCGATAGTCTGTTCGTCCAGTCGTTCTGACGCGTGAGCTACCGAAATACTCAATGCCAGTATCATGATGGACGAAAAAACGTGCACCTTGCGCGTGAAGTTGGCCGCCACCGCCGAAGCTAATGTCCGCGAAGAGGGCCTCGATTGTTTCGGGACCTGTCGTTTACTAGCCCCGATCGTGGACGACGGTCTTGCTGCGAATTCCATCATCATTTCTTTCTTGGCGGGCTGGGCGAGGCCTAATCACGGTCGTAGGGGTTTGCCTGTTTCGCAAGCATCAATGAAGGTGATTGCCGAAAGTTCCCGAATCGATGGCACCATTCAATTGGCGCCTTCGGCTGTTCATCCAATCGATTGTTTGTGCGCGGCTAACGGGACGCTGATCAGGAGCCTCAGGACGCTACCGTTTGCTGTAAGGTCGTCGGCCGGATCTTCGAGCGTCGACCGGTGCGTGCGGTGCAATCAGTAAATAGGCCGCAGGCTCCTAGCCCGCGGCCTATTGGTCTCCGCCGATCTATGTTCATCTCAACAAAAAGACCGCTCAATAATCTGCTCAGCGGCCATCCGGCTTAAAGTCTGTCCGAGATGAAATCATGACTTCCAAGGGCCGGCGTCTCCGACCATACGCGGTCCAACGACACTATTGAAGACCAATACCGGTCCCAAAAGCGAAACCAGGGAAAGTGTGGCCGTACGAACACATGATTATTTTCACCGTACGCATGCTCGGCCGTCCGCTCGCCCCCCGAAAACAGGTAACGATGCGCTGTTTTACGGCAGACGACTATATCTCCTATATCTCCAGTTTCTCCAACCGCACGGGCCCTGGCATTCCCTTCTCGGACGCACGCGATAGCGCCGATTGAAACCGGGGCTTGCCCGAAAATCTTTTTGGTTGGTCATGACGGCCTCCGCCGCCGTTGGAAAGAACGACACGCACCCGCGCCGCCGGATTAGCAAACGGCGAATCCGAAACGCTCCGAGAGCGCGAAGGTTGCTAGGGCTACCGAGCTATCAATTTTTTCCCGCGAGCAGCGCTTGCTGGTGCGACGGTTGCCGAATTGGTTCCGCGGCCCAGGAACTCGTTGCCAGGTCAGAAGCGAACAGGTTCCAACTTTGACCGAGTCGCAGGACCTCACAGGAACGAAGCCAACGGCTTCGGATTAAAGCTTTGTAAGCTCGGTCGCAGCCGCTGCCCTTTGGTTGGGGCGCGGTGTCGCTGTTCGAGCGGTACTCGAAATCAGGCGACAATGCCAAGCTCAAGGACTGAGCTCGCAACACGCTGCCGGCCTTGCAGCATCACTTTGAATGGACAAGAAGCGGAGCTGATTTTGCTGTTGCGGCAACCGCACTGCGCATTTTTGCCCTCGCCCCGCATAGCCTCAGGGAGGCGAGGGAGATGACCGAGTTCGACATTCGCAAGGGGATGCCGCCCGTCAAACTGGCGCGCGATGAATTTGAGCGACGCTATCGCAGCAGGTTTGTCGATCCCGTTTTTGCGCCCCTTAAACAAGAACTATCCTTGATTGTTGCGGCTGCATGGGATGCTTACAGCCATTCGCGCAAGGCTCCATTGACGCGACGGGCGGGACCTGGTTTCTCCGATCCTGACTACGAGATCGCGGTGGATTGGTTGGCTGCCCGAGAAGCTATCCTGCAGGCGCAGCGACGTCATGATGACACCGGCGAAACGCCTCGTATTCTGATCATCAACGGTTCAGCCCGGAGCGAACATACCTGCCCGGGTGAAATGTCCAAGACCTGGCGGTTGGTCAAGCTCGCGGAACCGCTTCTCGTTGAAATGGGTATCGCGGTCGAGATACTCGATCTGTCAAGGCTGACGTCGGAATTCGGCAAGCAAATCCATCCGTGCAAGTCCTGCGTTTCGACCTCGATGGCGCTCTGTCACTGGCCTTGCAGCTGCTATCCGAACTATTCGCTTGGTCAGACCGATGATTGGATGAACGAGATCTATCCGCTTTGGGTCGCGGCCCATGGCGTTATGATCGTAACCCCCGTCCATTGGTATCACGCGCCGACTGCGTTGAAAGCCATGATCGACCGGCTGGTCTGCGCGGACGGTGGTAATCCCGATCCGTCCTCGACCCATGGTAAGGCGGCCGCGGAAGCCAAGGCGCTAGCTGAGCGGCTGGCCATACCCGCGGCATTTGGCGGGACGGCATTTCGGCATTGTGGTTCACGGCGACAGCGTCGGCGCCGAGACGCTGCGCCGCTCGCTGGCCGACTGGCTGACCGATATGGGCTTGATATCCGCCGGCGGGATGGCTGAGAGCGACGGATACATCGGCTATATGGAGCCGTATGCGACGTCGCATCAGGCCCTGGATCAGGACGAAGCGTTCCAGCAGGAAGTCCGGAACGTGGCGCAAGCGCTTGGCAATGCGGTCAAACTTCATCGCTCCGGCAAGCTGGAAAATCCAGGCAATGGTCTCCTCGATCCCGATCCGAAATAGCGCTTGTTACGGCTGACCGGCCTGTCAGCCGAAAACCTGGACCTGCTCCCAGCGAAGCCGTTCTCGGAAGCAAGCTATACGCATGTCGATCTCACTTGAGCCGGATGCATTGATCTTGGGACGATGGCGACGTTGGGATGGCGGCGCGTTATGCGTTGACGGAAATGGCTCGGCCTCGGTATTGCGCCGGTTGGAAAGGCAATCGCCGTCTATCTGAAGGGCGGGCAAAGCCATTTCGTCTTGCGTTTTCCCAAACCTTCGGGAAACCGCAACCGTTCCCGCAACGGATCCGACTACGGTTCTGCGCGTCATCCTGCAAGGGGCTCAAAGCGTTGCGACGGATCGCGAGCCGACCGGCCCGGCGATGGGGCGTTCGGATGGCAGCTCGACAATACGCAGATTGCCCCGCTTGCGACCTACGTCCGTACCGAGTTTGGAGGAAAGCACCGTCCGTCAGCGAGGCCGATGTGCAGAAAGCCCGCTCCAGGCTCGCGGCTGAAACGAATTGACCTGCTGCTTCTCAGGTTCGCGTGAGAAAATCCATCGTCTCAGCCAAAGCATGCGGCAAGCCGGGACAGCCCCTCGGTGAACGAGGGCTCCCCTTTATGCCTGAGCTCCATAAAGACGGCAGCAACAATCAGGGCCCTGATAGACGTGTGTGAGCACCGTGGCGGAATTGAACTCGGCGCCAAACGAACTGGCGGGCCGTCTTACTCAACCGGAAATCGTGTTATTGCGGGAGGCATGCCAGCACTACTACTGGTTGTTATTTTCATTCGATTTTTACTGTTTTTTTACTGTTAATGAATAGCTACCCGGGGACGACCTGCATCTTGGGGGATTCACGTGGCATTCTTGCAACTGAACATTCGTGGGCGACTGATCCTGGGCTTTAGCCTGCTTTGCATCCTGCTGGCCGCCGTGGTCGGCACCACGATCATCAAGGTGAGCACGGTCAACGAATCCACCGATCGAACGGTCAACCTGCGGGTTCCGACCGCCATGAACGCAGGCGAATTGGTGGCGGACGTCTACGCTTCGCTTGCGTCGCTCCGTGGCTGGCTGATAACGGGTAAGGATGTCTTCAAGGACGAACGCGCGATGCTCTGGAAAGACATCCAGGCGCGCGGCTCCGAGATGGATCGTCTTTCGGGCCAATGGACCACCGAGCAGAACAGGTCGGACTGGAAACAGGCCAAGCCGTTGCTGGATGACCTGCGAAGCGCACAGGACAAGGCCGAAGCGATCGCCCATACCATCGACGAGCAGCCCGCGGCAAAGATTCTTGCAACCGAGGCAGCTCCGCTCGCCAAACTCATGCTGCAGAAGTCAACCTCGATCATCGACGAGGAGGGCGGCATAGCCTCCACGGATGCGCGCAAGAGTCTGTTGATTGACCTTGCCGACATGCGCGGCAGCATGGCGATGGCGGTCGGCGCGATCCGCGCCTACCTGCTGACAGGGGACGAGGCTTTCAAAACCGAGTTCGCTGAACTTTGGGCGCTCAATCAGAAGAAGTTCGACGCGCTCGAGAAGCGACGATCGGAGATGACGGTCGATCAGCAGAAGGCGTTCGACGCTCTCGTGGGAGCCCGTACCAAGTTTGCGCCGCTGCCGCAGAAGATGTTCGATATCCGCGCCTCGGACCGCTGGAACATGGCGCAGTGGTTTCTGACCAACGAGGCTGCCCCCCGCGCCAACAGGCTGCTCGATATCTTCGCGGGCACCAGGAACGAGGGCGGCTCGCGTTCCGGCGGAATGGTTGCACGGCAACGGGACAGCCTGAAAAAAGATGGTGCCGCGGTTCTCGCGGAAACCGGTTTTCTCACGACCTTGCTCTGGGTGCTGCTGGGTGTCGGCATCGGCGTCGCCTCTGCGGTCGTCTATCTGACCAATCGCTCGATCGTGCCACCGATTCTCAAAATGGCGGGAGTGATGCAGCAACTCGCCGGTGGCGACCACTCGGTGGTGGTTCCCTCCACCGACAAGAAAGATGAAATCGGCTTGATGGCGCGAACTGTGCTGATCTTCAAGGAAAACATGATCAAGGCAAAGGAGCTTGCCGCCAAGGAAGCGGAAGCTATCAGTGCGCGGATGGCGCGCGCCTCACGGGTCAACGAACTCACCCAGGCGTTCGATGCGGACGTGTCGTCGGTGCTGAGGTCGGTGGCGGCAGCTTCAACCGAACTTCAGGCGACAGCGTCGTCGATGACGGCAACGGCCGAGGAAACCAGCAATCAAGCAACCGCGGTTGCGGCGGCGACGGAAGAAGCCTCAACAAACGTACAGACCGTTGCGGCGGCATCCGAGGAGCTCGCCAGTTCCGTTACCGAAATCGGCCGTCAGGTCGCATCGTCGGCGGCGATCGCACAGAAAGCCGTCACGGAGGCCGAACGCACCAATACGACGGTCCAGGGGCTGTTTAACGAAGCCGCCAGCATCGGCGACGTCGTCAAGCTGATCAGCGACATCGCCGGCCAGACCAACCTTCTCGCGCTCAATGCCACAATCGAAGCCGCGCGTGCCGGGGAGGCTGGCCGCGGCTTCGCCGTGGTGGCAGCTGAAGTTAAGAGCCTCGCCGAACAAACCGCCAAGGCAACGGAGCAGATTAGCACTCAGGTCTCGTCAATTCAGACCTCGTCCAGCGAAGCCGTTAGCGCTATCAAAGGGATCACCGCGACCATTAACGAAATGAACGAGATCGCTTCTGCGATTGCCAGTGCCGTGGAGGAACAGGGTTCGGCCACGCAGGAGATCGCGCGCAACGTGCAGCAAGCGGCACTCGGTACCAGCGAAATCACATCGAACGTCAGCGGTGTTCAGCAAGCTGCCGGCGATACTGGCACCGCAGCCCATCAGGTTCTCGAAGCATCCAACGAGTTGTCTCGGCAGTCCGAGACGATACGAGGTCAGGTCGAGTCCTTCCTTAGTAACATCAAGGCCGCTTAATCCGGCCCGCTCTCCGTCATCACTTCTTGCTGGCGTGGCGTTGTCCGCAGGGCGGATGACGGCATCGACCGAGCCGTTCGGCTGCCGCGGAGCTTTTCCCGGTATTGAGAAAGCCACGGCACCGCAGCACGACACAATCGGTGCTTGTATTTTTACAGATCAACAATTTAACCTTTAAAAAACGAGAACTTATTATTGCTGGGAGGGAACGATTTCGCGCGCCATAGGGCAGGCATCGAATCGATTGCTGCAAGACGTCGAGTTGCAATCAGCCAGGAAAGAACATGAGCATTTTTTTGCTTCGCCTTACAGGATCACGGCGATCGGAGACGGAATACAAGGGGTTGCTGCCATGAATCTCAAGATCCGCACAGTACTGCCACTCATCGTCTCCGCGCTCGCGCTGATGGCCGTGGCATCGGCCGGGCTGAGTGCCCGTAGTGCGATGCTTAGGCGTTGGGATTCCGAGGCGTTCCTCAAGGTCAACCGGCTGTCGCAATTATTGTTGCAGAGCGGTGGCCAATGGGCGGTCGAGCGCGGGCTGACCAACGCGCCGCTGAATGCTCCCGCTGTAGTGCCGTCCGAGCGGCGCGCGGAGATTGCCAAGACCCGCGTCGTCGCCGATCAGGCATTTCGCGAAGCTGTGGAGGGATTGCGGACGATCCCTGCGATGAAGGCCGGCGAACCCCGCATCGTCGAAGCCGAGAAGGCATTTGCGGCTTTCGAGGCATTCCGCGCCCGGCTCGACGATAATCTCGCCAAGCCCGGATCGGAGCGGACGCCGGAGATCGTATCGGGTTTCGCTCCTGCGATCACCAATCTGATTGAGGTCTCCGCCAACAACCTGCGATTGACGCTGGAGACGCTTACTGTTCCGCCCTCGGCGGCGCTGACTCAACTCATCGGACTTCGGCATCTGACCGCGCTTATGGCTGAGAATGCGGGCAGGGAACGATCATTCTTGGGCGGCATCATCGGCGGACGCAGCAAGCTCACCCCCGAGGGCATACGTCGTGTAGCGGGCTTCCGGGGCGAAGTTGATATGGCTTGGAACACCATTTCGGCGATCAAGCAGCGCAACGATATCCCTGCAAAAATCACCGACGCGATCAACGATGTCGATAACGAATATTTCCGAGACTACGGCCAAACGCGCGATGCTGTGTTCGCTTCCGGTGATAGCGGCGACTACAAGATCAGCGGCGACGACTATGTCGCGCGTGCCACAAAGGCGATCAATTCGATCCTGCGGCTTGCCGACGTGATCGGAGCTACCGCCAATGAAGCGGCTGACGTGGATTTGGCGGAGAGCGCATCGAAGCTGACGCTGTACGGCGCGTTGCTGCTCGCCTGCGTGGTTCTTGCCGCTCTGAGCTTCTGGATCGCGTTCTCACGTATCCTGCGGCCGCTCTCCGCCATAACAGTGGCAATGCGCGAACTCGCGAAGGGCAACTTGCAAATCGTGTTGCCCGGCCTTGGCCGAGGTGATGAGATCGGCGAGATGGCGCAAGCGGTGCTGGTCTTCAAGGAAAACGGCATCGAAAAAATTCGCCTGGAGGAAGCACAGATGACGAGTCGGGCGGCTGTGACTCGACGCCAGGAGGAAATCGATCAGTTGATCGGCCTGTTCGCCCGCAGCGTGAGCGGTTCATTCAAATCGCTCTCCGGCGCGTCCGCTGATATGTCGCAAACATCGATCTCGCTTGAAAGCGCGGCGCAGACCACAGGAGCTCAGGCCACGCAGGTTCTGAGCGAGGTCGAACAGACCTCGCTTAACATCCAGACTGTGGCGGCGGCTTCGCAAGAGCTGTCAGCGTCGATCTCCGAAATCGGCCGTCAAGCCAGCGAATCGGCGCGCGGCTCGAACGGAGCGATGCGACAGGCCGAGGCGGTCGTGGCCAAAGTTGAGGAATTGCGTCACGCGTCAGCCGAGATCGGCAGCGTCGTCAATCTGATCAACACCATCGCGGGGCAGACCAATCTGCTGGCGTTGAAACGCCACCATCGAGGCCGCGCGTGCCGGCGAGGCCGGGCGTGGTTTCGCGGTGGTAGCCGGCGAGGTCAAGGCCCTGGCGGAGCAGACCGCCAAAGCGACCAGCGAGATCGCTCATCAGGTCGCCTCGATCCAGTCCGCAACCAACGGCGCCGCCGAGGCGATTCAGGAAATCTCCGGCACCGTCCGCGGCGTCAACGAGACAGCCGTGGCGATCGCCACCGCGGTGGAGCAGCAAAGCGCCGCAACCGTGGAGATTGCACGCAGCATCGAATCAGTGACGGCCAACGCCGCCAGCATGACGCGCAGCATGGGACAGGTGCAGGGGGCCGTCGATGCAACCACTGGCAATGCCGCCGAGGTGAGGCGAACATCCTCGGCGCTTTCGCACGACACTAACATGCTGAGCAGCGAAGTAGAGGAGTTTCTTGCGGCTCTGGGCGATCTTGGCGAAAGCCGGGAACTGCGGACGCTGGATGTCAATCTTCCGGCAACTGCGATCGTCGGTAGCCAAAGCGTCGCCGGACGGGTGCTGAAAGTATCGCCGGTAATGGTGCTGTTCGATGGCCAGTTGGCGGTTTCGGCCGGAACGTTGGTGGAATTGAGTATCGATCGTCTGGATCGGCCGCTACGCGGCCGCTTCGTCGATCGGATTGCCGGCGGCTGTCAGATCCAATTGCTGCTCAACCACGAACATCTGACCTTCATGGAAGGCGCCATGACCCGGCTCGCAGCGGCGGCATGATTACCGCGGCGCACCAACCCAGCGAGCCATCGGTCGTCGGGGGCCTGCCCCCCGACGAAGCCGACAGGCTTGCTGCGCTGGCGCGCTATGAAGTTCTGGATACGCCGCCAGAGCCCGCGTTCGACCGCATCGTTCGATTGGCCGCGCTGCTGCTCGACGTTCCAATCGCGCTGATCTCGCTGGTCGACGCCGGCCGGCAATGGTTTAAGGCTCGGTACGGGCTCGACGTGCGGGAAGCGCCGCGCACTATCGCCTTCTGCGATCATGCGATGCGCGGCACCAGCATTCTGGTGATACCCGATGCGAAACTCGATCCGCGGTTTTGTGAGAATCCGGCGGTGACCGGCGACATGGGTCTGCGCTTCTATGCGGGCGCGCCGCTGGTGACGCCCGACGGTTTTGCACTGGGCACGATATGTGCCATCGATCGTACGTCCCGGCAATTGAGTGCAAGGGACACAGCGATCCTGGCCGCGCTCGCCGAACAGGCTCTACATGAGCTGGAAGTCCGCTCCGCGTTGGGCGAATTGTACCGGGAAGTGGCTGAAGGACGCCGCACCGCGCATACGTTGCAGGGCGAGGGAGCCAAGCTGGCGGCGCTGCTCAACGCCACCGAGAATGCCGTTGTGACGACCGATACCGATGGCCGGGTAGCGAGCCTTAATCGCGCCGCCGAGGCGATGTTCGGGTTCGAACCCGGCCAATCCATCGGCAAGCCGATTGCCGATTTGATCTCTACCGAAGACGATGATGCCGATGGCGCGAATCTAACCCGATCGATCAATGGTTACGGCCGGCGTCAGGATGGGACGCAATTCCCGATCGAGGTGTCACGCGCGCGCTGGACCGACGCCCGAGGCGAGCTGGCATCCGGAGCGATCGTGCGGGACGTTACCGAACGTCACCGCGCCGAGGCCGAAGCCCGCCGCCGCTTAGCTGCGGCGCACTCCCACGAGACGCTCGCCGCGCTTGGCCGCACCGCCGGCGGAGTGGCACATGAACTGAATAATCTGCTGCAGCCGATCATCGGTCTGACCCAGCTGGAACTGGATCAGTTGCCGAGTGAAGGTACCGACGAGCAGATGGAGAGCCGCGAGAGTCTCGCAATGATTCTAAGCTCCGGCAACCAGGCCCGTGAAGTAGTCCGCAGGCTGCTGACGTTCGCCCGAAAGGCCAAACCGGCAGTGGCGCCGGTCGACTTTCCCGCCGCGCTGTGCCGGAGCATAGCGTCCCTTGGCGAGCTGCTGCCGCCGGGCATACATCTCGAACAGATCATCGACTCCGCCGCGACCGGCGTTGCCACCATCAACGAGAACGAATTGGCGGAGGTCATGGTCAATCTGGCGACCAACGCGGTCGACGCCATGGATGGCAAGGGAACACTGACCATTCGGCTCGATCGACTTGAACTGACCGAGGCCGCTGCGTCGCTGGGAATAGCGGCGGGTTGCTGGTTCAGAATATCGATTACCGATAGCGGTCATGGCATGAATGCCGAGACCAAAGCGCAGATCTTCGAACCGTTCTTCACCACCAAGTCGATCGGGCAGGGCACCGGCCTCGGGCTGTCAATAGTCTATGGCGTGCTGCGCGACTGGAAAGGCTCCATAAAAGTCGACAGCACGGTGAACTGCGGCAGCACCTTTAATCTGTACATCCCGGTTTCCCAAACACCATAACCAAGAAGGAGAAATATCATGGCCGACATTCTATTGATCGACGATATGAAGGGTGTTCGCCGCACCGTCAGCACGGTGCTGAAACGGGCTGGCCACAACGTCACCGAGGCCGACGAGGGTGGTGCTGGCCTCGAGCTTCTCAAGGGCGGAGCGCGATTCGATCTCGTTATCACCGACATGCTGATGCCGAAACATGACGGCGTGGAAGTGTTATTGTTCCTGGAACAGATGCGCAACCGTCCCAAGGTGCTGGTGATCTCCGGCGGCGGCAGTCAGATTTCGGCCGACGAGGCCTTCATGCTGGCGCGCAACAAGGCTGACGCCACGCTGGCCAAGCCGTTCGACAACGCCGACCTGCTTGCTGAAGTCGACAGGCTGCTCAAGGTCAACGCTTAACTACAACGGCCGGAGTGCGACGGGCGGTTCGGCTCCGTATGCAGAACATGGCGTCGGTTACCCGACAAAATGTAAAGCGAGCGACGAGCATTCCGATCGAGGCAAAGTGGCCTCGATCCGCAACGAGATTTCGTTGGCTTGCTGGTTTAACGCAGCCGTCCTGTTGGTTGTCGGCACGTGAGCGGCTTAAGACCATGGCGGTCTGACAAAGTTGCGCTAGGGGCGCGTGACTCACCGTCGATCCATAGCCAATTGCGGCAGGTAGCACGCGCATCACAGGGAAATCGATCGTGACGCGGGGCAGCGGGATCTGGGCGCGCTTCGCAACGCCGCAAGCCGCATCCCTGACGCGCTGCTCTGCTTGCGACAGACGCTCGTCTAAAGAGCCGTCCATGACGGTGACGTGAAGCTGCTCGCCGCCCTCAAGGCATCAGATAATGAGGATAGCTTGATCATTTATCCCAAAACTTTCGGCGCGAAGCCACGCGGGCCGGTATCGCGGATGGTGATGTTGGTGGCGGCGGCCGTGATGATTGTAGTGATCGCCTGCGGGGCCGGTTTCGCCATTTGGACTTTGCGCGAAAGCGCTTATGACGTGGTTGCCTTGGGCGAAAGCGGAGTCACCGCATCGTCGCGGCAAGACGTTGTGATGCTGGCTCGGCGTGAGGCCACGATCCTGTTGCTCGGCGCTGGAGGGACCGCGGCCGGCGTGCTCATCTTGCTGTCTTCCCTGGGGAGAGAGATCCGCGGCATTCGGCGCTCCGAAGCTTGGCTGGCCGAGCAGAATCTGGTGATCGATAAAAGCAAGCGGTTACTACTGGACACCCAGCGCATCGGCAATCTTGGTCACTT
>Ga0164306_10001162_pt1 | contig 11505 bp, 9 predicted proteins | sample Whisoiple_242_MG_FD_110213 | JGI IMG/M metagenome (GOLD analysis project Ga0164306, IMG submission 110213) | Soil microbial communities amended with fresh organic matter from upstate New York, USA - Whitman soil sample_242_MG | ecosystem: Environmental > Terrestrial > Soil > Unclassified >... | reverse complement strand
GCGCCGGGGCTGGTGTGCAGCCAGTCGCCGGCGACCGGCTCGTCGAACGGGTTGAGGTCGCCGAACAGGGTGTGCGGGATCTCCGCCCGCCACACGTCGCCGCCCTCGCGCACCCAGCCGGTGACGGGCTCGGCCCCGGTGATCACCACGTGCTCCCCGGGCGCGGCCTCGAACGTGATCCGGCGGTCGTCGGCGACGCCGCCGCGCACGGGGCGGACCCACTCGCGGTAGGTGCCCGCGTGCACCCGCACGGTGTCGCCGGGCAGCGCCGCCCGGGCGGCGCGCTGGATGGTGCGGAACGGGGCGCCGGGGCTCCCGTCCGCCCGGTCGGAGCCGGTCACGGCGACGTGGAGCGTGGTCAACGGGGTGGTCCTTCGGTCGTCGGGGCGGGGGCGCGCCACCGCGAAAGACTTTCCGCTCCGGCGCGTCGGTCTGCCGACCCTAGAGCGCGGCACCGCGTGATGGGAAGGGCGGATCGCGCCTTCCGTGCCGGAAAGACTTTCGATACGGTGGGGCCCATGTCGACCACGGGACCGCGCCGGCCCACCCTCGAGCAGGTCGCCGCCGCCGCGGGCGTCGCCACCTCGACCGCGTCGAAGGTGCTGAACGGGCGGCCCGGGATCGCGCCGGTCACCCGGCGCCGGGTGGAGGAGGCGATCGAGCGCCTCGGCTACGCGCCGACGACCGGCCCCCGCGCGGGCACCGCCCCGCTCGGCGTGGCGGTCGTGTTCCGCACGCTGGCGGACCAGTACGCCCTGCGGGTGCTCGAGGGCGTGGTCGCCTCGGCCCGCGAGCACGGGATCGAGGTCGTCGTCGACGTGCTCGACGCCGGCCCCGCCGAGGGCGACGCGGCGCCGCTGCAGCCGGCCTGGATCCGGCGCCAGGCGACCGGTGAGCGCGCGGGGGTCGTGCTCGTGACGACGCAGCCCACGGCGGCGCAGCGGGACCTGCTGCGGGCGCTCGGCGTCCCCACGGTGCACATCGACCCGGTGAACCCGATGGACGACTCGACGGTCTCGGTGGGGTCGACCAACTTCTCCGGCGGCGTCCAGGCCACCCGGCACCTGCTGGAGCTCGGCCACCGCCGGATCGCCTTCGCGGGCGGGGCGCCCACGTTCCTGCCCTCCGCCGAGCGGCTGCAGGGGTACCTGAGCATGGTGCGGGCCGGCGACGGCCAGGTGGACGACGCCCTGGTGCGGTCCCGGGCGCACACCTTCGAGGCCGGCCTCGCGATCGGCGACCAGCTCCTCGAGCTGCCCGAGCCGCCGACCGCGGTGTTCGCGGCGTCGGACTCGATCGCGCTCGGCGTCCTGGCGTCCGCGCAGCGGCACGGCCTCCGGGTGCCGCAGGACCTCTCGGTCGTCGGGTTCGACGACAGCGCCGCGGCGGCCTCCTCGGCGCCGCCGCTCACGACCGTGCGGCAGCCGGTGGTGGAGATGGGGCGGGTCGCGCTGCGCACCCTGCTGCAGCTGGCCCGGGGCGAGCGGGTCGACTCCCACCACGTCCAGCTGTCGACGACGCTGGTGGTGCGGGAGTCCACCGCGCCGCCGCCCGCGGCGGGCTGAGGCCCCGCGCCCGGGTCAGGCGGGCGCCGGGCCCGTGCTGGCGCGGACCGTGAGCGACGTGGCCAGCTCGACCCGCGGCGACGCGGGGTGCCGCCCCTCCGCCATGGCGAGCACCGTCCGCACGGCCATCCGGCCCATGTCGCCGAGGTGCTGGTGCACGGTGGTCAGCGGCGGCGTGGTCCAGGCCGCCTGCGGGGTGTCGTCGAAGCCGGAGACGCTGAGCCGCTCCGGGACGGGCACGCCGAGCGCGTGCGCGGCGCCCAGCACGCCGACCGCGATCTCGTCGTCCGCGGCCATGATCGCCGTCGGCGGGTCCGCGGAGGTGAGCAGCTCGCGGGCGTACCGGGTGCCGTTGTCCACCGTGAACTGGTCCGAGCGGACCAGCGCCGGGTCGGGCGCGAGCCCGGCGGCGTCGAGCGCGGCCCGGTAGCCGTACAGGCGCTCGCGGGCCGCGTCGGAGTCCTCGGGGCCGCCGATCCAGCCGATGCGGCGGTGCCCGAGGCCGATGAGGTGCTCGGTCGCGGCGCGGGCCCCGTCCCAGTTGCTCGACCCGACGCTGACCAGGCGGCGGTCGCGGGTGCCGACGGGGTCGACCATGACGAACGGCAGGGACGCGTCGGCCGCGGCGCGGATCAGGGCGCCCGGCCGGGAGAGCGTGAGCCCGACGACGCCGCCGACGCCGACCGCGAGCAGGTCGGCCACCCAGTCGCGGGCGACGGCCGGCTGGGTGCGGGTGTCGCGGTCCGGCGCGAGCCGGGTCAGCAGGTCGACGCGCTCGTCGGTCGCGGCGGCGAGCGAGCCCTGGAAGACGCCGAGGATGTAGGGGGAGGCGGGCAGGTCGAAGACGACGGCGAGCGCGCGGCGGTCGTGCGGGTGCGCCGGGCCCGGCGCGGGGCGGTAGCCGATCGCGGCGACGGCGTCGAGGACGCGCTCGCGGGTCTCGGCCGACACGTCGTCGCGCCCGTTGAGGGCCTTCGACACCGTCGCCTTGGACACGCCCGCCGCCGTCGCGACGTCGGACAGGGTGGCGCGCCGCCCGGCCGCACTCGTCATGGCTCTCCCTCGACCCGAAACTGTTTCGGCACTCTATAACGGTCCTGGCACGGCGGGGACCCGTTTCGCCTGGGGTGTTGCCGCCGGTGCCGCTCGTATCCTACGGTCGGGGTCCCGATACGAGTTGCGAAACCGTTTCGGACACCCGCGAGCAGCACCGGAGCCGCCCGCACCGACCGAAGGAGGTCCGCGCGCCAGTCGAGGCACCGCCGTCGACCCTGCTGATCGACGGCCGCCGCCCGTCCGACCTGCCGCTGCGCCACGTGTGGAGCGAGTGCCTGGGCGCGGGCCGCGCCAACGAGGCGCTCCGCGTCGACTGGCAGGACCAGTTCCGCGAGGCCGTCCGCGTCCTGGGCGCGCGCCACGTCCGGTTCCACGGGGTCTTCCACGACGACATGTTCGTGTACCGCGCCTCGAACGGCGGCGGGTTCGGCCCGCCGACGCCGCTGGCCGCGCCGGTCTACACCTACGCGTACGTCGACAAGGTGTTCGACGCGATCCTCGACGCGGGCGCCCGGCCGTTCGTCGAGCTCGGGTTCATGCCGCGCGAGCTGGCGCGGGACACGGAGACGCTGTTCTGGTGGAAGGCCCACGGCAGCCCGCCCACGGACATGGGCGCCTGGGTCGAGCTGGTCACGACGACCGTCCGGCACTGGATCGACCGCTACGGCCTGGACGAGGTCCGGCGCTGGCCGTTCGAGGTCTGGAACGAGCCGAACCTGGTCCCGCACTTCTGGACCGGCACCCGGTCGGAGTACTTCGCGCTGTACGAGGCCACCGCCCGCGCGCTGAAGGCGATCGACCCGGGGCTGCGCGTCGGCGGGCCGTCGTCGTCGGTGTTCGTCGCCGACGCCCGCTACGACGGCGAGTACCACGACAAGTCCGTCGAGGCCGCGACCGCCGAGGCCGCCGACCCCGACGCGCTGCCGTGGAAGCCGGTGTGGATCCGCGAGCTGATCGCGTTCTGCGCCGAGCGCGACCTGCCGCTCGACTTCCTGTCCACCCACCTGTACCCGACGGATTTCGCGTTCGACACCCAGGGCGTCGGCCGGCCGATCAGCCGGAACCGCGACGCTACCCGGGACGACCTGCGGCAGCTGCGCGCGCTGATCGCCGCCAGCCCGTTCCCGGACGCCGAGGTGCACGTCACCGAGTGGTCGACGTCGCCGTCCAGCCGGGACCACATGCACGACACGCTGTTCGCCGCGACGTACATCACCCGGGCGTTCCTGCAGTGCCAGGACCTCGCGGACTCCATCGCGTACTGGACGTTCACCGACGTGTTCGAGGAGGGCGGCGGCGGCATCGGGCCGTTCCACGGCGGCTTCGGGTTCGTCAACGAGCAGGGCCTGCACAAGCCGACCTTCCACGCGATGGCGATGCTCCACCGGCTCGGCGACCGCCTGCTGGCGCAGACGGAGCACGGCGTCCTCACCGCGACGTCGGACGGCGGCGTCGCCGGGGTGTTCTTCAACTACCCCGACTCGATGGGCGACCGGTCCGTCGGCAGCGCGACCAGCTACGCCGCCGCCCGCCGCCACCTCGGGGAGGGGCCCGCGCGCCGGGTCGCGCACACCGTCTCCGGCCTGCTGCCCGGCGCCGGGTACCGCGTCGAGCTCCTCGACTGGGAGCACGGCAACGTCGCCGAGGAGTGGCACCGCCGCGGCGAGCCGCTCAACCTCAGCCGCCGCGACGTCGCCGAGCTCGCCGCCGTCGCCGACGGCCTCGACCGCCGCACCCTCACCGTCGCCGACGACGGCGTCCTGACGATCGACCTCGAGCTGCCGGCCTGGGCCGTCGCCTCGATCAGCCCCGCCCCCACCACCCGCTGACGCGGGAGAAACCGAGAGGACCTCACCATGAGGATCACCGCGAAGTCCGCCGGCGCTGTCGCCTTCGCCGCCGTGTCCGCCCTCGCCCTCGCCGCGTGCGGCGGTGGAGGTGGCGGGGCGTCCGAGGAGGCCGGCGAGGACAACAAGCCCGACAAGCTCACCGTCGCCGCCTGGATGGACTTCCCGCAGGCGCTGCTCGACTCCTTCGAGGAGGAGACCGGCATCGAGGTCGTCGTCAACCGGTTCCCCGACGGGGCGTCGGCGCAGACCGTGCTGCGCAACGGGCTGTCCTCGGACGGCGCCGGCCTGTCCGACGTGCACCTGGTCGAGCTCGACTGGTGGACCGAGATGATGGCCGTGCCCGAGGACTGGGCCGAGCTGCCCGAGGTGCCGGACCGCTGGGTCGACTGGAAGGTCGCGCAGGGCTCGGTCGACGGCACGATCACCGGCTACGGGACCGACATCGGCCCGCTGGCGATCGCGTTCAACCAGGACATGCTGGCGGGGACCGGCCTCGCCACCGACCCGGAGTCGTTCGGGGAGCTCATCGGCGGGGACGACGCGACCTGGCAGACGTTCCTGGACGCGGGCCGCGAGTACGTGGCGACCAGCGACAACTACTTCGTCGACTCGCTGACCAACGCGTTCCAGGCGGCGATCAACCTGCTGCCGGCGGCGTTCGAGGACCCGGAGTCGGGCCTGCCGTACGACCTGGCGGAGAACACCGAGGTGAAGGACCTGTTCGCGATGTTCGCGGACGCCGCCGAGGACGACGTCTCGGCCGGCATCGCCATCGGGCACGCCGACTGGGGCGCCGGGTTCCAGAACCGGCAGTGGGCGAGCGTCGTCACCCCGGCGTGGATGACCGGGATCATCGCCGAGAACGCCGACGGCGTCGACGGCTGGCGCATCGCCAGCACGTTCCCCGAGGGCGGCGGCAACTGGGGCGGCTCGTTCTTCGCGGTCCCGTCGACCGGCCCGAACACCGCCTGGGCGATCGAGCTCGCCGACTACCTGACCACCCCGGACGCGGCGATCGACTGGTTCGACGAGACCGGCCAGTTCCCGTCGCAGCTCGAGGCGATGTCCGCACCCGAGATCGCCGAGACCGAGAACCCGTTCTTCGGCGACCAGCGCGTCGGGCAGATCTACGGCGACCTGGCCGCGGCCGCGGGGGACGCGGCCGCCGGCGGGTACCGCGGCGAGAACTTCGCGGGCATCCAGACGCTGGTCACGGACGGCATCCGGCTCGTCGAGTCGGACAGCGCCACCGCGCAGCAGGCCTGGGAGTCGGTGGTCGCGGACTTCGACGCGCTCGGCTTCGAGACCGCGGACTGAGCGGCCGACCGTGTCGACCAGGTCGGCCGTCCCACCCGACGCGCGCCGCGTCGGGTGGGGTCAGCGGTTCTCACGGTGGGACATCAAGGTCTCGCCCTACCTCTACGTCTCGCCCTTCTTCCTGCTCTTCGCGGTGTTCGGGGCCTTCCCGCTCCTGTTCAACGTGGTCGTCGCGGTGCACGACTGGCACCGCCGGGCCGGCATGGGCGACTTCGTCGGGCTCGACAACTTCACCTGGGTGCTCCGGCAGCCGCTGTTCTGGCGGTCGCTGGAGAACACGTTCTCGATCTTCCTGTGGGGCGCGGTCCCGCAGCTGGTCCTCGCGCTGCTCATCGCGGCGGTGCTCGACCAGAACCTGCGGGTGCGGACCTTCTGGCGGATGAGCGTGCTCGTCCCGTTCGTCGTGATGCCGGTGGCCACCGCGATGATCTTCGGCCAGGTGTTCGGTCAGTTCGGGCTCCTGGTGCCGAACCTCCAGGAGCTCGGGCTGCTCACGGGGTCGGACTCGCCGTTCTTCTCCGACCGGCTGCTGTCGCACATGGCCATCGGCTCGATGGTGGTGTTCCGGTGGACCGGCTACAACGCGCTGATCTTCCTCGCCGCGATGCAGGCGGTGCCCCGGGAGCTGTACGAGGCGTCCACCGTCGACGGGGCGGGGCGGCTCCGGCAGTTCTTCTCCGTCACCCTGCCGAGCATCCGGCCGACGATGATCTTCGTGACCCTGACGATGACCATCGGCGGGCTGCAGATCTTCGACGAGGTCCGGCTCTACGACGGCGGCGGCACCGGCGGGGGCAAGGGCGGTGCCGACAACCAGTGGACCACCGTCGTGCTCTACCTGTACGAGCTCGGCTTCGGCGACTGGCAGGACCGCCTCGGGCAGGCCGCGGCGGTCGGCTGGATCTTCGCGGTGATCATCGCCGTGTTCTCCCTGGTGAACTTCCTGCTCACCCGGTCCATCTCGTCGTCGCGGTCGCGCGGGGCCCGGGTCACCCGGGCCCAGCACCGCGCGGCCGTGGCGCGGGCCCGGGCGGTCGCGGCCGCCTCGACCCGGCCCGAGGCGGCCGCGGCCGCCGCGCCCGGGCGGGACGGGCCACCGCCCGACGCCCCGGTCCACGACGCCGACGTCCAGGAAGGAGCGAGCCGATGAGCACCGGGTACATCGGGAACACCGCGGGCAAGGGGGCGGTGCGGTACGCGCAGAAGCGCGCGGCGCGCGGCCGGCCGGTCCGGCAGCACGACGCCACCGGGCGCCGACCGGGCTGGGTGTCGTACGCCCTGCTGGTCGTCGTGGTCGCGGTGTCGGTCTTCCCGCTCTACGCCGCGGCGATGTACGGCTCGTCGACCAGCACTGAGATCGCCCGCGCCGTCGGCGACCTGCCGACGTGGTTCCCGACGCTCGTCCTGCTGGAGAACTTCCGGGAGGTCGTCACCGCCTCGCAGTTCAACTTCTGGACGGCGTTCGCGAACTCCGTGCTCGTCGCGGTCGCGGTGACCGCGTCGACGGTGTTCTTCTCGACGCTCGCCGGGTTCAGCTTCGCCAAGCTGACGTTCCGGGGCCGGCAGGTCCTGTACGTGACCGTGATCGCCACCATGGCGATCCCGGCCCAGGTCGGCACCATCCCGATGTTCATCATGATGAACGACTTCGGCTGGATCGACTCGCTGCTGGCGCTGACCGTGCCCACCCTGGTCACGGCGTTCGGCGTGTTCTGGATGACCCAGTACCTGCAGGAGGCGTTGCCGTTCGAGCTGGTCGAGGCGGCGCGGGTCGACGGCGCGTCGATGTTCCGGACGTTCTGGTCCATCGCGATGCCCGCGGCGCGGCCGGCCGCCGCCACGCTGGCGCTGTTCACGTTCGTGGGGTCCTGGAACAGCTTCTTCTGGCCGTCGGTCGTGATGCGGTCGCAGCTGACGATGCCGCTCGTGGTGCCGCAGCTGAAGGGCGCGTTCACCAGCGACACCGGCCTGGTCATGTCCGGGGTGTTCCTGGTCGCGGCGCCGCTGCTGGTCGTGTTCGTCGTCGCCGGGAAGCAGCTGGTTTCCGGCGTCATGGCGGGGGCGGTCAAGGGCTGACGCCCGGGGCGGTCGCAGGGGGCCGCGACCGCCCCGCCCCGTCACACCCCGAGCCCGTCCAGCGCCCGGGCCAGCGACCGGCGGCACGCGGCCTCGTGGTCCGGGACCCAGTCGCCGACGTACCCGCGCACCGGGATCTCGATCGTCATGACCAGGCCGAGCCACATCCGCGCGAGCAGCAGCCGCGCGGCGGCGCCGGGGGAGGTCACGTCCAGGTCGCCCGCGACGGCGGCCGGGACGCCGTCGCCCACCGGGTCGGCCCCGACCAGGTCGAGCAGCGGGTCGCCCCACAGCGCGCGCTCCGGGTCGATGACCCCGAGCAGCGCCCCCGTCGCCGGGTCCACGAACAGGTTGCCCGGCCACAGGTCGGTGTGCACCAGCCGCGGCACCGTCACCTCGTCGAGGGCGGCGCCGTGGGCGTCGAGCGCGGCCCGCACCCGCGCCGCCGGCACGTCGGGGACCCCCGCGCGCTCGGCGTCGGCGAGCAGCGCCGTGACCATCGCGGTGAACGCCGCGCGCCAGGTCGCCGCCTGCAGCGCCGGGCTCCGCGGGTAGCCGAACCGCTCGCCGGTGAGCGCGCCGAGCCCGGCCACGACGGCGCCGAGGTCCGCGTGGGCGCGGGCGGCGCGCGGGTCCTCGTCGGCCGCCCCGAACCCGGCCTCGGTCCACGGGACCCCGTCGAGGTGCGCCGCCACCACGACGTCGCCCGGCAGCACGGTGCGGGTGAAGTCGGTGTGCAGCAGCGCGGGCATCCGCAGGGCGGGGTGGCCGGCGGCCAGCGCGTAGACCTCGGCCTCGGTGCGGATCAGGTCGTGCTCGTGCGACAGCAGGGCCCCCGGGTCCGCGGCGGCGGTCTTCACCACGACGCGGCGGCCGTCCTCGAGGGTGACGCGGTAGGTCGTCGCGAAGGTGCCGCCGGCAAGGCGCTCGGCGGCTGCGAGCGCGCCGACGGGCGCGACCAGCGCGCGGAGGGCGTCGAGGGGCGGGGTGCGGACGTCGTCGTGGGGCACCCGGGCAGCCTAGGGGCCGCGCGGGGCCGCGGGCCGGGACCCGCACGACGACGTCCGCGGGCGTCAGCCGCCGAGCCCGGCCCGGTCGACCCGGCGGTGGAACCGCATGCCGGCGATGCCGCCGAGCACCGCGCCCACCAGGCTGACGACCGCCACGACCAGCAGCGCGATGATGCCGCCGGTGGTGAGGTCGCCCTCGGCGACGGGGATGCGCGGGAAGCTGTCGAGCCGGCCCAGCACGTTGTACCGGTCGCCGGCGACGAGCGCCACGAGGGCGACGACGATCGCGATGACGACCGCCCACAGCCAGACGGCGAGGCCCTGCTTCGCGCCGTTGAACCGCGCCATCCGGCCCGCCACATACCCGCCGCAGTAGTACGCGACGAACAGCACGACCGCGAGCACGACGGCGCCGACGACCCCGATGGACGTCGGGTCGGACGCCGCCTGGTCCGCGGCCTCGCCGACCGAGGTGTCGTTCGCGACGCCCACGGCGGCGCCGGCCGCCGCGGCGACGGCGGTGAGCAGGACGGCCGTGCCGGTGGCGGTGAGCCAGCCGAAGAACGCCGAGCCGACCTTGATGCCGCCGTACTCCTCCTTCTCGCGGGCCACGACGGCCTGGCGGTCGCGGGCGAGGGCGGGGGCGTCCGCGGTGCCGTCGGCGTCCGGGGCGGGGGCGACGTGCGCGCCCTCGGCGTGGTGGTCGGCGCGGTGGTCGGCCGGCCGCGCGACCGGGCGGTCGGCCGTGGCGGCGGGGGTCGCGGGGGTGGCCGGGTCCGCCGGGGCGGCCGGGTCCGCCGGGGCGGCCCGGCGGTCGGCGGGGCGGTCGGGGGTGGTGCGGGGGTCGTCGGAGGTGCTCATCGGGGGGTGCTCCTCGTCTCGTCGTCGCCGGGCGGTCGCCGGTCGACGGTCCTGGCCGGCCCGGTGCTGGGCTCGACCGGCCTCGATGCGGGCAAGGTAAGTCGGCCCGCGGGCGCGCGCGACCGCAGCGGGCGGGCCGGTGGCCGGGGGACCGGCGGGGCGGTGGCACGATGGCGCGGTGGCACACGACGACGCGACGCTGATCATCCGGGACGTGCGGCCGTGGGGCGGTGAGCCGTCCGACGTGGGCATCGCAGGGGACCGGATCGCCTGGGTCCGCCCGTCGGGCACCGCGGAGCCGGCGCCGGCCGCGGGCGGCGCCGAGGTCGTCGAGGGGCGGGGGCTGCTCGCGCTGCCCGGCCTGGTGAACACGCACGCGCACGCCGACAAGAGCTGGTGGGGCCTGCCCTGGCAGTCGTACGGCGGCGAGGGCGGCACCCAGGGCCGGATCGCGCACGAGCGCGCCCGCCGGGACGAGCTCGGCATCCCGAGCGCGCCCGTCGCCGAGCGGGTGCTCCGCGAGTACCTGCGCACCGGCACCACGCGGGTCCGGACGCACGTGGACGTCGACCTGGGCCTCGGCCTGCGCGGCATCGAGGCGGTCCGGGAGGCCGCGGCGGCGCTGGACGGGGCGGTCGAGCTGACCGTGGTGGCCTTCCCGCAGGACGGCGTGCTGCGGCGGCCCGGCGTGCTCGAGCTGCTGGACCGGGCGGCGGCCGCGGGCGCGGAGCACGTCGGCGGGCTGGACCCGGCGCTGATCGACCGCGACCCGGTCGGGCAGCTCGACGGGCTGTTCCGGATCGCCGCGGAGCACGGCTGCGGGCTCGACATCCACCTGCACGAGCCCGGCGACCTCGGCGCGTTCGAGATCGACCTGATCCTCGACCGCGTCGAGCGGGACGGGATCGCGCCGGGCAAGGTCAACGTGGCGCACGGGTTCGCGGTCGTCGACGTCGACCCGGCGCGGCGCCGCGACCTGCTCGACCGGATGGGCGCGCTCGGCGTGACGATGACGACGGTCGCGCCGGTCCGGATGCGGCAGCTGCCGCTCGCCGAGATGGACGCGGCCGGGGTCCGGTTCGGGTTCGGCACCGACGGGATCCGCGACCTGTGGAGCCCGTACGGGGACGGCGACCTGCTCGGGATCGCCTGGCAGTACGCGCGGGCCGGCGGCGTGGTGCGGGACGAGGACCTGCTCCGGGTGGTCGAGATCGCGACCCGCGACGGCGCGGCCTTCGTCACGGACGAGCGGCACGACCTGGCGCCCGGCGCCCGCGCGGACGTGGTGCTGCTCGACGCCGAGAACCCGATGGACGCCCTGGTGCGGCGGGTGCCGCGCGCGGCGGTCGTGGCGGGCGGCCGGGTGGTCGACCTCGCGGCGCTCGCGGCTCGCCCCTGGGAGTGACGGGCGCCGCCGCGCCGGCGGCCGGGTGAGCCGTTCCCGCAGGTGCGCGCCCCGACCGGGCACGATCCGTGAGACGGTGGACGGGTCGTTCGCTGACGAGTCCGCCGTCCCGGGCGGGCGCTGTGGCGATGCACGACCGTCCGCCGGGAGGTCGACATGCCCACCCTGACCGCGACGCTCGCCGAGGCCCGATCCGCCCACGGCACCATGAGCGTCACCTCCGACACCGTGTCCGACGAGCTCGTCGTGCGCGGCAGCGGCGAGCTCGACGCCGCGCTGCGCCCCACCTTCGACGGGGTCCTGGACACCGTCACCCGCAGCACCGCCCCGACCCGCCTGGACTTCCACGACGTGACGTTCTGCGG
>Ga0164306_10001161_pt1 | contig 11507 bp, 8 predicted proteins | sample Whisoiple_242_MG_FD_110213 | JGI IMG/M metagenome (GOLD analysis project Ga0164306, IMG submission 110213) | Soil microbial communities amended with fresh organic matter from upstate New York, USA - Whitman soil sample_242_MG | ecosystem: Environmental > Terrestrial > Soil > Unclassified >... | reverse complement strand
CGCGCCGGAAGCCAAGCAGAAGCGCCTGAACCCCATCAAGCTCAAGCAGATGAAAGAGCGCCTGCATGAACTGGAGGAAGAGATTGCACGGTTTGAGGCCGCAATCGCCACGGCAGAAACTGCGCTGCAAAATTTTGTGAACGTGGAAGAGACGCAGCGCCAGACGGACTTGCTCAATCGCTCAAAATCCGGCCTGGAGCAAGCGATGAACGAATGGGAAGAGCTGGGACAATTGCTGGAAGCCCAAATTGAAGCCTGAAGCCTGATCCCATGTTCCTGGCGTTTTTGTTCCAGGCCGATGGGCTTACGGCACGCTCACTGAGGCCGTGGTGGTCCCTATCAGGCGCGAGCCCTGGTCTACCACGCCCAGAGTTAGATTGTAGTGCCCGGGTTTCAGTTCAATGGTCCGCTTGCAGGGGAAGTAGCCCTGCATGATCTTCTCCAGTTCCGCCGGTTTGAGCGCCGCCGTCACGCTATTGATTTCCTTTTTCACCGGCGATCCTTTATCCGAATATGCCACAACCGCGCAGCTAAGGCTGGCGTGGGCCAGCCCGTCACTCTTCTGCTCAAAAGCGATGGTATGTGGATCGATGGCGAAGTTCACCGTTAACGCCGCGGCTTTTTCAGTTGGAAGGACCACGCCGGCGTGGAACAGCACTCCGGTTGAGGCCGGCATGTCCGGACTGAGCGCGTCGCTCAGGCTTCTGGCCAGATCTTTGTCGCCGTCTTTTTTCTGTTCGCCGGGATTCAGGGCGTAATATCCCTGGCGACTGCGCAAAGTAACGCCGGGGCGCGCCGTCTTTACCTGGATCACGCGGAACTTCCCGTCCCAGTTCTTGTTCTCCGGATAGTATTCCAGCGTGTAATATGTGGCGCCGTCATCCATGCTCGTCCGCAACGCCATCTCAATGTCATTACGGTTGACGTAGGTCTTTCCCCCGGTACGCTCCGCCAGAATGCGCATGGTGCTGGCCGCGGTGGCCCGGCTGTTTTTCCCCAAGCCGGTGCAATCCACCGGATAAATTGCCACCTGGGCGTTCATCATGGCATTGGCCACGCGCTCTATCTCGTCGCTGAAGCCGCGCACCTTGCCGAACATGTTGTGATCGGTGACACTATCGTGCAGCGGCGCGTCCCCAGTCGTATTGCGGGTATTGATAGGATTCACAGCATTACCGTAGCTTTCCGGATAGAAAGCGAGAGGAAAAGCGGCGGAAAGCCAGATCAGGTTCTTGCGTCCGGGATGTCCGGCCAGGACCTGGGCCAGCGCTCCCAGCGCGCTCACAGTCGCTTCCAGGCTGCGAGAAGTGGTGGTGTAATCTCCGTGCTGCGAATACGGCGTTGCCGCCGAATACACGTCCACCACGTGCGTGGGCGCCCGTGGCCTGTAATTCTCCACCACGGCTTGCAGCTCTTTCGTGTCCGTCGTGAAGTCATGCAGCAGTTTCAGCGTGTTTTCCAGCGCGTAGACGGCCGTGGGCTGGATTGCCGGCCCGCTTTCCAGGTATTTCAGCAACTCGTCGCGGGCATAGGTGCGGCTCAGAAACTCGGCATTCAGCGCGTCCAGCAGGATCACGTTGAGAGAACTCGAGCCGGAATATCGCGGAGCGTTGGAGAAAACTTTTGGGTTGGCGGGCTCCCGGACCTCAGTGAGAGTGCTGGTCTGCCGAAAAGAGAAGCCTCTGATCTTCTGCGGCTGGTTGTCCTCCAGGACAGAGAAGTCATCGATGCCAAGATCGCCCACGGGATGGCCTTTGCTGTCTGTGGCCACCACGTCCACCACCACCAGCCGTGTTGTGGTGCGCAGCACCGCGGCCGATTTGTATGCGGCCGTTGCATCCTCCTGGCCGGGAGTCTGAGGAGCAGTTTGCGCGTTGCCGCCGGCGGCCGGCAGCAGGCAGATTGCGGACACGAGAAGTCTTACCCGGCCACTCATAGGTAGCACCATATTTCGGTCCCTCCGCTTGTGCTCACCAGGATACTTGCAGGCCCTTAGGGTACCTTCACCCACGCGGTCGTGGTCCCGATGAGCCGTGAATTGCGGTCCACCACGCCCAGCGTAAGGTTGTAGCTGCCCGATTTCAGGTTGATGGTCCGCTTGCAGGGAAATTGCTGCCCTTTCATCATTTTCTCGAACTCATCGGCCTTCATCGCCGCCGTCACGTTGCTGACCTCTTCCTTCACGAACGAACCTTTTTCGGAAAAGGCGGCAACCGCGCAACTCACCATGATGTGCTGCAAGCCGTCGTCTTTGCGTTCAAAGCCGAGAGTGTGCGGATCAATGGCAAAATTCACCGTTACCGGCTTTGAGCTTTCTGACGGACGTTCCACGCCGGCCAGAAAAATCACGCCGGTCGATGCAGGCGAGTCCAGGGTCAGGGCCTGGCTGAAGTCGCGCGCCAGTTTGTCGGAGTCTTTCTTGGTGGCCGGCATTCCGGGGTCAATGGCGTAATACCCCTGGCGATAACGCAGGCTGGTTCCCGGTCTTGTGGTCGTAATGGCGATCTTGCGGAAGCGTCCGTCCCAGGTCTTATTGGAAGGATAGTAGGTCAGCGTGTAATACGTGGAACCGTCATTGATGCTGGAGCGGATGCCAAGTTCAAGATCGTTGTTGTTGTAAAACACCCGGCCACCGGTTTGCTCCGCCATGGCCTGCATGGTCCCAATGGAATTCAAGCGCTGCTCTTTGCTCAATCCGGCGGCGTCAATGGGATAAACGGCGACCTGCGCGTTCATCAGCTGGTTGGCCACTTTCATTACCGCGGCCATGAAGTCGCCCGGCTCGCCCGATTTAAAGTTGGGATTGCCCGCTATGCCCGGCCCATAGGTAGATGGAAAAGGGGCCCCATGGCCGGAATGCGGCATGGCGTCATCATGCACGATCTCAGGGAAGAAGTTGATGGGGAACGCCTGCGATAGCCAGAGCAGGTTCTTGCGTCCGGGATAACCGGAAAGGGCCCGGGCCAGCGTTTCCAGGGCTTGTACGGTGGTCTCCTGGCTGCGCTCGCTGGTAGGGGAGCCTTTCAGCTCAAACGGGCTCGCCGCCGTGTAAACGTCCATCACTCTGTTGGCGGTGTGAGGCTTAAAATCCTCCAGCACGGTCATCAGCAGCTTGCTGTCGGTGGTGAAATCACTCAGCATCGTCAGCTTGGTGTCCAGCGCAAAGAGCGCGGTCGGCTGAATGGCCGGCCCGCTTCCCAGATACTTGAGCAGATGGTCCTTCGCGCTCACCTTGCCGCCCAGATCAGCGTTCAGGGTGTCCAGCAAAATCACGTTCAGGCAACTGGCGTCTTTATATTGCGGAGTATTGGTGAATACGTTTGTGCCGTGAACAGTGCCTGGGCTCCGCGCAGCTCCATTCGCGTGCTGGAAGGAGAACCCGCTGATCTTTTGCGGCTTGCCGTCTTCCAGGATCGTAAAGTCATCCTCTTTCAGATCGGGGACGGGCTCGCCTTTGCTGTCGACCGTGACCACGTCCACCACCACCAGGCGCGTCGTCGTACGAAGCACCGTGGTAGATGGCGAGACCGCGGTTTCCTGCTGCGGCGAAGAAGACTGCTGCTCCGCGGCTGCGCCCGATTGTGAAGCCCCGCCCGATTGCGAATAGGACGGTGCAGTAATCAGCAAAGCAAAAAATGGGACGAGCGTGCGCCACCGCGTATACCAAGGCATGGAAAGACTCCTGAACTTGAGTTGCGCACTACCCCCGAGTGCCAATCATTCTAGCTGCTCTGGATGGAAAAGCAACCAACTCTGGATACGGGAAAAGCAGAGTACCTTCTACAAGCTTAAAGCAGCTTAGCTGGGACAACCCCGTTGGGCGGGCTGCTCTCCTACCTTGCAGGAACAATCGGGCCTCTATCGCAGGCGGAGCTGCGCCAGCCATAGCCTCTGGGAACCTGGCCCATTATCAGGATGTTGCGGCAAAACAACTTTGTTTCATACGGGGCCCTTGTGTGATCTCATTTCGCGGATTCTCGGCTGCATCGCTTCTGTTTTTTTCTCTCGCCTGGGCGACTGGCGCGTCCGCGCAGTGCACCAACACCGTGGATAAGACGGTCAAGATCTGCTCCCCAGCCAATGGCGCGACGGTCACTTCGCCGGTCACTTTTTCTGCCGCTGCGCGAGACAATGAGCATACCGTTACCGCGATGATCATGTATATCGACTCGGTGAAGAAGGCCCAGAGTTCCAACGCATCGCTTACCGCCATCATCTCTCTTGCGGCCGGGAAGCATGCCATCGTAATCCGCGCCTGGGACACCACCGGATTTTTCTTTTCATCGTCAGAGAGCATCACGGTAGCCGCTTCACCCACGCCCACGCCCACGCCAACTCCAACACCGAGCCCGACGCCTACACCAACACCAACCGCAACCCCTACACCCAGCCCAACGCCGACTCCCACCGCAACCCCCACGCCGACTCCGGGCTCCGGCATCGCTGCCGTCAACCACATTATTTTCGTACAACAGGAAAACCGCAGCTTTGACAGTTATTTCGGCATGCTCAACCCGTACCGCAAGGCGCGGGGCTGGAACATCGGCGACGATCAGCTCGAGTACGACGTGGACGGCATCGATGACAAGCTGGCGACAATCTCAAACAAAAATGATGAAGGCACGGTGTTCCCGCTTTTCCACACCACCACCACCTGCCTTGACGACATGAGCTCGGCCTGGCTCGAGAGCTTTGGCGACGTAAGCCGCTTTGACTTCACCACTACCCGGCCCATCCTGATGGATGGCTTTGTCCACACGGCGGAGGGCTTCGCCAAATCCGGCAGCGGCAGCGGCGCGTTTACCGATCTCGCTGGCCAGCGCGCCATGGCGTTTTATGAAGACACCAGCACCACCGGCGCCGCCGAATTGAATTATTACTACTTTATGGCCTCGCAGTTTGCGCTCTCAGATCGCTGGTTCTCGCCCGTGGCCAGCAAGACGATTCCCAACCGGCTGGCAACGATGTCCGGAGGCACTACCCAGGGGTACGTTTTTGATCCTGGGAATGACGATCACGCTCCGCAACTCACGGCAAAGACAATTTTCCAGTTGCTGGACGAACACGGTATTTCCTGGAAGCTTTATTACTCGACCACCAACACCAATGGCGCCCCATCCACGACGTTCACGTATTTCACTTATAGCGGCAAGTACATTTTCAGAAATTCCAGCGGGGTCCTTACAGTTGACGCCACTCACATCGCGCCGCTGAGCCAATACTTTACTGACGTGGCGAACAATACGCTGCCGGCATTTGCTTATGTTGAAGCCAACTTCGGCCACGGCGACGAACATCCTGGTTCCGGCCAGTCGATTCTTTCCGGACAGGCGCAGATTTCCAACATCATCAACTCGCTGATGTCCAGCCCATCTTGGGGAGATTCAGCCTTGTTCTTCACCTTCGATGAAGGCGGAGGCCCGTATGATCACGTGCCGCCAGTCCCCGGCCATACCAACCAGAACACCAGCGCTGCTCTGGCCGGACTGGAAGGCGACATCGCTCCCATCGCGGTGAACCCTGACGGTTTCCTGCCCTGCCAGCCGACGACAGCGGGTGTTTTCACCAACCATTGCGACCTGCGTCCCTCAAGCCCTGGCGCACACCCGGCAGATGCGGCCGCGGCGGGAAATCAAGGCTTTGGCGCGCAACTGGGGTTCCGCGTTCCTAACATCATCGTCTCGCCGTTTGCCCGCCGTCATTACGTGGGGCACACTGCCATGGACCATACGGCGATCATTCACTTTGTTGAAGAGCGCTTTGGCCTTCCCGCGTTGACGAATCGAGATGCCGCTCAGCCCAACTTGCTCGACTTCTTTGATTTCACCGGCAAGCCCTGGGCCACGCCTCCCACGGGGATTCCGGCGCCGCCCGGAGTGGGCTCAACCTGCCATCCCGCGACCATGCAATAAGTTCAGTCAGCAGGCGCGCCTTTATGAGCTGAATATGATTTCGGCTTGCAAACACAAGTCTGCGCGTAGTCCCTTGCGCTAATGCCAGTGTTTCGAGTGAGAGCGGCGACGCTTAAAACTGCTTGCGGCATCACACGCCTCCCACAGCGCATCCGACTTGATATCCACGGGTGAGCTATCGGGAGGAACCATGAAAGACTTAGCTCGCACCATCCTTAAGTTCACTCTCTTAACCTGCATCGTCACCTTCGCAACAATTTCAATCTTCTCAACCAGGGGCGCCGCACAAGAGGCCGGCTCGGTTGGAACCTGCTCTTTTCAGGACCTCAAGCTTCAGGCCTTCTCCAGCGCTGCGAGCGGAATCAACGACATCGGGGCTGTGGTGGGATCGTTTTCTACCGGCCTGCGCACGTCAGGCCAGGCGTTCCTGCTCTTCAGAGGCAAGTTCACGCCATTTACGTTTCCCGGCTCTGTTTCCACCGGGGCCTTTGACATCAACAACCACGCGCAGATTGTTGGTTCCTACTCAGACCGCGGCGGGCGCAACCACGGATTCTTTGTCCAGTCGGGAGGCTTTCAGACCATTGACGTCCCCGGGGCCGTCAATGGGACCTTCCCCAATGGCATTAACAATAACGGTGACATCGTGGGAGGGTTTTTCGGTTCGTCGGGCGGGGAACGCTCGTTCCTGTTGCATCGGGGAAAGTTTACGTTCTTCAGGTTTCCCGGTTCCGTCTCCACTGAGGCCACCAGCGTTAATATCAATTCCGTGATTGTGGGCACGTATGCAAATGCGATAGGCAGTGGTCGCATTCATGGTTTCATGGTCAGAAATGGGGCGTTCACGACCCTTGACTTCCCCGGCGCGATCAATACCTTTCCGGCCAAAATCAATGACCAGGGAGAAATCGTGGGCTCATACCAGAAAAGCGACTTTGTTGCACACGGATTCGTGCTGGCCCGCGGAAAGTTCACTACCATCGATAAGCCCCCTGAAGCCCCGGGAACTCAAACAAATATTCGCGGAGTGAACAATCTCAGCCGGATTGTCGGAAGTTTTTCCGATGCCAATATCTTTGCTGTCCTTGCCTTTCAAGGCAACTGCACGGCAGTGTTTTGAGACTGTGAAGGTTGCGGGCAGCAGCGCGGAAGACAATATTTGCGTCGCGCTTAAGGCACTCTCGGCGCAGGCAGCGGCGGCAGGGACGCAGGCTCTGCTTTGTCCAGCGTGGCGGCAAACGACTGGATCGCTTCGTCATAGCCTTTTACCAGCTCCATTTCATTGTGGTCGGGAGTAACGGCCCAGAATGACTGCTTTGGCCGGTTCGCCAGGTCAAAGAGCTTTTGTCCATGCCAGAAGGGGATCACGGAGTCCGCGCGGCTGTGCATGATTAAGACCGGGCTGTGAATGTGCCGAATGTACTTGTAGTTGGGAAATTTATCGAACGGCAGCAAGGGGATCCGGGTGAGTACGCGAAAGGCGGAAACAAACGGGCTTTGCAGGACCACCCCGGCTGACGGTCTTTTTGCCGCAATGTAGGCTGCCGGTCCTGAGCCTACCGATCGCCCAAAAATAATGATGCGGTCAGGGGGTGTTTGCAGATCGACCGCAAGGAACTCATACGCGGCAGCCTCGTCTTCATAGCAGGCCTTCTCACTGGGTTTGCCTTCGCTGGTTCCGTATCCCTCATAGTCATAGGCAAACACGCTGAAGCCCGCGTGCCGCAGGCCATCCAGCCAGTACTTGTCGTCTCCCAGGTCCTCGGCGTTGCCGTGGCTCACCAGCAAGGTGAATTTGGCGGCAGGATTAGGAAGATAGACGGCGGAGATTTTCTTTCCGCCGGCCGTGGTGATCTTCAGGATCTCCGCCGAATCTTTGTAGGAAGAAGGATGCGGCAGGAAAATCATGCTGTCTGAGAGAAACAGGGCGAATAGCAGAAAGCCGAGATAAACCGCCAAGAGTAACAACAGCATGGCTCGCAGAATTCTTTTCACCTGGAATTGTCCATCACGCCTCAGGCAAGAATACGCTCTGCCTGTCTTTCCAGTTCATAATTTATTTATATTCGATGTAATCCGCCGCCTGACTGACTGGCCGGGCATCCCTGGCACACAGGTAACAGTCCAACCACATAGCTTCCCTGGCGAAAAACAGGCCCCTTTATGAAAGCCATCCGCATATCTGCACTTCTCTTTGGGCTGATTCAGCTCTGTCTTGTATCCAGCGCGTTCGCCGCCGTCGGTGTCACCGTACATCCGGCGCGCGCGGCGCTCACTCTGACTGAGCCGCAACAGTTCACGGCCACGGTAGTCAACACCACAAACCACGCGGTTGTATGGTCGGTAGATGGAATTGTGGGCGGCAATTCCACGGTCGGCACGATTTCCACTTCGGGATTCTACCGCCCGCCGGCAAGGCGCAGCACTCACAAGATCACCGCCAGAAGCGTGGTCCAGTCCACCGCAACCGGGTCCGCCACGGCCTGGGTGACCGACTATCCCGGCATGTTCACCTATCATGCCGATCGGTTTCGCAGCGGGGTCAACCTGCAGGAGTTCGCGCTTACCGCGTCTACCGTGAAGTCAGCCACGTTTGGCAAGCTTTTCTCTCGCGCGGTGGATGGCCAGATCTATGCGCAGCCTCTGTATGTGGCAAATCTCACCATCGCAGGAGCAAAGCACAATGTTGTCTTCGTGGCGACAGAACACAGCAGCGTCTATGCCTTTGACGCCGATGGAAGGTCTGCTTCGCCATTCTGGAAGCGCAGCTTCATCAATCCTTCCGCTGGCGTGACGACGATTTCCAAGCCGGCCAATGCCCTGATTTCGCCCGAGATCAGCATCAGCAGCACCCCAGTCATCGATACCTCGACCGGCACGTTCTATGTGGCTGTCTCCACCAGCGAAAATGGGACCATTGTTCATCGGCTGCATGCGCTCAGTCTTGCCACGGGAGCGGAAAAGTTCGGCGGGCCGATAAAAATTCAGGCATCAGTCCCCGGGACTTATCCTCCCCTGTCCGTGAATGGCCGCGTTCCCTTTGTGCCTAAGCAGCATCTGCAACGCCCTGCCTTGCTGCTGCTCAACGGCAACGTTTACATCGCCTATGGCTCCAACGGCGACCAGCTTCCCTACAACGGATGGCTGTTTGCCTACAGTGCGCAGGGTACGGGGGTGCTGCATCAGGTAGCAGTTTTCTGCACCAGCCCTGACCAGGGCGCAAGCGCAATCTGGCAGAGCGGCGACGGCCCGGCGGCGGACACTTCGGGCAATATTTATCTCGCTACAGGAAATGGCGCGTTCGATCTCAATACAGGCGGGCGGGACGCGGGCAACACCGTCCTGAAGCTGGCTTTGCAATCGGGAGCGCTGGTAAGGCTGGACTACTTTACGCCGTTCAACACCGCGGACCTCACCGCCAATGATCTGGATCTGGGCGCCGCCGGGCCGATTCTGCCTTCAACGCAAGCCGGCGCCGCGGCCCCCAACCTGGTGGTGGTCGGGGGCAAAGACGGAAAGATATACGTGATCAACCGCAGCAACATGGGGAAGTTCAATTCCACCACCAACAGTGACGTGCAGACGTTGACGCTCGGCAATCCGGAGCCCACGAATGGGCTGTTTGCGACCCCGGCGGCATTGGGAACTTCAATTTATTTTGGGGAAGTGAATGAGCCGCTGGAGCGGTTTATCTTCTCCAATGGCTTGCTTTCCACCGCCCCGGCCGCACAGACCAGCACGGTATTCCTCTATCCCGGAACCTCACCGATGATCTCAACCAATGGAAGCAGCTCGATTCTCTGGGCGCTTGATCTGCATGCCTACGTGGGAGGCACCCCGGACGGGACCATCAATACCCCTGGTCCGGCGGTGCTGCATGCTTATGATGGCTCGACATTGCAGGAGCTATACAACAGCACTCAGGCGGGAACGCGCGATACCGCCGGTAAAGCCCTGAAATTTACCTCTCCCACAGTCGCGAACGGCCATGTTTACGTCGGTGGAGCAAACCAATTGACCGTGTATGGCTTGCTGCCCTGATTCACCGGCATGAAGGAAAACCAGAGGCGCATCATCTGCGCCTCTGTTTCTGGAACAGGCAATGCGGGACTACCGTTTTCCTACCGGGCCTTTCGCGTGGGCCGCGGCAGCCTGTTTTTGCTCCTGGCTTGGCGACGGCGGTTCGGGGACAAGAATATGCAGCCCCAGCTCTTTCCTCAGTTCAGCCTCGAGCTTGGCCGTCAGGTCTTTGTTTTCTTTCAGGAACTGCTTCACGTTTTCGCGTCCCTGGCCAATGCGTTCGCCTTTGTAGCTGAACCAGGCGCCGGATTTCTCCACGATTTCCTTGGCCACGCCCAGATCCAGCAGGTCGCCTTCGCGGGAAATGCCTTCGCCATACATAATGTCGAATTCGGCTTCGCGGAACGGGGCGGCGGTCTTGTTTTTTACGACTTTAACTTTGGTACGGGAGCCCACCACCACGTCCCCGTCTTTGATGGCAGCGATGCGGCGGATATCGACGCGCACCGAAGAATAAAATTTGAGCGCGCGGCCGCCGGTGGTGGTTTCAGGATTGCCGAACATCACGCCGATCTTTTCGCGGATCTGGTTGATGAAGACCAGGCAGGTGCGCGACTTGGAAACGATGCCCGTGAGCTTGCGCAGCGCCTGCGACATCAGACGCGCCTGAAGACCCATATGGCTGTCTCCCATTTCGCCTTCCAGTTCGGCCTTGGGGACAAGCGCCGCCACGGAATCGACCACCAGCACGTCAATGGCGTTGGAACGGACCAGGGCTTCGGCAATCTCCAGGGCCTGTTCGCCGTAGTCAGGCTGGGCCACCAGCAAGTTGTCCACGTCCACGCCCAGCTTTCTCGCATAAATGGGATCGAGCGCGTGTTCGGCGTCGACAAAAGCCGCCATGCCGCCGGTCTTTTGCGCCTCGGCGATCACCTGCAGGGCCACGGTCGTCTTGCCGCTCGATTCCGGTCCAAAGATCTCAACCACGCGTCCGCGGGGAAAGCCGCCCACGCCCAGGGCCGCGTCGAATGAAATCGACCCGGTAGAGATCACGGCGATGGGAACAATGGCTTCCTTGCTGCCCAATCGCATGATGGAGCCTTTGCCAAACTGTTTTTCTATCTGTGAGAGCGCAAGATCAATCGCCCGGGTCTTTTCCTGTCTTTCATCGGCCATTCATTCTCTCCATGCGGCGTCTCCATAAGGAGCGCCCTGCCTGATTGGTGGCGCTGGTGGATTCTCCCTTTGCGGCGGGGAGTACTTTATATTTTTATCATACAGCGAATAAAAGGGGAACCATATTTTTTCAACAAAAAAGCTCCCGGGTCCATACCCGGGAGCGGAGCCGACAGGAACAAGCTTTGTCTACCAATAAGTGAGCTTTACGTTGTCCAGCCAGGTCTTGTAAGCCGCGTGGTTGCCCTTCAAGTCTTCCTGGAAGGCCACGTTCAGCTCATTCACGCTGGAATTCTTCGCGGTGTAAGTGCGATTCACGTAGTGCTTTACGCCATCCAGCGTGACTGCGACATAGGTCAGGGTCGTGGCGCTGCGCTTGAATTCCCAGGTCAGGTGATG
>Ga0164306_10001155_pt1 | contig 11535 bp, 12 predicted proteins | sample Whisoiple_242_MG_FD_110213 | JGI IMG/M metagenome (GOLD analysis project Ga0164306, IMG submission 110213) | Soil microbial communities amended with fresh organic matter from upstate New York, USA - Whitman soil sample_242_MG | ecosystem: Environmental > Terrestrial > Soil > Unclassified >... | reverse complement strand
CGGGGCCTTCACGCCGTGAAGGCCCCGCAGCCAGTGCCGCAGGTGGCCCCGCAGGGCACGCTCCGGAGGCTTCGGGGGCCCGCGTCCCACGCGGACGGGGCTTCCGGGACCGCCCCCGTCTCACCCCGTGAAGGCGTCGGCGACCGCCTCGTACTCCCGTGTCCACCACACCGCCAGGGCCGACACCGCAGGGAACTGCGGGTCGGCCCTGCGGTCGTGCAGGCTGTAGCGCCAGCGCAGTATCCAGAAGTCGTTGAGGCGTTCCCACCACACCCGGTGCACCGCGGCCGTCAGCTCGGCGGCCCCGGCGCCCGCCGACCGCCGGTAGGCGCGCGCGTACGCCTTCACCTTCTCCAGCGCCAGCTTGCCGTCCGGCCGTACGAAGAAGATCGCCGCAGCCCTGACGGCCTCCTCCGCGCGCGGTTGGACGTCGAGACGGTCCCAGTCGACGATCGCGACGGGGTCGGCTCCCTTGTAGAGCAGGTTCAGCGGGTGGAAGTCCCCGTGCACCCATCCCCGCGCGGAGCCCTCGGGTGTGGGCGGGCGACGGTGGGCGTGCTGCTCCAGCAGGGCACGGCGCTCCACGAGACGGTGCACGGCCAGTTCGTCGAACGCGTCCCGGGGACCGAGGCGCCGTGCGGCCGTCAGCAGCTCGTCGATCAGCGTGAACGTGTCGGCGGGGTCGGAGCTCTGGCCCCGCGCCGGGGGAGGCGGGTCCGCCTCCATGACCTGCTCCAACCCCATGTGCACGGCTCCGAGGAGTGCCCCGAGCCGACGCGACTGGGCGGTCGTCAGCTGGGCGCCGTCCCGGTGGAGGCCGTCCACCCACCGGTGCAGGGCGTAGTGCTCCCCGTCAATGACCGTGACCGTGTCACCCTCTGTGTCCGTGAGCGGCGGCACCACCGGGACACCGAGGGAGTGCAACTGCTGGGTCGCGCGGTGCTGCCGGACGATCGTGGCGTGATCACCGCTGGCGTCGTCGAGGTGGTGCTTGTCGAGGTGGTGCTTGAGGAAGTACGAGCCGCGGGTGGTCGACACGCGGTAACCATGGTTGAGCAGGCCCTTGTTGAGAGGTTCGCAGGCAAGGGGTTCACCCGCGTCCGGATAGCGGCGCAGCACCTCGCCGACCGGAGGGACAGGCGGAAGGGTCACAGATGAGCGCAGCACCCGACACATGTTAGGTGACGCTACGTGTCCGGCCTGACGGACTTGCGTCGAAGGCCAGAGTGTGCATGTGCGCAAGGCGAGGGTCGAGCCGGAGGTACACCGGATCGAAGTGTTCGCCGTTCACCTCGGCCGGGCCGGTCCCGAAGCGCTCACGCTGGCCGGGGCCCGGATCCATGATCTCGACGGGGCCGGTGAACTGCACGGACCAGAGGTCCTCCGTGCCACCGGGGGCCGGGGTGTTGAAGTTGTCCGCCCCGTAGGCGACGACGCTTCCGTCGCAGGACTCGTGGAATCCGAGCCCCCTGTGCATCCGCAGGACCACGCGGTCCTCGATCACCAGATGCCGAGCGACGGCGAGGAAGGGCAGGGCCCGCATGCTGATCGCCAGCCGGCCGTAGCGGACGCTGCCGAGCAGTTCGATGGCGCGGAGCCGGTCCGCGCCGGAGGAGCCGGCGGAGGCCGCGGTGCCGGGGGTGCCGGAGGCGTCACGGGCACCGGCGGTGCCGGGGGTGCCGGTTCCGTGATCCTTCGCGGTCCCGGTGTCGGAGGGGCGGGAGAAAAGCATGGCTCCCACTGTTCCCGCACGGGTAGGGGCCGTGTAAGGGTCCGCCGCCCCCGACGGCGCGGGACCAAAGTCCCGCCTCCCGTCGGCGGGGCCGGGCCCTGCCTGCCGCCCTTCGGCGCTCAGCGCCTCTCGGCCTGCAGTCTCGCCACGTACGCCGCGGCCTGCGAGCGACGCTCCATGCCCAGCTTGGAGAGCAGGCTGGAGACGTAGTTCTTGATGGTCTTCTCGGCGAGGTGCAGCCGCTCGCCGATCACCCGGTTCGTCAGCCCCTCGCCGATCAGGTCGAGGATCTTGCGCTCCTGGTCGGTCAGCCCCGCCAGCCGGTCGTCGCCCTTGCCCTCCTTCCCCTCGCGCAGCCGCTCCAGCACGCGGGCGGTGGCCGCCGGGTCCAGCAGCGACTTGCCGGCGGCGACGTCGCGTACGGCGCTCAGCAGCTCGTTACCGCGAATGGCCTTCAGTACGTATCCCGAGGCACCGGCCATGATCGCGTCGAACAGGGCCTCGTCGTCGGCGTACGAGGTGAGCATCAGGCACTTGATGTCCTCGTCCCGCGAGCGGACCTCGCGGCAGACCTCCACCCCGCTGCCGTCCGGCAGGCGTACGTCCAGGACGGCGACGTCCGGGCGGGTGGCGGGAATCCGTGCGAGGGCGTCCGCGGCCGTGCCGGCCTCGCCGACGACCTCGATGTCGGCCTCGGCTGCCAGCAGCTCGTGGACTCCGCGCCGGACGACTTCGTGATCATCGAGCAGGAATACAGTGATTTTTCCTTCTTCGCGCACATTCGCAGTCTCACACACTCCCCTGTCCTATGCCCTTCCCTGCGCCTGCCGGCCGGGATAACGTGCCGTTGTTCCGGCCGCCTGCCAGGCTGTTACCGATGCTGTGACCAGCGGGAGTTCGCGATTTTCGCGATTTACTTGGAAATCCAAGCAAAATCGCAGGTCACAAGGTGTTTCGCAGTTATGCGATGCACTGGGTAACGTGCTTATGACAGGACGCTCGCCGGGGCACCTGTCACGCCTGTTCCCGGCCGAGCGGCACCCACCCCGTGCACGGGTCCGGACACAGGCGAGCCGCACTGGCTTCCCGGCCATCCCGGGGGCCGGACCGACGGAGGAGCACGCACGTGACCGTGGAGAGCACTGCCGCGCGCAAACCGCGACGCAGCAGTAAGCGGACCAGCGCCGCGAAGACGCCCGCGAAGACGCAGGAGGGCTCCGGCCCCCAGCTGGTACAGCTGCTGACGCCCGAGGGCGAGCGCGTCGAGCACCCGGACTTCGAGATCGACCTCAGCGCGGAGGAGCTCCGCGGGCTCTACCGGGACATGGTCCTGACCCGCCGGTTCGACGCCGAGGCCACCGCGCTGCAGCGCCAGGGCGAGCTGGGCCTGTGGGCCTCGCTGCTGGGCCAGGAGGCCGCGCAGATCGGCTCCGGCCGCGCACTGCGCGACGACGACTACGTCTTCCCGACCTACCGGGAGCACGGTGTCGCCTGGTGCCGGGGCGTCGACCCGACCAATCTGCTCGGAATGTTCCGCGGCGTGAACCACGGCGGCTGGGACCCGAACACCAACAACTTCCACCTCTACACGATCGTCATCGGCTCGCAGACCCTGCACGCCACCGGCTACGCCATGGGCGTCGCCAAGGACGGTGCGGACTCGGCCGTGATCGCGTACTTCGGTGACGGTGCCTCCAGCCAGGGCGACGTCGCCGAGGCGTTCACCTTCTCCGCCGTCTACAACGCCCCCGTCGTGTTCTTCTGCCAGAACAACCAGTGGGCGATCTCCGAGCCGACCGAGAAGCAGACGCGGGTGCCGCTCTACCAGCGCGCGCAGGGCTTCGGATTCCCCGGCGTCCGGGTCGACGGCAACGACGTCCTCGCGTGCCTGGCCGTGACCAGGTCGGCGCTGGAGCGCGCCCGGCGGGGCGAGGGACCCACCCTCGTCGAGGCGTTCACCTACCGCATGGGCGCCCACACCACCTCCGACGACCCGACCAAGTACCGGGCGGACGAGGAGCGGGCGGCCTGGGAGGCGAAGGACCCGATCCTGCGGCTGCGTACGTACCTGGAGAAGCAGGAGCTCGCCGACGCGGCGTTCTTCACCGCGCTGGAGGAGGAGAGCGAGACCCTCGGCAAGCGGGTGCGCGAAGCGGTGCGGGCGATGCCCGACCCGGACCGGCTGGCGATCTTCGACCACGCCTACGCCGACGGGAATCCGCTCGTCGACGAGGAGCGCGCCCAGTTCGCCGCCTACCAGGCATCGTTCGCCGAGGAGGGCAACTAGCCATGGCCACCGAGAAGATGTCCATCGCGAAGGCGCTCAACGAGTCGCTGCGCAAGGCGCTCGAGACCGACCCCAAGGTCCTCATCATGGGTGAGGACGTCGGCAAGCTCGGCGGCGTCTTCCGCATCACGGACGGCCTCCAGAAGGACTTCGGCGAGGACCGGGTCATCGACACCCCGCTCGCGGAGTCCGGCATCGTCGGCACGGCGATCGGCCTGGCCCTGCGCGGGTACCGCCCGGTCGTCGAGATCCAGTTCGACGGCTTCGTCTTCCCCGCGTACGACCAGATCGTCACGCAGCTCGCCAAGATGCACGCCCGTGCCCTCGGCAAGATCAAGATGCCGGTCGTCATCCGCATCCCCTACGGCGGGGGCATCGGTGCCGTGGAGCACCACAGCGAGTCGCCCGAGGCGCTGTTCGCGCACGTGGCCGGCCTGAAGGTCGTCTCGCCGTCCAACGCGAGCGACGCCTACTGGATGATGCAGCAGGCCGTCCAGAGCGACGACCCGATCATCTTCTTCGAGCCCAAGCGGCGCTACTGGGACAAGGGGGAGCTCGACACCGAGTCCATCCCCGGCCCGCTCCACAAGGCGGCCGTGGCCCGTGAGGGATCCGACCTCACGCTCGTCGCGTACGGCCCGATGGTGAAGGTCTGCCTGGAGGCGGCCGCCGCGGCCCAGGAGGAGGGCAAGTCGGTCGAGGTCCTGGACCTGCGGTCGATGTCCCCCATCGACTTCGACGCCGTACAGACCTCCGTCGAGAAGACCGGCCGGCTCGTGGTGGTCCACGAGGCGCCGGTGTTCTACGGCTCCGGTGCCGAGATCGCGGCCCGGATCACCGAGCGCTGTTTCTACCACCTCGAAGCGCCGGTGCTGAGGGTCGGCGGCTACCACGCCCCCTACCCGCCGGCCCGGCTCGAGGACGAATACCTGCCGGGTCTCGACCGGGTGCTCGACGCCGTCGACCGCTCACTGGCGTACTGAGGAGAGGGTCGTGACGACGATGACCGAAACGTCCGCTCGTTTCCGTGAGTTCAAGATGCCCGACGTGGGCGAGGGACTGACCGAGGCGGAAATCCTCAAGTGGTTCGTCCAGCCCGGCGACACCGTCACCGACGGGCAGGTCGTGTGCGAGGTCGAGACGGCCAAGGCCGCCGTGGAGCTGCCGATCCCGTTCGACGGGGTGGTGCACGAGCTGCGCTTCCCCGAGGGCACGACCGTCGACGTCGGCGAGGTGATCATCGCGGTGGACGTGGCACCGGGCAGCGGTGACGTGCCCACCGCCGCGGAGGCCGTACAGCAGCCCGTCGCCGAGGCCGCGCCCGAAGCGGAGCCGGAGGCGCCCAAGGGACGCCAGCCGGTGCTCGTGGGGTACGGCGTCGCCGAGACCTCCACCAAGCGCCGTGCCCGCAAGGGCGCGCAGATCCCGGGTCCGGCGGCCGCCGCGGTCCAGGCCGAGCTCAACGGCCACGGGGCGAAGCTCCCGGAGAGCCGCCCGCTGGCCAAGCCGCCGGTGCGCAAGCTGGCGAAGGACCTGGGCGTCGACCTCGCCGCGGTCACCCCGACCGGCGAGGGCGGCGTCATCACCCGGGAGGACGTCCACGCGGCTGCCGCACCGGCTCCCGTCGTGGCCCCCGCGCGTGCGGAGGAGGCCGCAGCGGTACGCACCGGTCGCCGCGCTCGCGGACCCGGCGGGCCGGGAGACGCGTGTTCCGGTCAAGGGTGTACGCAAGGCCATCGCCCAGGCCATGGTCGGCAGCGCCTTCACCGCGCCGCACGTGACCGAGTTCGTGACCGTCGACGTGACGCGCACGATGAAGCTCGTGGCGGAGCTCAAGGAGGACAAGGACATGGCGGGGGTCCGGGTCAACCCGCTCCTGATCATCGCCAAGGCCCTCCTGGTCGCGATCCGGCGCAACCCGGCGGTCAACGCCGCCTGGGACGAGGCCAACCAGGAGATCGTGCAGAAGCACTACGTCAACCTGGGTATCGCCGCCGCGACCCCGCGCGGCCTGATCGTGCCGAACATCAAGGACGCGCACGAGAAGACCCTGCCGCAGCTGGGCGAGGCGCTGGGTGAGCTGGTCTCCACGGCACGCGAGGGGAAGACCTCCCCGGCGGCCATGGCCGGCGGCACGGTGACCATCACCAACGTCGGCGTCTTCGGCGTCGACACGGGTACGCCGATCCTGAACCCGGGCGAGTCCGCGATCCTCGCGGTCGGGGCGATCAAGCTCCAGCCCTGGGTCCACAAGGGCAAGGTGAAGCCCCGCCAGGTCACCACGCTGGCGCTCTCCTTCGACCACAGGCTGGTCGACGGCGAGCTGGGTTCCAGGGTGCTCGCGGACGTCGCGGCCGTCCTGGAGCAGCCCAAGCGGCTGATCACCTGGGCCTGACCGGCACGTACGCACGGAAGGGGGCCCGTCGCATCTCGCGGCGGGCCCCCTTCCTCGTGCGCGGGTCACAGCCCGCGCACGCGGGTCACTTCTTGAAGCCGTAGTCCAGGAGCTTCTTCGCGTCGGCCGTCCGGGTCGTCGCGGACGTCGACGTGAGGACGGTCCCGATGACCGTCTTGCCGTTCCGGGTCGCGGCGAAGACCAGGCAGTACTTGGCCGTCGGTCCCGAGCCGGTCTTCACGCCGATCATGCCGGAGTAGCTGCCCAGCATGGCGTTGGTGTTGGCCCAGGACATGTAGCGGTAGCCACCGGTCTTGGTGGTGACCTTCTGCTTCGTCGACTTCGTCTTCACGATCGCGCGGAACGTGGAGTTCTTCATCGCGCTGCTGGCGATCTTCGTCAGGTCGCGCGGGGTGGAGTAGTTCGAGCCGCCGCCGATGCCGTCGAACGAGTCGAAGTGGGTGTTCTTCAGACCGAGGCTCTTGGCGGAGGCGTTCATCTTGCCGATGAAGGACTTCACCCGCGCGGCCCGAGTGGAGCCGGTGCCGAACTTGTCGGCCAGGGCGTAGGCGGCGTCGCAGCCGGACGGCAGCATCAGGCCGTACAGCAGCTGACGGACCGTGACCTTGTCGCCGACGATCAGCCGGGCGGACGAGGCGGTGTTCTTGACGATGTAGTCGCTGTACGCCTTCTGGACGGTGACCTTGGCGTCGAGGTTCAGGTTCTTCTGCGCCAGTACGACCTTGGCGGTCATGATCTTCGTCGTCGAGCCGGTGGAGCGGCGGGTGTCCGCGCTCTTGCCGTAGAGCGTCTTCGCGGTGCCGTTGTTCATCACGAAGCCGCCCTTGGCGGTGATCGTGGGCGTCGGCGGCGCGGCCGCCTGAGCTGTGGAGGCGAACGCTCCGGTCGCGAGGACGGCTCCCGCTGTCAGGGCCACGACGGACGCGACGGAGGCGCGGCGTGTGCCCGAAATTCCGTATGTCAAAGGAGACGCTCCCAAATGTCCTGAAAGGGCGATCGCACGGGAGTGCCGCCCTGACATGAGACTCGCGAGGGCGCTGAATGGCTGTACGCCCGAACGAGTGAGTCGCGTCATTTTTCCATGGCGGGTCCGCGTCACATCGGTCCGGATCGCGGACGGGGCGGCGGACGCACGCATCTTGTATCTATGCTGTGTGCATGCCTGTCGCGCCCCCTGCCTCACCCACGGTCCGCAAGGCGGATCCCAAGCCGCCGCCAGCAGCCGAGCGGGTGTACGCCCACATCAAGGAGGCGGTCCTGGACCGCCGTTACGAGGGCGGCACGCTCCTCACCGAAGGCGATCTGGCCGAGGCGGTCGGCGTGTCCCGGACCCCGGTGCGGGAAGCACTGCTCCGCCTCGAGGTCGAAGGGCTGATCAAGCTCTACCCGAAGAAGGGCGCGCTGGTGCTCGCGGTCTCCGCGCAGGAGATCTCCGACGTCGTGGAGACCCGGCTGCTCGTCGAGGAGTTCGCCGCACGCAAGGCCGTGCCCGCGTCGGCGCAGCTGATCGCCCGGCTCGAACAGCTCCTGGAGGAGCAGCGGGAGCTCGCCGAGGTGGGCGACCTGGCCGCGGTGTCCGTCAAGGACCGCTGCTTCCACGCCGAGATCGTGAAGAACGCGGGCAACGAGATCCTGTCGCGCCTCTACGACCAGCTCCGCGACCGGCAGCTGCGGATGGGTGTCGCGGTGATGGAGGCGCACCCCGGCCGCATCGCCGCCAACATCACCGAGCACGGCGAACTGCTGGACGCCATCAGGGCCGGCGACGCCGAGGGCGCCGCACAGGTCGTGCGGCGCCACGTCAGCCGGGTCAAGGTGCTGGTGCGGGGGGACGACCGGTGAGCTCCGCCTCCCCCACCCTGTCCCTGCCCGGAGATCCGCCCGGCGGCCGGCGTGCCGCATGGGTCTGGGGCATCGGCGTCGCGGTCTACTTCGTCGCGATCATCTTCCGTACGAGCCTGGGCGTCGCCGGACTGGACGCCGCCGACCGGTTCGACGTCAACGCCTCGGCCCTGTCGACGTTCTCCATCCTTCAGCTGCTGGTCTACGCCGGCATGCAGATACCCGTCGGCCTCATGGTCGACCGGCTCGGCACCAAGAAGGTCCTCACCATCGGGGTGGTGCTCTTCACGGTGGGGCAGCTGGGCTTCGCGCTCTCGCCCTCGTACGGCACCGCTCTCGCCTCCCGCGCGCTGCTCGGCTGCGGCGACGCCATGACGTTCATCAGCGTGCTGCGGCTCGGTGCCCGGTGGTTCCCGGCCCGCCGCGGTCCGCTGATCGGCCAGGTCGCCGCGCTCTTCGGTATGGCCGGCAACCTGGTCTCCACCCTGCTCATCGCCCGCGCGCTGCACGGCCTCGGCTGGACCACGACCTTCGTCGGCAGCTCGATGGCGGGTGTGGTGGTGCTGGTCCTGCTGCTGCTCTTCCTCAAGGACCACCCCGAGGGCCATGAGCCGCCTCCGGCCGAGCACGCCGGAGCGGCGTACGTGCGGAAGCAGATCGCAGCCTCCTGGCGGGAGCCGGGCACCCGCCTCGGCATGTGGGTGCACTTCACCACGCAGTTCCCCGCCATGGTCTTCCTGCTGCTGTGGGGCATGCCGTTCCTGGTCGAGGCGCAGGGTCTCAGCAGGGGGACCGCGGGTGAGCTGCTCACCCTGGTGGTGCTCTCGAACATGGGGGTGGGGCTCGTCTACGGGCAGATCATCGCCCGTCACCACGCGGCGCGCGCACCGCTGGCGCTGGGTACGGTCGCGCTGACGGCTCTGCTCTGGGCGTCCACGATCTTCTACCCCGGCGACCACGCGCCGATGTGGCTGCTGATCACGTTGTGCGTGGTGCTCGGCGCCTGCGGCCCGGCCTCGATGATCGGATTCGACTTCGGGCGGCCGGCCAACCCGCCGGAGCGGCAGGGCACCGCCTCCGGCATCGTCAACATGGGCGGCTTCGTGGCCTCGATGACGACGCTGTTCGCGGTGGGCGTCCTGCTGGACGCGACCGGCGACAACTACCGTGTCGCGTTCGCCTCGGTCTTCGTCCTGGAGGCCCTCGGCGTCGTGCAGATCCTGAGGCTGCACTCCCGCGCCACGCACCGGGAACGCGACCACCACGTCGTCAGCCGGGTCGAAGCGGTACACGTGCCCGCCTGACGGCCGTCGTTCCGGCCCGCCCGTCCGGCGGCGTCCGTCCCGGTCCGCCGCCGGACGGGCGCCGCCGGGGGTGCCGCTACGGGGTCACGGCGAAGTGGCGCAGGATCTCGGCCGCGAGCTCCTGGTCGCCGTCGACCTTGATTTGGTCCTCCACGGCCTGCGCCCGCACCCGCCCGCAGGCGAGCCGGTAGTACGTCTCCCAGTCCATCGCCAGGGTTGCCACGGGGCCCAGTGACGGCGCTCCGTCGACCGAACCGTGGCCCTCGCCGTCGACCCTGACCGTGCGCAGGAACTCCAGCGGGCCGTGCACGTCGAAGACCACGGCCGAGTTGTGCGGCGCGCCCGCGTCCTTGGCGACCACCTTCGCCAGTCCGACCAGCAGCGTGTCCCGGACGATCAGGGCGCCGGGCGAATCCAGGTTTCCGGGCTGTCCCAGCGTCATGCGCAGGTCCTGCTCGTGCACCCACACGTCGAAGGCCCGCATGCGCAGGGCCAGTTCCAGCGTCTGCTCGGCGCCGAGGGGCGCCCGCACCATCGTCTCGGGGGCCCGCGACTCGTTGCGCAGCTGACGCATGCGCCGGATCAGCGTGTACTCCAGCTCGGACGTCATCTCCGGCGCGGTGTGGTGGCGCCGTACGTCGACCTGCATCTCCATGTAGCGCTGGTGGTCGTTCTGCACGTGGTAGAGGTCGCGCGGCAGCGTGTGGATGGGGCGGGGATCGCCGAGCTGCTCGCACTCCATGCCGATGACGTGCGAGACGATGTCGCGCACCGACCAGCCCGGGCAGGGCGTCCGGCGGTTCCACTCCCCCTCGACGAGTGGCTTGACCAGCTCGGCTATCGACTCGACGGAGTGGGTCCAGGCATCGGCATAGGTCTGGAGGCTGGGATGGACGGTCACGGGACCCCTCGTGCGGTTCTGCGGTGCATGGGCTGGAGAGCAGGGAGTGCCGACGGGAGAGCCGGCACCGACGGTGCTGTCTGCGGGCTGCGTGGGAGGTTCGCTCGCTAAGTTACGCTGCGAGCAGGCACCCCGGCAGTGCTTTCGTGTGACGATCGTAGGCCCGCGTTGACGGCTTCCATGCCAGGACGGTGGTAGTGTGCACGCCTCCCTCATCCAGATGGCAGTAAACCCGGATGAATCGGTCAATTCCCGTAGAGAGCGCGCGGCTTCACTGGTCGCGGCCCAGCGGGGAGCGGACCTCGTCCTCCTCCCCGAGCTCTGGCCGGTCGGCGCTTTCGACTACACCGCGTTCGCCGAAGAGGCCGAACCGCTCCAGGGGCCCACGCACCGGATCATGGCGAAGGCGGCCGCCGAGGCGGGTGTCTGGTTGCACGCCGGGTCCTTCGTGGAGCGCGCGGAGGACGGCACCCTCTACAACACCTCACTCGTGTTCTCGCCCGAGGGCGAGCGGGCCGCCGCCTACCGCAAGATCCATCGCTTCGGGTTCGACAAGGGTGAGGCCGTACTGATGGGAGCCGGCGAGGAGCTCGTCACCGTCGCTCTGCCGGAGACGATCCTCGGCCTCGCCACCTGCTACGACCTGCGCTTCCCCGAGCAGTTCCGGGGGCTCGTCGACGCGGGGGCCGAGACGCTGGTGGTGTCGGCGGGCTGGCCGGAGCGCAGGCGCTCGCACTGGACCCTGCTGGCGCAGGCGCGTGCCGTGGAGAACCAGGCGTATGTCCTGGCGGTCGGGTCGGCGGGTACCCACGCGGGGGTCGAGCAGGCCGGTCACAGCATCGTGGTCGACCCCTGGGGCGAGGTGCTCGCCGAGGCGGGCGCGGCCGAGGAGGTGCTGACCGTGGAGTTCGACCCGGCCAGGGCCACCACCACCCGGGAGCAGTTCCCCGCGCTCAAGGACCGTCGTCTGGGCCTCGCCCAGAGGCGCCTGGCCTGAGACACGCGCACGCACACGGACGGCCCCGGTTTCACGTGAAACCGGGGCCGTCCGTG
>Ga0164306_10001154_pt1 | contig 11536 bp, 4 predicted proteins | sample Whisoiple_242_MG_FD_110213 | JGI IMG/M metagenome (GOLD analysis project Ga0164306, IMG submission 110213) | Soil microbial communities amended with fresh organic matter from upstate New York, USA - Whitman soil sample_242_MG | ecosystem: Environmental > Terrestrial > Soil > Unclassified >... | reverse complement strand
GTGCTCGTCGACGGGCTGGGCTGGGAGTGGATCTTCATCGTCAACGTGCCGGTCGGCGTCGTCGCGTTCGTGCTGGCCTGGCGCCTCGTGCCGCGGCTCGAGACGCACGCCCACCGGTTCGACGTGCTCGGCGTCGTGCTCAGCGCGCTCGGCATGTTCCTGCTGGTGTTCGGCATCCAGGAGGGCCAGTCCTACGACTGGGGCCTGATCGGCGGCTGGCTGCCGGTGTGGGGCGTCGTCGGGGCCGGCGTGGTCGTCCTCGCGCTGTTCGTGTGGCACCAGGCGCGGACGAAGGACGAGCCGCTGCTGCCGCTCGGCCTGTTCCGCGACCGGAACTTCGCGCTGGCCAACGGCGCGATCAGCGCGCTCGGCTTCACGGTGACCTCGATGTCGCTGCCGCTGGTCTTCTACTACCAGCTCGTCCTCGGCTTCTCCCCCACCCGGTCCGCGCTGATGCTCGCGCCGATGGCCGTGATGACCCTGGTGCTGTCGCCGGTGATCGGCCGCAAGGTCGACACCGCGAACCCGCGGAACATCGCCCTGGTCGGCATGCTGCTCCAGGCCGGCGCGCTGGTCTGGTTCTTCCTCTGGCTGAGCCCCGACCCCGACCAGTGGGCGCGGCTGCTGCTGCCCAGCGCGGTGCTCGGCGTCGCGAACGCCTGCCTGTGGTCGCCGATCTCGTCGACCGCGACGCGCAATCTGCCCCGCGCGCAGGCCGGCGCCGGCTCGGGCGTGTTCAACACGACCCGGCAGATCGGCTCGGTGCTCGGCTCGGCCGCGATCGCCGCGCTCATCCAGGCGCGCCTGGTGGCCGAGCTCGGCGCCGGCGCGGCGGACTCGACCGGCGCCGCCGAGGCGGCGGGCTCGCTGCCCGAGTTCCTGACCGGCGGGTTCTCCGACGCCATGGCGCAGTCGCTGCTGCTGCCGGCGGCGATCGCGCTGGTCGGCGCGGTGCTGGTGGCGTTCTTCGTCCGCCCGCAGCGCGGCACCCCGGGCGCCCCGACGCCGGCTGCCGCGGCGTCGCCCGCGCAGCGCACCTCCGCCTGACCGGCGCGCGCGCCGCGCGCCGAGTGCCTAGCAAACGCGTCGAGTGCCTATCCGCCGGGTAGGCACTCGACGCGTTTCATGTTCACTCGACGGCGGGGCGGGCACGGGCGCCCGCGTCAGCGCGAGCCGGCCCCCGCTCGGCGCTCGTCCTCGCCCTCCGCGGCGGCGACGCCCGGCAGCATCTCCTCCGGCAGCTCCTCGACCGGCACCACCACGAGGTCCTGCACCTTCCAGTCCAGCGCCGTCGCCGCCTCCCGGGCCTCCGCCAGCTCGCGCAGGCCGGGCGCCCGGCCGTCCCGGGGGACGACGAACGCCTCGACGTGGAACACGTGGCCCTGGTCCCGGACCCGCGACCGCGCGTCCTCGACCCACGGCAGCGCCCGGAGCCGGGCGTCGACCTGCTCGGTGAGCGGGTGCGGCTCGTCGCCGTCGACCGTCGTCGCCCGCGCGTCCATCAGCGCACCGGCGGCGACCCGCAGGTTGCCGATCCCGTCCCGCAGGATGCTGACCGAGATGAACAGCGCCGCCGCGGAGTCGGCCCACCACAGGCCCGCGCCGATGCCCAGGATCCCGACGACCGACCCCAGCGCCGTCATCCAGTCGGCCTTGTTCATGTCGGCGTCCGCGTACAGCACGCGGTCGTGCAGCGTGCGGGCCAGCGGCATCTTCGCCCGGCCGAGCAGCACCGGCGGGATGCCGGTGAGCACCATCGCGCCGATCATCGGCCAGCCGGCCCAGAACACGTGGTCGCCGAGGTGCATCACGCCCACCGGCGGGTGCTCGGCGGCGAGGAGCCCGCTGCCGGAGTCGAGCACCAGGAACGTTCCCATCGCCAGCAGCGCCGCCGCCGCGACCAGGTGCCCGACCCCGACCGACCGGTGGTACCCGTACGGGTGCGCCGTGGTCGGCCGGCGGCGCGCGAACCGCACCGCCACCAGGAACGAGATCGGCGGGATGAAGGACAGCAGGTCCTCCGCCCAGGCCGCCTTCATCGCCTGCGAGCTGCCCATCACCAGGTAGACCAGCGTGACGCCGACCAGCAGGAACGCGATCGTGCCCCACGCGAGCCGGATCGCCCGGCGCAGCGCCGCCGACTGCTCCTCCGGCAGCTCGGTGTGCCCGAAGGTGACGCCACCCCCGGCGGCCGTCCCGCGGCCGCTCACGGCAGCACGTCCCGGTGCTGCTCCAGCAGGAACGTCTCCAGCCGGACGAGGAACGCGTTCTCGCCGAGCGGCGCCGCCATCACGTGCGGCTCGGGCTCGCCGTGCTCGTCGGGCACGGTCGTGTACGGCGTGGTCAGGGCCGCCTGCGCCGACCAGGGCGACCTGCCGGTGAACCCGCCGACCACCAGGTCGAGCTCGCCGGCCTCCAGGTCGCCGATGAGCGCCTCCTCGCTGCCGGTGGTCCAGTCGACCCCGGCGTCGAGGGTCTCGGCGAACTCGGCGACGATCTCCGCCTCGAGCCCGGACGGCGGGGCGCCGTCCTCGAGCTCGGTCCACGGCGGGTTGGCCGTGATCCCGACCCGGAGCGCGTCCCCCGTCACCCGCTCCAGCGTGCCGTCGGGGTCGGCGGGGAACCCGCCCGAGCACCCCGCCAGCAGCGCCGCGGTCAGCAGCAGTCCTGCGGTGCGTCTCATGCGGCCCGAGTGAAGCGCCTTCCCGTCGCCCCCGCACGTCGGGCCGCCGCGCTCCCCCGGGTCGGGCACCCGGGAGAGCGCGGCGGCGCCGCGGGTCAGCCCCGCCGGCGCGCCAGCCGGGCGCTCAGCGCCAGGCCCCCGAGCCCGAGCAGCACGGCCGCCGCCGCGGCGAGCAGGCCGACGCCCGTGCCCGTCACCGCGAGCGCGCCGCCGCCGGCGGTGACCACCGCGCCGGCCACCGCCCCCGCCGGGCCGCCGCCCGCGCCCGGGCCGGCCGGGTCGCCCGGGTCGCCCGGGGCCCCCGGCAGCGCCGGCCCGAGCACCCGCACGAGCCCCGCGTCGACGGTCGGGTCCAGGTAGTCCGCCGCGACCCCGTCGCCGGGGACCGCCGGGCGCACCCGCGGCTCGCCGGCCCCGAGCACGACGTCCCGGGTCCAGCCCGTCGCGTCCGCGTCGGAGTCCTCGGCAGCGTCGCCCTGCCGCGGCGCGGTGAACCCGTACCGGCCCGCGAGCGCGCCGTCGAGGACGAACCGCACCCGGTAGGAGCCCGCCGGCAGCAGGTCGAACAGGTACCGGCCGTCCGCGTCCGTGGTGGTGGTCGCGACCGGCTGGTCCGAGCCGGCGGCGTACAGCCGGACGGTCACCCCGGCGACGCCGGGCTCGCCGGCGCCCTGGCGGCCGTCGTGGTCCTCGTCCAGCCACACCCGGTCGCCGAGGGCGTACGTCCGGTGCACGGCGACGCCGGCCCGGTTCGGCTCGAGCGTCTCGTGCTCCACCCCGGACGGCGTGACGCTGGCGGTGGTGACCACCATCGTGTTCCAGGCCGGCGCGTCCACGTCCGCCGCGGCGGTGTCGTAGGCCGTCGCGGACCGGGTGCGGAACGTCGCCGTCACGGTCTCGCCGGGCTGGAGGTTCGCCGCCGCCAGGTCCAGGTCGACGCGCAGGCCGCGCACCCGGGACAGGTCGTCGACCTGGTCCGCCGGGGTCCAGACGTCGGCGGCGCAGCCCGCGCCGAACGGGTCCGCCGAGCGCGGGTCGCCCGTGTAGGTGCACGTGGCGCCGTCGAGCAGGTACGACACGGTGGACGTGGCGCCGTCCGGCAGGCCGGTGAGCCGCAGGTCGCCCAGGTACTCGGTCGCCCACACGCTCCCCCGCGCGCTCGTGCTCTGGGACCGCGAGGTGCCGGTGTCGCCCGCGAACGGCAGCACGTCCACCAGGGTCGCGCTCGCCGTCGGCAGGTTGCCGGTGTTGGTCACCCGGAGCCGCCAGGTCTCGGTGCCGCCCGGCTGGGTGCGCACCAGGCAGGGCGTGCGGTAGAACCCGTCCGCCGACACGCACGCCTGGCCGCCCGCCGACGTGTTCACCACGCCGGTCGGGGCGGCACCGGGCGCCAGGTCCTCGGCCACGTCCTTGACCCGGAGGTAGTTGGGCAGCGCCACGACGTCGACGCGCGCGGTCGCCTCCCGGCTGAGCCCGTCCGCGGAGGTCAGCACGAACCGGTTGGTCAGCACCGACCCGGCCGGGGTCCCGGCGCGGACGGCGAGCGGCACCGTGACGGCCACCTGCTCGCCGGGCATGAGCCGGGTGCCGGGCGGGAACGTCACCCGGATCGCGTCGCCGTCGACCACGACGGTCGGCTCGGCCGCCGCGATCGGCGCGTCCCCGGGCGCCACCGCGACCGCCGCCGCGCCGTACGCGTCGGGGTCGTAGACCAGCTGCGGCCCGGCGGCGTCCGCCGGCAGCACGTCGGCCAGCACCGGGTCCACGATCGGCGCCGTGCCGGTGTTGGTCGCCGTCAGCCGGAACGGCAGCCGGGAGCCGGGGCCGGTCGTGGTGGTGGCGGGCGTCTTGGTGACGGCGGCGTCCACGACGCCGTCGGTCACCGTGTAGGTCGCCACGGCCGGGTCCAGCACGACGGGCGCCGGCTGGCGCTCCGCCTGCACGGTCCCGGTGACCTCGTTGGTCAGCGTGCCGGCCGGCACCTCGGCGCCGGTGGTCCGCAGGGTCGACCGCGGGCTCAGCGCGAACACCGCGGTGGGCCCCTCGAACCCGCCGACCCGGCGGTTCGCGAACCACGACCCGGCGGGCGCCTGGAAGGTCACCCGGATCCCGGTGACGTCCGCCGCCGACGCGCCGTCCGGCAGCGCCGCGGCGCCGTCGGGCAGCGGGGGCATCGTGGTGCTGACGCCCGCGGGCAGCGCGGTGGTGACCGGTGCGGTCCAGGCGCCGTCGACGCGGTACTGCACGGCGGCGGTGTACCCGGCGCCGTCGGCCGCGGTCACCCCCGCGAGCGCCTCCAGGCCGACCAGGTCGAACGCGTCCCAGAACGCCGGCGACGTGTCCTCCAGGACGTAGGTCGCCGGGCGGCTCACGGCCTCGTCGCTGACCCGGCGCGCGCTGAGCGACAGCCGCACCGTGCGGTCGGTCGCCGCGTACCGCGTCCCGGTGTCCGGCGACACCGACTTCGCGAGCGCGCCGTCGAGCGGCTGCAGCGCCTCCGGGTACAGCACGGTGGCCGCCTGCGCGACGTCGGCCGGGGTGCCCGGGCCGAGGTCCCCGACCAGCGTGTTGGTGAGCGTGGTCGACGGGGCCGCCTCGGCGGTGCCGGTGATCGGCACGCCCGAGCGGGTCTGCGCCCGCAGCACGGTGTCCGCGACGACGACCAGGGCGGCGCCGTCCGGGAGGGTGCCGTCGGCCCGCGCCTCGACGGACACCACGTCCGCGAGGTCCGCCGCCGACAGCGCCGCGACGGCCGCCGCCGAGCCGAGGTCGTGCAGCACGCCGCCGTCGGCGCCGCGCAGCACGACCCGCAGCGTCCCGGTCCCGGCCGGGGCCGTCACCGCGAGCCGGGTGAGGTCGACGTGCTCGAACGTGCTGCCGTCGTCGGTCGCCGGGTCCGGGTCCACCAGCCGCAGCGAGCCGACCGGCACGCCGGACACGTTCTGCACCCGCATGGTCAGCCGGTTGGCCGGCCGGTCCGCGCCCGGCTCGGCGTTGTCCGCGCCGATCAGGGCGGACGCGTCCCGCCAGGCCTTGCTCGCGTCGACCCGGCGGATGTCGACCGGGGCGTCGCCCGGGCCGAACGTCACCGTGTCGCCCGCGTCGGAGGGCCCGGTCAGCCCGGACCCGACGCCGGTGCCGGCCGCCTCGACCGCCACCGCGTTCCGCAGCGCGGTCCCGGGGGTCACCGCCTGGTCGAGCGCGAGCACCAGCGCGACCCGCGGCGTGAACGTGCCGTCGAGCGGGAGCGAGGCACCCGTCGGCGTGTAGACGACGCGGACGCCGTCCGCACCCGCCGGGACGTCGAGGTCGAGCAGCGCGGTGGCGTCGGCGGTCGGGCCCGCCAGCGAGACCCAGGAGCCGCCCGTCCGGACCAGCACCTCGGCCCGCGAGCCGGCCGGCACCTGGACGGAGCCGACCCGGTCGAGCGCGGCCGCGTCCCAGAGCGTCGACCCGGCGTCCCCGCCGGCGGCGTCCTCGATCACCAGCGACCCCACCGGGACGGTGGTGTCGGCGGAGACCCGGCCGGTCAGCGTGGCGACGAGCTCCTGCCCCGGTGCGCCCGGCAGCGGCGCGCCCTGCGCCTGCTGGGTGAGCGCCTTGCTCGCGGTCGTCACGACCTGGCGCGGGAGCACGGTGAACTGCGCGGACGCGGTGCGCTCCGCCGCGGGCGTGCCGTCCGCCGCCTCGCCGTCGACCGCCACCTCGTTCGTGAACGCGCGGACGGGCGACCACGCGGCGTCGGTGGCGACCCGGAACGGCACGGTGGCCGCGGAGCCGGGCGCCAGCGTCCCGCGGTACTCGACGACGAAGCCGGTGACCACGGCGCCGGCCGGGGGCGCGGGCCAGGTGGTGACCCCGCCCGACGGCGGCGCCACCGCGACCGGGCCGCCCACGCCGGTGCCGAGGAACGTCACGGTCGCGCCGGTGGCGCCGGCCGGCCACGCGGCCGCGTCCACCGTGCCCGAGCCGTCCGTGCCGAACCCGTCGAACCCGAGCAGCCCGGCCGCCGGGTCGCCGAGCGGACCCGCCCCCGCCGCGGACGGCTCCGCGACGCGCAGGACGGACAGCTCGGTGTTCGAGGCGTTGCGGGCGGTCAGCCGGACGACGGACGGCTGCCCGGCGACCACCTCCGCGCGCGCGGCGCCGTCGAACGTCTTGCCGGCCGCGACCTCGACGGTGACCGGGTTGATCTGGAAGGTCGCCGAGGCGGTGCCGGTCGCGTCGCCCCGCGGCGTCGCGAGCGCGGCCCCCGCCGTGTTCGGGACCCGGGTCGTCGTGCCGCGGTCGGCCGTGCCGGCCTGCCCGAGCACCAGCGCGACGGAGCCCGCGGCCCCGCCGGCGACGATGGTGCCGTCGGCCGCGCCGTCGCCGGCGAACCGCAGCACCACGCCCGAGACCGTGGCGAGGTCCACGCCGCCCGCGTCCAGTGTCGCGCCGGGCGCGAACGGCCCGACCGTGACGGTCCCGGACGGGGTGGTGAGGTCGACCGCGACCGACGTGGCGCCCTCGGGCGCGGTCCAGGCGCCCAGGCCGCGCAGGAGCAGCGGCGTGCCGGGCCCGAACGCGGCCGGCGTGCCGGCGGCCGGGTCGGACACGGTCAGCGCCGTCGCGGCGACGGGCGAGGTGTTCCGCGCGCCCAGGGTCACCGTGACGTCGCCGGGGTCGCCCGCGACCTGGTCGGCCGGGGCCACGCGCTTGGTCACCGCGACGCTCGGGGTCACCGGGACCACGATCCCCACGGTCGCCGGGGCGGTCACCGGGTCGGCGTTGCTCGCGGTGACGGCCGCGGTGTTGGTCACCGACGCCCCGTCCCAGGACAGCGGCGTCCCCGTCGGCAGCGTCGTGCGGAGCAGCACGCTCACGCTCTGCCCGGCCGCGAGGCCGACGACGCCGGGGTGGCTCGGGTCCGTCTCGCGGAACGCCACCCGGGCGGTGCCGCCCGCCACGGACACGACGGCCTGGCCGGTCTGCTCGGCCTGCACCGTCACGCCGTCGGCGTCCAGCACGAACGGCTCGGGCACGGCGTCCTCGAGCGCGACGTCGGCGCACATCGCGACGATCGACTCGCAGGTCACCTCAACGGTCCACGTCACGCCGTCGCCCGGCCGCGCCGTCGTCGCCGACGCCGTCTTGCGCACCGCCAGCGTGCCGCGGTCGCCCTCGGCTGCGCTCGCCGCCGGCGGCGCGGCGACCGCCAGCACCGCGCTGACCAGCAGCAGCGCCAGCACCGTCGCCAGCGCCGTCAGCCGCTCCAGCATCCCCCGTGACGCGCCGCGCGCGCCCGATCCCCAGCTCATCCCCGTACCCATCCCTCGACTGCGCCGGCGGAGCGGGCGCGGGTCGCGCGCCCTGGTCCGGCGGATCGGGGATCGGGAGCGCGGCCGGGGCCGGGGAGGTGAGAGCCGGGGTGAAGCCGAGGACCGCCGTCAGAGCAGCCCGAGCTCCCGGAGCCGGGCGACGGCGTCGGCGCGGCTGCGCACGCCGAGCTTGCGGTAGGCGGTCCGGGCCTGGGACTTCACAGTGTTGTGCGAGACGTGCAGCCGGGCGGCGACCTCGGCCAGGCCGGCGTCGCCCGCCAGCTCCCGGAGCACGACCAGCTCGCGCTCGGTGAGCCCCGCGCCCGGGGCGGCGTCCGGGACCGGCGCCGGCAGGCCCGCGAGCCCGGCGAGCACGTCCGCCGTGGCGGCGTCCGGCGCCCCGAGCCCGGCCAGCGCCGCGCGCTCGGCGGGGCTGACCAGCAGCCAGCCCGTCCGCGACCCGCCGGCCGCGACCACCGCGCAGGCCTCGCGCAGCGCGCGCGAGGCGACCGCCCGGTGCGCGTCGGCCCGGGCGGGCGCGTCCGCGCCGCCGCCGTCCGGCCCCGCCGCGCCGCGGGCCCCCGCGCCCGGCGCCGTCGCCGCCGCCAGCAGGAACCGCCGGGCGGCGCGCAGCCGCGGGCCCTCGTCGGGCAGGTCCGGCGCCGCGAGCAGCGCCCGCGCCTCGTCCCGCCGGCCGACGGACAGCAGCAGCCGCCCGCGGGCGACCCGGGCGGCGGCGTGCGGCCCGCGGACGGGCTCGAGCAGCTCCAGGCCGCGCTCCGGCTGGCCGGCGGCCAGGGCGAGCACCGCCCGGGACGCCGCGAGCCGGGCGCGCCAGTACGCCGTGGTGGGGGCGCGCCGGCCGCGGGGCAGCGCGGACGCCAGCGCCTCCTCGCCGGCGACGGCCTGCCCGAGCAGCAGGTCGGCCGTGGCACGCGCCTCCGCGAACGCGGGCCAGAACTCGTTCGTCCGCAGCTCGTCGGCCAGGCCGTCCAGCAGCGCCACGGCCGCGGCCGGGTCGCCGTCCTCGAGGGCCAGGTGCACCCGCGCGAGGTCGAGCGGCGAGCGCCGGTAGGCGGTCTCGGGGCGCCGCGGCGGCTCGACGGCCGCCGCGGCCGCGGTCGCCGCGCGGGCGCCGGCCACGTCGCCCTGCACGGCGAGGAACCCGGCCGCGAGCGCCTGCGCCGTGAACGCGCCCAGCGTGCCGGTGCGCTCGTGGGCCAGCCCGCCGGCGGCCACCTCCAGGCCGCGCTCGACGTCGCCGGCCGTGAGCAGCGAGGTGCCGAGCTGCCGGTGCAGCAGCGCCCGGAGCCCGTCGACGGTCGCGTCGGTCCCGGGCGGCGTCGCGGCCAGGTGCTCCGCCGCCGCCAGCGCCGCGGTCCGCGCGCGCCCGCCGCGCCCCAGCAGCCGCATCGCCACGCTCTCGGCGGCCCGGAGCACCGCGCGCTCGGCCGTCGTCGCCCGCGGCAGGTGCAGGACGGCGCCGCCCGCGGCGACGGCGAACCACTCGAGGGCGCGCGCCCGGTGCTCGGCCCGGGTGTTGTGCAGCAGGGCCAGCAGCAGCGCCAGCGGCGGGCGCGCCGCGACCGCGGTGCGGGGCAGCCGCTCGAGCACCCGGATGGTGTCCTCCGCGCTCGCCCGCTGGCCGGCGCCCCAGACGCGCATGACGACCGTCGTCACGAGGTCGACGTCGCCGGTCTCCGCGGCCGCGTGCACCGCGGGGTAGTACCGGCCCGCGTCCAGGCCCCAGCGGACCACCTCGCGGAGCAGCCCGTCGACGGCCCCCGGCTCGGCGCGCTCCAGGTCGGCGCGCAGCGCCGCCCGGACCACCGGGGTGAGCCGGAGCTCCGGGCTGGCCGCGCCGGGCGACCCGCCCGGCACCGCGGCGGGCTCCTCCCACGCGCCGAGCCCGTCGCGCTCGAGCCGCGCGAGCAGCGCCGCGCCGCCGTCCCCCGCGAGGGCGTCGGCGAGGGCGGGCGGCACGGTCGCGGCGACCGCGACGCGGCGCGCCGCCGCCAGGTACGCCTCGTCCCCCGGGTCGCGCTCCAGCGCGGCCAGCACGCCGCGGGCCGCCACCTCGACCAGGACGGGGCGCGACGCCGTGCGCAGGTCGACCGTCCCGGCGGCCGCGGCCAGCGCGACGGTCCGCACCAGCAGCCCCAGCCCGTCGCCGGCCTCCCGGACCCGGTGCGCCGCGCCGGGGTCCTGGCCGGCGCGCACGAGCACGTCCGCCACCTCCGCGTCGTCCAGCCGCAGCTCGTCCGGGCCCACGGCCGCGACGTCGAGCCGCAGCGCGGCGGCCGCGAGCAGCCGGTCCTGCGCCGAGCGGGTGCTGATCGCGACGTGCAGCAGGTCGGTCCCCGCGAGCACCTCGACCAGGTCGTCGTCGACGCGCGCCGAGGAGATCGCCTCGTACCCGTCGAGCACCAGCAGCGCCGGCCCCGACATCGCCCGCAGGGCCCGCACCACCTCGGCCGCCACCGCCCGGCCGCCGCGCCGGACGGCGGCCCGCGCCGCGTCGGCGGCCCCGTCGGCCAGCAGGCCGGCGCCCGCGACCTCGTCCAGCACGGCGGACCACGGGTCCGGGCCGGCGGCCTCGGCGTCCAGCCAGAGCACCGCGCGGTCCGCCGGCACCCCCGCGCGCGCCCACGACGCGAGCAGCAGGGTCTTGCCCGCCCCCGCGGGGCCGTGCACGACGACGAGCGAGGCGCCGGGGTCGAGCAGGGCGAGCGGGCGGGGCCGCGGCACGGCCCACGTCGGCACCCGGGGCACGCCCCGCGGCGCCGGGGCCGGCCCGGTCACCGGCCGCTCCGGGCCGCCGCCGCCAGCGCCACGGCGCCCGCCGCCACCGCGAGCACGGCGGGGAGCACGGGGCGCACGCCGTAGGCCGACGTGGCCAGCAGCGGGCCGAGCACGAAGGTCGCGGCGTTCCCCGCGTTCACCAGGCCCGCGACGTCGCCCTGGCTGCCGGGGCCGACCGCCACCGACGCGGCCGACGTGCAGCCCGCCGCCGCGCCGCCCACCGCGGCCCCGAACACCGCCGCGACCCCGACGAGCACCGGCGCCGGGACCGGCGCGAGGTAGGCCGCGAGCGCCGCGAGGGCGACTGCCGACCCGGCACGCACGAGGCGCCACGGCGCCCACCGCAGCCGGGGCACCAGGAGGCCCTGGGTCAGCATCGACCCCAGCCCGGCCGCGAGCAGCAGCCCCCCGGTCAGCGCCGTCGCGGGCGCCGGGCCGAGGCCGTACCGGTCCTGCACGAGGAAGCCGACGCTGCCCTGGACCAGCGCCAGCGCGAGGAACACCGCCACCGAGGCGACGACCGCGGCCCGCACCCCCGGCACCGCGAGGCCGCCGAGCCGGTCGGCCCGGGCCCGGGCGGGCGCGGGGGCGGGGGCGGGGGCGGGCGCGGGGCCGGCCGCCGGCGCGGGCGCGCCCCCGAGCCGGTCGCCGCGCGCCAGCAGGACGGTGGCCGCACCCGCGAGCAGGACGACCGTCGCGAGCACCGGCACCGCGGTGCCCAGCCCGGCGAGCGCGGCCGCGAGCCCGGCGC
>Ga0164306_10001153_pt1 | contig 11549 bp, 4 predicted proteins | sample Whisoiple_242_MG_FD_110213 | JGI IMG/M metagenome (GOLD analysis project Ga0164306, IMG submission 110213) | Soil microbial communities amended with fresh organic matter from upstate New York, USA - Whitman soil sample_242_MG | ecosystem: Environmental > Terrestrial > Soil > Unclassified >... | reverse complement strand
TCTGAGCTGGAAAAGCTTTCGGCCCAAACTTTTGGAAACTCTGCCATCCCTGCCAGCTGAACTCATGGTTGTCCCACATGGGCACAAACGGAAAATGTGCACGCGCGTCTTGCAGCTCAGGGTCGTGCAGATATGCCTTATAGATGGCACGATAATCGTCCACCGTGGTGGGGATGTGAAAGTCCTGTATTTTTTCGCCGTTCGGATAACGGACTATGTCCCGTACTTGACGGGCGTAGTATGTCTTGCGGTCTTCGGGGTACCAAACCAGCTCATAAATGAAGTCCCCAAGGTGCAGGACAAAACCCAGTTTTTCCGCCTCAGGAGCGCGGTCGTCCTCATAAATCATTCTTCGGTACGCGTTTTGCGCACCGAGGTTTGCGTTTTGACAGCTTACAAATGCAAAACGAACTGGCCGCGGATCATGATCGTCCGGTGCAGTGCGTGTCCTGCCAATTCGACTGCCATTTCCATCACTGTCTGTAAAACGATACCAATAGACCCGAGCAGGCTTTAGCCCTCCCACCAGGACCCGGCAGGTCCAATCGGCCTCCGCTGAGATTGGGGCGTTCTGCGTCGCCACTACCCGGTGAAAATCCTGGTCTTCCGCCACCTCCAGCATCAGGTGCGATGGTTGTGGTTGTCCCTCGGGTGCCCTGCGCGTCCACAATAGGACGCTATTGCTGTTTGGATCTCCCGACGCGACTCCCTCCGGAAAGAGATCTCGCCGTTCATGCCATGACAGGGTTGATGCTGTTGCGAAGTGCTTTGACCAGACACCCGAAGCACTGACAAGCATGGCGGTTTTCAGAAATTGTCGTCTCGTAATAGGAGCCATCTGCAAAGGCCTCAAATCAAGTTATCTCTTTGAAGTAAAAGAGAGGTTTTTCACTTTGGCGCCGGCGCGGCGCATGCCTCAAGGAACTGAAAAGCCCGCACCGCCTTCTACTCTGACGAACTTCAAATCAATTGGTTATCGAGAATGCCGGGGCGTGTTCCAGTTCGACAGGGCCATCATTTCGTCACTGAACCCACGCCCGCTCAGGGCCATTGGCGCGCTAACCCAAGCTTCATATCCGAAACTTGGGGTCGCAATTGAGAGTTGACATTACGCCAAGACTGGCGTGGCTGAGCAGGAATTAGACGGTTGGAGCACCACGCAGATGATTTGAGTAGCAAGTAAATTGGTTCCGGCCTTCCAGCGTTCGGGGCCAGGGGGTCGAAGGTTCAAATCCTCTCTCCCCAACCAATCTTTCAATAACCTACAATTAATTTCTGGTCTGCCGCCCTTAGTGGTGTAGGCGATTTTGAAGCTGCAAAAGTCTCAAAGATCAATAATCAATGATCATAGAAACAACATCTTTCGATGAAAAATTGCGCTTTATTAAGGTCGACCCCTTGGCAGGATATCTTGCAGCAATGCATTTGGTGGAAGAAAACGGTAGTAATGAAGATAAATGGTGCGTGTTTATTGATGCCGTATCCGCAGGACAGAAACTATCTGGGAGAACGCCGGAGTTTCGCATAGCTATACGCGAGTGTTGCATGGTAGAGAACAGCAAGAATCATTTGTCTGGATTCACTTCGGAGAAGCTGACAAGACTGATAAATCCATCCTGATTGTCCTGTCCAGGGTTAGAGGAGTTCATCCCAGGGTGACTGACCCCTAGAATGAGACACACAGAATTATGACACTCGAAGGGGAATTGGCACTATCGCCTAAAGATTTTCTAATATTCGAAACTACATGATTCACCATGCGCAGTTTGGGTTTTCTTAGCTTTCTTCCCTTTTTAGTAGTCTGACGAAACTATTTGTTGCAACGAAAAAACGCTTAGAATTCAGATGACTAGAGATTGGATTCGCAGTCCGGAGTCATGGTGACCGGCATTATGACGAGAATCGCGGAGGAATGGCAGCTGAAACGGCGAACCGTGTTCGTCTCGTGCTCGTCGGATATGGAGCCGGAGGCGAAAGTGGTTCGCACGGTGCTCGAAGAACTCAACCGAAGTCTTCCCGACAATGATCGATGGGCGCTCTATCACTGGACCGAGGCGGACGAGACATGGTCGGCGACCGGCACATGGCAACAGAATATTCCTCGTGCCAGGGACGCTGGCCTGGTCATATGTCTTTTTGGCGAGCGACTGGGTATTCCTCTGCCTGATTATTTTCCTTGCCCCCACGATCTGCAATTGCCCCCGTGGGTGAAGTTTCCCTGGCCGGATGGGGGGGATTCTCAGGCGGTTCCACTTACGGGCACGTTATTTGAGCTGCTCGATGCAGTTCAGAGTCCCGCGGAGGAGACGCAAAAGCAGGTTCTTTGTTACATCAAGGCTGACGATCAGCTTTTCTCGCGAGTGGGACTGTTGCCGGAGCAGCGCGCATACGGCTTCGAGCACCGCTATTCGACGCTCATGCACGGACAGGCACGAATCCGCGATCGCTCTCAGTCTTCTGAATACGACAACCAGATCAATTTGCTTGACCGTTTTTATGAAGCATTCTTTCGAAGAGGAAAACATCCGTACACTTGTTTCGGCAGCGGCACGGAAGGACGGGATGGAGCCCAGCGTGCATTACGCGCCTGCTCAAGGACCTGCGCGCGCAGCTTGGTATCCCGGAACACGCAGGGAAGCGGCGGGATCTCAAGGGCCTGGCTGCCTATCAACCGGAAGACTACGATATCCTGTTCGGCCGGAACAAACCGAGGGAGCGCATTCTCAACCGCCTCAGAGAACTCAATGTAGGCTCTAGCTTGCGTGGTTCGATACCTATGCTGGTATTGCAAGGTCGAGGTGGGGAAGGCAAGTCGTCCTTGCTTCGCGCCGGGCTAATCGGGCGCCTCCGACACGGCGAGGACGCTGATTTCGGCGCATTTCAGGCCCTGGTCATGGATGCGCTGGAACTAAGCACCGAACAGCCCATCACGAATCTGGCCGACACAATCAATCGGGCGCTCGATGGCCGACTTTGGAATGGCCGACACCGCCTCGAGGATTTCACCCCATCAGAACAAATCGGCAAACTCGTTGAAGCTGTACGCAACGCTCTGGCGGCTCTACCCCCGGACCGAATGGGTCAGCCCCAGCGACTTTTCATTGGCCTCGATCAAGTGGAGGAGTTCGTGGTGGCCGCTGACGATGGCCCCGCGGTACGTTCTGCCGTGATCAATGTGCTTACAGCTGTTCAGAGATTGGCGCAGGAGGGCTTGGCCTGGGCGGTGCTCGCAATGCCCACTGGGTATGAGGAGCAGCTCAAGCGCCTCGTGTTCGGTTGGGACCTGCCGACTGAGACCCTCGATGCACCTGGTCCCGACGATTTACGAGACATCGTGGAAAGATCCTTGCAGGCTGCCGGCTTGCAGGCGACACGGGCCGACATCGATGGCGTGCTCGAACAGGCAAAGGATTGGCTCGATAGGCAGGAGAGTGCGGGCCCGGTGCTACCTTTGCTTGCTACCCTGATGTTGGAAATGGTCACCGTGCGCCGGAATTCCTGGAAGAAACTGCTGGGGATCCAAAGCCAGGATGCGGTTCCTGATGGAGAGCTAACCCTGGATGAAATCGTCAACGTGCTAGGTGAGAGGGCATGGCGGGAATCCGACATGGAAAGAACCGTGAGTCCCGTCGGTACTCTTGCGCGGCTGCTGCGCCAGCTTGTGAGTACCAAGGGTCCAAGAACGCTACAGGCCTGTTCCACCAACCATCCGGCCGTGGTCCACGCTTGGCCGCTTGTGGATGCGTTGAGAAAACACCGGTTGCTCTTCTACCCGCAGCACGGCATGCTTCGGCTCGCCCACATTGCGGTTATCGACCACTGGGGGCGCGCCAAGGAGTGGCATGAGAAATTCTTGATCAACCAGAAGACCGTGGCCCTGCTGGAGCTCAGGACGGCCGCACGCCCCATTACTGAACCCGAGGATCTGGACGCGATCGAAGACCTCTGGTTGGATTGGTATGAGGATCAAGACCTGCTAGTGGAACGCGATCTCATGAGGGCAAGCCTGATGCGTGAGTTTGATCCCGTGGCAAGGTCTGAAAGCTGGCGCCGTCATGACCAGGGGAGCCGGTTCTCGTCCGCGATCGGCATCAATGATCCGGCGTTGGTTGAGCATTGTTTTGCCAAGGTTGCTCTTCTGCCCGAAAATGTAAAAGCCGATCTGGTCCGCTTTGTCAATTCGTCCGATGGTGACACTGCCCTGCATTTGGCATCTTGGCGAGGCAACCTCGGTAATGTCCGCCGGCTGCTTTCCGACGGTGCTGAAGTGGACCTGCCAAACAAGTTTGGCCAAACGCCGCTCTGGCTTGCAGCGCATCTCGGATACACGCAGGTTGCATTATTCCTTCTGGATCAGAACGCCAACGTGAATCACGTCGATACCGACGGCAGCAGCTGTTTGCTGCAAGCTGTCTGGACGCGGAGCGAGGACGCGGCTGGACTCTTGTTGGCGAGAGGTGCGGCACCAGATAGTCCAACAAAGGCAGGATGGACGCCATTGATGTTCGCGGCAGCGAAAGATTATCGAGAACTGATTGGACTATTGCTTGATTACAAGGCGGAGATCAACCGGATTGCCGACCAGGGTTGGACGGCACTGACCGCCGCGGCGTCGAACGGGCATGCGATCGCAGTGCAACTGCTAGTCGACCGCGGAGCGCAAATCAACCACATCATGGCGCAGGGTGAAACTGCGCTCCTGTACGCCGTCAATGCCGGCTCTCTGGAGATTGTGCGACTTCTGCTGGATCGGGGCGCAGACGTAAACGACAGACTTGCCAACGGTGTGACGGCACTCATGGCCGCATTGGGAGGAGGCCATGAGCCTATTATCCGGCTGCTTCTCCAGCGCGGTGCAAAGATTGACGCCGTGACGACCGAGGGCGCCGGCGCGCTCGTGTATGCCGCCGGTAAAGGTGTTCTCTGGGCGGTTGAGATGCTGCTGAAGAGCGGCCTGGCGCCGAACCAGGCCATGAATGACGGGAGAACCCCGCTCATGTTGGCCGCAAGCGAGGGACACGACAGCGTGGTGCAATGCTTGCTTGACCACGGCGCTGCAATCGACGCCGTTGACAACAAGAGCCAGACAGCGCTGGGGTTTGCTGCGTTGAACGGCCATCCCACGACCGTGGAGCTATTGTTGGACCGCAAGGCTGACGCCAGCAAGGCCACGATGCTCAATACAAGCGCCCTAACTCTGGCGGCTGCGTTCGGCCACGAGGCGGTCGTGAAACTTTTACTTGAACACGATGCAGATGCCAACGCCACCCTTCCTACCGGGGACTCTGCTTTGATTTTGGCAGCAGCGAAGGGTTACGAGGGCGCTGTCGAACAGTTGTTGAAACATGGGGCTGATAGCAATCGTGCCAACACAAAAGGGGAGTTGGCCATTCTATTTGCAGCGCAGGGCGGCTTCGAGCGCATTGTGGAGCTTCTCCTGAATCATGGCGCTAACGTCAATGGCAGAGCGCATGACGGACGAACGCCTTTGCTGCTGGCAGCTCGCAACCGTCATGTTGAGATTTCGCGACTTTTGCTGGAACACAATGCCCTGGTTGATCAAGCCGCGGAGAGTGGTGACACGCCCTTGACCGTAGCCTCCGGCAGCGAACCAATTATGCGAATGCTGCTCAACCGGGGGGCGGACGTGAATCATTGCGGGTCTGGTGGAATGAGCCCTCTCGCCGTGGCTTTGCAAGGCGGGGACGAAGTCCTCATACGTCTGTTGCTGGACCATGGAGCTGACATAAATCAGCTGATGACGATAAAACTAGAAGGTATCCAAGCTCCTCAAGGGATCAATGCGGCCGACTACACGAATGTTAAAGCCGTTCCTATCATGGCGGTTGCGGCTGGGCGTGAAGGGCCAGTCCGCCTCCTGTTAGAGCGTGGGATGGATGTGGAAAGCGCGACGCCCAATGGCCGCACGCTGCTCATGCTGGCAGCGGAGCGGGGATGTGACGAAATCGCGCGGCTTTTGCTTGAACACCACGCATTCGTAAACCACAAGACGCCGGAAGGAATCAGTGTTTTGGCAGCGGCGATTGGGGCAGACGCGGCCAACATTGCCGCGCTGCTGCTGGATCACGGCGCGCAGATCAATGAATCGAGGAGTACCGCCATTGATGCCGCTATATTTGCCGCAGGGATGGACAAGTGCAAAGTCCTCGAAATGTTCTTTGATCGCGGGATCTCGGTGGATGCCGTAAGCACCGAAGGCCGGTCGCTTCTGATGGAGGCGGCGAGCCACGGAAGTCTGGAGGCCGTGCGGTTACTACTCCAACGAGGAGCGCAGGTTGATTACTCGGACCCCAAAAACTACACAGCCCTGGAGTTGGCCGCTGAGCTGGGCCAAGAGCGCGTCGTACAGTTGCTCCTCGAAAAGGGCGCCAATCCTGATCGAGAACCAAGTTCAGAGATCACAGCTCTGGTCGCGGCTGCGTTTAACGGGCATGAAGCCGTTGTGAAGGCGCTTCTCGAACACGGCGCGTACGTGGATCGGCCAACTTCCACCGGCTATACGGCATTGATCGCTGCAGCGCTCGGCGGCCACATCGGCGTGGCTCACAGGTTGATTGATGCTGGAGCGCGGGTGAATCACGAAGCGGTAGGAATGACCGCGCTTCTCGCCGCTGCTGCTGCTGACCAGGCAGCAGTCGTTTCCTTACTGCTTGAAAACGGGGCGGAAATTGAGAAGAAGAACAAAGATGGGGCCACAGCGCTGGCACGCGCTGCCGAGGAAGGTCACGAGGACGTAGTACGTCTTTTGATCCAGCGGGGTGCCACAATCGATGCTGTGGACGCAATAGGTCGCACGGCACTCAATGGTGCTACCGAAGAAGGCCATGAGAAGATCGTCCGTCTACTGCTCGATTCCGGCGCCGATATTGATCACCAAAGTGAAGAGGGCCTCACGCCTCTACTTGCTGCCACGGTGGCTAAGCATGAAGAGGTGGTCGGCGTACTGCTCGACCGAGGTGCACGCCTGGACGTCGTGAGCACAAAGGGCTACACGCCGCTGACGGCGGCAATAGCCGCCGAGCAACAATCAGTGCTGCACATGCTGCTTGAACGAGGAGCCGACGTGGAAGAGAGATGGAGCAAGGTGAGTCCGCTGGTGTTTGCGGCTATGCAGGGCTTCGAAGCAGGAGTTGTCGCCCTGCTGGATCATGGAGCGCAGATCGACCGCGTTGGGATAAATGGCCAAACTGCGTTGATGCATGCGGCGGAGAAAGGCCAGGAAGGTGCGACTCGTTTACTCCTTGATCGCGGGGCGGAGGTCAATTACGAGAATGCCGGCATTAGTGCGTTGTGGCTGGCCGCGTGGGAGGCCCACGAAATGGTAGTCCGGCTACTGGTTGACCGCGGAGCCCGAGTAGATCCTGTTGAACCGTTCACCAAGAGCGCTATGATGGCGGCGTCTGCCAAGGGGTACGAGAAGATTGTTCAATTCTTGATCGAGCGCGGTGCGGAGGTAGAGCGCCTCAGCGAAATCGGCACATCGTCCCTGATTGCTACCGCAGGAAACGGAATAACGGGCGTCATGCGTATCCTGCTGGCACATGGCGCTGATGTCAATCGCGTCAGAAAGGATGGTTTGACAGCTCTGATGTGGGCGGCCAGGGACGGGCATGCAGAGGCCACGCGGCTGCTGCTTGAAAATGGTGCCAATGTTGACTATGCCGACAACAATGGACGAACAGCTTTGATGTTGGCCGCACGAGATGGGCAAGAAGCAACGGTCCGATTGCTGCTTGATTACGGCGCCGATGCAAGCCGGGCAGAGAAAAAGAACGGAGCAACACCTCTTATGCTCGCTGCCGCCGGAGGACACGTGAGCGTGATGGCCGCCCTTGTCGAACATGGCGTGGACGCTAATCAAGCAAGCTCGCCTGGCTGGACTGCATTAATGTCCGCCGCGCTGAGGAATCAGCTCGAAGCTGCAAAATGGCTGCTGGAACATGGCGCGGACATTCACCGAACTCAGGGTGGACGCAGCGCGCTCTTCTGGGCCGCCAAGGAAGGACATGAAAAAATTGTAGAGTTTCTGATCGACAACGCCGCAAAAGTTGATCTACAGGACTCTTGGGGCATGACGCCACTGATGCTTGCGGCCGAGGAAGGCCGCGATGTCACAGTTAGTCTCCTGATCGAACGAGGCGCCGCAGTTAATCAAAACAGCAACGAAGGAACAGCGCTGCTCATGGGGGCATATGGCGACCATCTTCCAGTTGTGACTATGCTATTGGCAAAAGGAGCTTTCCCCAATCTGGCAAGTGACGAGGGCAAGACGGCTCTGATGGTGGCAGCGGCAAACGGAAACGATGAGATCATTGAAACCCTGCTTGCGCATGGTGCTGATATCGACCAAACATCGGTGGAAGGCGGCTCCGCGCTGATGATCGCCGCATCGGAAGGGCATCTGAGTGCCGTGAAGCTGCTCCTTGAAAAAGGTGCAGACGCCTATCAGGAAACATCCGATGGGCTGGTCGCCCGAGATTTCGCTTTGCAAAACGACCACATCGCTATTGCGGATCTGTTGCCGAAACTGAAGAAGGGATGGGGGCCCTTCCGCAGATGATGAATCCTGCAAGAGCATGCAACAGGTCTAGATCACCGGGTACGATTTCTTCCTATTGAGCACCATTACTTCCGTTTTTGGCCTGTTTCATGAATTGGGGCACGCCGCAGCCTTGAGTCATTATGGAGGCAAACGGGCCGAGATAGGCTGGGGCCTGTATTTTGTGTTTACCGTTTTCTACACGGACCTTTCGGAAGGCTGGCGTCTCAAGCGAGAGCAGCGGGCAGTGATTGACGTAGGCGGAATCTATTTCCACTGTATCAGCCTTATTCTGCTTCTGGCGCTGATTTACCTCACGCATTGGCCAATGCTGGTGTACTGCTTTTTTTTCATTGATACCCAAATTGCCGGGTCCCTGAACCCATTCCTGCGTATGGACGGTTACTGGCTGATCGCCGACCTGTTTGGCATTTCCGACCTGCGTAAGCAATCCATCGGCATGCTGGAGCGGGGGTTTTACAAGTTATTCAGGATCAATGCCAAGCCAGTCTATTCCACAGTACAGCTGAGCCGCGGCGCCAATATATTCGTGGCGATATACAGCCTGGTAGGGGCAGTATTTTTCGTTTACCTGACGGGTATTATGTTTCACCAGGTTGCGTTCCGGCTCCTGCCTGGATATCCCAAACTGGCAATTGAGTTCTGGCATGTGCTAAGGACCAATCCATCTCACGTCCTTGCGCTGCTGAATCTACTGGCGAGCATGGCGTGGAAGGGTGTGGCCTTGTTTGGGTTAGGCATGTTTCTCTACAGATTTTTGAAAGGGTTTTACCGGTTTCTCATGAGATTCGGCGAGAACGTGAAATTTCGCTTCTGGCGGCCGGCCTCAGACATCACGCGCTGATCTTTTCAGATGAAAGGAAGGTTCTATGGAAGGCTTTCCCTATCGCCATCAGAAGTTTGTGCTTAATAACTGTCTGGCACTCGAATCCACCGACGGCAAAAACGTCATTGTTTACGATACAGAGACGAATACGCGCATGAAAATCAGCTGCCGGCTCTATGAATTGATGACAGAATTCAGGGAGCCGCGGACCTTTGTGGAAGTCATGGATGAACAGTTCCTTCAGTCCCTGCAAGGAACTCTTGAGCGTCTTCTGGATGTCGGCTTCCTCCTGGACATGAGCAAAAAGCGTCTGCCGCTTCCCAAACCAGAAACCCAGCTGGCTACGGTATTTCCAACAATGTTTCGGGCGCCTTTCCGGACTCCGGGACAGAGTCCTGCCGACATCGCAATTGTGGGTGTCCCCTACGACGGCGGGAATCTGGTCAGTGCGGGCATGAGGGATGCTCCACGCGAACTGAGAAAAAAAACTGGCAGCGATCAGGAATACCGCGTTGACTTCGCCACCGGAAAACCCATGGGCTGGTTTGACGTAGACAACCTGGAAAGACTGCTGGAAGGCGTCACAATGTCAGATTGGGGCGATGTCCGTTTTACCTATGGAGAAACGCCGGATGCCATATTCGAGCGGATCGGTTCCATCTGTTCAGAAATTCTTCGCGAAGGCTCTTTCCCTGCCTTTATTGGAGGAGACCACTCCATTTCCTATCCCATTGTGCAGGCGCTGCAGCAGAACCAGGAGATACAGATCGTATGGTTCGACGCTCATACCGATTATGGCGATCTGCTCCCCGGCATCTGCAACAACCACAAGAATGTTGTCCGCAGGATATTTACGTTACCTAACGTAAAGCGGGTCATCAATATTGGTCACCGGGGATATACGTCAAGCGACAAGGTAAACCTGAGACCCGCCAAGTTCTCCATGGTTACGGCGGAGCAGGTGCGGAATGGCGGTGAATACCGTGTTTTGCAGGCCCTCGACCCGGACCTTCCTTGCTACATTTCCATTGATATTGATGTTCTTGATCCGATCTATGCTCCGGGTACGAGCACTCCTGTTCCTTCCGGCCTGACGCCACGAGAATTGAAAACGCTTTTGCGCGCGATCGGAGCCAACCATCAGGTGGTGGGTTGCGATCTGGTGGAAGTCAACCCTGCGTACGATCCCAGCCCACTGACCGTCATCCAGGCCTACCACCTGTTCACTGTATGTCTAGGAGCGTGCGTGCGCAGTAAAAATATTGAAAAAAATCTCGAAATGATTACGAAAACAGGAGTGTAAACCCATGGAAATCCACATGATCGGACACGCGTCACTTTTTATTCGTACCAGTAATCTTTCGATTCTTATGGATCCTGTCTTGTGGGACCCGCACCAGGAGGGGCTTTTCGACATAAATCCGAAACGGGAAGTACTTCACGACAAAATACCGCCTGTCAACCTCATCATCCTGTCACACCGGCATTTGGACCATTTTGATATTCGCTCACTGGCTTCTCTTCCCAAACATGCGCCGGTCCTGATCCCCAAAGACCAGCTTCTTGAAAATTATCTTCGCAAGCTGGGATTTGCCAAGATTCAACAGCTCAAAGACTTCACTGAGGTCACGATCGGGAAAACTACGCTATTTACAACCCGATCAGAAAATAACGTTCCTGAATACGGGATCATATTTAAGGACGAGAGCGGGGTGTTCTGGAACCAGGTTGACAGCGTGGTTTCACCAAAAACAGTGGAAACAGTACTGTCACGCTTTCCGCAACTCGATTTTGTGCTGGCCAGCTGGCAACCGATGCTGGAAACAAACTTCCAGACCAACGGCGGCTTGCCATTTCCCTACGCACGGTATGGAGAGGTCCTTTACAACCTGGGTCTGGCGTCCCCTCGGGCCCTGGCGCCGGGCGCCAATGCTTTCTGCTTCACCCGCAGCGCGGCCTGGATGAACCACGTGGTTTTTCCAGTAAGCAAAGCGCGTTTCCTGCATGACGTACGCAGCATTACCGTGGTAGGGAGGTTGAAGAATGGAATGGCCCTCAGGCAGGCGCAGGCCGAATTTGATTCGCTCAACCAGCGGATTGAACAGCAATATCATTCCAATATAGGGCGCAAGGTCACTCTCT
>Ga0164306_10001152_pt1 | contig 11554 bp, 8 predicted proteins | sample Whisoiple_242_MG_FD_110213 | JGI IMG/M metagenome (GOLD analysis project Ga0164306, IMG submission 110213) | Soil microbial communities amended with fresh organic matter from upstate New York, USA - Whitman soil sample_242_MG | ecosystem: Environmental > Terrestrial > Soil > Unclassified >... | reverse complement strand
CGCTCGCAAAGAGTTCTTGCTGCGCATCGGTGGCTTCGACGAGCTGCTCGGCCCCGCCTGCCCCACCGTGAAGAGTAACGACTCGTCGATATCGTACAAGGTGCTGCGCAGCGGCGCGAAGTGGATCGCCGATCAAGACATCGAGGTGATTCACGAGCATGGGTTTCGGCGTCACGTCGATTTCGCGCGGCTCGTCAGCGAGTACGACCATGGGCTCGGCGTGAACTGGGCGCGCTTCGCGCGACGCGGAGACGCCCGAGCCGCGGCGTACTTCTGCCTGGAGCACTGGGAGATGACGGTGCCAATCGTCAAAGACGCGGTCCGGCTGCGTCGGCCGCGCGGGCTCAAGAATTGGTTCGCCCACCTCACGGGGTTCGTCGATGGGCTCCGCGTGGAGCCGACGCTCGGCTACGTGGATGGCCCGCGGCTCCGTCGCATGGCGGAAACGCGCTCGCTAGACGGCTAGGTGTGCTAATTGCCCTAAGCTAGTGGCATTGGTTTCTGTCGCTCGTCGTTTGCTGAAAGGCGCGGTTCAGACCGGGCGGGCGCAGGTCGCCACCGCGCGGCTCTGCTGCGAGCGGTACGCGCTGAGCGTCGTAGGGCGCCGCGCTTCGCGAGAAGGCGGGCGCATCCTCTGCTATCACTCGCTCGGCCAGCCTCAGTGGGGCGTGAACGACGTCTCGCCGGCGCGGTTTCGGCGGCACCTGGAGCTTGCTTTGAATGCAGGCTACCGCTTCGTGCCCGCCAACGAGATCGCTGCCACCGGTGGGCGCCCGAACGAGCTGGCCATCACGTTCGACGACGGGCTGAAGAGCGTCGGCAGCGTGGCCGCGCCCGTCTTGGCCGAGCTCGGGCTACCCTGGTCGTTGTATGTGGTCTCGTCTTGGGCCGATCGCTCGGGCGACCGGGCCTGGGCCGAAGAGCACATGCTCAGCTGGCAGCAGATCGAGCGCCTCGCCCAAGCCGGCGCCGACATCGGCAGCCACTCCGTCACTCACCCCGACTTTTCTAGGCTCGATCGCGCCCAAGTCATCGACGAGCTCGGCTCTTCACGCGAGGTCATCGAAAAGCGTTTGGGCATTTCCGCGCGCACGTTCGCGGTGCCCTTCGGTCAATCGAAGAACTGGCCAACGATCGCCGTCGAAGCCGCTCAGGCCGTGGGCTACCAGACCGTTTTTGCGCAAGCCGAAGCGACGCGTCCACGGGGCACGGTGCCGCGCACGTTCGTGACTCGCTTCGACAACGACCGTGTCTTCAAGGCGCTGCTCAGCGGCGCTTTCGACCGTTGGGAGGAGTGGTTTTAGTGCCGACGTTGTCCGTGCTCGTATTGAACTACAATTATCGACGCTACTTGCGGTCGTGCGTCGAGTCGATCCTCAGCCAAACCTTCCAGGATTTCGAGCTCATCATCATCGACGATCGCTCGACCGACGACTCGATGGAGCTGATCAACGAGCTCAAGCAGCTCGACCCGCGCATCGTCGTGGCCGCGCACGAGAAGAATCAAGGCTTCTCGCGCAGCTTGATCGAGGGGACCGAAGAGCTGTCGCGGGGCGAGTTTTTGTCGGTGATCTCCGCTGACGATCGCGCGGCGCGCAACGACGCCTTCGCGACTCAAGTCGACCTACTGCGCGAGCACCCGTCCGCTGCCTTCTGCTTCTCGGGCTTCGACCTCTTCTCGGAGACTAGCTCGCAGCTGGTGCAGTCTTTCCCCGCGCCAGTGGTGGCCGATTCGCGCGAAGCGATGCGCCTGTTGCTCGACAATCAAGCGCGGCCCGCTCACTCCGGCGTCATGATCCGCGGCACCGCCTACCGCGCCAGCGGCGGCTACCGGCGCGACCTGCGCATGGCCATCGACTTGGCGATGTGGCTGGCGCTCGCGGTCGAAGGCGGCTTCGTCTACACGCCCGAGCCGCTCTACGGTTACCGCGTGCACGACAAGCAGATGTCGGCGGCCCTCGCCGGCGTACGGCGCAGCACCAACGAGGTGCGTGAGGTCTTCCGGGTTGCTTGTGAGCACGCCGAGCGGCGCGGCTGCGGTACGGGCGGCAAAGACGCTACCGCCTTCCTCAAGCATTTTGCCGACTACATCACGCACGAGGCGCGCAATCGCGGGCGGCGGGTGGCGGCCACGCGCCTCCTGGCGGTGGCGATGGAGTCGCCACTCGAGGCCGCGACTTCGCGCCGGCTCTGGCTATCGGCCCTGCAGACCGCGATCGGCCCGACCGCATACGACGGTCTCCACCGCTTGCTCGTCCGTAGCTGAGTGAGGCCGCGTGACCGAGCCAGCGACTAGCCGCGCCCTGCGTCACCGAGACGACATCGATGGCCTGCGGGCGATCGCGGTCTTGTCGGTGATCTTGTTCCACGCCGGCGTGCCCGGCTTCGGCGGTGGCTACGTCGGCGTCGACGTCTTCTTCGTCATCTCAGGCTACCTGATCAGCGGCATCTTGCTGCGCGAGCAAGACGCCGGGCGCATCTCGCTGGCGTCGTTCTACGAGCGCCGGGTACGTCGCATTTTTCCCGCGCTGTTCGTGATGTTCTTCGTCACGAGCGTCGTCGGCTATTGCCTGCTGTTACCACCCCTGTTCAAGGCGTTCGGCCGCAGCTTGGTGGCCGCGACGCTGTTCGTGTCGAACGTCCTCTATTATTCCGAGTCAGGATACTTCGACGCTCCATCGGAGGCGAAGCCGCTCCTTCACACCTGGTCACTCGGGGTCGAGGAGCAGTTTTACATCTTCTTTCCGCTCTACGTCGCGGTGGTGTGGAAGTACCTGCGCGGTCGCGCGGTGGTGTTGACGGCGCTGGTCACGGCCGTAAGTTTCGCCGCCAGCATTTGGGGCGTCACGCGGTTTCCCAAAGCGACGTTCTTTCTCGCTCCGACGCGGGCGGGTGAGCTGCTGCTCGGAGCGCTGATTGCGATGGCGGCCTTTCCGGCGGCCAAGCAACGCGTCACGCGCGAGGGTCTGACCCTGCTGGGCGTCGCGCTCATCTTGGTCGCCGTGGTGGCGTTCTCTGCCACCGATCCGTTCCCGGGTTGGCGCTCGCTGGTGCCTTGCGTGGGCGCGGCCTTGCTGATGCACGGCGGGCAGCTCGGCACGACCCTGACCGCGCAAGCTCTCGCCTCGCGGCCCTTCAAATTCGTGGGCCAGATCTCTTACTCGCTCTACCTCTGGCATTGGCCAGTGCTGATGCTCGCCAAATATTGGGCGATCCGTGAGCTCAGCTCTCTGGAGACAGCGACCGTGCTGCTGCTGGCCGGGCTCTTGAGCGTCGCCTCTTGGCGCTGGGTCGAGCGGCCCTTCCGCGAGCGCCGCACGCTCACGAGGGCCACGCTGTTCGCGCTGGCGGGCGGGTTGATGGCCGCGTTCGTGGCGGTGGGCGCGTGGATCGATCGCGGCCAAGGTTTGCCAGGTCGGTTGAAGCTTGCCGACCAAATCTTGATGGTGCGTGGGCACGACGGGCGGTGCTCGAAAGACGTTGGCGCCGCCTGTTCGATCGGCAAACCGAGCACCGACGCGCCGACCTTCGCGGTATGGGGAGACTCGCACGCTCAAGCCGCTTATTCCGCGATCGACGCGGCGGCGCGAGCCGTGGGAGCTCATGGCATGTTCTTCGGGCGCGGTGGCTGCCCACCCATCCTCGGCGTCGTCAAGCTCGAGCCCGAGCGAACCGCGCTCGACAACGAAGAGTGCACGCAGCAAAATCGGCTGGCGTTCGAGCAGATAGCGGCCGCCGGCGCCGTGACCCGGGTGCTGCTGGTCTCTCGCTGGCCGTACTTCTTGAACGGCGAGGGATACGGCGTCGACGCTCACCTGCACGTCAGCCTCCTTGCCAAACCTGGTGCCGAGCCGATGTCGCTCGCCGAGCGCGAGAGCGCCGTCGCGGCGTCGATTCAGTCGCTGCTGCGAGCCAATAAATCCGTCGTCTTGGTGGAGACCGTCCCGGAGTTTTTACGGGAGACGCCCGACGCGATCGGCCGGACGGTGCTGACCGGCCGCAACATCGCGATGTTGGACGAGCCGGCCGAGCGTGCCGCCGCCCGCGTTGCGCCGTTAGCCCGCATCGCCGCGCGTTTCGCGGCCGAGCCGCGCTTCCGATACCTGCGCACCCACCCGCTGTTTTGCGCGGCCGGCACCTGTCGGAGTCACGTCGACGGCTTACCGCTCTACGACGACAACTCACACATCGGACCGCGGGCAGATGCGCGGCTCGAGCCGCTGTTCGCGGACGCGCTGACGGCTCGGTGAGCGGCGCTCAGGGCGGAGCGAGGCAGGTGTCGAGCGGCGCGCGCGGTGCGCAGATCGAGACGGTCGTGAGCCGTTCCTCGCCGGTCGGTAGAATCGGCTGCCACCGCGAGCAACTGACGGCCTCGCGACTCGCGGCCTCGACGAACGAGATTCGTGCGTGCGCCAAGCGCGCACGGTTGCTGGTGTGATCTCCCCAAACCACGAAATAGGTGCCGCAGCGGTCTTGTGCTTGCGCGAGCTGCTCCAAAGTCTGGTGCCAGATCGCGCTGCTCTTCACCGCCTTTCGGAGCGCGATCGCGCCGATCAGCGCCGAGTTCAACGCGAGCACGGCCGCCACCCCCAAGCCGATCCGGCGACGCCAGCGCTCGGCGTCGTCGATGAGTAGAGGCGGGGCGAGCGCGGCGGCGAGCCACAACTGCGGCGCCCAGCGGGCCCACCATGCCTCGGGGTTGATCAGCACCGACGCGGCCACCAGAGCCATGAAGATGACGTAGTTGCGGGCGCTCCGCGAGCGGACCGCGGCCAGAACGCCGATGCCCATTGCGCCCAGCAAGCCAGCGCTAAAAAAGGGCCCAAACCCTGCCACCCGCGGGTCCGGATCTCCGAAGGCCTTCAGATCCGCGGGTGCGAAGACGAACGGCAACGTGAAGCGGGGCGCCGGCAGGATCCAACCTTGGGGCCGCGACAGCAGGGAGTGGGCGAGCCGCAACAGCGGCGCGTCGTTGCGCCAGTCTACCGGCGTCTGCTCCGTCACCACATCGAGCGCTCCGCGCCCGAACAGCGGGTAGAACGGATGTCCGTGGCGGAGTGTATTGGTGACGTACGGCGCGTAGCCGATGACGAGGATGCCCAGCGCGAGGGCGCCCGCGGAAAGGAGCGCGAGCTTGCGGACGCGGACCCGGGGGGCAGCGGCGAGTAGCGCGCAGCCGAGGACCGCCGCGAGCAGCAGCGCCGCGTAGATTGCGGCGGTGAATTTTGCGTTGACGAGGAGCAGCACCAATAGCCCGAACGCCAGCAGCTGCAGCGGCTCTCCGAACGCCAGCCAGCCGCCCGCGAGGAAGACCATGCAGGTGAGCCCGGAGGCGATCAGCCCGTCGAGGTAGAAGGTGAGCGCCTGGCATAGGGCGACGGGGTTGGCCGCGACCACGAAGGCCACGAGATGAGCGCGCCACGCCTGCAAGCGGGTCAGCAGCAGCCGCGCGGAGACGAGGAAAGCGGCGAGCAGCAGCGCCCCGTTGGTGGTCTTCGCCGCTTCATTGTCCCGAAATAGAGCCGCGAAGCCTTCGCCGGTCATCCACGGCCCGCGAGGGTAGTGATTGAGCCAGATCGCGTGCTTGCCGGAGAGCTCGCGACCGAGCGTGGCGTTCCAGCCTTCGCGCAGCCGCAGCAGAGCCTCGCCATGGTAGCTCTGACCGTCGTACGAGCTGTCGATGACCCGGCTGCTCAGTACAGCTACTGCCAGCACCAAGCCCAGCGCGGTGAGCGCGGGGGCCACCTTCTGGCGCGCCGTGCCCTCGCCCCAAGCCAGCGCAAACCCCAGGTAGATGGCGGTAGCGACGAGCGCCGTGCCCACACCCCGCGCCACGCCGAGCCCCACCGCGCCCCAGCACACGACGTGAAACACACCGATGAACAGGCAGATGAAGGTCCCGCTGCGCAGCAACGGCTCGAGCCGTGTCGAAAGCCGCGCTGCCCCCGACGCGGTCATGCGCGCACGAGCGTCGCGCTAATGTCTTTGGCGGAGAGCGCGCCGAAGACGTTGTCGCAATCGTCCATACCGTACGAGACCACGAAGCCGTCGCCGCGCGGCACGAGGCCGCAGACGTATTGAATGCGCTCCGGCCGCAGCAGCTTCACTGGGCGACCAAACCAGCGGATTTTGAAGGGCGGCCGCGCGTCGGCCACGTAGAAGTGCGTCCGATAGTCTCGCTTGCCACGCGACAGAACCATGCTGTGCGCGGCGCCGAGCAACGAGCCGTCGTACGGTACGAGCGGCGTGCCCCCGCGGTAAAAAGGGCCGCGGGGCCCGAAGAATGGGCTCACGAACCAAGACGAGTAGCGGTCGACGACGGCCAACGTCTGCGGGTCGACCCGCCACACGACGTGCGGATTGATCGAATACTGAAGGAAGAAGCCGCCGCCGCTGGAGAACGGCATCCAGTTCTTTTGAGGTAATTTGAGGGGCGGGGTTCGCACCGAGCGCGCGACCAGCTCTTCGGCTCCGTCTAGTAGCTTGCCGACGGCCGGCACCGCGTCCCACTGCAAGCCTTGGGGCACGAGGTTCACCGAGCACCACACGTCGTCGCCGATGCGGGTCAGACGCGCGTCTTCGCGAAGGTCGGTCGTGCCTTCGAACCGCTCGCCGTCACGCACGATGCGCAGCGGTGACAGCGCGCGCACCCGCAGGTCGTCGTCGAGATCGACGCGGAGCAGCTCGGCGCGCGGCGGCTTGTATTGTGGGCCGAAAGCCGTCTCGATGCCGTGATCGGCGCAGAAACAATAAGTGTTGTTCTTCGCGATAGCCACGTAGCCGCTCGCGGTCTTGAGCAGGCCTGCGTTACTGATACCAGCGCGGAACGGGACGAGCGGATGATCGATGATCTGCGGCCGCAAGGAGCCGAGGCGCTCACCCAACAAGACGCGCGGTTGACCTTGGACGTGGCCTTGACCGGTGCTGTAGAGCTTGTCGAACTCGTAGCGCCAGCGGCGAATTTTGTGTCTTACCGGCTCAATCACGCGCAAATTTGGCGAATTTGGGGCCCATCGCCTGGCGCAAAGATTCGATTTGATCGCGCCCCAGGCCGCCGAGCACCCACAGGCTGGCGGCGTAGGCGAGCAGCGCGATCGGCGCCGCGACGAAAGAGTTGAGCGGGCCCAAGAGACGAGCGACGACGAACATGGCGGCGCCGGCGCCGAAGCTACGTAGCAGGTTGAGGCCAAGGCTGCGATCGAAGATGCCGGGCTCGGCGATCCACCAGCCAGACGCGACCATCAACACTTCGCTGACGACGGCGGCCACGCACACGCCGAGGCCGCCGTTGCCGTTGTGGCGTTGAAACCAGGGAATCAAGATGGGATCGAGGATGGCGCTGACCACGACGCAGGCAAACTGCGCGACTGCCCATGCCCGTTGGCGACCGGCCGCCATGATCGAGGTGCCGAGAGGCATGCTGAAGTAGAGCAGAAACAAGAACACGGCCATCACCTGCAGATTCTCGCCGGCTCGCGAGTAGCCGGCCTTGCTGAAGATGGCGATGCCGACGTCGTTGTACAGGCCACAAGCGAGCGCGACCGGAACGGCCAGCAACGTCGTTCCGCGTAGCGAGGCGCGCGCCGTGTCGACGTACTGCGCTTTGTCTTCGGCGTAGAGGCGAGACAAAGTCGGGTACATCGCGCCAATCAGGAGCGCGGCGGGCAAGATTAGCGGAGCAATCAGCCGCCGGGTGACCGCATGCCAACCCACGACCGTCTCGGGCGACAGCTTCGACAGCATCACGGCGTCGATGTTCGGCTGCAGCGTCATGGCGAAGCCGAGGATCAAAAACGGGCTGCCGCGCTTGGCCAGTGACTTGACCGTCTCCCAATCGACCCGCAAGCGCCCGACCCCGACCCGACCCAGAGCCGAAAACACGAACAATAAAACGATCGCCGAGGCGGCCGCTTGCGCCAACAACACGCCGCGAACTTGCCCGCCCAGGACCACCGTCGGCACCACGATGAAGAGCGTGAGCAGCTGCATGCCGACCTGCGCGTAGGCGCCGATGTCGGTGCGCTCGAAGCCGCGAATGGCGTCTTGGCAGCCGTTCGACAACGATTGAAAGCCGCACTGCAGCACCACCAGCGCGAGGATGACTTGGAAGTCGTGCGAGTAGTTGAGCAGCCAGCAGCCGAAGGCCAACACGCCGTAGGTAACGAAGGTGGCGATCAGACGCCAAGTGAGCGCCGTACCTAGCAGCGAGCCCGCCACGCTGCGGTCTTGCGCGATCGATGCGGGGAGCACGCCGCCCTGGCCCCACTCGACGAGCAAGAAGCCGAAGCACACGATCATCCACGCGACGTACATCTGCCCGAAATCAGCGGCACCTAGGTAACGCGCGGTCACGGCGCTCACGAACACCGCCAAGGGCGTTCCGAGCACTTGGCTACCCACCGTGATCAGCGTGTTGCGCAGAATCAGCAGCTTCGAGCGATGGACAATCGGGGCTTCCATGCCGAACGTCGACCGTAGAGCGGAAGGCGAGGCCACGCAAGCCAGGCCCAGCCGCTTCGATCTCTCATCGCTGAACGCGGGTCGAAGCGGGCCAGGCCGACTTGCAGCTCCGCTGCATTCGCTAGGCTAGCTGGGAGTTGGCTACGCGCGGCACGCGGCAACCAAAGTCTCAATCACGTAGTCTTGGTCGTCATCGGTGAGCTGCGCGAAGAGGGGCAAAATGATGTTGCGGTCTTGGGCGCGCTCCGACTCGGGCAGGGGGAAGCGGTTAGTGCCGAGGTACGGCTGCTCGCGGTGGGCGTTCATGATGCCGCGCCGGCTCGCGACCCCTCGGTCGAGCAAGAACTGCATCACGCTCTTTTGGCCGAGGGCGTCGGGCAGCCGTACCGCAAAGCTCTGCCAATTCGAGCGCGCGAAGCTGGGCTCGGTGGGCAGCACGAGCCCAGCGATCCCGGCCAGGTGCTCGCGGTAGCGCGCGGCGAGGCGCCGCCGTTGCGCGACGATGCCGGGCAGGCGCTTGAGCTGCTCGCGCCCGACCGCCGCCTGAATGTCGGTCATGCGGTAGTTGTAACCGAGTACCGAGTGGTCTTCGAACAGCACCTCTCGCGAGCCGTGGCGCACCCGGTCGTTCACGGACATGCCGTGCTGGCGCAGCAGCCGGAACTGCGCGTCGAAGGCGGCGTTGTTGGTGGTCAGCATGCCGCCGTCGCCGGTGGTGATGACCTTGCGCGGGTGGAAGGAGAAAGCCGCGACGTCGCCGCGCGGGCGCCCTACTGGCTCGAGCGAGCCGTCGGCGTTGACGTAGGCGCTGCCGCTGGCGCAGGCGGCGTCTTCGACCACGGGCAAGCCGTGGCGCTTGCCGATCGCGACGATGGCATCGACATCGCAGGGCAAACCCATCTGGTGCACGCACAAGATGGCGCGCGTCTTCGGGGTGATGGCCGGCTCGATCAAGGCCGGGTTCATGTTGCTGGTGCCGGGCTCGATGTCGATGAAAACGGGCTCGGCGCCGCAGTAACGAATCGCGTTGGCGGTCGCGATGTACGAGTGGCTAACCGTGATGACTTCGTCGCCAGCGCCGACGCCTACCGCGAGCAGCGCCAGATGCAGGGCGGTAGTGCAGTTCGACAGCGCGCAGGCGTGTGAAGCGCCGACCAAGGCCGCAAACTCTTGCTCGAAGGCGGCGACCTCGGGGCCTTGAGTGAGCCAACCCGACAAGATCGGGCGCCGAGCGGCGTCTGCCTCTTCGACGCCCGTGATCGGCTTGGCGATGGGGATGGAGCGTACGGCGCCGGTCGTCATTGCGGGCTCAGGCCCTTGCTGGCGCGCCACCAAGCGACCAAGCGGCGTAGGCCCTCTTCGAGCCCGATCGTCGCCTCGAAGCCGATGCTGTCGCGCGCGTTCTTCGTCTCGGCCAAGCGCCGCGACACGGCGTTGACCTTACGCTCGGGGCCGTACTCCGGCTTCTGATCGGAGCCCATGACCTTGAGCAGCGCGAACGCGAGATCGTTGAGGCTGGTTTCGACGCCGCTCGCCACGTTGAAGACGGCGTCGGTCGCGTTCGACTTCATGGCCAGCATGTTGGCGCGGGCGATGTCTTCGACATAAACGAAGTCCATCGTCTGCTTGCCGTTGCCGAAGATCAGCGGCGCCTTGCCGTCGAGGATGCGATCCATCCAGCGAATCAGCACCTCGGTGTAGGCGCCGTAGATGTCCATGCGCGGGCCGTACACGTTGAAGTAGCGGAGCGCGACGTAGTCGAGCCCGTACATGTCGTTGAAGCTGCGCAGCAAACCTTCGTTGAAGGCCTTGGCGGCGCCATACAGGGTACGGTTGTTGTACGGGTGGTGACGCTCGGTGGTCGGAAATTCTTCGGCGAGGCCGAGCACCGAAGCCGACGACGCGGCCACGATTTTCTTCACCTTGGCCTGCACTGCCGCTTCGAGGATATTGAACGTCGCGTCGACCATCACCTCGAGGGCGAGGCGCGGCTCTTCGGCGCACTGGGTGATGCGAATGGCGCCCTGGTGGAAGACCTGATCCACGCCCTCCATCAGGTTCTTGACGAGCGGGATGTCGCGCATGTCACCGTCGACGATCGTCACCGGGCGCCGCGCGAGCGCCTGCGCCAAGTTCTCGCGGCGGCCGCGCACGAAGTTGTCGAGCACGACGATCTCGCCGTAAGTGCCCTCTGGCTCTTGCGTCAGCAGATCGACGATGTGCGAGCCGATGAGCCCGGCTCCGCCTGTCACCAAAACGCGCATCGGGCTCACCACGTGGTCTCCAATTTCATCGATCGCATGATCATTCCTGGAAGCTCTTGAGCGCGGCCACGACTTCGTCTTGCTGGGCCGCCGTCATCTCGGGGAACATTGGCAAGCTGAGGGTTTGCGCCGAGGCGCGTTCTGCCAGCGGGAAATCGCCGGCTTTGTAGCCGAGGTCGGCGAAGCAAGGCTGCAGGTGCACCGGGATCGGGTAGTGGATGCCGGTCGAGACGCCCTTGGCGGTGAGGTGCGCCATCAGCGCGTCACGCTTGGCGTGATAGACGGCGTAAACGTGGTGCACGTGCCGCATGTGCTCGGGCGCGACCGGCGGCGCGTAGCCGGCGCCGGCCAAGAGCTGGTCGTAGCGGGCGGCGTGGCGGCGGCGCGACTCCGTCCACTCTTCGATGTACTTCATCTTCACGCCCAGCACGGCGCCTTGCACGCCTTCCATGCGGTAGTTGAAGCCCTTCAGCTCGTGGTGATACTTCTTCTCCGCGCCCCAGTCGCGCAGCATGCGGACCTTCTTGGCGTAGTCGGCGTTGTTGGTGGTGACGGCGCCGCCCTCACCGTACGCGCCCAGGTTCTTGCCGGGGTAGAAGCTGAAGCACGCCAGATCGCCGATGCTGCCGATGCGCTTGCCTTTGTACTCGGCGCCGTGAGCCTGCGCCGCGTCCTCGATCACCACCAGCTTGTGGCGCTTGGCGATCTCCATGATCGGATCCATGTCGGCGGGGCGGCCGTGCAGATGCACCGGCATGATCGCCTTCGTCTTCGGCGTGATGGCGGCTTCGATCTTCGCGGGATCGATGCTGTAGCTCTTGGGGTCGATG
>Ga0164306_10001151_pt1 | contig 11554 bp, 8 predicted proteins | sample Whisoiple_242_MG_FD_110213 | JGI IMG/M metagenome (GOLD analysis project Ga0164306, IMG submission 110213) | Soil microbial communities amended with fresh organic matter from upstate New York, USA - Whitman soil sample_242_MG | ecosystem: Environmental > Terrestrial > Soil > Unclassified >... | reverse complement strand
TTCAAACCAATCTCCGGTTTCCAGCCTGTATCCCGGCGTATCTTGCTGTTGTCAGTAACGTATACCAATTGGTCGCCGGGGCGGCGCTCCTGCAAAGCGCGTTGCATGGGGCGTCCGATCAGCGATTCAATCTCATCCATCAATTCAAGCAGCGAGACGGAATTTTGCGGCCCGCCGCCGATGTTGTAAACCTCAGTCCGGGTGGTTTCAATATTCAGGCGCGCGGCGTCAAAAGCCCGCAGCAGGTCATCCACACAGAGCACATCGCGGACCTGGCGGCCATCGCCATAGATCACCACGGTCTCTTCCCGCAAGGCGGAATAAACAAAGTGCGCTACCCAACCCTGGTCTTCCGTGCCGAACTGGCGCGGGCCGGCGACACAGGACATGCGGAACACAACTGCCGGGAGCCCATAGATACGGCCAAAGTCGCGCACGTACTGATCGGCAGCGCCCTTGGAGCATCCGTAAGGAGAATGAAAATCCAGGGGCTGAGATTCAGAAATGCCCTGCTGGGCCGGCGTAACGTAGCGCTTGCCGCTGACGACCGGCGTACCAAGGCCGAGATCGCCATAGACTTTGTTGGTGGAAGTAAACAGGATGAAGGGCCGGTTCCCCGACCGGCGGGCGGCATCGAGAACGTTGAAAGTCCCGGCGAGGTTCACTTCAAAATCGAGACGCGGATCGGCCACGGAAGTCGTGACCGCCACCTGGGCGGCAAAGTGATAGATCTCGTTCGCGTGCGCCACGGCCCTTTCCACCAGCCGCGCATCGCGCACATCACCGACCGTCACCTGGAGCCGGCCCGACGCTCCCGGGGTCTTGCGCAGCCATTCCAGATTGTGGTGCACTCCCGCGCGGGAGAGATTGTCAAAGATGTGCACCTTGGCGCCGGTGTGGGAAAGCAGCGAGTGGGCCAGGTTTGACCCGATAAAGCCTGCTCCTCCAAAAATCAGCACCGAGCGGGTTTCTTGCTTCCGCATTGTTCCCCCTTTAAACCAGAAAAATCCTAGCGCCTAAGCGGTGAGCCCAAACTGGCTGAGCTGCGCAACCGCTTCAGCGGCGCGGTCCTGCGACTGCTGAAGCGCCAGCCACTGCACCAGGTCCGTAAGCCCATCAGCAAAGCGGACCCGCGGCGTATAACCCAGAAACTTTCGCGCTGCCGAAATATCCGCAAAACAGTGGCGCACGTCGCCGGCGCGATATTTCTGCGTGAGTTCGGCTGCGATCTCAGAATCCATGGCCCGGGCCAGCTCCGCCGCGACTTCGCGAATGGAAATCGGGTCGCCCGATCCGATATTCAGCGCCATGCCGTCCGCCTGCGACGATTCCATGGCGAGCAGGTTGGCGCTGACGACGTCCTGCACACTGACGAAGTCACGCAACTGCCCGCCATCTTCAAAGACCAGCGGCGGATTGCCGTTCATCATGCGCGAAGCAAAGATGGCGGCCACGCCGGTGTAAGGGTTCGATAACGCCTGGCGTGTGCCGTAAATATTGAAATAGCGCAAGGCCACCACGGGAAGCGCGTAAGTGCGTCCGAAGAGCAGGCACATCTCCTCCTGGTCTTTCTTGGAGAGCGCGTAAATGGAGCTGCACTGCAGCGTCTTGGATTCATCGGTGGGCACCGGCGTGAGCGTTTCGCCACAGGCGGGACAATTCGGCTCCCACTGTCTGGTCCTGAGCTGATTGACGGAGCGCAGCTGCGGGGCCACGCCGCCACACTGGGCGCACAGGTATTTCCCTTCACCGTAGATCGACATGGAAGAAGCCAGCACCAGCTTTTCCACGCGGCTCTTGCGGCCCAGGAGCTGTTGCAGCAATACGGCGGTCCCCTGCGTGTTGGTGCCCATGTAATGCTCAATTTCATACATCGACTGGCCCACGCCCACGGCCGCCGCCATGTGAAAGACCACGTCAATGCCGGCCAGCGCGCGCCGTACCGCGCCCGAATCCTGCACGTCGCCATGGATGAACTCGGCGTCTTCCGGCAAATATTCCGGCATCCCGTGGTGATGGACCTGGTCGGTCAGGTTGTCAAAGAGACGAACATTGTGACCGGCAGCCAGCAGGGCGTCCGCAAGGTGCGAACCCACAAACCCCGCTCCGCCGGTGATGAGTATGTTTTTTGCCATTCCTAACTGGCTCCTATTAAGACGCGATTGTCTTTCTTTGCCGATGCGTACTTGCGCACGGCCCACACGGCGAACTCAGCGAAATCCTCCGCTCGCTTCGGCGGACTGGTGTAATGGGGAGCGATGCCCATATGCTCCGGCGTGAAACAGAGAGTCAGGGTAGTGCTGAACGGCTCCAGCGCCCGCATCTGGCGATCGAACCAGCCTTCCGCGTTTTCACGGTACCAATCCGCCCAGCTCACGCCGGTGCGCAGATATTTCACGCCCATGCGCTTCAGCCATCCCACAGCGAGGTCGAGACGCGGGTCCTCATAGTGGAACCATTGGCAGATGCCCATGCCTGGGGGAAACGATTCCGCCGCGAGCTTGGGTGAACCGTCTTCACGCAAAAGGCCCATGTAGTAATGGCGATAATAAGCGCTGCCTTCCGCTTCCTTGTGACGCGTGGTGGCCGACCAGGTGGCGGGCAGATCGAGCAAGCTGTACCAGTGCACGCGGTCGACGATCGGCAACAGGAGTTCCGCCGTCCGCCGAAGGCCGAACAGCTGGACCTCCTCGGCGCCAAAGGAAGACACGCCGGCTTCAGAGACCCAGACGGGTTTCCGCGTGACAGCACGAATTTCATCGATCTTCCTGGGCCAATCCTGAATCTGCCAGTGGTTCCAGTCCAGGGGAAAACCATGTACGGAGACGACGTCCACGGCATCGAGCACGCCGTAAGAACCGAGCAGCTCGATAAAATTGGGGTCGATGGGAGAAATGCCGCCCAGCACGATGGGCAGCTCAGGATTCTCACGGCGAATGGCGCGGCTGGCGGCAATCACCATACCGGCAAACATCTTCCACTCGGGATCCAGCTTGAAATCCCAATGGGAAAGATTGTTGGGCTCGTTCCACAACATGACTGCTTCAACCATGCATGCACCTTAGTAAAAAGAATTGGGCCAGTTACAGGGTGCCCGCTAATTCATGGTCCAAAAGATATTTACCGTCGTCCTTGGTGACATGTGAAGGAGCGCAAATCCAGGTTTCCTGTTCAGGATGAGAGGTAATTTCCAGGCCTGAGCTGCGCAGCATCCCTTCCATGGCCCCGTGGTTCGGGATCCACCAGTTTGTGGGATCGCCCGCGTAATTCTTCTCAATAAAATACATGCAGGGGAAATCCGGCTCTTTGAATATCTCCATGTTCCAAAAATGATAATCCTCACGCAGCTCGGGACTGGTGAGCGAACCGCGGACCATGGTCTGGAAAATCAGGCTGCCTTGGACCTTCTTGATGACCTTGTCAAGAGCGAACAGAGGATAGCGCAAGTGATAAAAAACTCCCATGAACAATACATAATCGAACTGGCCGGGAATGGAATCAACATCATAGACGGAGCACTTGGCAAATTCGATGTCCAGACCCAGCGTTTGAGAAGCGAAGCGGGCCTGGTCGAGATAGCGGTCATCCACGTCAACCCCCAGCACGCGGCTGGCGCCTCGCTTTTTCAGCTCAATGGAATGGAAGCCGCCATTGCAGCCGATATCGAGCACCGTGGCGCCGGACAAGTCCGCCGGCAGCGCGGGGGCAATGTGCTTCCACTTTACGTTGGGAAAGTCGCCCAGAAAATGATGGGGCGCCGTCCAAACGCCGTTTAAGTTGATGTTATGGAACCAATCTCCCATTTCCGAGATACGGCGCGTGAGTTCCTGGTGGCCGTTCAGGGTCTGGGCATGTTCCACTCCAGCAATGTTGGCTCGCGTTGTTACCATTTTTTTTCTGGCCGATCTCGCAGGCTAAACAGCTTACAAACTGGATTAGACTCGGCGCGAGGAACTTAGGATGTCCTTTAAAAGCGGATACATGGCGCAAAGAAGCGCCTGCGCGCCGGAAGCCGACTCCAGGTGGGTTTTGCAGGTGGTAAATAAAGACGGGGAGCAGAGCTGTTTATCCAGCCTGCCCCCTCCCGCATGTTTCATTCAAATTTCGGCCACTCGCGATGCGCGCTGCAAGGGCTAGACAGTCCTGCGTCCCGTGACCAGATTAATGACCGCGACAATTAAGGCGATCACCAGCAGGAGATGGATCAGGCCGCCGGCCACATGGAATCCCCAGCCTAAAAGCCACAGAATGACGAGGATTGCAAAAATCGTCCAAAGCATAGATACCCCTTCAAATCAGAAAGCTACAATCGACAACCACCAAAGGTGAGAGGCTGCATCAAGGGGCGGAGTTGTCTCTGAAGGGAGGATTTCTGGCGGCAGCCTTTTGGCGCCGCCAGATGCCTGTGGTTGCTTGAATCCCGTAACAGCAAACGTTGCAGCTTTAGAGAATGCTAATCACTTTCCCATGGGCGATCCGGAAGAAGGACCAATGGACCAGTGTGTGATTCCGTACTCTTTTAACTTGCGGTAGAGGGTGGTCTTGCCGATGCCAAGCGCGCGAGCAGTCATCAGCTTGTCACCGTTGAGCTGTTGCAGAGCATCCAGAATGGCCTGCTTTTCCAGTTCAGCGAGCGGAAGGATCTTGGCCTGCTTACCCGGCGCCACGGCGCGGAGAGGGGCAGTCCGGATGTGCGGAGGAAAGTCGGCGGGTTGCAGCACAGTGCCCTGGCTCATCGCCACCGCGCGTTCCAGACAATTTTCCAGTTCACGCACGTTGCCGGGCCAATCATAGAATTGCAGCACTTTCAACGCTTCATGGTTCAAAGTGTACTGGACCTGCCGGGCATTTCCAGAGCGCTGCAGAAAGTGCTCTGCCAGCGGGCGTATATCTTCTTTGCGATCACGCAGCGGAGGCAGGCGAAGGCTTACAACATTGAGCCGGAAAAACAGGTCGCGGCGGAACGTTCCCTGTTGGACGGCGGTTTCCAGGTCACGACTGGTGGCCGCGATGATGCGAACATCGACGGCGACAGGCTTGGAGCCGGCTTGGCTGACAAATTCTTTTTCCTGCAAGGCGCGGAGCAGGCGGCTTTGGAGTTCAAGCGGCATCTCGCCGATTTCATCAAAGAAAACGGTCCCGCCGCTGGCCAGAGCATAGAGGCCATCCTTGATCCTGGCCCCGGACGCAGCCTTGATAGGACCAAACAGCATGCTTTCCAGCGCGCCAGGCGCGGGCGAGGCACAGTCCACCAGCAGGAACGGACGATCATGAAATGGCCCGTCAGCATGAATGGCGCGGGCGATGGTTTCCTTGCCGGTGCCGCTCTCACCCTGGACCAGGACCGGGTGTTTGCTGGTTGCCACCTTGGCAATGATGCGATAGATCTTCTGCATCTCGGCCGACTGCCCGAGCATGCCGTTATATCCTGGATGCGTTTGCACTTCATGGACCATGCGGTGCTCCAGTGAATTTCGCAGGCGTCCTGCTGCCCGGGTCAGCAGGCCCTTGAGTTCTTCGGCTTTAAAAGGTTTGCTCAGGAAGTCACACGCGCCGCCTTTCATGGCGGTAACCACGGAATCAACCGTGGCTTGGCCGCTCAGCATGATGACTTCGGTCTGGGGATGCAATTCCTTAAATTTTGATAAAAGATGCAAACCGTCTTCTGTGGACTGGCGCACGTCGAGCAGGACCACATCAACTGGCTGGATTTCCATCTGGCGAAGGGCGGTACGGGTATTCTCCGCGGCGTAAACCTTGAACCCCATTACGCCGGCTACCTGCTTGCATAAATCCCGGACCCAGCGGTCTTGATCTACAATCAGCAGAAATAATGATTCGGCAGGATAAGACTCTTCTTCCTGTGAAATGGCCCTTACCGGCATCGACGACATAGACTCCCTTTCTACGACTCTGGACGCCATATTTTTACCCCTGGTCCCAGGCGCTGAACTTTCCGTCAATCGCGGCGAAAACACCAGGGCAGTGGACATGCGCCGCAAGACCCTTGAGTTCGTTGTCGTTTGTAAATAAAAAAAAATTCGCGACCCCGCCGCTAACGGTGTTCGCTTTACAAAATTAACTGCAGTTTGCAAGTTAAATGAAAGGTCCTGCATTCCTACGCTTTGGCTTAAAAATTTCCAATTTCAGAACACCCTTAGCAAAGAGTTGGCCAGCAGGTCACTGTCCGATGGCCTTACATGCCCTGTTACTCAAGGACTACGTTGGCTTGACTTAAGCTGAAGCCACGCGATACCTTCGCCAAAGACTTTCCAGCGACGGCCAGGGAGAAATTAGTGCCTTTTCAACGAATGATTACGCTCACAACCGACTTCGGTTTGACGGAGCATTATGTTGGTGCAATGAAAGGGGTTATTTACAGCATCAACCCGACGGCCCAAGTAGTGGACATTACCAATGCGGTCCAGTCATTTGACGTGCTCGATGGCGCGCTTGCCATCGCCCAGGCTTACCACTGTTTTCCCAAAGATACCGTACACGTTGTGGTGGTGGACCCGGGCGTTGGAGGCGCGCGACGTCCGATAATCGCGACGATTGGCCAATATCTTTTTGTAGCGCCCGATAACGGTGTGCTGTCTTTAGTCTATGAACGCGAAGAGCGAGTCATGGTGCGGCATATCACCTCAGAACACTATTTCCATCACCCCGTCAGCAACACGTTTCACGGACGCGATGTTTTTGCCCCGGTGGCCGCTTACCTGAGCAAAGGCGTGGATACCGCAAAGTTCGGCGACGAGATCAGCGACTATGTGCGCTTCCTTGCGCCCAAACCGAAAGCGACTTCGGAGAAGGCATGGAAAGGCATCGTGCTCAAGACCGACAAATTCGGAAACCTGGTCACCAACGTCACGCCAAAAGATATTCCGCAGATTTTTGATGGCGCCGCATCTTCATTCAGGATTGCCGTGGGCAAAGCCGAGGTCACGACGCTGCGAACGAATTACGCTGACGGCCCGCCCGGAGAGCTGTTCGCGATCCTGGGCAGCAGCGGCTTTCTGGAGATTTCTACCAACAAAGGCGCAGCCTCACGCGCAGCCGGCGCGGACAAGGGCAGCGAAGTGACGGTGACGATTGCGTAGCGGGTGAGTTCCGTGTAAGCCCGTAATGCGAGCGGAATCGAAGCGCACGATGTAGAGATAACGTAGTTCTTAGAAGCGGACTTCTCAGACTGGACAGGGGATGTGCCCTAACGGGATTCCAAAATTAGCGAATAGATTTCGTTGGTGCCGAGGTTACGCAGGATCAGAGGAGAGTTGTCAGGAGTGACGCCGCTCCACCACCACGCCAGATTCGGGTAAGCGTGCAAACTGGTCAACTGGTCCACGTGCCCATCCGCTACCAGGACGCGGCGAAGGGCGCGATCGTCTCCTTCGGTGTCAAAGTAGATGTACTTGCCGTCATGTGACCAGGTCGGATTGTTGACATTCTCCGCCCTTGTTGTCCGCCATTTCTTAGTTCCAAAATCATAAAGCATGAGCTGCTGTCCCTCGATAGTCAATGCAGCGAGTGATTTTCCGTCCGGCGACCAGCGAGATGTCCACAGGCCACGTGAGCCGGGCAACTCAGTCAGCTTGCGAGTGTTCAGGTCAAATATATGGATCGCTTCTGTTCCTGAAGATTTGCCAAAGACAGAGGGTACGTCGCCAAACGCTATGCTCCTGCCATCCTCCGACCACGTGGGGACTCCTTGTTCCGCTTCGCCAGGCATTATCAACTGGGCATCACCCCCTTGGGATGGGACCAAATAGATCATCCAAGGCTTGCCAGGGGCTCGAGCGCGCAAGGCGAACCACTGCTCATTGGGCGACCAAGAGAAACCGTCTACTTGGAGTGGAGCGAATGTTATTTGAGTTTTTTCGGCGCCGCCGGAGTTCGCTCGCCAAAGTGTTTGATCAGGATAGTTGATATAAGCGACTGAGTGTTCAGATTTCGAAAAACTTACCCATGTCGCGGAGATTCCGCCGAGGAAGGGCACAAATTCTCGCAGCTTGGAATCATAGCGCACAAGTTCGCCACGCTTCTCAATTCCGACCGCGAAAACCTGTTTCCCATCGATGCTGACAACCGGAGCCAAGAAACCCTGGAGTCCCGAGGAAAGGAGGACAGGTGTCCCGAAATCTCTTCTGAAACGACTTCTTAAGAAATCTCTTTGTCCGGAAAGTGTCCACAGGTCAGTCCGCCCGTCACGAGTGGCCTGAAAAATGAAGAATCTTCCGTCGGGCGTCCAAGAGCCGCAACACTCATGAGGAGGATTGTTCCACCCATGCAGAAGCCGGCGAAGATTTGAGCCGTCAGATCCGATTTCCCAGATTGACTCCCAGACCTCGCCGTTGTGATAGTCGTTTTCTGTAAAACGAAGCGTCTTGCCGTCGGGCGACCAACGAAGCCACAGTGCCTGTCCAGGAATTTCAGCAATCTTTCGTGCCTGGGATCCATCAGCATTTGAGATATATAGGTTTTTATGCAGTGCAAAGGCAATCTGCTTTCCATCTGGGGACCAATTGGCAGCGTTCGCATGGAGGTCGCTTATTCGTCTGGGGGAACCTCCGAGCATGGGTATTACTGAAAGGTCGCCACCCTCTTGATCTGATCGCGAGCGACCTCCGAGAAGTTCAGAACGAAACGGAGATAGATCATAAATACCCGTGTAGGACTCGGGCAAAGTGATGAGTCCGGTGCCGCCTCCCGCAACAGGAACAGATGCCAGCGTTGTACCATGTGGCCCCTTTTCCAAAAAGTAGACACGTACACCATCAGTAAGGAGAGGCCCGCCTTTGTCCTGAACATCGCTCGTCAGTGGGTCGTAGCGAGCCACCCGGAGCTGTGGAGCCGGTGCAAAAACAAAAGCCAGCAGCGCAGTCACAGCAAGGGACGCCACCATCAAGACCATATATCTAGCCCGTCGCCACCCGCCCGGATGAGTAACATGGGGATGAGGTGAGCCTCCTGGCTCAAGCACAGGGACATTCAGGTCCGTTTGAAGGGGGCCGGCGAAAGGTGGATCTGCCAAATCCTTTGACGCCTTGTCAGCTGTTGTGACCTGGGCGATAAAACGATATCCCTTCCCGGGGACAGTCTCAAGAAATTTAGGCTTAGCTGGATCGTCTTTCAAGATAGTGCGGATTTTGCGAACCGCTGTATTGATACTATTCTCTGTATCAACGAATACTTTCTTCCCCCATATTCGCTCAGCGATTTCTTCCCGCGTTACTAGCCGGTCGCGCTGCTCCACAAGGAACACCAGCAAATCCATAGGAAGCGGCTCGAGCTTGAGGGCACGCCCAGCGCGGCGGAGTTCATAACGGTTCAGATCCAGCTCAAACTCACCAAAATAGAGAAGGGACGGCATCTGGAAAAACTCCAAGTAGCCGTTGATTCTACAATTGCTCAGAATCCAAAGGGAACAAGTACTTATTCTTCATTGACTTCCTGATTCACAAAAAATTAAGGAATTCTACACGCGTCCTCCATTGGCACCGATCCAATGTTGTTGCACTATCCACAGAGTTTTATCCGCAAGTGACTGAGTGTGGCGTTGCGTCAATCACGCCCACTGGCAGATGGAGGAACGTTATGACAATTAAAAGGAACGAAGGAATTGTTACGAATGACTCTTGTCAGGAAGACCGATCCAGCGGCAAGCTCTTTGCCTGCCAGGCTTCTCTCTTCAAGCGCAGAGGCGGTTTCCTCAGTTATGCATGGATTGGGGTGGCCTTCTCTTTAATGATTCTAACGAGTAGCATGCCCACCTGCGCCCAGACCTTCTCCGACGATTTCAACCGTCCGGACGGCACGATCGGCAATGACTGGGGAAGTTGGAATGGCTCAACTTTGGTCAATGGTCAACTTCAGACCTTTGGATCCAATGGAGTGGGCGGGGGTATATTTCGCGCATTTCCGGTGACTCTCCCACTTAAGTTCTCCCTTGATTTCCGCAGCGAAAGCCCTCACCCGCCATGCGACATCGGTAACAACCTCCCGGGAGGGGGTTGGCTCATCGCCTTCAATGCTCCGGGGGCAGGCTATGCTGGAGCGCAAATTGAGTTTCTTCAGTTCTACGGATCCCAATTTATTCTTCGGCAGTATCAGACCGCGGCCGGCACTTTCGCGGACATTCTCCCAAGTGCATCTCCAGATTTTGGCCCTACATTCGTGCACCTCTCGGGAACCGTCAACAGGGACCTCAGCGCGACGCTGACAATCGGTTCAGTTACCTATAATTTCCCGCCCGTGGCGAGCCCACTGGCTGCCGCTCCAGGCTCGAATCTCGTTGTATCAAACAGCTCCTGCGGCGGTGGACCGTTTTTCTTTGACAATCTTTCAGTTACTAGCGGCTGCCAGGTGGAACGCTGTGGTGTAGGCGTACACGGTAGCTGCGTAACCCACCGTGCAGGTCCCCCCCTCAGTCTCGATGGAAAGAATACATCAATGAACGCCACATTCGTGCCTAAAGACGCTGGCGACATTCCTGTGGGATTGAGCGTTGCCGCCGCTGCATGTGGTTTTAGTGATTTTAATTGGCAACAAGAAATCGACTTTTTGCCCGCTCCTAGCACGTGGCGGCCGTTCACACCTTCAGTCATGAACCAGCAGAACTTGAGTCCGGACGGTTCATTACAGGCCCCCCCTCCATTTAGTGATCCTCCGCCAGGAGGAGGCTACACATATGAGAATGGAAATGATTCGGCATTCCCTTTCTATTGGAACTTCAACGAACTTGCGAGCGGGTTGGTTCCATGTGCAGGAGGAACCCAGATTAAAACCATCATCGCACTTAGCTTTCAAGACTGTCCAGGAGATTCCCTGCTGCCTAGGGGCGCAGCCGTTCAGTTCAAGACAAGTCTAGTTGGTATTCGTCCGTGCCCCGTTGGAGCTACAGGCTGTCAGACCGGCATTCCAAGCGATCCTCTTTACACGTGGAAGTGGAAATCTACGTTTAATGGAATAAGCACCGGAGGTGTTTCACAATCGAAGAGCATCTTTCCGATTGATCCAACCAGCGGGACCGGCGGCATCACCATAACAAGCATCAACGGGGTTCCGCAGACGCCGCCCAGTGTCAGTTGCATGGCCAGTCCGAATACCTTTTGGCCCCCCGACGGCAAACCAGTCCTAGTAACCGTATCCGGGAATGTTACACCTGGAACACAGGCCGTTATTCCTGGCAGCAGCACGTTTACCGTTGCGGACAGTCAGGGAGAAACTCAACCCAGTGGATCTATAATCGTGGGATCAGATGGAAGTTACTCGTTTACGGTCCCCCTGGTGGCAGCGCGCGATGGCAGCAGTCAAAATGACCGCAGATATGCGATCGTGGTAAGCGCTAACGACGAGATAGGCAACCAAGGTTCATGTTCAACTGTCGTAGTCGTTCCACACGACCAGGGTCAATGACAAGACTTGTTCTCTGTTTATGGTGGAGCGAGAGGCGTATCTTAAATCGTCGCTTGGACCGTATCTGCCATTTTTGTCACGTGATATTGGGCACACCAGTCCCATGCTCCACGACAAGCGTTGTGAAAGCTAAAGGGCG
>Ga0164306_10001150_pt1 | contig 11558 bp, 14 predicted proteins | sample Whisoiple_242_MG_FD_110213 | JGI IMG/M metagenome (GOLD analysis project Ga0164306, IMG submission 110213) | Soil microbial communities amended with fresh organic matter from upstate New York, USA - Whitman soil sample_242_MG | ecosystem: Environmental > Terrestrial > Soil > Unclassified >... | reverse complement strand
GCGGACGTGCAATCCACCGTGCAGCAGGTGGCGCAACTGGCCCGCGCCGGCTCAGAAATGGTCAGGGTAACAGTGAATAACGATGCCGCGGCCCAGGCTGTCCCGGCGATCGTTGAAGAACTGGAAAAGCAGAACATTCACGTCCCCATCATCGGCGACTTTCACTATAACGGCCATCTTCTACTCACCAAATATCCCGGCTGCGCCCAGGCGCTGGCCAAATACCGCATTAATCCCGGCAACGTGAGCGTGGGCCGCAAGAACGACGATAATTTCCGCGCCATGGTTGAAGTGGCCGTAAAGAATGACAAGCCGGTGCGGATCGGCGTGAACTGGGGCTCGCTGGACCAGCAGCTGCTCACCCGCATGATGGACGAGAACTCCCGCGGCGCGAACCCGAAAGACGCCCGCGAAGTAACGATGGACGCGATGGTCGAGAGCGCGCTGCGCTCAGCGCAACTGGCGGAAGAGTTCGGCCTGCCGCACAATTACATCATTCTCAGCGCCAAGGTGAGCGGCGTGCAGGACCTGATTGATGTTTACCGCATGCTGGCCTCGAAGTGCGATTATCCGCTGCATCTTGGCCTGACCGAAGCCGGCATGGGCGCAAAAGGCATTGTAGGCAGCGCTGCCGGACTGGCCGTGCTGTTGCAGGAAGGCATCGGCGATACCATCCGCGTGTCGCTCACGCCGGCCCCCAACGGCAACCGCGCGGAAGAGGTTTTTGTCGGCCAGCAGATTCTGCAATCCATGGGGATCCGCAGCTTCACTCCGCAGGTCACGGCGTGTCCCGGCTGCGGACGCACCACCAGCACTTTCTTCCAGGAGATGGCGGAGCAGATCCAGAGCTATCTCCGCACCAACATGCCGGTCTGGAAAGGCAAGTATCCCGGAATAGAAGAGTTGAAAGTCGCTGTGATGGGTTGCGTGGTCAACGGACCTGGTGAATCCAAGCATGCGAACATCGGCATCTCACTGCCCGGAACTTTTGAAGAGCCCAAGGCGCCGGTGTTTGTTGACGGAAGGCTGATGACTACGCTGAAGGGCGACAACATCGTCGCCGAATTCTTTGACATCCTGAACGAGTACGTGGATACACGCTACGGTTCAGTGAAGAATGCGGAAGTAGCCCGAGTCTGAAACCTGCTGCTTCGCCCCGCACTGAATGGAACAGCCGGGGCGGAGCTGGTAAATCCCAGCAACTCCGCCTTCAGGCCGCCAGCAAACCGTAGCCAATCGCGAGCCACGCGCCAAAACCCACAACCACCATTGCGATTCGCACCATGGTGTTGTCCACGATATTGTTCCATTTAGCATCCATAACCGCCTCCATGAATTTGTTTGACGAGCTTTACAGCTTCTGGTTAGTAATACGTGGCCCACGAAAATAGGTTCCCGGTTGTAAAACTTTTTTTACATATTTATTTGTTTGCATTTTGATAACTCCAGCGGGTTTTTGCCGTCTTAAGAGTATTCATTCTTTTCTCTCTCACCCTGATGGGAGTGAGGCGGATGGCAGGTACCGGCGGACGGTGCGAAGTGTTTCTTTTCTGCCTCATGAAAAGAAGTCGCGGCGCAAAATACAACGGGGCCTGTTCTACCGTTCGCTCCCCCAGGGTGAATAAAAACCAGCAGCTCCGGCCAGCAGTTTCCCTTCTTCGCCGCCCATCATCCAAGCATCAGGAAAGATCGCAGGCTAACAGCACCGAAACCTGCCCGGCGGAGCATGGGGATGCATCTATACAAATTCGGGGAAGAAACTGGAACTCGCGTCGAAGCGGTGAAGGAACACACTTCTCCCTGGAAGCTGGGCGGGCTCACGCTATGGCAATTGTCGAAGCGCGTCTACCATGAAATCAACGAGGATGAGGTGTTCACGCGCTCGGCGGCGCTGGCCTACTATTTTGTTTCCGCGCTCTTCCCCATGATCTTTTTCCTGATGGCGATGCTGGGGCTCTTTGCCCAGAGCCATGACCTGCAATCCAGCCTGCTGAATTACACCGCCCGATTCATGCCCGGAGACGCCTACCACCTGGTGCAGAAAACGCTGCAGGAGATCGCGAACAGCAGCACGGGACTCAAACTTGCTTTTGGACTGGTGCTTGCCCTTTGGTCAGGAGCGGGTGGCGTTGTTTCCATCATGGATGCACTGAACCGCTGCTATCACGTGAAAGACTCGCGCCCGTTCTGGAAGCAGAGGCTGATTGCGCTCGGACTTACCGTCGCCATCGCCGCCCTCACCATCATCGCGCTGGCGATCGTACTCTATGGCGGCGATATAGCTAACTTTGTCGGCAGGCACGTGGGGCTGAGCAATGTGACGGTCATGGCCTGGCACGTTTTGCAATGGCCCATCGCGCTGTTGTTTGTCGTAATTTCTTTTGCCCTGCTCTATTTCTGGGGCCCGGACGCGAAACAACAATGGCAGTGGATCACACCCGGATCGCTGGTGGGCGTCCTGACGTGGATCGGCGCCTCACTGCTCTTCCGCGTTTACCTGCACTTCTTCAACAGCTATAGCAAGACTTATGGATCGCTGGGAGCGGTGATCGTGCTCCTGCTGTGGCTCTATATTTCCGGGCTGGCGATCATGGTGGGCGGCGAGATCAATTCAGAGATTGAAAACGCCGCCGCAAAACGCGGGCATCCTGAGGCCAAAGAGCCGGGCGAAAAAGCCGCCTGACCTTCCGCCGAGATCCTGCCGGCAGGCTCATTGCTTCAACTTCCATAACGGTGGTATCGTGTCGGCCTGCAAGGGAGGTCTCACATGCTTGCATCCGGCAAACTCGTAGGTTTCGTTCCGACCAAAAATTCCAGGAAGGCCAGAGAATTTTATGAAGGCAAACTTGGCTTCCAATTCGTGAGTGACGACCAGTTCGCGCTGGTCATGCAGGCCGGCAAAAGCATGATCCGCATTGCCAAGACAAAAGATTTTAAGCCCGCTCAGTACACCGTGATGGGCTGGGAGGTCGCGGACGTGGAAGCCATGGTGAAATGGCTCAATGGCCGCGGCGTCACGTTTGAAAAATATCCTTTTGTCAAAGACCAGGAGTCAGGGATATGGACCACGCCTAACGGCGACAAAGTGGCATGGTTCAAAGACCCTGACGGCAACGTGCTTTCCCTGAGCCAGCACAAAAACTGAGCCGCCACCGGCCGACGGGAACTCCTGCCAGTTTCTTGCAGCCTCGGACCGCGGCAACAATCCTGGGGAATGTTATCTGCTGTAACTTCTTCCAGTTCTCACTTCTCGAAGCCGCTCTTAATCTAAGGTTTCCTCAGTGCGCGGCACTCTGACGGAAGCAGACCCGCGGTTATCGATTGTGTGTGCCGGCATTGTGGCTGCGGGCCGAACAGGAGAAGACCATGAGCAAAACCATATTGTGCATCATCCTAACGTGCCTGGTGACTTGCGCATTTGTGGCAGGCGCACAACAGCAGCCTGCCGGACCTCAGGTTGAAGTTCCGATACTGCCGAAAGCGCGCGCCATGAATCCGGCGCCGGTTGGAGAAGCCAGACACCAGACCACGACGAACAAGATCGGGGCGGGCCGAGTCGCTGTAACAGCGTCCGGGCCATCCGCCTACTGGGAAGAGCATAACGCAATGGGCCAGACCATCCACGCGGTGGTAACCACAGCATATCTGTATGACCACAAGGCCGGCATCCTCTACGCCTACCGGGACGGTGACTTCGCCTGCAACAACAGCAACATGAGCGGTAATGTTCTTGAGGCGGTCTATACGCAGGGAAACCCCGCGGGACAACCCGCGGGTTCCGGCTGGTATGTCGCGGAGCTGAGTGCTGGCCAATGTGGCGCTAAAACCGACGGCATCTTCGGTTGCCGGTTTGACGCAGACGGTCAGCATACCGCGTGCGGCTCTGCCACAAAGAACCCTCAGACGGGCGAGGTTGACTTCGCCGAGATAAGCAAGAGCAACTAAGCAGCCAGCTTCAGGCGACCGGCATCTTTTCCGGGGCCGGCTTGGCCGCAACGGGTAGCTGCGACAACGGGATTTCGATGGTGATCAGCAAACCACCATTCACGTTTTCCGCCCGAATGGAGCCGCCATGCAGCTTGATGGTCCGATCGGCGATGGAAAGTCCCAGGCCCACGCCGCCGCTGGACCGCTCGCGGGCTTCCCCGACGCGATAAAAAGGCTCAAAGATGTGCTGCAGTTCAGAGTCGGGAACGCCGGGGCCGTGATCGCGGACCGTCACCACAGCGATGTCAAGCCTGGTGGTTAAGGAAACTTCAATGGCCGTGCCTTCCGCCGTATAGCGGATAGCATTGCGTATCACGTTTTCGATTCCGCTGCGCAAGAGCTCCGATGATCCGCGCACCACGCAAGGCGCAAGCTCAAGCGCGCGCACTTCTTTATGCAGCGGCTTGGCCTCATAGTTGGCATCGTCAATCACCTGCTGCACCACGTCCTCCAGGACAACCGTCTCCGGAGGCACGCGCTCAGCGCCACTCTCCAGGCGGGTGAGGGCCAGCAGTTGTCCTACAAGCGCGTTCACGCGCTCGGATTCCATTTCGATCCGGTCCAGGGCTGCGGTTCCCTTGCCGGTAGTATTTTTGCGCGCCAGTTCCAGCGCCACAGTCAGGCGGGCCAGCGGCGAACGCAGCTCATGTGAGATATCGGCCAGGAGACGCTTTTGCGACGAGATAAGCGCGGCAATGCGCTCGGCCATGTGGTCGAACTCGCGGCCCAGGTCGGCCAACTCGTCATGCCGGCCGCCCAGTTGCGGGGCCACGCGAGCCTCCAGATTTCCTTCGGCAAAGGACTGCACCACGGACTTCAGCTTCTTCACCGGCGAAGTCAGGTAGAGCGCCAGCAGGTAAGAGATAACGCCCGCAGCCAGAATGCTGAGCCCGATGCCCCACGGCGGCAGGCCGCGGAACACATAGGGCTGGCGCAAGCGGGTGACAAAGATAAAAACCCGGCCGCTCGGCGCCACCACTGGCCTGCCCCAGGTGATCCGGCCCAGGGAAGTGACGTGCGAAATGTGTTGCTGGGTCTGCTTGATCTCGGTGGCGACGCTGTAGGCTTCGGTCGGCGTGGGTGGGGTGAGTGTCTTCCCATCGCCATCAAACAATTCAATCTCGGTGCCGGCTTCCTTGAGTGAGCGATTCACGTACTGTTCAAAGGCCTGCGGCCCCTCGCTGTCATAGACCTGCACGGCTGATTCGGCATAGAGATTGAGCGCCTCGCCCAGCGCGCCTCGCCTCCGCTCCGGATTGGGGTCCTGAATGAAGGAGGACCAGAGCATCAGGTTCAGCGCTCCGATCATGGCCGCCGCGGCCAGCCAGAAGCAGAAAAATATCTTCAGAAAGAGGCTGCGGTATCTCACGCTTGCTCTCCTGGAAGCAGATAGACATAACCGCTGCCGCGAATGGCCTTGATGCGCTCCTGCTCGCCATCGTATGGGCCGAGCTTGCGCCGCAGGTTGCTCACATGCACGTCAATGCTGCGGTCCATAGGTGACATGGGCCTGCCCAGCGCGGCCTGCGTCAGGTCTTCCCGGCTGATGATCTTTCCCGGATTGCGCAGAAAAGAATAAAGCAGGTCAAACTCCGCTCCGGTAAGGCTCACGGGCTTGCCATTGCAAGTCACGCTGCGCGAATCGGGGTGCAGATCGACTCCGGCAAGATGCACCGGCTGTGAAGCGGCAGCCGGCCCCGCGGTGGAAGTGCGGCGCAGGATGGCGCGAAGGCGGGCTACAAGTTCACGCGGATTGAAAGGCTTCGGCAGATAATCATCCGCCCCCAGTTCCAGTCCCAGAATACGGTCCAGTTCGCTGCCGCGCGCCGTCAACATCAGGACCGGCACAGCGCTCTTTTGCCGGAGCTGCTTCAGCACGTCCAGCCCGCTCATGCCCGGAAGCATCACGTCCAGGATCACGGCCGCGTAGTGGTTGGCCAGCGCTTTCTCCAGGCCGCCAGGTCCGTCATGCGCGGCATGAAGCTCAAATTGCTCGCTCTGGAGATATTCCTCCAGCAGCTTGCTTAACTCTGTGTCGTCGTCAATCAGCAGGACTGAAACCATAACCTAGCCACCTTAAACCCTTGTGCTGTCAACACAGGGTTAAGAATCGTGAAGGCATAATACTACTCGAATTAACAACTCATAACTTTCGTTGCCCGCCTTCCGGGTTCACACTAATGGTAGCCATTGCGGGGATTCCCGGACCGCCGGGGTGATGTAGCTGCCACAAAGGAGTTTTTTCATGTCCAGAAAATCTATCATTCTTGTCGCAATTTTAATGGCCGTGGCAGCCGGCCTGGCGACATCCGCTTTTGCTCAACACACCGGCATGGGTTTTGGCCGCCATAAGGGTTGGATGCTGAAACGCATGACCAAACAGCTGAACCTGACTGAGGCCCAGCAAACCCAGATCAAAGGCATCATGGCCGGCGAGGAAACCAAGATCAAGCCCCTGATGCAGCAGCTCCGCCAGAATGAACAGGCGGAACAAGCCAACATCAACGGGACTTTTGACGAGAACCAGGCCCGCGCGTTTGCCGGCAAACAAGCCCAGCTCACGGCTGACTTGATTGTCGAAAAAGAACGCATGCGGTCGCAAGTCTATGCCGTGCTTACTCCTGAGCAGCGGCAGAAGGCGCAGCAACTCATGCAGGAACGCCAGCAGCACAGGCAGGAACGCATGAAGAAGCACGCCGAACAGACGCAGCAAACAAACAAGTAGGTCTCCTTCTCCTCCCTCCAGAGGCTGGGCGGCAGCGATGCCGCCCTTTTTTGTTGAATAGTTTTTGCCCTCGACCTTCCGATCATCCCGGCCTTGCCATCGTAAAATCATGGATAGAGAATCTGTTCTACTGTGCTAGAATGTGTTCATGGCGAACACACGTAGCTCAACCCTCAGTATCCGCCTGAAACCGGCAACCAAGAAGCGGCTGGCCAAGCTGGCCAAGACTTCCGGCCGCAGCTCGAACTTCCTCATTGCCGACGCGGTAGAGTCTTACGTTGCCGACCAGGAAAAGATGCTGGCGGAGCTGCGCCAGGCGGACCGCCAGGTGAAGTCCGGGCACTACATCCGGCATGAGGACATGAAGGCATGGCTCCTCTCCTGGGGTACGGACCATGAGTTGCCGCTTCCCAAATGCGTTTGCGGCGCGGAGCATGATGACGGGCCGGTGTGCCGGTAGAGATCGTCTGGTCTCCCCTGGCGCGAGCGCGGCTTCAGGAGATTCGCGCCTACGTCGCACGGGACAAGCCGGATGCGGCGGAGCGGCTGGCCACGCGAATCGTCGCCGTCGTGGAAGCTCTCAGAAACCATCCCCGCCTGGGCCGGGTCGGAACCGAGCCGGGAATCCGCGAGTTGGTCATTGGCGGCACTCCCTATATTGTTCTGTACAGCATACGTGGTCGGCGGGTTATTATCAGCACCATCTGGCACGGAGCACAACGGAAAGAGTTGTGAGGCCGTCGCAGGTCCGCAACTAGCCCAAGTACAATCCCGCACGTCCTTTTCTGCGACACGACTAAAAAGAGTCCCCCACCGTGAAAAAATAATCGTATACACCTGATGCCCTTCGACTTTGATTCCGAGACGCGCCGCCGGCTTGGCTACAGGCTGATTGATCGCATTGACGAATACTTTTCCGGCCTGGCCCAGCGGCCCGTGCAGCTTCCTGAAGAGCTGCGGACCTTCGCCGATCTGGGCGAGCCGCTGCCGGAGCTCGGCGCGGATGCCGCCTCTGTGCTCGATAATTTGTGCTCCGACATGGCGGCCCAGGGCTTCCACGTCCCCAGCGCCAACTATTTTGGCCTGATGAATCCCACGCCCACCTACATGGCGGTGCTGGCGGAAGCGCTGGTGGCGGCGCTGAATCCGCAACTGGCCAGCCTGGCGCGCTCACAGTTGGCCCCGCGCATTGAGCGCGAAACCGTGCGCTGGATCGGCGAGCGCGTTGGCTGGGACAGGCCGTTCGACGGCACTTTCACCAGCGGCGGCAATGAAGCCAACTTCAGCGCGCTGGCCATGGCGCTGGCCATGCATTTCCCTCAGTCGGTAGAGGACGGTCTTGCCGCCGCACCGGCGCGGCCGGTGCTCTATACGTCCGCCGAGGCCCACCATTCACTGGACAAATCCGCCGGCTTGCTGGGCCTGGGGCGCAAGGCCCTGCGGCGCATTCCCGTAAACAGCGCCGCGCAGATCGATTCCCTGCAGCTGGAAGAGCAGATCACGCAGGATAAGGCGGCGGGCTTCGCGCCGTTCTGCGTCATCGCCACGGCAGGCACAACAAATTCAGGAGCGATTGACGATCTGATCAAGGTGGCGGAGATTTGCAAACGCCACCAGCTCTGGCTGCACGTCGATGGCGCTTACGGCGCCGCTGCCATCTTCTCTGACCGGCACCGCGATCTGGTGCGCGGTCTCGAACTGGCGGACTCCATTACCATCGATCCCCACAAATGGCTGGCCATGCCGTTTGCCGCCGGAGTGGTGCTCACCTCGCATCCGGAAGCGCTGCAACAGGCATTTGCCACCAGCACGCCGTATATGCCAAAAAAAGGCGCGGCCGCGCCTGTGCTGGATAATTTTCAGGTCAGCACGCAGTGGTCGCGCCGCATGAACTCGCTCAAGCTGTGGCTCACTTTGCAGGTACACGGACGCCAGGCATACGAAGAGTTGATCGACCGGCAATTGAAGCTGGCTGCGTTCTTCGCCAACTGGGTGCGCGGCTCAGAGCTGTTTGAGCTGGCCGCGCCGCAGATGCTTCCCATCGTGAACTTTCGCGTCAAGCGCGCGGGGATCACCGAGCAGGAGCGCCGCGCTGCGCATGAAGCGATCGTCCATGAAGTCACGCGCGACGGCCGGCGCTGGATTTCGACGACGCTGGTCGGCGGCCAGTCCGTCATACGAATGATGGTGATCAGCTATCTCACCGGCCATCGCCACCTGGAAGATCTGATGATCGCCGTGACCGAAGCCGCGAAGAAATGCGCCGGCTCCGGATCCAAGACCCAGGCCGGCAAGCTGTGAAGTTACGGCTCAGTCACCGGCTGCGCATCATCCTGCGCGAATAGGCAAATCCCATCCCAATCAGGAGAAGTTGCAGCGGCAAGTTCAACTCTGTTCTCACTCTGTGGCGCGGTCTCCTCGCGCGGCGTCGGGCGGTTGCGATGATGGCCAGCGCTGGTTTCCTCGACAAAATCATTCAGCTTTTTGGGGTCCACTTTCACCTGAAGCACCACGGCTTCATTCGACTCAAGATTGACCACCAACACTTTCATGTCTTTGCCCAAATCCTGGGCGTAGATGTATGTCCGTTCGCCGGTGTGGCGGTCCCAGCTCTGGACCAGCGGCTGCCACCCTGAATCCATGGCGGCACGGACGACTTCATCAAAACGCGCATCGGAAGCAGCATTGACGAACGGCTGGTTTTCGAAAATTGCGCCCTTGAAGCTCTTGACGCCGGCAAAATGCCAGAACTTGACGGTAAATCCGGCAAGGCCCATCACCCATCGATGCTGCCGATGCACGTGATAGTTCGCCTCTATGTGATGGACGATTTTGCCGAAGTCGTCTTTAGCGAAGGCGTTCTGTGCCGGCGCAGCCAGCGCCACAATCATGAGGCCACAGGCAAACGAAAGCGTCTTATTCCTGATCATGGCCGCTCTCCTTCTTCTGCTTGTTTTTGCCGGATTGTTTTTCGCCGGGAGAAAGGTGCCGCTCCAGCGATGCGACCTTGTCCATTGGCACCTCACCCACAAGGTTGACCACCGTAAGTTCCCGGGCTTCAGCCACCAGGATCACCACGCCACCAACTTTATCGCCATTCTTCAGCACATAAATCTCGTCGTATTCATTGTGGCGCTTTTCGATGCTCTGGATGATTTTGCTCCAGCGCGGCGAGGTGAGCTGCGAACGAATACCATCGACATCGGCTTTGCTGTACTGGCTGGCTTCGTCAAATTCAAAGCTCTTAATGTAGATGCCCTTGAGATTTTTGATAATGGATTGGAGCTGGGCAACGTCTTCATCCTCGGAATCAATCTTCTGGATCATATTCACGGCAAACTGGAGCAGCGATCCATCAAGAGTGACGTCGGTGACGCGGGCGGCCTTTGCGCTGAGCTTGTCCAGGTTCGCAAGCTGCAATTTGGCGTCCTGGGCCGATCCGCGCAGGGCGGAAAAACACAGCACGAACGATACCAGGATGCGTGTGAGAGTTCTGGTTCCGTGATTCATAGACGTTGTCTCCTGACCTTGTCGGACGGTTCAGCCTGCAGTTGAGCGTGCTGCAACACGTGGTTCAACTTGGCGCGAGCGATCTCCAGGGCCATGATTGCCTGGTCGCGCGCGCGTTCCGCCTCTTGCTGGAGCTGCTGCTGTTTCGCGCGGGCAATGCGCATTTCTTCCGCATGGCGATACTCGGAATATTGATAGCCGCCGATGCCGCACGCCAGCAGCAACACCGCCGCCACGACCACGGTCCAGGCGGGACGCAGCGTCCACCATGCCAGAAACTTTCCGTTGACCTTCTTGGTGGCCGGCGGCGCCGTGCCTTCGGCCCGCGCCTGGTTCACCCTTGCCTGATTCACCCTTGCCTGGTTCACCCTTGCCATCGTCCTCTGGGTGAATCCTTCGCCCGGATCCTTGCGCTTCAGCGCTTCACGAAGATCGTCTTCAGAAAAATGCATATCGTACCTCTCGAATCTTGCGCGCCAGGCCCTTGCGCAGCTCGGCCAGCGAGCGGTGCAGCGTGCTCTTCACGGTGTTCACCGGCATTTCCAGGACTTCAGCAATTTCGGCCGGGCCCAGCCCCTCTTGAAACCTCATGATCACCACCAGCCGCTGCTTTTCCGGCAGCGTCGCCAAGCCCTGCTGCAATCGCTCCAGCAGCATGGGATCGGCGGAGGGCGATGATGCAACCGGCTCGGGAGCTTCTTCCAGCGCCATCTCGCGGCGGCGATGCTTCTTACGGCCCTGGTCGATGCAGCGGTTGGCCGTGACCCGCCGCAACCAGTACGTAAGGTGCGCCGGAGACTGTATGCGATCGAGCGTCTGAAACAGCTCCAGAAAAACTTCCTGCGCCAGGTCTTCCGCCAGAGACCGGTCCTGGAGAAAGTGATAGGCAATGCTGAAGACCATGCCTTGATGCTCACGCACCAAATCCTCAAACGCTTGCCCGTCGCCTTTGACTGCCAGGTTCAGCGCCAGCTTGAGCCGGTCATCTTCAAATGCCGCCGTTTGCTCCAAGTGCCCTCTCTTGAACAGTTATACGTACCGGAGGCATTTTCGGGTGCAAGTTTCTTGCTAAGCTAGAAAATTCAGGAGGATTGCGCGATGGCCGATGCCCGGTCCTTTGAGGCGGATTATCTGGATGAGGTGCGCCGCAGCTTTCGCGGCTATAAACGGCTGGCCGATGGCGGCCTGGCCCAGCTCAGCGACCAGGAATTTTTCCAGCTCCCCGATCCCGAGTCCAACTGCGCCGCCCAGGTCGTGAAGCACATGGCCGGAAACCTGCGCTCGCGCTGGCTCGATTTTCTGACCACCGATGGCGAGAAGCCGGACCGCAATCGCG
>Ga0164306_10001149_pt1 | contig 11560 bp, 16 predicted proteins | sample Whisoiple_242_MG_FD_110213 | JGI IMG/M metagenome (GOLD analysis project Ga0164306, IMG submission 110213) | Soil microbial communities amended with fresh organic matter from upstate New York, USA - Whitman soil sample_242_MG | ecosystem: Environmental > Terrestrial > Soil > Unclassified >... | reverse complement strand
CTCACAATCCTCCCGGCTCACATCATTGTGCGTCACAAACCGCATCTGCTCCTGGTCGATACCGGCGGCCAGAACGTTTTTCGCCGCAAGCTTCCTGCTGAATTCCGCGGTGTCCATGCCGGTACCAACGACGTTGAAAACCAGAATGTTCGTCCGTACTTTTTTTGCATCGATCTTGATGCCCTTGATCTCCGCCAATCCCTCGGCCAGCAGGCGCGCATTATCATGGTCTTCCTGCAAACGCGCCGGCATCTTTTCCAGCGCGATTAATCCTGCCGCAGCCAGCACGCCTGCTTGGCGCATGCCGCCGCCCAGGGCTTTGCGAAAAACGCGCGCCTTCTCGATAAACGCCTTGCTGCCCACCAGCATCGACCCCACCGGCGCGCACAGCCCTTTGGAAAGGCAGAACATGACCGAATCAAACTTATGCGCCAGCTCCGCCACGGATTTCTTCATCGCCGTCGCGGCATTGAAAATCCTCGCGCCGTCCAGGTGCACCGGCAGTCCCAGCTCGTGGGCGCCGTCGCAGATTTCGTCCGAAACTTCCAGCGGAAAAACCGTACCGCCGGCCAGGCTGCCGGTGTTCTCCAGTTCTATCAGCCCGGTCTGCGCGCGATAGTACGCCGGCGGCGCAATCTTCTTCTTGATCTGCTCCCAGGTGATCACGCCGTCTTCGCCATAGACGGTGCGCGGCTGGCAGCCGGAAAACGCCGACACCGTGGCCGACTCCAGGTTGATGAAGTGCGCGCGCTCCTCGCAGATAATCTCCTGCCCATGCTGCGTGTGGCAGCGGATCGCCACCTGGTTGCCCATGGTGCCGGTGGGCACAAAGATGGCCGCTTCTTTCCGGAAGATTTCCGCCGCGCGCGCGGTGAGGCGGTTCATGGTGGGATCTTCGCCGTAGACGTCGTCGGCCACCTCGGCTTCAGCCATGGCGCGGCGCATCTCCGGCGTGGGCTGCGTGACGGTATCACTGCGCAGATCGATTACGCGTTTCGTTTTACGTTCTTCGGATTGAGCTACTTCAGGCTGTTCTACCTTTGATGGCATCTTGACCTGTCTTTTTTCAAATCGAATCGTCATCCCGACGACCGTAAGCGAGCGCGCGCTGTCTTCAGCGCGCGAGTAGGTCGGAGGGACCTTTTGTTTTAGGAAGCTTCCAGTGTCGTCGGAATAGCTGATCTCGCAATCCCAATAAACCTTCCAAACACCTCATTCGATAGCAAGCGTCCACGGTTCGTCAATCGCAGGTTTTCTCCGTTACGAACTAACAAACCATCCGCCACCAGTTCGTCGATGATCGACCCAAGCTTGTCGAATGCCTCGCCAAATTCTTCCCGCACACGTTCCATGTCCACGCCGCGATTCAACCTTAATCCCAAAAAAAAGCTTTCCTCCAGCGCTTGCTCTGGGCTCACTGTCGATGCCTTGAAATCCGCTGCAACAAAGTAACGGTCATAATCATCCGTAGTCGCCAGCCGCACGCTTTCGGCTTCACCTCTTGCAGACGGCAGCATGGAATGCGCGTCCACGCCAAAGCCGAGATACGGCTGGCGCGTCCAATACTTCAAATTGTGGTGCGACTCAAATGCCGCGCGCGCGAAGTTGGAAATCTCATACTGCTCGATGCCCGCGGCATTCAGCCGCTCGCACGCGACTTCGTAGAAGTCCGCCGTCATGTCATCGTCGGGAACAAAGTGCGCGTGATATTTCGTCCCTCCGGCAATCAACTCGCGTCCAAGCCGCGAGTCTTCGTCCACTTCAAGCATATACACGCTCACATGCGGAACGCCGGTCGCAATCGCCTGCTGAACGGAATATTCCCAGCTCTCTCGCGTCTGGTGCGGCAGCCCGGCGATCAGGTCAACATTGATATTGCTGATTCCGGCCTTGCGCAGCCGCTCGATGTCGTCGAGTGTCTTCTCCCGCGTGTGCAGCCGCGCCACCGAAGCCGCTTCCTGGTCGACAAACGACTGCACGCCCAGGCTCACTCGATTGACGCCGCGCGTGGCCAGCGTCTGGATGATCGGGTCGGTCAGCGTGCCCGGCGCGCACTCTACCGTAACTTCCGCCTTCGGCAAGACCTTGAATTCCTGCCGCAGCGCGAAGAAAAGCTTCTTCAATTCGTCCGCAGGCAGCAGGCTTGGCGTTCCGCCGCCCAGGTAAATCGAATCCACCATGTCGGGAATCTGCGCACCCATCTTGATTGCGTAGTCGCGAAACGCCCGCATATCCTCGATCAACCGCTCCACGTAGCGCCCCATCTGTCCCGCGGAGAATACGCCGGAAGCGAAGTTGCAGTAAGTGCACTTCGACCGGCAAAAGGGTACCGAGATGTAAATGCCTGAATGCATAGATTTGTTAAAAGGTGCTTCTGCGACGCATAAATCCTGCATCAATTATAGAATCAGAGTCTATGCTTAAACGCGCGGTGATTACAGGCATGGGCGTGGTCAGCCCTAATGGAATCGGAAAAACGGCATTCTGCCGGGCCATTCTTGATGGCAAGAGCGGCGTAAAACTCATCTCCCGCTTTGACACCTCTGACCTTCCCGTGAAGATTGCCGGCGAAATTCAGGACTTCAACGAACTTGACTGGATCGAAGCGAAAGAGCGCAAGCATGTTTCGCGCTGCGTGCCGCTGGCCGTGGCGGCATCCACGGAAGCGCTGAAAGACGCAGGCCTTGATCCCGAAAAAATGTCGCTCGACGAAAAGCGCGAGATCGGCGTGGTGCTGGGCACGGGCGGCGGCGCGCATGATTTTTCTGACGCGCAATATCACATGTATTACGCCGGCAAGGTAAAGCAGATCAGCATCTTCAGCATTCCCAGCGGGACCATGGGCACCATGTCCAGCGAGGTCAGCATGCGCTTTGGCTTTCGCGGCCTGAGCCACGTCGTGACCAGCGGCTGTACCTCATCGACCGACGCCATTGCCTACGCCACGCGCCAGCTTCAGCTTGGCACGCTGCCCATGATGCTCGTCGGCGGCGTCGATTCGCCTCTGGCCTGGGGCATTCTCAAGGGTTTTATGTTCATGCGCATCATGACCGAATCCTGGAACCACGCGCCGGAACGCGGCTCGCGCCCATTCAATCTTGATCGTGACGGCTTTGTGCTGGCGGAAGGCTCGTGGATGTTTGTCCTGGAAGAGTACGAGCACGCCCGCGCCCGCGGCGCGCACATCTACGCCGAGATCGCCGGTTACGGCTCAACCTGTGAAGCTTTCCATCGTGTGCGCTTGCAGGAATGCGGCGAAGAGCCCGCGCGCGCCATTGGCCTGGCCATGAAAGAAGCCGGCATCGGCGCCGAAAACGTTCAATACGTAAATCTCCACGGGACCTCGACCGATCTGAATGACCGCATTGAAACGCGCGCGCTCAAGCTGGCGCTGGGCGATCATGCTTACAAAGTTCCCATGTCGGCGCTCAAGTCCCAGATTGGACACCCGCAAGGCGCCTGTGGCGCCGCGGGCGTCGCGGCTACGATCATCGCCATGAAGCACAACCAGATTCCGCCCACTATCAACCTGGAAAAGCCCGATCCCGACTGCGATTTGGATTATGTGCCTGAAGTGGGCCGTGCCGCGCAGATCGAGCATGCCGTGTGCAACTGTATCGCTTTCGGATCGAAGAATTCAGCGCTGGTGCTGCGAAGAGTGGAGTAGCGAGGGCACGGCGCAGAGAGGTATTGTGGCTTTAGCAGGCTGCGCAAAAAACTATTTTTATCGCACTTTGTTTTTTCTGCATCGACGCCCTATCGTTTAGCGCAGTACGAATTCGCGCTCCCTGTAAAATAAAACTCTCATGCAACACAAAGGCGACCACTTTGACGTGCTGGTGATCGGCGCCGGCCCCACCGGCATGGCGTGCGCCATTGAAGCGCAGCGCGCCGGCTTTACCACCGCCATGGTGGACAAAGGCTGCCTGGTGAACTCGCTGTTTCACTATCCCGCCAACATGGTTTTCTTTACCACGCCGGAGCTGCTGGAGATTGGCGACATCCCATTTACCACGGCCAACCAGAAGCCCAACCGCTCTGAGGCGCTGGAATACTATCGCAACGTGGCGCAGCATTACCGGCTGGACGTGCGCCAGTACCAGCGCGTGACCTCGGTCAGCGGCTATGACGGCGCATTCAAGATCGGCGCCCAGGACCTGCACAACCAGGCGCACGAATACACGGCGCGAAAAATTGTGGCGGCCACCGGTTATTATGACCGTCCGAATTACATGAACATCCCGGGTGAAGACCTGCCCAAGGTGATGCACTATTACAAAGACCCGCACCCGTATTTCGACATGGACGTGCTGATTGTGGGGGCCAAAAATTCCGCCTCCATCGCGGCGCTGGAGCTGTGGCGGCGCGGCTCGCGCGTGACCATGGTGCATCGCGGGCCGGAAATTCATCGCAACGTAAAGTACTGGATCAAGCCCGACATTGAAAATCGCATCAAGAATGGCGAAGTCACGGCGCACTTCAACAGCTGCGTGCTGGAGATCCGGCAGAATTCCGCGCGCATCAAAACGCCGGAAGGCGAGCACGAGATCAAGAATGATTTTGTCTTTGCCCTGACCGGCTATCATCCCGATTACCAATTTCTGGAGTCGCTGGGCATTGAGTTAACGCGTCCGGAGATGCGTCCGGTGTGCGATCCGCGGACGTTTGAGAGCAACGTGCCGGGAATCTATGTGGCCGGCGTGATTGTTTCAGGCGCGCGGACCAGCGAGATTTTCATCGAGAACGGGCGCTTCCACGGCCGCCAGATTGCCGACGACCTGAAGACGAAGTTGCAGGTGGCGCGGGTGAAGTAGGGCAGGATCGCCGACATCGCCGTGATCGCGCGACATCCCACCCCAACCGGGCAAGTGCGGCCCGTCTGGGGACCCCGGCATCGCCGGAATCGGAAAAGCAAACAGAAGAAATCAAAACCTGAACGCGGATCAACGCGGATAGGAAAATTGCAGAATTTTCACCACGGAGGCACGGAGACACGGAGGAGAGCAGGAACATGCCTGAAGCGGAAGGGATCTTAACTCCGATCACCCGATGCCCCGATCACCAGATCACCCGATCTCCTATATGTCTTCCTCCATATAGTCCATTACCGCGTGCAGGTTGTTTTCTTCCAGGAAGACGTTTTGCAGGCGGACGCGGTTTTCTTTGGCCAGCCGTTGCGCCGCGGATTCGGCGGTCGGCAGTTCCACCCGCATCTCTTCATGCAGGAAGGGGACGAGTTCGTCCGACTCGACGCGGGCCACAAATGTGCCGCCGGCATTCTGTTCAAACATGATCTGGTAGGTCACCGGTTGGCCGTCAAGTTTCATCAAATCCAGGGTGCCGTTGGGCATGCGCGTTCCTCCAATGGGGATCGGGGTGTTAGCATATTGACGACCTGAGTGTAATGCCGGAATCGCAGCCGTGTAAACTAACGGCCGGGCCCCAGAGTAGTTCTCTCACGGGAGGGAAGCGGCTGCTAAAGAAAAGGTTGCTAACGAAAAGGCCACGAAAAGAAAGAGCTGCTTTGGCCAGCCCACCTCCCGTGGAGGAGGGGCATCGTATTTGAAAGAATCCGGCGTGCTGGTGCTTTTCCGTTCCCCAAAAGCTTTTTCATTCCTAAGGGTGCGTCTGGAGCATGTAAACCAAAATCGGGAGAAGGAAAGACATGAAACGTTTTGCCATTTTGTGCGCTTTGGTGTTGTCGATCGCGGCATTCGCGCCGGCGGCGTCGGCCCAGAGCAGTGACGATAAAAACCACGGTAACCTGGGCGTGTTTATGGACTTTACCCGCCTTCAACCTGCCGACCTCAACATGTTTGGCGTGGGTGCGCGCCTGGGCATCAACATTCGTCCCCATGTTGTTCTGGAAGGCGAAATGGCCTATGACTTTGAGCGCACCAAGACGCAGGTCATCACGGTCGGCAACCTTACCACTACTGTCCGCTCCAATCTGCGGCTGCTGCACGGGCTGTTTGGCCTCAAGATTCAGAGCACGGGACCGGTGCGGGTCTTCGGGCTGCTGAAAGGCGGCTTTGTCAACTTCGGCGTCGGCGGCCCGGTCACGGCCGGCGTAATCAACAACCAGATCAACACTGTTGTGGACGGCGATACCAATGGCGTATTTTATCCGGGCGGCGGCGTTGAATTTAACGCGGGCTGGTTGGGTTTCCGCGTGGAAGCCGGGGACGAAATCATGTTCCTGAACGGCGGCACGCGCAACAACTTCCGCGCCACAGCCGGTCCACAAATCCGGTTCTAGGCTAACGTTCCAGGCTGGTTCTAGGTACGAAGCTCTCATATAGCAGAAAAAAGAAAGCGGCCCTTTGCGGGGCTGCTTTCTTTTTTGCGACGGAAAAACATCTCGCGGAGGCTTCCGAGGCGTTGATGAACGTTCCCATTTTCTTTTGAGAGGCGTGATATGGGCCGCATCGCCGTCGATAAGCGGACGCGGTCTTCATCAAACGCCGCGCTGTCGCTTTCACGAGATCGTTGATTTCCAAACTTCGACTGCCTGCACCGTGCCCTCGTGGAGAAGGACTGCCAATGTATTCATCGCGGTGTAGGGCTCCTTGTGAGCAGTCGTCTCATGCTCATGTAAATAAAAAAGAGCATTGCCAAGTCTCGCAGTCGGTTGCCCAAAGATATGCTCAACCCCAGCTTCCGTGGCCCCGAGCTTCAGTGCGATGGGTAATTCAACGCTCCCTCGCCCCTCGGTCAGCACTTGGCATCTGGTATCGAACTGGGCATTGCGATCTACGTGCTGCCAGAGGAAGCCGCCAACCGTGCCTCCATCCATTTCGCCACTCATGAGCCACAAGGCCCAATCTCCTTGGCGACCAGTTCCGTGCAAACAGAGCCAACTAAGGGAGTCGCCTCCGTCACCGTTGTGTCCGATAGTGCCTCCGGTATGCTTCCGCACCGCCTCCAGATTGGTATGCTCAAGTACGATCCTTTGCCCGGAGACTCGCAGAGCCGTAATCATCTCTTTAGCAACTGTTGACTTGGAGTCCCAAGGAAATTCGATCGGCCGGGGTTCCCATATCGCGGTCGCTGCGACGGTTTTTCGACTGGTGTTCTGAGCAGACGAGTTGCACACCAGCAGACAAAGCAGCGCTAAACCAAATCTCCCACGCATGGAAACAGATTGTAGCCATGCGCGGGCACGGTTACAGCACAAAAGGAGAAAGCAGCTCTTACCGGCGCTTTCTTTTTTGCGACGGAAAAAATCGTCTGCCCGGCGGCGGCATCGTCCGGCCGGTCCTCTAAGGCCTGTGTTAGATTAGTAAGAGTGTGGGCGCGTAGCTCAGTTGGTAGAGCAACGCCCTTTTAAGGCGTGGGTCGCTGGTTCGAATCCAGCCGCGCTCACCATGAAGCCCAAAACCACTAGAAATGGTGGTTTTGATGGCGACCGGTCACAATCCGCAGAGCGTAGCCCATCGGCAGGGCAAAAAAGAATCAATCGCCGAGCGGAACCGGCGGTGGTTTCGCGAGGCCGAAGAAGAATGCAGCAAGCCGCGCGTAGGTTCTTGCGCTAATTGCACCGGCCCCACCTTAAATTTACCTTTCTCCCAGAATGGAATGTTGCGGCAAGTGGTTCTTTGCCCGCGCTGCTCTTACGGGAATAATCCTGACAAAGCAGCCGAAGTTGTAGCGGCCATCTCCAGAATTCGGAGGGCCGCATGAGCGCCGCTCAAGCCTTCCACCCTCCCCATGAAGAGCGCGGCGCCGCTTACCGGCGCTCCGTTGCTCCTATCAAATCTCTGGCTTCCGATCCGCTGGTATGGCTCACGTCCGGATGGCGCACCAAGGCGATGCAATGGCTGATCGATGGCCAGGGCCAGCGGGAGGTCATCCTGCGGAATGCCGTCGGGCAGTTCGCCTGCTGCAAGAAGCCCGGACAGTTGGCATCGGTTCCGGACTCATATTACGGCACCGGCTGCTCCCTCTTTTACCGCTTCTCTAAAACCTACATCGCGATCAAACCGGGAGTGCCGGCATGACCGCATTGGCGAAGCGTAAATCCCGGCTCACCTTTGAGACATCGGACTCTGTCCGCTATCGGGGCAAGTTGCGCGAAGTCGTAATTGAAGCCAGCGAATATACCGCCGCGGTCCGACTGAAGGGCACTAGGCAGCGGTTTGAAATCAGTTGGGCTGGCATCTATGACCGCGCCGCCAAGATCGCGGTCGAAAAGGCCCGCGCTGACCGCAAAGCGCAGCGGAAAGCAAAGGCGGCGGCATGAATCCAGACGTCAGGAACCCGCGGTGTGCCTGCAATGGGCCGGGTTGCCCCGATTGTAATGGCTCAATCGACCTAAGCGGCGTCTCCTGCGGCATCTGCGGGAAAGACATGACGCCGCAGAACAGCAAGCTGCATCCTGAATTTTTCGTCTGTGACGATTGCGCCCCAGAACATGTGTGCAAAGACATTTGCTGTAACTATGAAGTCGCCGGTCCGCAGCCCGCTACTGCACAGGCTGGCGATCCCTGCGCCGCTGTTACAGGCGGCGTAGAAGTTGCCGGAGAGCCCGCCGTTTCGCATGACAGGGGCAATGCCCCGGCTACGGCGCTGCGTCTCTCCGGCAATCAAGTTTCCCGCGGCCATGGTGTGCAGGGAGATCCTGCGACGGCTGCCACTCTTGGAACTGCTTTGGCTTTTGAAACAGCCGCGGGAATTCACCTGGGAGAACTCGCCGCCAGCGGCGACGAAGGCGAGAACGGATGGAACGCGCAGCGGCGCAATGACATCGCGCGCAGGATGCAGCTCGTTGCCGCCGCCGGCCAATTCCAAGGCACAACGATTGAGGAACTCGTAAGCACGGTGGCCCGTGCCGAGCGAGGAGAGTTGCGCTGATGAGATCACATCCGCGGCGCTGCCAAAATCGGCGTTTTGAGGTCACGGAAGTGTTGGTGAATGGCATTTTCACCGTGTTGTTTGCCGTTGGCCTGGCCTGGAGTTGCCTTTGGTTCTACCACACATTTCTGGAAGCCGAGACGGCAATCATTCACAGCCTGGGAGGGAAGTGATGCGGTCTGACCTGGTTTATATCGCCAACAAGAAGATGCCGAACCGCTTTGAGTTGGTACGCATTGCCACGCTGTTGGCCCGCGCGTCGCACCGGGCAAATACGCGCTTCAGCAACACGATCAATGCGGCGCTGCTGCGTATCGGCTTCCCGGAAGCGGAGTTTGTTGGAGCAATGAAGGACGACAAAGGAGAGGATTAGGCAGGTTAACCCCGGTTTCGGCCTGTACAGCCGATGCCGTCGCTGGGCAAGGCCTACACGATGCCTTCCTGCTGACGGAGGCAACAACGCGGTTTCAGAGGCCCAGCCTGAAGCCGCGAAATTTAAAACAGGAGAAAACGTATGGCAACGCAACCAATCATTTCCATGGCATCGAGGCCGCCAATGGTCCGAATCGATCTGCCGCCGGATATTCAGGAGATTCTAAAGAAGCCCATGGCGGCGGAGGCAATCGGGCCGCATCCCCGGCATAGCAACCTATCTTCCATCAAGCCGGCGTTTGTGATTGAACGCCTCATTGAGGCCTTTGGCGTTGGAGGGTGGAACGATGAAGTGGAGGAGATCGAGCATCACCTGGAAGAGCGCGTCTATAAGCGCGGAACTCCACAGCAGTATTCCGAGAAGGTCTGGGTGGCGACGGTAAAACTCACTTTCATCGTTGAGAAATTTGGGCTTCGCAAGCAGCAATATGGCGGTAGCGACAATACCGATTTAGGCGATGCGTTCAAAGGCGCCCGGACGGATTGCCTTACCAAAATCGCTTCCGAATTAGGCGTCGCTCTGGACGTCTATAAAGGCCATGGCGGCGCAGCCAAAGAAGACACCCGGCCGGCTTGTCCGCAATGCGGCAAAAAACTCTTCTTCAGCAAAAAGGCGGATGATCCGCAGCCCTATTACTGCTGGACAAAGAAAGAGGGATGTGGCGCGACCTTCTCACAGGAAGGATTGAAAGCGGCGCTCGCCAGCAAGAATGGCGCTGGGAAATCGGCGCCGCCGGCGAAGGCCCCGCAGAGCGCACAGCAGCCGCGCCCGCAATCCGCACCCCCGATGAAAGCCGGCAAATTTTCACTGAAAGGGATCGTTACCGATCGCCGCATGGAGCGCAAAGGCGCGGACAATATCTTCTGGCTCACGGTGGACGGACGGGAATGCGCCACGAAGCAGCCGGTCGTGATGAATGAACTGGCCAAAGCCTTCAAGGGCGCCAGCGTGGAAATGCTGGTGACGAAGTTGAGCGGGGAGAAAGGCGATATCTACCAGATCCGCGAAGTGATCCGCGTAGCGCCTCCGCAGCAAGGAGGCCGCCAGTGACCCGCCTCTACGACATTCCGAAGGAGATCGAGCAATTCGAGCAACAACTGATCGAGAACGGCGGCGAGCTGACGCCGGAGCTGGAGGCGCAATGGTCCGCGTTCATCGCCGGCAGCCGGGAGAAGCTGGAGGCCGCGGCGTTCGTCCTGAACCGGCTGTGGGGCGACGCTGAAACCTGCCGCAAGGAAGTGCTACGCCTGGAGAGCCGCGCGGCATCCACGGAGCAGAACCATACCCGGCTGAGCGGCCTGACGCTGTATGCGTTGAAGGCGCTGGGGGGGAAGGTGAAGACGTCGCTGATCAGCATGTGGACGGGCAGGACCGGCAAGCAGATCCAGGTGGAAGTGAAAGAGGGTACGGACCTGGCCGCTCTGCAGATCACCCATCCCGCATTGGTGAGGGTGAGCTATCAAGTCAATTTCTCGGCCGTGAAGGAACTGGTGAAAGCCGGCGGCGAGGTACCAGAGTGTTTCATTATTCGGCACCAGGATGCGACTGAGTACCTGGTGATCAAGTGAGGAATATATGAATGTCAACAAACGCCTCTATGTGCGGCTCAACACGGAGACCGATGAGCTATTCCAGGACGTGCTGCTGTTCCCGGAAGAAGCCGATCGGATAAATGAAAAGCTGGCCGCGGAAGCTTCTAATTTTCGTTGGGTCCCGTATGGCGCGGCAGCAGGAGAGGCGGTCGCGGCCTAAGCCGCGGTCAAAACGTCAACCCTAACACCTGAAAGGAACATGGAGAGATGGAAGAGAAACCTTATGTGATAGCGCGGACAACCTCCGCGGGCGTGTTTGCCGGGCATCTGGCCGCCCGCAAAGACAAAGAAGTAACCCTGCACGAGGCCCGCCGGATCTGGTACTGGCACGGCGCCGCATCGTTATCGGAATTGGCCGTGGATGGAACGTCACGACCGAAGGACTGCAAGTTTCCGGTGGCCGTCCCGGAAGTGATCCTCACGGACGTGATCGAGATCATCACTACGACGCCGAAAGGAGAGGCCAGCATCAAGGCTGTGCCGATATGGACAGCGAAGTAAAAAGCTCCGGCTCCGGCTACGGCGACGGCTCCGGCTACGGCTCCGGCTACGGCGACGGCTCCGGCTACGGCGACGGCTACGGCGACGGCTACGGCGACGGCTACGGCTAATTCAACCCACATAAGGAGTCCCGACCGATTCATCCCATTGACCGGCTGCACCGACTGCTGACCGTGCTGCG
>Ga0164306_10001148_pt1 | contig 11563 bp, 8 predicted proteins | sample Whisoiple_242_MG_FD_110213 | JGI IMG/M metagenome (GOLD analysis project Ga0164306, IMG submission 110213) | Soil microbial communities amended with fresh organic matter from upstate New York, USA - Whitman soil sample_242_MG | ecosystem: Environmental > Terrestrial > Soil > Unclassified >... | reverse complement strand
TTTGACCTCCGCCATGAAAGGCATCGACGGCGGACCGCTCGCCGTCGACACGGTGCTGCTGTTCGACCTGGTCGAGGACTCCAAGGTCACCGAAGATCCCCGGATCAGCCTCGCCGAGATCGCGGCCACCGCTCCGGTCGCTCCTGCGCCTGTCGCAGCCTCCCCGCCGGCGACCGTCACCGGCCAGGCATGCCTGCCCGGCCAGGGCGTCACCGTCGCGGTGGACTTCGCACCGGACAGCGACGAGGTCGTCATCGGCTGCGCGATCGGCACCCAGACCACGATGGCCGCTGCCGGAGCCGGCGCCGGCTTCACCTTCGCCCCCACCACCGGGTTCCTGGCCAGCATCAACGGCGTTGCACCGACCGACCCCGACGTCGGGTTCTGGTCCATCTTCATCAACACCACCGACGGCCAACCCGCCGGACCGCTCGGACCCAATTTGACCTCCGCCATGAAAGGCATCGACGGCGGACCGCTCGCCGTCGACACGGTGCTGCTGTTCGACCTGGTCGAGGACTTCAACGTCACCGAGGACCCTCGGATCACCCTCCAGGAACTCGGCGCGACCGCACCCGACAGCGGCGCCGTTCAGCCACCGTCCTACTCCCCCACCGGTGACGGCGATGCGCTCGCCGCGGCGGGATGGATCGGCCGTCAGCTCGAGGCGTCCGGCGGGGTGCTGAAGCCGGCCGGGACCGCCGACTACGGCCTCACCATGGATGCGATCTTCGCGCTGGCCGCGGCCGGCGTCGGCGGAAGCGACATCAAGTTGGCCGCCAATGCGCTGTATGAATCCGGCACCGGCTACCTCGGCGCCGCCTCCGACGCGGCCGCCAACGCCGGCAAGATCGCCAAGACCACCCTGGCCCTGCAGGTCGCCGGTCTCGATCCGACCGTGTTCCCGGACGGCGCGGGCGGCACCCGTAACCTGCCGGCCGAACTGCGGCTGTCCATGTCGGCCGACGGCCAGTTCGGCCCGAACGACTTCCCGCTGGTGCACGCGCTTGCCGTGCTGGCGCTGCACCGGACGACCGGCGGCGTACCGGCCGAGGCCGTGAGCTGGCTGCAGGGCACCCAGTGCACGACCCCCGGCGACTCGTTCGGCGCCTACGGCTTCTCCGGGTGCGCCGACGTCGACGTCGACGGCACATCGCTGGCCACTCAGGCGTTGCTGGCCGCCGGTGTGGCTGCCGGCGACCCGTCCGTGGCGGATGCCAACGGCTGGCTCACCGGGCTGCAACAGCCGGACGGCGGCCTGCCGTCGAGCTTTGGCTCATCCAACACCAATGGCACCGGGCTCGCCGGGCAGACCTTCCTGGCGCTCGGCGAGGACGCCGCGGCCGGTGGCGCGGCCGGCTACGTCGGGGGTCTGCAGGTCTCCTGCGCGTCGCTGGTCGACGGCAGCAAGCTGACCGTCGCCGACGTCGGCGCCATCGCCTACGACCCGACCGGATTCCAGGATGGCGACGAGTTCGGGATCGACATCGTGAGCGTGGACCAGTGGGTCAGGGCCAGCACGCAGGGCATCCTCGGTCTCGGACTGCCGGCCTTCGACGCGATCACCGCCGCCGGCGCCGACCCCGATCTGCCGGCGGCCGCCGATTGCGCGCCGGTCACCACGCCGCCGTCCACGCCGCCGACGACGACCACTGCGGCCATCGTGGTGACCACCAGTGCCGGACCGCAGTTGTCGGCCACCGGGGTGACCACCGCAACGCTGCCGATGACGATCACCGGGCTGGCGGCCCTGCTGATCGGTGTCGGGTTGGTGTTGTTGGGACGCCGCACCAGCGGTCGGCACAACTGATGCTGCGCCAGGTTTCGGGCCGGCGTCTACTCGACCGGGGGCACGGTCGGCGATTCCTGAGCAGGGGTGCGGCCGTTGCGGCGGCCGCGCTGATCCTCATCGGCACGTCACCCACGGCGCTGGCGGCCGGTCATCCAATGGCGGCCGCGCGGGATTTCTGCAGCCCTGGAGACCCCAACTCGGTGACGGTCGTCGTCGACTTCTCCGGGGTCGGCGGCGGCGTCGACATCCGCTGCGCCCCGGTGTCGGCCGGTGCGACCGGTGCACAGGCGCTGTCCGCCGCCGGTTTCGGTATCGCCGGCACCGTGCACGATGGGCCGGGATTCGTCTGCCGGATCGACGGCGAACCGGCCTCCGATCCGTGCGTGGACACCCCGTCGACCTCGGCCTACTGGTCCTATCACCAGGCCGAGGCCGGAGGCGGGTGGTCGTACTCGTCCCGCGGCTACACCTCGAGCCGGGTCAAGCCGGGCGGATTCGAAGGCTGGTCGTTCGGATCCGGCGGATCCCCCGGAGTAAGTCCGGTGCTGCCCGCCGCACCGGCGCCGGAACCGGAACCCGAGCCGGCCCCGGAAGCCCAGCAACCGGCCGATCAGCCCGCGGATCCGGCTGCACCGCAGGCCGCCACCGGGGCGGGCGTCGGAGAATCGACCCAGGACGGCGACCCGGCGCCGGCCCAGGATCCGGCCACCACTGCCGATGACGCCGACGGTGCAGCGGCGCAGGCTGCGGTCGACGCGCAGGCTGCCGCCGAGGCGCAGACCTCCAGCGAGGCGCAGGCAGCCGCGGACGCTGCGGCCGCTCAGGCGGCTACGGAGGCCGCAGCGGCCCAGGCCGCCGCGGAATCGGCCGCCGCTCTGGCCGCCCAGTCGGCCGACGCAGGTGGTTCGTCCGCCGCTACTACCCCGTCCTCCCCCCACTCGGCCGCCGGCGGGCCGGTGACGTCATCGGCCGGCTCCAGCGCGATCAGTGCGAACGAGCCGGCCGGCGGCTCGACGATCTGGTTCTCGGTGATCGCGCTGCTGGCCGTGGCGTCGTTGGGATCCGCGGCGGTGGTGATGTCGCGTCGCCGCCGGCTCGGGGCAAGCGGCGGGGCCGACGGTGCCGGCGCCGGAACGACAGACGGCGCAGGCGACGGAGCGGGTCACGACGACCGGACCGGCTGAGCCGGCCCGCCGCGCCTACCCTCGAGTCGTCATGCCGGACCATCGGAATGGGTTCCTCCCGCAAGGGCTTCGTGACCGCCTGGTCGCCGCCTGGCTGCCCCGGTCACTGCACCCGGCTGCCTGGTGGCTGTGGGCGCTGGGGCTGGCGGTGGCGGCGACCCGCACCACGAATCCCCTGCTGCTGTTGCTGATCATCGCGGTGGCCAGCGTGGTGGTGATGGCCCGGCGGCCGGATACGCCCTGGGCCCGGTCGTTCCGGATCTACCTGATCCTCGGCGCGGTGGTCGTCGGCTTCCGGGTGCTCTTCCGAGTTCTGTTCGGCGGGTTCGGCCCCACGGTGCTGTTCACCCTGCCGAGCATCGAGCTGCCGGACGTGATGGCCGGCATCCACCTGCTGGGTGTGGTGTCCGCGGAGGCCCTGCTGGCCGCTTTCTACGACGGCCTGCGACTGGCGACCATGATCATCTGTGTGGGCGCCGCGAACTCGCTGGCCAATCCCAAGCGACTACTCGCCTCCGTGCCACCCGCGCTGTACGAGATCGGCACGGTGCTGGTGGTGAGCGTGTCCGTCTTCCCGCAGCTGGCCGAGTCGGTCGTCAGGGTGCGGCGGGCCAAGGCCCTGCGAGCCGGCCGGCGGCGCGGGCGGAAAGTGCTGCGCGGCATCATCATTCCGGTGCTGGCCGACGCCCTGGACCGGTCCCTGCTGCTGGCGGCAGCGATGGATTCGCGGGGGTACGGCCGGCGGGCGGACGTTCCCGAGCGGCAACGGGTGCTGACCTCGACACTGCTCACGGTGGGCATCCTGGGGCTGTGTGTCGGCATCTACGGCACCCTGGACGGCACCACGCCGCGCTACCTCGGCCTGCCGTTGGTGGCCGGCGGGGTGGTGGTCGGTGCTGCGGGCTTCCTGCTGGCCGGCCGTCGGGTGCAGCGCACCCGATACCGACCCGACCGCTGGCGGGTGCCGGAACTGTTCGTTGCCACCTGCGGTGTGGTGGCCGGGACCGCGGTCTGGGTGACATCGCGGGTCGAGCCGACCATCGCGCACCCCTCGGTCTACCCGATCAGCTGGCCGCAGATCACCCTGCTGCCGTTGCTCGGCATCCTGGTCGCGGCGCTGCCCGCCGTGCTGACCCCGCCGCCGCCGGGTGCGGCCGGGACCGGCAGTCCCGAACTGCGGCACGCAGCGGCTCCCGGCCCGGCGGTGGTCGACGAGCACCGTCCGACGGCGGTGACCACCCGGTGATCCGCTTCGAAAACGTGAGTGTCACCTATCCCGACGACGTCGAACCGACGCTGCGCACTGTCGACCTGACGATCGAGGAAGGCGAACTGGCCCTGGTGGTCGGCCGGACCGGGGTCGGCAAGTCGACCCTGCTCGGAGCCATCAACGGGCTGGTACCGCATTTCACCGGTGGCACCCTGGCCGGCCGGGTCAGCGTCGACGGGCGGTCGACCGATCGGCACCCGCCGCGGGAACTCGCCGGCGTGGTGGGGGTCGTCGGCCAGGACCCGCTGGCCGGGTTCGTCACCGATACCGTCGAGGAGGAACTCGCCTACAGCATGGAACAACTCGGGATCGCCCCGCAGACCATGCGCAAGCGGGTGGAGGAGACCCTCGACCTGCTCGGCATCGCCGCGCTGCGCGGCCGCACCCTGCGCACGCTGTCCGGCGGGCAACAGCAGCGGGTGGCCATCGGCTCGGTACTGGCCGCCGGCTCGCGGGTGCTGGTGCTGGACGAACCGACCAGCGCGCTCGACCCGACCAGCGCCGAGGAGGTGCTCTCCACCGTGCTCCGGCTGGTCCACGACCTCGGGGTGACGGCGGTGATCGCCGAACACCGGATGGAGCGGGTCGTCGAGTACGCCGACCGGGTGGTGTTGTTGACCGGCGACGGTCGGGTGGAGATCGGCGCACCGGCCGACATGATGGCCAGGACCGTGGTCGCCCCGCCGGTGGTCGGTCTGGCGAAACTGATGGGCTGGCAACCACTTCCGCTGTCGGTCCGGAGCGCACGCCGGCTCGCCGGTCCGCTGCGGGAACGGCTGCGGGAGGTGGATCCGAGTTCGATGGGCCGAGCGGCGCCGACCGCCGACAGGCTCGACCGCACGCCGGAGGAGCCCCGCGGTACGCCGGACCGAACGCCATCGGGACTGCGGGCCACCGGCATCGTGGTCAGCTATGGACGGGTGATCGCCGTCGCCGGCGTCGACCTGCGGGTGGCACCAGGTGAGGTGGTCGCACTGATGGGCCGCAACGGGTCCGGCAAGTCCAGCCTGCTCTGGGCGCTCACCGGGGTCGGCCCGCGGAACGCCGGTCGGGCCGAGATCGACGGGGTCGACACCGGAGGGCTCGGTTCGGCGCAGGCCAGGGCGCTCGTCGGGCTGGTGCCGCAGACGCCCGGCGATCTGCTGTACCTGGACACCGTCGTCGCGGAATGCGGTGCGGCCGATGAGGAATCCGATCAGCCGCCGGGCAGTTGCGCCGCCCTGCTGGCGCGGCTGGTCCCCGGGATCGACCCGAGCGCGCACCCGCGCGACCTCTCCGAGGGGCAACGGCTGAGCCTGGTGCTGGCCGTGCAGCTGACCGCGCGGCCGCCGGTGCTGTTGCTCGACGAGCCGACCCGGGGCTTGGACTATGGCGCCAAACATGCGCTGGCGCGGATCCTCGCCGAGCTGGCCGCTGCCGGAAGGGCCGTGCTGGTTTCCACCCACGACGTGGAGTTCGTCGCGGGCGTCGCCGGTCGGGTCGTGGTGATGGCCGAGGGCGAGATCGTCGCGGACGGACCGGCGGAGGACGTCATCGGTTCGTCGCCGATGTTCGCGCCGCAGGTCGCCAAGGTGCTCGCGCCGCAGCGCTGGCTCACCGTCGAGCAGGTGCAGGGCGGCCTGGCCGTTGCCGACCGGGACACAGAAGCCGCACGCCCGGTGGGCGGGGGTGACGGGTGAGCACGCCACTCGGCGGACAACCCGCCGCCGACTTCCTTGAACCGTCGGCGCGGACGACCAGACGCGCCAGGGCGGCGGTCCCGGTACGCCCGCTCTCCGCCGTCGTGCTGCTGATCGCCTCGATCGGTGGGCTGATGATGTTCATCTGGCCGCTGCTGATCAGCGCGGAACCCACGCCGACACAACATGTCTCCGATGCCCCGTTCGTCTTCATGGCGATTCTGCCGGTGTTGGTGCTGCTGGTGCTTGCGCAACTGGGCGACGGCGGCATGGACACCAAGGCGCTGGCGATGCTGGGCGTGCTGGCGGCGGTCAACGCGGCCCTGAGACCGCTCGGGGCGGGGATCAACGGCATCGAAACGGTGTTCTTCCTGCTGATCCTGGCCGGCCGGGTGTTCGGACCCGGGTTCGGATTCCTGTTGGGCTGCACCTCGTTGTTCGCATCCGCACTGCTCACCGCCGGGGTCGGACCGTGGTTGCCGTTCCAGATGCTCTCGGCCGCCTGGATCGGACTGGGCGCCGGCCTGCTACCGCACCGGATCTTCGGCCGCACCGTCAAGGGTGGGGGCGAGATCGCGCTGCTCGCCGGGTACGGCGTGCTGGCCGCGTACCTCTTCGGCGCGCTGATGAACATGTGGTACTGGCCGTTCGTCACCGGCGCGATGGACGAAAGTCTCGCCGGCCTTGCCTACATCCCCGGTGGCCCGCTGGCGGAGAACCTGCACCACTTCCTGATCTACACCCTGCTGACCTCCACCCTGGGCTGGGATACCGGGCGGGCGATCACCAACGCCGTGGCCATCGTCATCCTCGGGCCACCGGTCCTCGCGGTGCTGCGACGCGCCGCCCGCCGGGCGCGATTCCGACCGCCCGTTGCGTTCCATCCCGCCACCACCGGCACGGCGCCAACGGATCCCACCGATCCGGCGGGCTGATCCGAGCCGGTCGGTGCCGATCCGAAACTGGAAGCTCAGGTCCAGTGCAGCAACAGCACGCTGGCCGGAATGGCCAGCAGGGCCGCCGCGAGCAGACCGACCAGCGCCAACCGGGAGGCGGCCAGTGGGCGGGGTTGCATCAGCCGACGGACCCGATCGGCGACCGCGGTGCCGGCGATGGCCGGTGAGTCCGCGAGCCGGTGCGGAGATGTCGGCGTGGCCGGACCGGACAACGCGACCTTGGCCAGCGCCGAGGCAAGCACCGAACGGGAGGTGCGTGCCGCTGCCACGTCGTCGGCCATCATCTCGGTCAGTTCGGCCACCGAGCCACCGGCAAGACGCACCCCCGGGATGCGGCCGAGCGCGATCGCCCAGGCCTGGAACGGCAGGACCAGCAGATCGTGCCTGGCCCGCAGATGCGCCCGTTCATGCTCGACGACGGCCGACAACTCGTTGTCGGTGAGCAGATCGACCAGACCGGCCGAGAGCACCACCCGGGAATGCCAGCCGGGGATCGTGTAGGCGATGGCTGCCGCGTGATCGAGGATCCGCACGTTCCGGGCCGTCGCCAGGCCGTTCCTGGGCCGCTGACCGGTCGCCGCCACCGCTCCGGGTCCGGTGAGCAGGTCGAGCACCAAACGGTGCGCGCGGCGCCGTCGCACGGTGAGCGCGGCTGTCCGGCCGAGTACGACCAACAGCACGATCGCGATCGTTGCTGCCGCCAGCCCGCAGGCCCATCGCCACAACGGGATGCTCAGGCTGCCGGTCAGCAATGCCCCGAACCAGTTCCACGCCGCGCCGAGAATGGTGTGACCCAGCGGCTCGACGGCCAGCAGGACGAGGCCCGCGACGACGGAGAACCCCGCAGCGAGGCAGAGCGCCTGCCACAACACCAGTGCCGCCCGCGGCGCCCGACAGGTCCAACCGGCCTTGGCCAATCGGTAACTGACCGGCGCGGTCAGCACCAGACCGACCACGATCAATGTCAGCGAGAAGGACCACAGCGGGAACTCGAGGGAACCGGCGGTGATCACGGCTAGCGGCCGTCCAGCGCCCGTCGGAGCGCCTCGGCGTCCGCCGCGGACACCCCGCCGACGAAGCGGGCCAACGCGGCATCGCGATCCGACGCCGTGTCCAGAAGCTGCTGCATCAGGGCAGCGGTGTGTTCCTCGCGACTGGCAACGGCCTCATAGGAATGCGCCCGACCATCCCGGGTGCGCCGCACCAGGCCCTTGGTCTCCAACCGGGACAGCACGGTCAGTACCGTGGTCACCGCCAGCTCCCGCCCGGGCAGACCATCGACGACGGCACGGGCGGTCAATGGGTGCCCGGCATCCCAGAGCACCTCGACGACGGCACGCTCCAGCTCGCCTCGACCGGCCATCCACCACTCCTTAGCGACTGATCACATCGCGTCGGCACAATTCTACATCTAGTAGAAGTCCGACGGCCAGTGGCCTACGGTGAATTCATGGAGACTCTCGGCAGCGCACCCCGCCCCCCGGTCCTCAGTCCGCGCCAGGAACAGATTCTGACGCTGATCGGCGAGGGCATGACGAACCGGGAGATCGGCGAGCGACTCGGCGTCGCGGAGAAGACCATCAAGAACGCGGTGACCGGGCTGATGGCCTGTCTGAACGTCCAGCGCCGCTCGCAGGCCGCGGTGTATGCCGCGGTCCGGCGGATGCGGGCGGAGCAGTAGCCGGCCCGGAATAAAGTCCCGGAATAAAGCTCAGCCGGTTGCCCCGACCAACCGCCCACCGGCCAACCGCAGCACGACATCACCGAGTGCGGCATCGTCCGGTCGGTGGGTGATCAGCACGCAGCAGCGATCGGCCCGCGGCTGCAGGAGAACCGTCGTCACGGCGTCGGCCGTCGCCGGATCCAGGTGGGCCGCCGGTTCGTCGGCCAGCAGCACCGGCCGGTCCGCCAGTAGGGCCCTGGCCAGCGCGATCCGCTGCCGTTCACCGCCGGAAACAGCCCCGCCGTGCTCGCCGACCCTGGTGTCCAAGCCGTCCGGCAGCTGGTCGAGCCAGTCGCCGGCGCCGGCCGCTCGCAGGGCAGCTTCGATCTCGTCCTCGCCGGCGGTGCGCCTGGCGAGCCGGACGTTCTCGGCCAGGCTGGAATCGAACAGGTGGGCGCGCTGGTCGCACCAGCCGAACAGCATGCGAACCGCGTCCGGATCCATGGTGCGGGTGTCGATCCGGTCCACGGTGATGCTGCCCTGCGTCGGAGTGAGAAAGCCGAGGAGCACCGCCAGCAGGGTCGACTTCCCTGATCCGGATTCGCCGAGAACGACGATCCTGCTGCCGGGGTGCAGCTCCAGGTCGATATCGGTCAGCGCATCGGAATCGGCACCCGGCCAGCGGGCGCACACCCCCCGCAGGCTGATCACCGGCCCGCCCGGTCCGGTCGGCACCGGCACCGGATCGGCGGGCGCCGGCGCGGTCACCGGCGGCGCGTCCAGCACCTCGAACAGTCGCCGGACGGCGGCGGACGACCGGCGCAGCGTCGACGCGGCAACCCCGACCGCCTGCACCGTGTCGGTCAGTGCCAGCGGGGTCAGCACGATCACGGCGAGCAGCACGGGGGCGAGGTCACCGTCGATCACCGCCGGCACCCCGAACTGCGCCGCCAGCCAGACGGCGGCGCCCATCGACGCGACCGCGAGACCGGCGGCGATGCCGGCCGCCCTCGCGGTTCCGGCCGCGACCCTGGTCGATGCCGTCTCCAGCTCCGCCAGCTCGGCCAGGCGGGCGTCGACCGCCCCCAGCGCGGTCAACTCGGCCAGATCGTCGAGCGTTTCGGTGACCAGTTCGGTCCGCCTCGCCCGCAGCCGCACCACGTCCCGTTCGGTCCTCGCGGTTCGTCGGGCGGTGATCAGCGGAGCGAGCACGCAGGCCAGCAGAAGTGCTGCGGCCAGGGCAATCCCGGCCGCCGGCAGGATCAGGAACGCCAGCACGACGGTGCCGCCGCCGACCAGCACCGCCGCCGCCAGCGGCAGCAGACCACGCAGGAAGGCATCGCCCGCGTCGTCCACGTCATCGACGGTGCGGGCGAGCAGATCACCCTTGCGCCACAGCGGCAGACCGGCCGGCGCGATCACCGCGAGATGACCGACCAGGTTCTCCCGGATCCGGCCCAGCACCCGGAACGCCGCGTCGTGGGACACCAGCCGTTCGACGTAGCGCAGCACTCCGCGACCGATCCCGAAGGCGCGGACCGCCACCACGGCGACCATCAGGTAGAGCACCGGCGGCTGCTGCGCGGCGCGGGCGATCAACCAGGCCGACGTCGCCATCAGCGCGACGGCACAGCCCGACGCGAGGGCACCGACGATCGCGGCCCCGATCAGCCGCGCGCGGACGCCGCGTGCCTGCTGCCAGAGCCGCAGCAACGGTGGGCGACGGTCGGCGGACGGCGCGAGCGGCGGGTCGACGACCCGGCGGACCTGGTCGGTGTCGGTCACCAGGGCCCCGCCGAGGTGAGCGACTCCGCGCCGTCCAACGATCCGGTCGAGACCGGCTGCGACACAGTGCCATCGGCCGTTTCACCGGCAACCGCCGGGTCGATGGCAGGCAGGACAGCGTCCAGCTCGACCACCGTGTCGGCCAGCGCGAGCGGCGCCGGTCGGTGGGTGACCAGCACCACCGTGCGACCGCGGATTGCGGCCGCGATCCCGGTCAGTACCCGCTGTTCGGTCAGTTCGTCCAACGCCGCGGTCGGCTCGTCCAGCAGCACGAGTCCGACCGGACGGGCGATCGCCCTGGCCAGCGCCAACCGTTGCCGCTGACCCTGGCTGATTCCGGAGCCGGCATCACCCAGTACGGTGTGCCAGCCGAGCGGGAGACCGTCGACGAAGTCTGCGGCGTCGACGGATTCGAGCGCGGAGCGCAGCGTCGCGTCGTCGGCCGCGGGATTGCCGACGGCCAGGTTGTCCCTGATGGTGCCGGCCTGCATCGCGGCGCCCTGCCCGGCCCAGGCCACCTGCCGTCGCCACACGGCGGGATCGACGAGCGCAAGGTCGACCTCATCGATCCCCCCGCCGACCAGTACCTGGCCGGTGTCCGGTCGCTCGATTCCGGCGAGCAATTGCAGCAGCGTGGTCTTTCCGGCGCCGCTCGCCCCGGTGACAACGGTGATTCGGCCGGCGGCGACGTCCAGCGACAGCGGGCCGATCGTGCCCCGCTCACCGGGTCGGCCGACGACCACTTCGGCCAACCGCAGCGCGGGGACCGCAGGGACGTCGGTGCGGCTGCCGGCCACCGGCAGTGGGGTGTCCAGCACGGCCAGGATCTTCGCGGTTGCGGCGACACCGTCCGCCGCCGCATGGAACTGGGTGCCGAGCTGCCGCAGCGGGAGATACGCCTCAGGCGCGAGAATCAGTACCGCCAAGCCGATCTCGAGTGTCAGGCCGCCGTAGACCAAACGGAGGCCGATCGCCACCGCCACCAGCGCGACGGACAGCGAGGCGAGCAGTTCCAACACCATCGACGACAGAAACGCCACCCGCAGCGTCCCCATCGACGCCCTCCGGTAGTCGTCGGTGACCTTCCTGACCGCAGCCGCCTGCGCCTTGGCCCTTCCGAAGACCTTCAGCGTCGGCAGGCCGGCGACCACATCGGTGAAATGGCCGGCCAACCGGGACAGGCTCTCCCACTTCAGCCTGGTCTCGCGTTGCGTGTACCAGCCCACCAGGGCCA
>Ga0164306_10001146_pt1 | contig 11568 bp, 12 predicted proteins | sample Whisoiple_242_MG_FD_110213 | JGI IMG/M metagenome (GOLD analysis project Ga0164306, IMG submission 110213) | Soil microbial communities amended with fresh organic matter from upstate New York, USA - Whitman soil sample_242_MG | ecosystem: Environmental > Terrestrial > Soil > Unclassified >... | reverse complement strand
GACCCGTAGTTGATCGCCATCTTCGCGTTCTCGACGCGGTAATTCTCCTTGGTGAGCGTCGGGATCATCGACAGCGTCAGAAATCCGTGCGCAATCGTTGTGCCGTAAGGGCTTTCGTTCTTGGCGCGGTCGGCGTCGATGTGAATCCACTGGTGATCCCCGGTCGCATCGGCGAAGGCGTTGATACGCTCCTGGTCGATCTCCTGCCACTCGCTGACGCCCAGTTCCTCCCCCACCGCAGCGACGGCATCGTCGATCGACGTGATCACCTTCATCAGAATGCTTCCTCTCGTAGGTTCATGACCGTTAGGTCAATGTCTTCGACGATCTTGCGGTCGGCAGCGAGCCGCGGCAACACATTCTTCGTGAAAAAGTTTGCGGCGGCTACCTTTCCGGCATAGAACTCGCGGTCGCCGTCGGACGGGTTGGCGTCGAGTGCGTTGAGCGCCACCTCGGCGTGCTCGAGCAGCAACCATCCGATGCACAGATCCCCGACCGCCAGCAGATACGCCACTGATCCCAGGCCGAGCCGATACAGCTCGCGGGCGTTCTCCTGTGCGTTCATCAGGTATCCCGTCAGGGCCGCCGTCATCGCCTGCGCATCGGCCAGCGCCGTGGCCAGCGATGCGCGGCCATCGGCCAGTTCCGGCCTGGCGGTATCGCTGTCGAGGAACTTCTGAATCCGTCCGACGACATGCGCCAGCGCGACGCCCTTATCGCGCGCGATCTTGCGGAAGAAGAAGTCCTGGGCCTGAATCGCGGTCGTGCCCTCGTAGAGGCTGTCGATCTTGGCGTCGCGGATGTACTGCTCGATCGGATAGTCCTGCAGGAACCCCGATCCGCCGAACGTCTGCAGCGACTCCGTCAGGCACTGGTAGGCCCGCTCGGAGCCGACGCCCTTGACGATCGGCAGCAGCAGATCGTTGACCCGTTCGGCAAGCCCCGGGTCGGCCCCCGACACGATCTCGGCCACCGATGGATCCTGATGCGCGGCGGTGAACAAATACAGCGCCCGCAGGCCCTCGGCGTAGGCCTTCTGCGTCATCAGCGCGCGGCGCACATCGGGATGATGCAGGATCGTCACCCGCGGTGCGGTCTTGTCGGTCATCTGCGTCATGTCGGCGCCCTGCACCCGGGTCTTCGCGTATTCCAAGGCGTTCAGATATCCGGTTGACAGGGTTGCAATCGCCTTGGTGCCGACCATCATTCGGGCATACTCGATGATCTTGAACATCTGCGCGATGCCGTTGTGCGAGTCCCCGACCAGCCACCCGACGGCGGGTGATCCGTGCTGGCCGAAGGTCAGCTCGCACGTCGCCGACACCTTCAAGCCCATCTTGTGCTCGAGCCCGGTGACGTAGACGCCGTTGCGCTCGCCCGGTTCGCCAGTCTCGAGATCCGGCAGGAACTTCGGCACCACGAACAGGCTCAGTCCCTTGGTGCCGGGGCCTGCGCCCTCGGGCCTGGCGAGCACCAGGTGCAGGATGTTCTCGAACAGATCGTCGGTGTCGCCGTTGGTGATGAACCGCTTGACGCCGTCGATATGCCAGGTGCCGTCGGCCTCCTGAATCGCCTTTGTGCGGCCCGCACCCACATCCGATCCTGCGTCCGGCTCGGTCAGGACCATCGTCGCGGCCCAATTACGTTCCATCGCAAGCGATGCCAGCCGCCGCTGATCCTCATTCCCGATCTGGTACAGGATGTCGGCCATGATCGGTCCGGCCAGATAGATGAACGCAGCGGGCTGGGCGCCGAGCGCGAATTCGTTGATCGACCACGCGACCATCGCGGGTGCGGCCACCCCGCCGATGTCTTCGTTCAGGCCCACCCGGAACCACTCGCCCTGCTGCCAGGCCCGCAGTGACTTCTTGAACGACTCGGGGATCGTCACCGCGTGCGTCGCAGGGTCGAAAGTGGGCGGGTTCCGGTCGGCGTCGGCGAAGGCCTCGGCCAGCGGTCCCTCGGCGAGCTTGGACGCCTCGGCGAGCATCTGGCGAACGGACTCGCCATCGAGGTCCCCGAAGTCACCGGTGGCCAATGCCTTCTCGAGCTCGAGCACCTCGAACAGATTGAACTCGAGATCCCGGACATTGCACTTGTAATGGCCCATGCCAAGCCCTTCTGCAGCGACTGCGCCGAGCGTAACCCGATCTAGGAGCCCTGGAACCGAGCTTCGCGCCGCTCGATGAACGACTGCACCCCTTCGGCGGCGTCCGCAGTGCCGAACAACCTCGTCATCTCCGGTCGCAACCGGTCGACCGCGGCGCCGTCGCCCTCGATGCGAGCCATGTGTGCCGACGCCAACACCGCCCTGACCCCGAGCGGAGCGGCACGATCAGCGATGGTGTGCGCGATGGCGCGTGCGGTGGCCTGTGCCTTGGCGGCATCGGTGACGACTTCTTGTACCAGCCCGATGCGCAGCGCCTCGGCGGCGTCGAACTCATCCCCGGTGAGCAGCCATCGCATCGCGTTGCCCCAACCGGCCTGCTGCGGCAGCCGGATGGTGGCGCCGCCGAACGGATAGATTCCTCGACGGACCTCCATCTGGCAGAACCGGGTATCGGCGGAGGCCACCCGGATGTCTGCGGCCAGCAGCAACTCGATGCCCAGCGTCATGCACCAGCCGTGCGCAGCAGCGACGATCGGTTTTGTCCATGTGCCGTCCAGTCGCCACGGATCGCGACCCTCGTCGGGGAACGGCAGCTCCCCGCTCACGATGTTCGGTCCGACGTCCACCAGGTCCAGGCCGGCGGTGAAGTGATCGCCGTGTGCAAAGAGGACACCCGCACGCAGGGAGTCGTCGGACTCCAACAGCCCGTAGGCGCGGGACAGGTCGGCGAGTATCGCCAGGTTGAATGCGTTGCGCTTGTCCGGCCTGTTGAGACCGATGGCAAGCACGTGGCCATCGCGTTCCAGCGTGACGGTGGCGAGCTTCAGCTCCGGTGCTGTCATCAGCCGAGTGAAGCGCGTTGCGACAGATTATGCAATGCCCCATAGTTTTCCTCTGGACGCGCCGAACTCCTGACCAGCAACTTGACACCTGTTTACCGGATGTTTACCTGGGAAAACGGGTCGAATTGCCGGACCCGGGAATTGCACCATCGTCTGATCAGTTCTATGCTAGGAACCATAATCCGCGGGTCGGCAACGGCGCCGGCTCATTTGTAGGAGGCACCCGATGTGGGTCATCGAGCTCAACTTCGCCGGCAGGCAGTTCACCCACCGCGTGCCTGATCGTCGTCAGCGGCTGTACCAGCTCGCCACCCGAACCGTGGGTTGGCGGCCGTCGCAGTTGCGCGGCCAGCAGGCTGCGTGAAAACGCTTCAGACCGTGCCGTCTACCAAGACGCGCGCCAAGCGTGGTTCCACGCGGCGCAACATGCTGATCAGCGCCGCCGAGGTGATGCGTGAGCGCGGCGCCGCAGGCGTGACGATCGACGAGGTGCTGGCCCGCAGCGGGGCGCCACGGGGGTCGGTCTACTACCACTTTCCAGAAGGCAGAAATCAGATCCTGGCCGAGGCGCTGCGCTGGGCCGGGGACACCATCGCCGAAAGCATCGACGCCGCCGCCGAGCGAGGTGCGCTGCCGCTCGTTCGCGGTTTCATCCAGTTCTGGGAGCGGACCCTGCAGGAGAGCGACTTCGGAGCAGGCTGCCCCGTCGTCGCCGCCGCGATCGGTTGCGCAAGCGACGAAGCCGAGTTGGCCACCATCGCGAGCGACATCTTCGGACGCTGGCGCGATGCGTTGACGCGCGCGTTCGTCGCCGACGATTTCGACGCCGCGGATGCCGAGTCACTTGCCGTCACGTGCATCGCTTCACTGGAAGGCGCCGTCGTGCTGTGCCGTTCTATCCGCAATGCCGAGCCACTGCGTCAAGTCGCGTCGCAGATGGAATTTCTCATCAAGTCACGGGAATTCGTTCGCCGTAACGGCGTGCCGACCGGCGACCGCTAAGCCTTCCGCCACCTTGCGCAGATGAAGTCCCCGTTGACGCCCGACTCGGTCAGCGTCCACTCCGTATGCGACGGCATGAGCCGCCCACCGGTGCCGAGCGTGCACGGGGCATAGCTGACGATCATCTCGTCGATCAGACCGGCTTGGGCGAACTGTGCGGCCACTTCGCCACCGCCGACGACCCAGACGTCCTGATAACCCGCCGCCTGCACCAGCTGTGGGTGCAGTTCGGTCACCGCACCGTCGAAGGCCCGCACACCGTCGCCGGCTCGCACGATATCCGGTCGGTGGGTCAACACCCAGGTGGGCTGCTTGTACTGCCACTCGTCGGGGTCGTTCGCCAGGATCCACTCGTACGTCGTCGCCCCCATCACCAGCGCCCCGACCGAATTGCTGAAGGCGCGATAGCCGAAGGCGCCGTCGGCGTCGATGTTGCGGGTTAGCAACCAGTCCAGGCTTTCCCGGTCGTCGACGATATAGCCGTCGATGCTGGAGGCCGTGTAATAGATCGTCGCCATGTCAGCTGCCTCTCATCCAGTCGAGTGGGTCGCCCGTGCGGGTGTCGACCCCGTGGTGCGCCAGCATCGTGCGGGCCAGTGCTCTCCGGTGCGCCGAATAAGTCAGTACATGCGCGACGATGCCGTAGAGCTGAAACGACTCCGGCGGATCGCACAGCGCGTCGATGATCGTGTCGCCGAGGCGCCCTTGCGCGGCATGGTCAGATATCATTGCGCTCCAACGGTTCCCGAGTTCTTCGTGGTGTGCGGCCAGCCGCACGGGCGTGGTCGACTCCGGTCGGGTGGACTCGCGGCCCGGAAAGTCCTGTCCCTCGATCGTCGCCATCCAAACCTCCTTCGTCCACACCACCGCGCCGAGCACCGCACCCACACTTGGTTCCGCGCCGTCCCATTCGAGAACTACCTGTCCGGGCGAAATCTCCTCCAGCCACTGCTCTTTCGACAACTTGGTCGCCTCGTCGATCAGGCACGCGGTGTCGGCGATGTCGTGCGCCACCATCAGCTGTGAAATGTCAGGCTCCTTCGAGTCACCCGCGCTGTCCAGCCACAGGGACTGCGGCGGGTGAAAATGAAGACCGTTGGGCGCGGGCAGCCGGAACGAGATGTCGGCTGCCTTCGACGGCGGCACGCCGAATGTGCGGCGGAACGCCCGCGAGAACACCTCGGCCGACGACCAGCCCTCATCGGCGGCGACCGCCGACACCGGTTCACCGCCGCGCAGTCGCCACGCCGCGCGTTCGAGCATGATCCGGCGGCGCAGTGCCGCCGGCGGCTCCCCGGTCAGCCTCCGCACCTCCCGAGTGAAATGAAACTCCGACGCAAAACTGCTCCGCGCCATGTCTCCGACGCCAGCGTTGTCGGCGTCCACGACGGCGTCGAGCAGTTCGCGCAGGCGGTCGCGGCGGGCGGGATCGGTCACGTTCACCGAGTATGGTCGCCGGCCGCCGGGATGGACATGACAATTCCTGCTGCGAGGCCCTCACTAGACTTCGGTGCTCAGTGAGCGAATTCGAAGCCCTGTGCGCCAACGACGGCGAGTTGGGCGAGCTGCGTGCGTCGATCCGGGACTTCGTGACCGCGGATCGCGCGGCCTACGGCTGGGAACCCGCGGTCGATTCCTGGCTCGCGAAATGGGACCCGGCCTTCTCCGCGCGGCTGGCCGAAGCCAGGTTCGTCGGCCTCACCATCCCTGCCGAGTACGGCGGGCACGGACTGGGGCACCTGCATCGCTATGTGGTGACCGAGGAGCTGCTGGCCCAGGGTGCACCGGTGGCCGCTCACTGGATCGCCGACCGCCAGGTGGCACCCGGTCTCCTCGCGTACGGAAGCGAGGAGCAGCGGCGTCGGCTCCTCCCCCGCATCGCCGCGGGCACGTTGTACTCGGCGATTGGCATGAGCGAGCACGGCGCGGGCAGCGACCTCGCGGCGGTGACCACCCGCGCGGTCGCGACCGAAGGCGGCTGGCTGCTCAACGGCACCAAGGTGTGGACCAGCGGCGCGCACGTCGCGCATCAGATCGTGGTGTTGGCGCGGACGAGCCCACTCGACCCGCAGCATCGCCACGCCGGCTTCAGTCAGTTCATCGTGCCGACCGACGCCGCAGGCATCACGATCAGTCCTATCCAGCTGATGAACGGCGAACACCACTTCAACGAGGTGACGTTCGCCGACACCTTCGTCACCGACGGCGACCTGCTCGGCGAGGTAGGCGACGGCTGGCACCAGGTCACCGCCGAGCTGGGCTTCGAACGCAGCGGCCCGGAACGGATTCTGTCGACGGCGACGCTGGTGTTCGCCGCCGTCCGCGCACTCGCCGAGCAGGAGGTCGACGAGCGGACGGCCGCCGAGGTGGGCGACCTGATGGCCCGCATGATCTCGCTGCGCCAGCTGTCGATTTCGGTGGCGCGCGACCTGGCCGACGGCAAGGACGCCGCCAACCGCGCCGCTTTGGTCAAGGATCTCGGCACCCGCTTCGAGCAGGAGTCGGTGGAACTGGTGGCCGATCTCGTCGACGGCCTCGGAGCCGAGTCGGCGCACACCCGCCGGCTGCGCGATCTGCTGGCCATCGCCCGGCTTCACTCACCGATGTTCACGCTGCGCGGCGGCACGAACGAGGTGCTGCGCGGAGTGGTCGCCAAGGGCATGGGTGCACGGTGAACGAACTGACGCAGCTCGTCGACGACATCGGCCGCCGATCGTTCGACGCACGCCTGGGTCATCGCGGCGTGCCCGACGAGTTCGACGCGGCGCTGTGGCGCCATCTCGAGGAGACCGGCCTGGCCAGGTTGACCAGCAGTCAGGCCGCCGGTCCCGCCGAGGCGGCGATCGTGCTGTCCGGCCTGGCCCGGCACGCGGGTGCGGTTCCGATCGCCGAGACGGATCTGCTTGCGGCCTGGCTGGCGGGCGTTGCCGCTGTCGATGTTCCCGACAGCGGGCCGCTGACCGTCGCGGTGGCCGACGCGCAGACCACCGACGGCCGGATCGTCGGCGCTGCGGCCGAGGTGGCATGGCCGCATTCGGCCTCGGTTCTCCTTGCCGCGCGCACCGCCGACGGGCTTCACGTCACGGTCGTCGACGACCTACGGGTAGTCGACGGGCACAACCTGGCCGGTGAACCCCGCGGATCGTTCGCGTTCGATCTGCCGGTCGATCGGTTCGCTTCGGTGCGCCTCTCCGCCGCAGACGAACTGGTCCGCCGCGGCGCGTGGGCCCGCTGCGTGCAGACCGTCGGTGCGCTGGATGCCGCCGCGGAGCTCACCGTCGCCCATACCCGCGAGCGCCGGCAGTTCGGCAGACCGCTGTCCGCATTCCAGGCGGTGCAGCATTCGTTGGCGGCGATGGCGGGGGAGATCGAACGGGCCCGTGCCGCAACGGCGTTGGCGATAGCCGCGGCGACCGACTACGGATTCGACACCGTCCAGACCGACTATGCGGTGTCCGTTGCCAAGGTGGCTGTCGGCCGGGCCGTCGAGCCGGTGACCACGATCGCGCACCAACTGCACGGTGCAATCGGCGTCACGCGCGAGCACCGGCTGTGGCTGGCCACCATGCGGGCGCGAAGCTGGGTGGACGACTTCGGCAGCACCGCGCACTGGGCGCGCCGGCTCGGACGCATGGCGCTGACGACCGACGAACCGTGGGAACTCGTCGTCAGCTGTCCAACACCTCGTTGACGCGGGCCTCGACGTCCCCGAGGCCGCTGAGATCGATACCGAACCGTTCGGTCAGCGCATTGACGACGTCGGATGCGGCCTCGAAACGGATCCGCTCGCTACCACCCTTGCCGTGGATCGCGAGATTTCGTCCCCGCAGGTTCCAGCGCTCGTCGTCGGTGATGAGCGCGACGGAGAGCCCCGTGACGAAGCCTGACTTCGGATACGTTGACACATACCAACTTCCGACCCGGCGGTCGATCACCGGAAACGGCCTCGTGCTGAAGAGATAGAGCGGCTCCCACTTGCCACGGATCTCGCTCTCCAGCACCAGCCCGTCGCCATGCTCGCGGATCCGGTACGGCTCGTGGCGGGTCTGCTGCACGGTGTCGAGCTCGAGGCGGATCGGGGAGGTGAGGGTCTGACCGCCGAAGCCGACGTCGACGAGATAGCGGCCGTCTTCTCCGGGCACCGAGACCGCGAGCGCCTGGTGCGTCTGCGCAGGGAGCTCGTCGCCGTCGCTCATCCAGACCACCCGCCCCCCGAGCACGTCGACTCCAAAACCCAACTGCGACAGAACATGTGCCATCACGCCGTTCTGCTCAAAGCAGTAGCCGCCGCGGCGGCGACGAACCAACTTGTCGACGAGTGCCTCCGGGCTCAGGTCGACCACCGGTGTCCCCATCAGCGGGTCGAGGTTCTCGAACGGGATCGAACGATTGTGGGCGGCAACCAACGCGGTGAGCACGCCAATAGTCGGCTCGGTCGGACCGGTGTAGGAAACGCGGTCGAAATACTCGGCGATGTTGTCGGCGTCCGCTGCCACGTCACCGAGTGTGGCAGCTAGTGCGTTCCGTGGGTCACCCCGGGAGCGTTCGACGGGTTGCCTTCCGACGGCTCCGCGCCGTCGTGCAGTTCCTTCAGCCGCGCGTGCAGGATCTCGAGCACCGGGATGCGGTTTCCATGCTCGGTCTCGTGATCGAACAACGCGCGCAGCGGACCCTCTTCGAGGCCCCGGATCCGGTGCCGCAGTTCCGTCAGCGGCAGTTGGTCGTAGTCAGGTATCGGCAGCTCGTCGTCGTGGGCCATCCCTATCGGTTGCCCACGGCCGCCGTTCCGAAACGATCAGCTGCCGGTCCAGTTCGGCTGGCGCTTCTCGGCGAACGCCACCGCGCCCTCCCGTGCGTCGTTGGACATGAACACCGGCGCCAGGATCTTGTTCTGCTTGGTCCACATCTCCTCGGGGCTCCAACCGCGCGACTCGACGATGATCCGCTTGGTGGCCGCAACGGCCAGCGGGCCGTTACCGCTGATGCGTTCGGCCAGCCCGATCGCGGCGTCCAGCGCCGATCCGGGCTCGGCCAGCAGGTTCACCAGCCCGAGTTCGTGTGCCCGCTGGGCCGAGAGGTTCTCACCGGTGAGGGCGAGCTCCATGGCGACCGCATACGGGATGCGCTGGGGCAGCCGCAGCAGGCCTCCGCCGCCCGCGACCAGGCCGCGCTTGACCTCGGGTATGCCGAACGCCGATTCCGTCGACGCCACGATCAGATCGGTGGCAAGGGCCAGCTCGCATCCTCCCGCCAGGCAGTACCCCTCGACGGCCGCGATGAGCGGCTTGCTGGGCGGGCGCTCGGTGAACCCCATTCCGCGGCCCTCCACGACGACGTTCTCGCCACGGGCGAACGCCTTGAGGTCCATGCCGGCGCTGAACGAGCCGCCCGCGCCGGTCAGGATGCCGACCGACAGGCCGTCCTCGGCATCCAACCGGTCCATGGCGTCGGCCAGCCCCCGGCTGACCGCGGCGTTCACCGCGTTGCGGGCCTTGGGCCGGTTGATGGTGATGATCAGGACGCGGTCGCGCTGTTCGACCAGGATGACTTCTTCGCTGTTGGCTTCTTCGCTCACGCGGGTGATGCTAGCCACCATGGTTTGGCACGCTACAGAGACTGGGTAGTATGTAAAACTAGAACACGTTCTAATTCGACGAGGGGGCCCCATGGCCACGACCGATATCGAGCCGTCGGAACTCACCAAGTGGGATCCGGGCCTGACCGAGCGCGTGATGGGCATCATGCGGCCCTTCCTCAAGCGCTACTTCCGCTCGGAGGTGCGTGGGCTGGAGAACCTGCCCCCCGGCGGGGCCCTGCTGGTGTCCAATCACTCCGGCGGCATGTTGCCGATGGACGTGCCGATCCTGTCGGCGGACTTCTACGAGAAGCACGGCTACAACCGGCCGCTGTACACGCTGAGCCACGACATGCTCGGGGTTGGGCCGACAGGCGATTTCTTCAAGAAGATCGGCTACATCAGCGCCAACCATGAGAACGCCGACGAGGCGCTGCGGTCCGGCGGCCTTGTCGTGGTGTTCCCCGGCGGCGACTACGACGTATACCGGCCGACGCTGTCGGAGAACAAGATCGACTTCGGCGGCCGCACCGGCTACGTGAAGGCCGCGCTGAACGCCGGCGTGCCGATCGTCCCTACGGTCGGCATCGGCGGTCAGGAGACGCAGATCTTCCTGACCCGCGGTACCTGGCTGGCCAAGCGACTCGGGCCGATCGCGCGGTTGGCCCGCGCCAAGATCGTGCCGATCTCGTTCGGCTTCCCGTTCGGGCTGAGCCTGGTGGTCCCGCCGAACATTCCGCTGCCCGCCAAGATCACCATGGCCGTGTTGCCGCCGATCGACATCGTCGCCGAGTTCGGCGAGAACCCGGACATCGATGAGGTGGACGCGCATGTCCGGCACGTCATGCAGCGGGCGCTCGACGAACTCGCGGCCGAACGCCGGCTGCCGATCCTCGGCTGACCATGGCTCTACTGGACCGACTCAACGACACCGTCGGCCTTGTCGCGACCATGGCGCGATCAGGCATGATCGCGCCGCTGCGGCCCGACAAATATCTGCGGATCGCCGCCGCCATGCGACGCGAGAACGTCTCCGCCGTGTCCGGCTTCGCCTCCGCCGCGCAGCGGTGCCCGGACCGGCCCGGACTCGTCGACGAGATCGGGACGCTGACGTGGCGCGAAATCGATCAACGCTGCGATGCGTTCGGCGCTGCGTTGCAGGCGCTACCCGCAGGCCAGCCGCGGGTGATCGGGATCATGTGCCGCAACCATCGCGGCTTCATCGAGGCCGTGGTCGCCGCGAACCGCATCGGTACCGATCTGCTGCTGCTGAACACGTCGTTCGCCGGCCCGGCGCTAGCCGAGGTGGTTGCCCGCGAAGGCGCCGACGCGATGGTCTACGACGAGGAGTTCACCGAGATCGTGGACCGGGCGCTCGCCGAACGACCGGACGCCACCCGCATCGTCGCGTGGACTGATGAGCCGTCGGCACACGACGACGCGCTGACCGTCGAGAAGATGATCGCCGAGCACGCGGGACGAGAACCGAAACGTGCCGCGGAGAAGCCCCGGACGATCCTGCTGACATCGGGCACCACCGGGACCCCCAAGGGCGCCAAGCTGACCGGCGGTGATCCCAGCGCGCTCAAGGCGATCCTTGACCGCACGCCGTGGCATGCGGAAGAAGCGATCGTTGTCGCGGCACCGATGTTTCACGCGTGGGGCTTCTCGCAGCTGATCTTCGCCGCGACGATGGCGTGCACGATCGTCACGCGGCGCAAGTTCGACCCGGAGGCGACGCTCGAGTTGGTCGACCGCCACAAGGCGACGGGGCTCGCCGTGGTCCCGGTGATGTTCGACCGGATTATGGAACTTCCCGACGGGGTACGAAGTCGGTACAGCGGACGGTCCCTGCGGTTCGCCGCCGCGTCGGGATCGCGCATGCGTCCGGACGTGGTGACGGCCTTCATGGACCAGTTCGGTGACGTCATCTACAACAACTACAACGCCACGGAGGCCGGATTGATCGCCTCGGCCACCCCCGAGGATCTGCGGGCGGCACCTGACACCGCGGGCAAGCCTGCCCCCGGCACGGTCAT
>Ga0164306_10001145_pt1 | contig 11574 bp, 14 predicted proteins | sample Whisoiple_242_MG_FD_110213 | JGI IMG/M metagenome (GOLD analysis project Ga0164306, IMG submission 110213) | Soil microbial communities amended with fresh organic matter from upstate New York, USA - Whitman soil sample_242_MG | ecosystem: Environmental > Terrestrial > Soil > Unclassified >... | reverse complement strand
GTTGAGGTCACCGAACATCCGCTCGAGGAGCACCTCGGAGAACCCGATCACGGCGTTGAGCGGGGTGCGCAGCTCGTGCGACATGCTCGCGAGGAACTCGGACTTGTGCCTGCTCGCCTCGGCCAGGTCGGCGCTCTGCAGCTCGAGCTGCTGGTAGAGGCGGGCGTTCGTCAGTGCCACCGCGGACTGGCTGGCGAACGTGTCGAGCAGGTCGCACGTCTCACCGCTGAACGAGCCAGTCCTCTTTCGCCGGACGACCAGGACGCCGACGACCCGGTCAGGGCTGGCGAGCGGGACGGCGACGAGCGACTTCCAGCCGGCCGCGTGCAGGACGGCCAGGTGCTCGTCGAGCCGCGCCTCGTCCAGGTCGGGGATCTGCAGGACCCGGCGCGTCCGAGCCGCCTTGCCGACCCACGTCCGGTCGATGTGGATCTCGGCGGCCCGAAGGGCAGAGACCGTGTCGTCGCTCGTGCCGTACACGGTTCGCACCCGGAAGAGCCCGGTCGCCTCGTCGTACTCCATCAGCGAACCGCCGTCGGTTCCGGACAGCTCGACTGCATGCGACACGATCGTGGCGAGCATCTCGTCCGGGACGAGCGTCGAGCTGATCGCGGCGCCGACGTCGGCGAGACCCTCCAGCTGCTCGACCTTTCGTGCCAGCTCGGCGGACCTGCTCTCGAGGGCGGCCGACCTGCTCTCGAGCGCAGCGAACAGGTCGACGTGGCGTAGCGCGAGCGCCGCCTGCTCGGCGAACGTCGCGAGCACGCGCTCGTCGACGTCGTCGAAGGGGGCGACGCGGTTCCGCATCACGTTGAGTGCCCCCACCACCTCGTCTCCCACGATGAGCGGCGCGCCGATCATCGACCGGAAGCCGGCCATCCGTTGGAGGTCGGACCGGCTGTAGTCCGGGTCGGCGACGGCGTCGGTGATGTGGTGGATCCTGCGGTCGATGGTCACGCGGCCGACGAGGGTGCCGCGGTCGCGCTTGATGGGATGTTGCTCGAGGAGTCGGCGGTGTTCCTCCGTCATGCCGCTCTGGCGCGCGATGACGTACGTGGCACCCCTGACGAGGTAGATCTGCGCGACGGCCGCGTTGAGCAGCGTCCGGGCGTTCTCGACGACGGCGTCGAAGACCTTGTCGGGGTCTCCCGACGAGCTCGTCAACACCTTGAGGATGTCGCTCGTGGCCCGGAACTGCTCCTTGACCTGCGCAAGACGCCCCACGAGCGCCTGCCGCGACATCACGGCAATGCTGTCCTCCGGCGCCTCTCCGGACCTGACCATGCGCGGCTCCCCATCCTTGGTGCCTCGATGCGCTCCACCCTGCAGTTTCCTCCCCTCGGACGGCGCGCGGTCGGGAAAGTCGCAACCTCAGCCTTCCGAGCGCGGGCGTCACCGGAGCTGCCGACAGGACCTCCGGATGGACCGACAACCAAGAACGCTGCCCAGCGTCGCGTGTGTACGGTGTGAACACGCCTCGGACCTTCCCGCTCCGAGGTTGACCACGCTTGTCCTGTGGGACGGCACGACCTACGGAGCCAAGGCAATGCGTCTTCTCCTCACCTCTGGCGGAGTCACGAACTCGAGCATCTGCGATGCCTTGGTCGATCTGCTGGGCAAGCCGATCGAAGACTCGAGCGCTTTGTGCATCCCGACCGCCCAGTACGGTCATCCGTGGGTCGGTCCTGGCGTCAAGGCGTGGCAGTTCATCAGTGGAAACTCCCAGAATCCCATGGTCGACCTGGGCTGGAAGTCCGTCGGCGTGCTGGAGCTGACCGCGCTCCCCAGCATCGATGAGGAGCGCTGGGTGCCGCTGGTCCGGGAAACCGACGTGCTCTTGGTGGCCGGGGGCGACGTTCTCTATCTCTGCTACTGGATGCGGGAGTCTGGGCTGGCGGACCTGCTTCCATCCCTGACCGAGACGGTCTGGGTGGGGCTGAGCGCCGGGAGCATGGTGATGACCCCCGAGGTCGGGGAAGACTTCATCCAGTGGAGACCGCCGACCGGGGACGACAGCACGCTTGGCATCGTCGACTTCTCGATCTGTCCCCATCTGGCTCCGGACGGCATGCCGGGCAACTCCATGGCCGAGGCGGAGCAGTGGGTGGCCGGCATCTCCCATCCTGCGTATGCCATGGACGACCAGACGGCGATCAAGGTGGCCGATGGAACCGTCGAGGTGGTGTCAGAAGGGAACTGGAAGCACTTCCCTCGTGACCGCTGACGCCACGTCGAGCCAGAGATGGCCGGACGGAGCCGACCGTCAGGCCGATGCGCCGAGTCGGTGTCGCACCACCCGCCGACGCAGGGTGGGCGACGCCTCCACCTCGTAGCCGGCGTCGAGGAAGACCTGCAGCAGCCCGACTGACGCCTCGTCCCAGATCACGGTCTTCCCGGGCGGCGGCTCGGTGGGGTAGCCCTCGAGGACGCGAGCGCCGACCTTCCTGCCGTACTCGACGGTGGCGGCGGCGAGCTCGTACATCAGGCCCTGTCGCCGGAAGCCCTTGCGCACGACGAAGCAGGTGACCGACCAGACGCCCTCGAGCTCGGGGTCCATGCGCATCCACGCCTTCTGCCGGGCCCAGATCCTCGGGTAGTTCTCCCGAGGCTCGACCGCGACCCAGCCGGCCGGCTCGCCGTCGACGTAGCCCACGAGACCGGATGTCGGGCCGCTCGTGCCGCAGCCGGCCTGCTCCAGGAGCGCAGCGTCTCGCTCGTCCTGAGTCGTGTCGCGCCAGATCCAGCCCGGGACCTTGAGCGCCTGGCAGCGGCACTTGGCGGCGCCACCGGCATCGAACACGGCCTCGACGTCCGCGGTCGTCGCGTCGTTGGCCGGTCGCCAGCTGAACTCGGGCACACCTCGAGACTAGTGGTGGCGCTGGGGACGCGCCGGGACGAGCGACCACCTGTCGGCGTGCGCTGGCAGACTCGGCGCGTGTCCAGGCCGCCGCGCATCGAGCCCTCCGGTGACGTCGTCGCGCGCCTCGGGTCCACTGCGCTGGCCCTGCCCGACGCCTACGAGGAGGACGCCTGGACGGGCATACGGTGGCGGGTGCGGAGCAAGACCTTCGCCCACGTCCTCGTGGCCCAGGAGGGGTACACCTCGGCATACCGCGACGTGACGGGCGTGACCGAGCCGACCACGGTGCTGACCTTCCGCTCATCCGGGGAGGAGCTGTCGGCGCTGGTCAACGCAGGTCCGCCGTTCTACCGGCCGCCGTGGTCGCCGACCGTCGTCGGCATGGTGCTCGACGACGACACCGACTGGGACGAGGTCGCCGAGCTGGTGACCGAGAGCTACCGGTTCTGCGCGCCCCACACGCTGAGGCGCCGACTGGACCAGTGACGGCGCGGGGCGGATCTAGAGGAAGTCGGCCGGGTCGAAGTCCTCGATCGCGATGACTCGGATCCGCGGCAGCGACTCCCGGAAGGCCTGCACGTCGTACTCGAGGTCGAAGGTGGCCAGACCCTGGGCCGTCAGCTCGAGGAACGCGTTGCTGCGGAACTCCTGGAATCCGACGACCCCCACCCGCCGGCCGTCCAGCAGGTCACCCACCTGGTCGACGAAGTCCCCGTCGTTGCTGACGAGGAGTACGTCGGCCCGGCGTTGACGGATCTCGACGAGCGTCCGCTGGATGGCGATGTCGACGACCTTCTCGCCCGGCGCGCCGGAGAGCGGGACGGGCCGGTAGCCGATGGCCATCAGCGCCTGGACGAACGGCATGGGCAGCTCGTTGTTGGCCGCGAGGAAGAAGAGCCCGGCGGCCGGCTGGTTCCACAGCTCCTGCGCGAACTGGAGCAGCCGTTCCCACCTCGGGCGCTCCTCGGGGCGCGGGCGCCGTCCCAGGATCGAGGTCCCGAGGGTGGCGTCGATGTTCTCCCCGTCGATGAGGACGTACGTGATGCGGGGAGTCTCAGCCATGGGATGGAGCCTACGTCCCGCGCCGCTCTTGCAACTCCGCCCAGCGAAGCGGGCAGCGGCCTAGGGCCAGGCGGCCGTGAGATAGGCGACCACGAGGACGCCGAGCGAGACCGCCACCAGGAGGGCACCGATCTGCGTCTGCCTGCTCCGCCGGGCCGAGACGTCACGCCCGGACCGGTCCGGCCCCGACTGGGAGGCCCACACGATCATGCCGAGGCCGGCCACGAGCAGCACGCCGACGCCGACCCAGAAGTACGTCATCGCTCACCGGACGCCCTCGGCAGGGCCGGACAGCCCACGGCAGACCAACTCAACACTCGTCCCCGTTCGTCAGCCGCTGCGTGCCTTCCAGTCGGACCGCGTCGAGCGTGTCTTCCCTGAGCCCGAGGGCGCGGAGGACGGTCGGCGCGATCTGTCGCAGCGAGACGGGACAGACGAGGGTGCGACCGCCCTTGCGACCGGGTTCGATGATGACCAAGGGGACGTGAGTGTCTTCGGCGCTACCGCTTCCGTGGTCGACCAGCTTCGCGTTCGGCGCCGCATAGACGACCCCGGTCGCCGGCTGCACGACGACGTCGGGGATCCGGCTCGCGTTGCCGCCGAGCTGTCCGGCGAAGAGCTCCGCGACTGCGGCACCGCTGGTGACGGTGCTGGCCCCGACCGTCGCGGCGTTCGCCTCGAGCACGGCCGCCACGTCGGCTGCTCGGGTGCGATCCGTGAGCCAGATGAGTGCCATCGTGTCCGCCGTCACCTGCGCGGTCAGGCCGGGCTGGACGCTGTTGATGAGCGGAGCGAAGCCGGCTGGGTCTATCCACCGCAGGGTGGAGCGGTCGACCGGGCTGTTGGCGTGCTTGGCGGTCAGGATGATCATCGTGTCGCCGTTCAGCCCGTTGGCCTCGACCCGGCTCAGCATCCGGCCGACCGCGCCGTCCACGTAGTCGAGCGCCTGCGCGAGCCCGGGGGCGCTCCCGGCGAGGGGGCCGATGGTGGTGACGCTCTGGGGAATCGTGCCGGCGCCGTCGACGTAGCCGGAGAACTTCTGCCCGATGTTCGGTGCCTGGAAGTTCATGCCGAAGATGGCGGGGACGCCGACGACCGCGGTGCCGTCGTGGTCGAGCCCGTCGATCTCGTTCAGCACTGCCCGGACCTTGAGCTCGTCGTTGGCCATGATCTTCGTGATGTCCGCCTTGGCCGCGTTGAACTCGGGGCCGTAGAAGTCGTCGATACCCGTGCCGGAGGGACCGGACAGGATCTCGTAGCTCGGGTGCTTGTCAGCGACGGCCGTGCGCAGCCCTGCCGCGTGCGCCACCTCGTAGATCGTGTTCACCTTGAGGAACTGATGCGGGTAGACGACGCTGCACCCGTGGTCCGGGTCACGAGGCAGCTTGGCCGGGTTGATGTCGGCCACGCTGTCGCCCGTGTTGGCGTTGACGTTGATCGTCTGGTTGAACGGAACGAGCGCGCCCCGCGTACTGCAGTCCGAGCCTGCCGGCGAGAGGCTGTTGTCCCAGGACACGTCGTAGTAGACCCCGGTCGACCGCGGTGACCCGCCTGTCGCCATGGCGAGCGTGCCGGGAACCGAGTCCGACGGTGTCTGGGCTGACGCGTTCGAGTAGCGACGTCCTCGTGCCACGACCTCCGCCAGCGCGGATGTGGGATGCGCCGCGACGTAGTTCGTCAGATCGACGTCGTGAAACCCGTCGAGGCTGAGCAGCAGCACGTGCTCCACCTTCGGATTCACCTGCGTCGACGCCGAACCGATTGGGGCAAAGGACAACGCTCCGACGATCGGCGCCGTCACCAATGCAACAGCTCGCCACCCGGTAGTACGCACGGCTCCCCCTCAGGGCCGAAGACTTTCCGACCTATTGACGTTAGCGCCGGAATGGCCCGGTCTGACACCGTTTCGCACACATCCGTCAGCGATGAACGGGGTCGCCCCGGTCGCTCACCCCCATCCCCCGTCGATCTGGGAGCGGACACGTCACTCGTCACGGGCTGTCAAGGCTGACCATGGGTGAGCCGCTCACCCATTCGTCCATGGAGTACGGCTGGGCTGCGTACCACGGTTGGAGGCGCCAGGCCTCTTCGGTGACGTGTCGCCGCATGGCCGGATCCGTCACCTCGTCTGCCACGACTGCACGATCGTCGGCCGGCTCACGCAGGTGCAGCACCGCCTCGCGATGTGCGCGCAGGTTGGCCAGCCAGTGCCTCGAGCCGGGAGTGCCGGTCAGGACGATCTGTCCGTCGACCACGACGTACCAGATCTCGATCCTGGTGACGCGGCCGCTCCTGCGCCCGACGGTGCTGATCTCGCAGGTGCCGGTCGGCGGCAGCTCCACCACGTCCATCCATGAAGGCTATGGAACATCGCGGTGACGTGCCGCGAACCAGTGGGCACTGCCGGGGCAGAGCGGGGCAGAGCGCCGATCAGCCGGCGCGGCGGCCGTGGTCGACGAGGTCGGCGCGCACGGCCAGCGGGTCGGCGCCGATGGTCTTCATCAGCAGGGTGACCGCCTCGTCGTCGGCGCGCAGGAGACCGAGGGCGATGTGTTCGGTGCGGATCTCGCGGTCGCCGGCGCGGACCGCCTCACGCAATGACAGCTCGAGCACCTTCTTCGAGCCACGCGCAAACCGAATGTGACCACCCCACCCGAACCGCCCCCGAGCGGCCCGTGCGTCGTCGTCATCGGCTTCATCCGACGGTGCGGTGCGGCCCGCGTCTCGGGTCGCTCCTGAGGCCGGCTCGTCGAGTGCCCCTTGGCCGAAGCGACGCTCGGCTGCCTCACGAATGGAGTCGAGATCGATGCCGAGGGATCGCAGCGCCGCGGCGTCCTCCTCGCCGAGCGGGACCCACTGCGGGGATGGCGCCACACCCAGGCACTCGGCGACGGCAGTCGTCGTCACACCGTGGGCGGCGAGGACGTCGGTGACCCCGCTGCCCTCCTCGGTCAGCGCGAGGAGGAGGTGAACCGGGCGCACCTCCTCGGCCCCGAGGTCGCGACAGCGGGCCCGAGCCGAAACCACGACGGTGCGCGCATCCTGGGCGAAGCGTTCGAACACGGGTCTACCTCCGGGCGTGCTTGCGGTGGACGGTCTGCTTCGAGACACCGAGCGCGTCGGCGATCTCTTGCCAGGACCAGCCCTTGCCCCGGGCGTTGCGCACGTGCAGGGCCTCGAGCTGGTCGAGCAGCCGACCCAGCGCGGCAACGGCCCGCAGTCCGACTGTCGGGTCGGAGCTGTCGAGGTCGCCTGCAAGGTCTGTGGCGGTCCTGGTCATGCCTGTCAGCATATGCTGACGACTCCAGGTCGTCAACACATGCTGACGGAGAGCCCAACCGCCAGTGCAGGGGCTCCCCGAGTTGACCCGCCGACACGTGCCCGGGAGGCGGCAGGACACCCCGTGGTCGCCTGACGATGCGCACTGCGCCGTCGGGCTGCTAGCGTCCGAGTGATCGTGATCCGTCCGCAGGAGGTGAGACCCGTGAACACCGCAACCGCACTGGGTGCTCCCCCGCAGTCCACGATCGCGCGACCGACGTAGTCGCCACAGGGAGGCCCTCCACGCAACCCGCGAAAGGCACTCCCATGAACACCACTCCTTCCTCGACGCCACGAGACCCACAACACGGGAACTGGCCGATCGCCCAGCAAGCCCATGCCACAAGCCAATCGGCCTCCACCGACCAACGCGCCCTGGTGCTGGCCGGCGCGGGAGCCGCAGGCAACGCGTGGGAGCTCGGCCTCATCGCCGGGCTCTCGGATGCCGGCGTCGACCTCACGGAGGCCGACCTCGTCGTCGGGACCTCGGCCGGGTCGACCGTCGCAGCCCAGATCACCGGCAGCACACGCCCCACGGAGCTGTATGCCGCCATCCTCGCTGAGGTGCCCCCGCCTCCGTCCCGGGGTGGCGGGGCCCACCGACGAGGCGGATCGAACGGCTCGGGCTCGAACTACCTGGAGTGGTCGGACACGATCATCGCGACGTCGGAGAACGCCTACGACATGCGTCGTCGGATGGGCGCGGCCGCGCTGGAGCGGGAGGCGGCCAACCCGTCCGACCCGACGCGGTGGCGCAGCATCGTCGCGTCCCGTCTCCCCCACCACGACTGGCCGCGACAGCGCATCCTCATCGCCGCCGTCGATGCGGACACCGGGGAGGCCGTCGTCTTCGACCGGGACAGCGGTGTCGACCTCGTGGACGCCGTTGCCGCCAGCACCTCGGCGATGACGCCCTATCGGATCGGCGAGCACCACTACCTCAACGGCGGCTACCGGCGCAGCGAGAACGCCGATCTGGCAGCGGGCTACGGGCGGGTCCTCGTGCTGTCACCCTTCAGCGGCCGTACGCGCATGCCGCTCGAGTGGGGCATGGACCTCGCCAGCCAGGTCGCGGAGCTGCGGGCGGGTGGCAGCAGGGTCGAGACCGTCTTCCCGGACGGCCGAGCGGGTGACGTCTTCGGCGCCAACGCGCTCGACCCGTCGACGCGTCTGCCTGCCGCGCGAGGAGGCTACGACCAGGGCGTCGACCTCGCGGAGCAGCTGGTCGAGCTCTGGGCCTGACCGGGCTCCCACCCGCCCCCGCGAGAACGTTCGGTGCTCGCTGTCCGACCGAGGCGGTGGTGTTCGTTGCCAGAGTAGAGCAGTTCACACGCACCCACCGTGGAGAGGAACCACCACCATGTCTGACGTCGTCGCCATCATGTCCATGTCGCTCGACGGCTTCGTCGCCGGTCCCGACGACGACGTGATGCAGGTCTTCGACTGGTACTTCGCCTCCGGTGACGTCGAGTTCACCACCGGAGGCTCGGACCCCATGACGTTCCGGGTGTCCGAGCCGAGCGCCCGGTGCCTCCGCGAGCTCACGCCGCAGCTCGGGGCCGTCCTCACCGGACGCCGCACCTTCGAGGTCGCCCAGGGCTGGGGCGGCAACCACGCGTGGGGCCCGGCCTTCGTCGTCACTCACGACGTCCCGGACGGGTGGCCCCGGCCCGGGTCCGCCGTCCACTTCGTGACGGACGGCATCGAGAGCGCGGTGAGCCAGGCCAAGGACGCCGCCGGCAAGAGGTCCGTGGGCGTCCACGGCGCCGACACGATCCAGCGGCTGCTCAACGCGGGACTGGTCGACTACCTCCAGTTCGACCTCGCCGCAGTGCTGCTCGGCTCCGGGGTGCGACTCTTCGACCACGTCGCGACGACGCCGGCCGTCCTCGGCGACCCGACCGTCATCGCCGGCGTCGGGGTGACGCACCTGCGCTACCCGGTGCGCCCGGCCCACTCCTCCTGACCGAGCTCGCCCCTGACCGGCCGCGCCGCCGATCCGACCGTCGTTCGCGAATCCTCGCCACGGGTGGCCGGGCGGGCCGCATAATGTCCGGTCAGGACGACCCGCTCCCCTCGAGCCAGGCTGTCCCGCCTGACGATCCCGAGCCGTGGAGCCGAAGAGATGCCTGCAGACAACCGCGTCGGACACCGGCGTGGACGCCGCCGAGCGCGCGGCAGCCTGCTGGCGGTCGCCGTCGCGATCCTCTTCTTCGGGCTACTGGGGGTCCTCCTGGTGCGGGACATCCTCCCGGTCTGGCTACCGGTCGCCTACCTCCTGCTCAGCGGCGTCGCCTTCGCGATGTACCACGCGGACAAGTCGGCGGCAGCGGTCAGTGGCAAACGGCGTACGCCGGAGTCCACGCTCCACACGATCGACCTCCTGGGTGGCTGGCCGGGGGCGCTCGTCGCGCGACACGTCTTCCGGCACAAGACGGTCAAGCAGCCCTTCCGCACGGTCTTCTGGCTCACCGTCCTCGCCAACGGCGCGGCCCTCGCCTGGCTCGTGCACGTGCTGTCGCCCGTCTAGATCCAGCCCGGGCCACGTCCCCGCCGACATCTCTGGAACCGGGACACGACCCCCAATGGGTCGGACACTTCCCAAGCAGTTCCAGGGAACCCACCGGCCGTCGGCCTCTGAGCGATTCGCCGGCGCAGCCCTCCTCGGCGTGGAGCCGACCAGCCGGCACGGACTGACCGGCCCCGCGCACGCCGGGACCCTACCGTCTCAGGCGACGGGCTCGGTCTTGAGCCGTTCCTCTCCCGCACGGGCCGGGCAGGGAGGATCCTGAGACCATGGCTGACAGCAGGCCTGCGAAGAGCCTGGCGATCCCCCTGGCGGCGTTCGCCGTGGGCGCGGTCGTCGCTCTGCTCGTCGGGGTCTTCGGCAAGGTCCACGACCCGACGCTCGCCGGCACGACGACGTTCGGCTTCCGCACGGTGATCGACATGAAGGTCGTGCTGTCCGTGGTGATCGGGGTGCTCGCGCTGCTCCAGCTCGTCGGTGCCCTCTGGCTCTACGGCAGGCTCGGCATCGGAGCGCCGTCCTGGCTCGGCACCGCCCACCGCATCTGCGGCGCGGTCGCCGTCGTGCTCATCGTCCTCGTCGCCTACCACTGCCTCTGGGCCCTCGGCCTCGAGTCCGGGACGCTCCGTGACGGCGAGCCCGTCTCCACGCGCACCGTCGTGCACGGGATCCTCGGGTGCGCCGTCATCGGTGCCGTCGTCGTCAAGATCGTCGCGGTCCGGTCCAGGCGCGCACCCGGCTGGTTCCTGCCCGTGGCAGGCGGTCTCCTCTTCGCGCTGCTCATCGGCGCCGTGCTGACGTCGGCGATCTGGTACATCGCGGCCCGGGGCTGGCCGGGCTCGGGTGGCTACGGCTGACCCCTCAGCACCCGTGATCGTCACCCGTCGTATGCCGGGTGCTCAGGCCGCGCCCGCATCGCCGGCTCGCGCAGGCGGGCGGGTCGCACCCGAGTCCGCCCGCAGGGCGTCGCTGCTGTCGAACTCGCCCGTCTGCGCCACCGTGACAGCCACCGACCGGAGCTTCTCGTTGAGCCGCTGGGACGCCCGTCGCAGCGCGTCGAACGCATCTTCCGGGGTGAGCTTCAGCCGCTCCATGAGGATCCCCTTGGCCTGGCCGATGACGTCCCTGGACACGAGTGCCTGGTTCAGCCCCTCGGCCAGGTCCGTGAGGTCGCGACGTTCGTGGGCTGCTCCCGCGGCCATCCCGGCGTGCGCAGCCAGGATGAGACCGATGTCCCGCGCGTCGTCGCTGAACGCATCCGGCTCGGCCCCGTACGTGTTGAGCGAGCCCCCGCCGCCGTCGGTCCACAGTCTCGGCGCGGCCAGGCGGTAGGAGGCGGCGGACTCGGCGCCGTGGTCGACCGGGCGTGACGCCAGCGTCGGCCAGCGGGTGTCGGGGAAGGCCCGCGCATACACGACGGCCTCGTCCACCGCGTCCAGGCAGGGTCCCTCGTGTGCCTCGTACTGCGCGTCGTCGACGGCCGTGGCGGCCGATGCCGTGGTCGCTGCGGTCTGGAAGGCCCCGCCCTCCCGGAGCGTGACGCTGGCCATCCGGCACCCCGCGATGGTGCCCACCGCGGCCTGGGCGATCCTCGACATGACCTCGTCGAAGGAGTCGGCGGCGTAGAGGTGCTCGGCGACCTCGGCGAACGCCGCGGCCAGCTTGGTCGTCGGAGTGGCCGCGAGCCGTCGCTCGGCAGCCTCGTCCCGGTCGACCTCGGCGGCATCGCGTGAGGCGGCCATCTCCTCACGGTCCTCGAGCGCCCGTGCCCGGCCGGCGCGGTCGGCAGCTCGGGAAGCAGCCG